>Ga0172362_10001569_pt1 | contig 19549 bp, 21 predicted proteins | sample LakKivs1_kivu2a2_FD_114534 | JGI IMG/M metagenome (GOLD analysis project Ga0172362, IMG submission 114534) | Sediment microbial communities from Lake Kivu, Rwanda - Sediment s1_kivu2a2 | ecosystem: Environmental > Aquatic > Freshwater > Lake > Sediment | place: Rwanda: Western Province, Lake... | reverse complement strand
CGTTGACGTGCGACACCTGATCATCCGGCGACGTATCGGCCTCGTCCACCGCCAAATCGCAGTGCCAGGAAGCCAACTCCCTGATCCGCTCAAGAGCTGCTCGCATTTGCTCAGACCGATACTCCCGACAATCGCAGGCGTAGCTGTGCGTGACGCACCGCTTCGCCCTGGCCGCTGATACTTCCGATGAACCCAAGTACTCGGTACTGTTTTCTGTCATTGTTACTCTCCCCCGATAAACTCGCTAATTTGCCTATAGTTCGATTTCGCCTGTTTTCTCGACACGTTTCGGCGATGTGTCGATTGCCTTAACGTTTTTTAGTTACCTAAATACGATTCCGCGAAAGTCCTCAATCCGCGAGCAGAATTACCGCTCTCCCACTCTTCGAGGTAAGCTCTGATCTGATCTACGTGTAACCCCCTTGGATTAGTTGCCTCGAGCGACTCCCAGATCTTCATCGTTCGCTGTGTGTTAAACCGGACAAACGCTCGCAATGCTGTGTGATCGTAATTTGCATCTGTTTCCGAGATCGATTTTGCGACAGCAATTGCATATACACTAAACTGGATTGCTTGCAACAACTCGTAATGCCAGCCATTGACATCGAGTTCTTGCCCGCATAGCGATCCGTGCGTATAAGCATTCCATTCGTCTAGCACATACGTCGGAGTGCCATCCCAGTACTTCCGCTGCTCACCGAAGTACAAATTAAAACTATTTCCGCGGAGTGACTGCGGGACTAAAGCACCGATTTGCCAGAGCGATCCTTTAGGCTCTCGCACGACAAACGCCTTTCCATCCAAGACGTAAAAGACATTGACCCCTGCCCCATGCTGCATACGAAGGCGACTTGAGATGCCATGCGTTGTTTCATGAGCCCATGTCATCGGATCGCTCGACTCATACCCGTGATTAGCTGGCATACGAGATTCGATGTCCTGCAGCACTTTAGATCCTCGCACTAATACGACATACCGACACTCCGGTATATCGAGGCACTCGAAATCAACAGCAATACACGCTATCAACCAAAACCTAATCATCATGATCACCTCAGTTCTTTTGCTATCCTTAGAAAAGCTTCCTTCGACAAATTCGCGTGGTTATTCGCCACGCGAGACAAATACGTTGGACTCAGATCTACCCGCTTCGCAAGCGCGCGCAAGGACATACGCTCGAGTGCTGAGTTAATCAGAGCCGGTCCGTTACGCTTCAAGTTCACACTTAGTCGTCTTTGCAAGTTTTTGAAATAAAGTATCTCAGCAACCTGATTGTCTACTTCTCGATTTCGGGGCATATGCTCCGCTCCAATTTGTTCTGCGCATGTTGTTTGTGTAGTTCAAAACAATATTCATCGTCGTAAACTCCCTTTACAACCCTGGTGGCAACAAAGCCACACGCCCGCAAAAACAAATGTGCGTCGAGCCGGTCGTCGCCGACCACCACTCGCAATGCTTTCCGTTTTTCAACTAACCTCCGAGCCATAAAATCGACCAAAGATCGGCCAATCCCGTGACAGGCAAACGCTTCATGCACCCGCAGATGCCGGATATCGATGTAGGTTCTGCCAATGTCATAGATCGCATAACCGACGATTGCACTTCCCACCTCAGCCACTACGCCGATAACCGAACCCTCTCGCAACCAACTGAGCAAAGTCGATTTGTCTAGCACCTCGCCGACCGAATTGAGTTGCACATCAACCACACAATCTAAATCACGTCTGATCATCCATCGTATGTTTAGCATCCTGCACCCCAGCATTCAAACCAGAAAAGTCCTCACACACACCTAACAAGTGATTTCGAAACGCTTGCAACGCAACGTGCAGCCCTCGATTGCTCAACTCAGGAAACGCAACGCAAACAATCGCATTAGAAATTGCGTCGCGATACGCCTGTACTTTTTCCAAGTCCGGTTTCAACGCATCAAGCCTAGCCTGTAATTCGATCGCTTCCTGCTTGGCGCGCTCTGCTGCCAATCGCTCTTCCTCTTCGCGCCTTACAGCCTCTTCTTGATCGCGTAGTTTTGCTTGTCTTTCCACCTCCTGAAGCCACAGCTTTCGCTTCTCCTCCTCAATCGCAGCTCGCTCCGATTCCATCCGCTCACGATCCACCCGTTCCTTCTCTTCCATCTCCATTCGCATGCGCGCCATCTCAGCCTCGTAGGCGACACGAACCTTTTCCTGCTCTGCACGTACTCTCTCAAGTTCTTCCCGCTGCCGATCAATCTCCTCTTGCTGCTTTCGCAATTCCTCTGCCCGCTGCATCTCCATCTTTTGACGCTCCTCTTCCTGTTGTCGTTCGTCCTCTAATCGTCGCCTATACTCCGCAGACGCTGCTTCCAACGCCATCTCAAACTCCTCATCGGCCCAACCCTCTGCCTCAATGACCGAGCAAGTCCTTCCAGCCTCGTTAAGAAATCTTACGATTCGATCATTGGTCTTCCTTAACCTTGCCTCTTCGGCCTGCCTCTTAATGCGTTCCTTCTCTTCGTCCGCCGTTTGCTTCTTTGCTTTCAGTGGATCCTCAATCTCCTCGACGGCTGCGGTCAGCCGCTTCGCTTCCGAATTAACGCTATTGATCCAAACCCTCGCGTCTTCATTCAATTCTTTGCGCTTCTTTTCAATACCAGTACGAGTGGTTCTGCACACAGCGATCGCCTTACGTACTGCTTCGTAGCCGTCTTTCGTATCTGCCGTCAGACCGCGAAATTCCTCGCGATACTGCTCAATCATTTGGTCACTGACGGACAACTCAATGACCGGCATGGAATCTTCGTGTGTGTTTTCTACAAGTGACATTTACCTTCCCCTTGAAACTAAAAACCTTGATCCATTAAACTTTGCTCTCTTAGGCATTCGTAATACCAATCACGCGCCATCGCATCCTGCGCCTCAGCCTCTGCCGCATCCTCAGCGTTGTTTGCGAAATACTCGCAATCAACAACCCCGCCAACATCGTCTTCGAGATGCTTTCCTGCGCCCTTGTTGTTGTATATTGTCAGCCGATAAAGATTTTTCTTTCCCTCTACTGGCTCAATACAAAATACACCGTAGTCACCCACTGCCAACCAAGAGTTCCCGTCGTCTTGCGTTTCAAATTTCAAAGCCATGTTACACCCCACTAAAAACCCTCTGTCCTCCAGCCACCACCGTGCTTCTTTGCCATACACTGTGCGATTGAAAAATTAAACTGCGGAAACTTCTCAGCCGCGCATTTAATTTTCACGCGCGACTTTGGATCCATCGGTCCGCCACCTTTTACGTCAATAAATTCCATCGTTCCGTCAGCGTGATAGACCGCGAAATCTGGCGTGTAGCGGCAATCCGCGGCTAGCTTGAAGGTGATCGTTTCGAACTGCCAACTGGCGACCTCACCGTTCATAACGCGCAACGCGAGCATCTCAGCGTACGCAGTCTCCGTGCGGTTCATTTCTCCCGGCTTGTGCCGCCTTCCGTACTTGGTCATTCCCGTCCGCGCAAACTTCCTCATGTGGTCGCCTCCTGCCGATAGGCTTGATCAAACTCGTCTAGCACCTGCTGGCGTCGCGACTCAAACTCCTGCGGAGTCATCTCGCCGATCCGCTGACGTTCCCACAATTGCTTCAGATCAGCCATATAACGCAACGAGTCGATCTTTGGTCCTAGATGCCGTGTTTGCTCTCGCATCGCGTCCTGCGCTTCGCCAGGGGCCTTCTCGGGCCTATTTCGGAGAGCAGCCTTTCTGATGGTCAGAGCAAAGTTCTCCAACTCGTCCGAGTCCGGAGCCGCAGCTTTGCCAGCCAGCCACCGATCCAGCACCGCTTGAGCTTCGTCGCGATCAATCGCCAACAGCGCCTTCGACTGCGCCGCCACGGTCGCCGCCGGATCGCTTGAGTTGAGCAAGACGAACTTCCTGGCGGAGGGGAAAGCCACGTAAGCCGCATCGATCATGAAACTCTTTGCCTCATCCTCGGTCATATGCCCACCTTATCCTTCATCGTCTGCCCGTACGACTTCGATCCGGCCTGCTGTTGCTGCTTCTGCAAGTCGTGGCTAGAGTCCAAGATGTTTTTGGCTCCGATGCGTATGGAGAACTCGATGTCCGACTTGGCTTTCTCGACGCCTCGCCGCGACAAATCCATCAGCAGCACCTCCTGCTGCATCTCCGGAATGTTCTGACCACTCGCGGCAAATCGAAACTCAATCCACCTCCTGAATGCATTCGCCAACTCTGGATCAACCGAGCTAATGATGCTGGCGCATAATGGGAAAGTTTTATTAAGCTTCTTTTCTTCTTTAGAAGAAGAATCTGAACCCTCTTCTTTCCTAGAAGGAAGATATATCTCCGTATCTGTATCTGTATCTGAAACCCCCCCGTTTTGCTTGCTGATTAGCTCAAGATTTGCTTCTGTATTTGCTACGTGCTTTGCTACAGATTTAGCTTCCGATTTGCTTCCGGTTAGCTTCCGCTTTGCTCCACCTTTAGCTCCGTTTTTGCTATATGTTTCAGACCGTTTTGCGATCTCCAAAATGCGGTTGGAGTACAAAACCCCAGTGTTTTCATTGCGCTTTATCACGCCTGCGTTTTCCAACTCCCGGAGAGCCGCAATTTTGTCCTCTCGCCGAGCGCCGGGAATTGCGTCCGCAATCTCGCAATCCGAACGGGGGGTTCCGTCCGGTTTCGCCAACTCACCCTGCCGCGATGACTCAAACATCATGCAAAGCAAATCCACAAGCAAACCTCTAGCTAAAAGGGAGCAAAATCGAAGCTCCGGATCCTTCATCCAATCGCCCGTATAAAACCAAAATCCACACCTCTTATTAGCCATTCTTATTTACCACCTTGTAAACTGTCGCCTTCTTTCCCGTCACTGCACACTCCCGTGCGCCTGTAGCCTCAATGCAATGCTTCGCCAAAAGGTCGGAGGCTCGCCGCCTAAGTGTGTTTCTCCGACCGAAATTCTCACCGGCTATGCTTGCCGCAACCTCGTTCGAGGTCGCTTCCCCTTTAGCCAGTAGCTCTGCCAAAAACTGCGACTCGAGACGCGTCAGCACTGCAGCCACATCCGTCGCAGCAACCTTCGATGTGATCGGGTCAGTCGCTCTTGCGTGCGACTCAGCCCAATCCAGCAAGTCTCCGGTCCTCCAATCATCCATGACACGCACCCTCACTACTGATTGGCTTCCACGGCTTCTTCCGCCGCACCATCGCTGAACATGCTCGTCAAAGAATCTAAGGTCGGTCGCTCTGACTGTCGCACCACATGTCCATCGACGCTGGGCAACCGATCGAAGTCGGCATCAATCGCATCACGCACCTCGGCCGCTAGCGGGATCCACTTGGTCAACCTTTTAAAGACCGTCTTTTTCGCCATCTCGTTGTAGTCAGTGACCCAGGGTCCGCTGCTCCCAGCCTTCGATCGAGCGCGGATGCTGTCCACCTCCTCCTTCGTCATGACCTCAAATTTTTGCCCACCATTCCTGAAACGCACGCGAGCCCAGTATGCGTATGGCTTTCCGCGCGGCTTGCGATAGTCGATCCGGTGCTTCGTCACTTCCCCAAGCTCAACCTCAAACTCATCGTTTTCGCAAACGACATCCGCATGGATGCTGGCGACCTCGCCGGATCGCATAATCAATTCGACGAGTCCCTTGTAGTCAATAATTAATTGACACTCGACTGCGCCGACTTTGTTGTTGTTGAACGGGATTAGGTGCGCGTTGCGACCATCGGGCTCCAAGCCCCACTGACTGAGATCCATTAGGCACTTGAAAAAAGACGCTTTCCCGTGGGCAGTCTCGTTGCACTCCGCTAGCTTTGGACTTTTGGTCAACGCAGTAATCGCGATCCTCGCCATTCGCTCTGGATTGCAGTGCTTCGGCAAAACCAAAGCCAACTGCGCCTTAAACGCATCCGATTCGAGATGCTGCCTGATGGTCAATTCTTTCTTTGGTTCCGGCTTTTTCGTATCTGTACTCATATTCCCCTCTCTCAAAAAACAAACCCTCGTAACCAACCAGGAGCGAGGAAATCGAATCCTCGGCAACTACGCAGGCATGAACCTGACTATGAGTTGCGCACCAGACCTCCTGTTATTGCAATCGCTTCTTCTGTGCCTCTCTATACACGATTGCAATCGCAACCGTCACCGAGCCAAATTTTCTCTTCGTTTCCCAATAGGCATTGATCTCGGCGTCCTGCCGTCTCTCCTTGCCGCAGTACTCTCGTATTGCAGCGCGCTCGGTAAAAAACTCTTGGACATCCGAATCTTCTGCCATGCAAACACTCGCATAAAAAGAGGCTAAAAACCTCGCGACTCTTAGCCCCCGCACCAGTCTGCCAAGGCTCCTGGTCAGCCTCTTCCCCGGTCGGCAGTACCGCACCCTCTCATCTGCATCGCATCAGTCGCGAGCGACCATGCAACCTATACACCACTTGGCGAACCGGCTTAACGTGATGAACCTTTTTTGCAACAGAACGCACAGGCTGATGCTGTTGCAAAAACTTAGCCGTTTTTGCTACAGGTGTTGCAGCAGCCAAAGCAACTTTCGAAAGTCGGCACTGACCGTTCGCACAATCCTGTCCGTGCGCATTGCTGCAGCAAATCGCGACAAATCCAACCAAGAATAAAACAGTAGCTTTCATTACTTTCCTCGATTCCATGAGAGACAAACGACTAACGTGCCTTCGATCGCCGCAAGGTGCGATACTTCGAGGGCTCGACAAAGTAACCGTCACGCGCGGTTGTTTTGTATGAATACTTAATGCCGTTCGGCAGCAAACCAAACGTGGCATTACCGATTGCAGCCTTGATCTCGTTCTCCAACACTTTTTTCTCGCCAGAGATCGTCCTCTCCTGATCCTTTAGTTCTTCGAGTCGCCGGTCAAAGTCAATGAACCGATCATCGAGCGCCACCTCGCTCCCGTCGTCGTCGGGATGCAGTAGCTTAATTGCTTTGGCAGTCGCCTCGCTCCCATCAATTTCCGGCGGGATATGTTTTTCCAAGCACTCCACAAATCGCTGAACCGCTGGGAGGAGAGCTTTGAAAATAAAGTCATCGTTCCGATTGATCCGATGCACAAATGGTTCTTGACCACCAATCAATCCAAACAGATAACCAAACGGTAGTCCAGTCACCGCAAGCTGATGCTGTACCTGGATCTGGTATTTCAGTGGCCCGCTATCCTCGGTCCACTCGTCTCGATTGAAACTGCTGATGTTCTTAAGTTCCAGAACACCAACTCCATCCTCGGTTACGCACACACCATCGAGGCTGGCGACCATAAACGGCCACTGGATTGACTGGTGAATAGAGTTGTCTCCGACCTCGTAGTTTGCGTAACCAGTCTCCTCGCTAAACAGGCGACGCAACACGGGTTCCATAAGCTTGCCCACTCGCAGTCGCTTGTCGCTCATAGGCTCGCGCTCAATCAGTCCGAGCGATTCCGCATACATCTTGTATGCAGACGATCCGTAATAACCTTGCCCGAACAAAACCGGCGATTGGCTTGCGCCTACAACGCGACCCGACTTGAAAGAAAGCCACTCCGCTTCCGATTGAAACCGTATCAGTTTCGCATCGGAAATCTCTAGCAGTGGATCACGATTCAAAATCACTTCCGCAGCACTCATACTAGCCCCTCGTTAATAATTCAGAACGTACAATCGAAACACTCCGCGGAGCCTCAAACACCAACTTGGTTTTGTCGCCCGCAATCTGAGATACACCAATGACGATCTCGCCATCACTGGTATGAATGACAATCGTCTCTCCCTCTGCGCGACCCAGGCAAAGACCTACGGGAAAACGATTCTTCCATTTGCGTCTGGTCGATTCGGATGGTTGACGGCCTCCACATACATCGGAGGACGCGCTCTGCGCCGTCTGCACTTCGCGCGATCGCAAATCCGATTCGTCTTGTGCTTTGACTCGAACTCCAGCCCGCAACTCAGGCACTTCTTGATCGCTGACGTATCTTTGACTTTTCTCATACCCTCTCTCCATCACACACCTCCTTTAAAACACTTCACTCAACCCAGGCCCGGTCAGGAGCCAGACGGCTGCGGAGGACTCGAACCTCCTGCGGTGACACCCTCCACCACTCATCCCCTGAGCAAGCAGCCGCAAATGTGCCGCACACGGTTGCTACGAGCGGCGAACCACCCCCACGCATGCAGCACATCTTTGCCAAATGTACACCACATCATCGGGTCGGATGAAGTGCATCCTTAAAAAAAAACAGGCTAGAGTCTGAGCCACCCAGTGTTTACAATTGCGTAAACGGTTTGCAACTAACGACTTGCATCACAAAAAATATTTTCAAGAAAATTTTGCCTCAGATGGCTAACCTGAAGCCAAAAATCGCCGAGCCCATCACAGCCAATGAATTGCGCGCGATAGCCGACCAAATCGATGCGTTTTTGACAACCATACGCAAAGGGTATTTTTTTCAAAAAAAGCTAGGTTTTTTCGGCTGCAAAGCGTGTAGCGACCGTGATAGACGTGATACTAAGACGGTAGCCGGACAACCGGCTTTGGCTCAATAGAAATCACTAGCTTTCGCAGAATTTGCGACATCACGCGAGCTTGCGCGTAGCTAGATTCCACGAACCAGCCAACACCTAATTTCTTGCACTGCTCTGCTTTCCAGGTTCCCATGCAGGAGCGGTTTCGTTCCTCGAACGTGCCAGGATACATCACAAGTTGCCCGTAGCTAATCCGGTATCGCTTGAGCCATTCCTCAGTCAGATCTCGATACGCTTCTCTCCTAGCGGTGATGATAAAAGGAACAGTGTAATCTCGCGGAGTTCGTATGGGCCTGCGAGTCTTCATCCACTCTCGATACCTCGGCCCATCGTCGTCGTCACCTATCGGGCAGTCGTCGCACAAAACTCCGTCGAAATCAATGCCTACCCGCATTGTGCGAAACGTGTAGCCGTTGTTAAACAGGTTCCAATCGAACAAATGCGGCATTTCCAACTCTACTGCACAGCCTGTAATTTTTTGCCGTCCGCGATTAGTCGCATAAACGACGTAGAACGGCAAGTCTGTGTTTATTTCCTCAACGGATCGCCCAGTACACGACGAATCGTCCACTACAACAATTGGCCCAGTATGCTCAATGCGCTGTCCATGCACGTTTGAATATCGAATCCGAGAACCGCCACCCATGTATCGCAAGCCAGCGGCAGTGATTTCATGCAGCGGCACACCCAACCGGATGGCAATGTCGCAGGCTGCACGCATGCCCGACCGAGGCACACCAGCGATTCCAGCCACATCTGGATGGTTTTCTAGAATGATTTGTGCCAGCTTGAGCGTGTCGGCTGTGAACTGATCCCAGGTTATGATAGACCCGACTAAATCTTTCCCTTGCGCGATGTCGATGTATTCTTTGATAGCTTCGTATCGATTTGGGTGAGCAGCAAAATGGACGATATGTGCAGTCGGCAATCCAGCATCGAACTCGCCTGGGCTGGTATTGTTGAACCACCACTGCCAATTCCATTTTGAATCTAGTATTTTGAGAGTTGCACCTTTTTGCACCGCTTGGCTGATCTGCTCTCCAACCCAAGTCTGCTCTATGCAATGCGATGTACCAATATGCACCTCTGGTCTTTTCCATATGTCAGACGCTGGCTTGCGAGTTAAAACGACTCCAGAATTGTAGCATGCGGTGGTGTGCTGTACTCTGCGACCAGTGACCGCTGTAATCGCCTTGCGGTCGCGACTAAGCCACTCAGCATCGCCAACCCGTGGTCCGTCATCGTGAACGCAAATTGTATCGCTGTACTCATCAAAGATATTGGGGCATGTTGACTTCACCACGCAATCCGCATCGAGAAAAAGCACTTCGTCGTACTGCTGACAAAAATGCCATGTACGGAACTTTTCCATGATTGCCCAATCTTCGATCTTGTTGTCGAGCCCAATAAAATCCGCATCGCATTTATCCGCGTATGTTTCCATCAGCGGCCATGTCAGCTTGGACATCGCTATGTAGTCATCGCCAACTGCAACCGAGACAATACATCGCTTTCTACCCGTATCTAGCCTGCGATGTCTCCACAGTGCATATGCCCGCTCTAAACTGCAAACAGGCTTTCCTAATTGCTGGCTAACCGCATTGTGCATTGCGATTGACGACTCGAAAAACGCCTGCTCGGATTCGAATGATATTGGGTGTGTTTTTTCAAGCTTTTGAAAATGATCGCCGCACTTGCATTTGCTTTTTACGATCTCGTCTCTCCATGTCTCGTACCAAGAAAAGGTGCAATCTTTATTAAGGTGTATTGCTCGCCATCTTCTGCGACCTTGCTCCTCTTTTTCGCGCATCGTTTTTTTTATTTCAGCGGTACGAGCAGCAATAGCTTCGCGTTGCAACTGCTCCTTGGCTGGCATCCTCCAGCTCTTCCGTGTCGTCAAAATTGCCTTCGTGCATGTACAAACATACGGCAAGCGACAATCGCCAGGAACTTCTTTAGAACAGACTGGGCAAATCTCAATCATGTACTGCAACACCTTGAATCAAATATCTACTAAGGCGCAAACGTCAATCAAGTATCTGCAACTGCCACGATTGTTTGGATTCATCGGGTCTATGGGGACTGTCGAGCAGAAACAAAGAAGATCGCTTGAAGCTACGGTAACAGGACCGAATTTTGCGCAGGGTATGCTGCAATCTTGCTCGTAAGCTGGTATCGTGAATGATCCTGAACAGCCGATCAAGACTGTAAAGTATAAGAGCGTTCCACCGTAACCATCGCTCCCGCAACTGACTCGCAAGCTAAAATACTCGTCGCCTAAACAACAAAACCCATCCCCTTCCCAGTAGCCAGAAACTCTATTCCACTGCAACACAATTTCACACGGCGCATTGATTGGCTCCATTTTGTCTAAACGAATGCAAGGAACATCATCAGGATGGACATAAATTTTGGCAATCAATGTTGGACCCCACTCAACAGATCCATCTATGCCGTCGCATGTACAAATGCAGCTCGAGCATACACCAAACGGTGCAGAATCAAGCAAGTATCGGTAGAACGCGAAATGCTCAATCGTCATCCCGACTGCACTCAAAGAGAAGCCTGAGTAGTAACCATCGGCAAACAACCCAGTGTGGACGGTAGCGACCTGAGACAAAACCGCACTTGTTACGCCTCCACACAAAACATTTTCCGTGATGAGTCCCGATACTGTTCTTCCGTTTCCGGTTAATCCAACGATGTCATCTTCTTTCAGAATCGTCTCTACACCCCCACTTACGATGCCGAGTCGCAAAACGGAAGTGCTTATGCTTTGTCTTTCAAACTCGACGAAGTAATAGTTTTGCGAGGTACACACAACAGGACTACCGCTTTTGGAAGGTTCCAGATTCAGCAACACCCTGTATTTTTGCCCACTGTTTTCAATTTCGTCGCAAGTTGTCAGCGTGACTAACATACTTCCTTCTGGAACGGGATGCTCGACGTTTAGAACCGCAACAGCTCCAGCAACAAGACAATTAGCACCACCGCACTGCTCATCGATGACGGCTGCGACAATGGCGTAATCGCTCTCGTCGTCGCACCATTGACCGCGAAGCGGAGTGCCTGGAGTTCGGTTGAAATAATCTTCGTGAATTAGGCAAGTTCCGCAACAAGTGCATAAACCGAACATAAATGACTTTCTTAGTTAAACGCACTCAGCAACATCAATCATCCAGATGCCGTCAATGAACTTGCACTGCATCGGCCAGTCAGCTTTGGCCTCTGTAGAGCCCAGGCTGTTATGGACGTTAGCGTAAACATCCGTTTTCTTAACTTTCCATTTGCCGCCCGTAGGCGCTTCAGGTCTAACATACATAAAATACCCGCGTCTTTGACCGAGAACCCACTCGTCACCCACTTGTACGGCTTTCGGCACATTTTGCTCCGTAATGAAAAACGCTGGTCCATAATGCGTCACATCAAGCGGATCTTGTGCAACCAACATTTTTGGGGTCCATGAATTTGGCATGCTCTGGACTCGAGTAGTAAGTCGATCCTGACCTTTGGGTCCGTAGCCCATGTCAATAATAGCCCAGTTGTCGTAAGCACCCAAGAAATATGTATCATCAGGTCCACCGGCATCCTGTATTAGTTTTGGTATGCCAGCGTAAGTCACGTCGAGCGATTGCTGTACAAACGGTAGCCATTTTTGCACGAAGTAAAGCGCAAACGTCTCGAATTTTGACGAGGTTGGAATTGAACTCCCCTCTCCTGTCGGAATGTTTACGTTCCATATTGACCGTATGCTTACCGGGTTTCCTTCCTCGCCTCCTACGTCAACCTTGTATTCATGCACATCAGGAAAGCCATTCTCGCTTGTGGCGCTGGTGTGCTGCGCGTTAGCTTTCGTGCCGCGATGCCAGTCGTATCCACCAAACCAATCTCTTACTTTGTTCCCGTACAATGTGATTGATTTTGGGATATCGCATTTACCGCTCATGCCGCCAGCAACAATCAAATCCGAAGATTTTTGCACGTTCCTAGCATTGGCGGCGTTTGGCGAATCCATAAATCCATATCTTGGTACATATCTGTACCCAACGGTAACACCCATCGCGTCTAAAATGGATACCAAAGGTTGTCGCGAGTTCACAACGGATCGGTCGGGATTGCCAAATTCCGTACCAACAACAGGTTGCCGTTGAGAAAAAGCTGTCACTTTGGGCAGAGCCCATTCAAAGTAATCGCTCCATTTGCAATTAGCCGGGTACTCCTCGCGAAACTGGTCGTCTTTGCTGTCAATTACAAATTGTGATTTGTAGCGGTAATCGACCACGGGCAGCAACCATAAGTCTCTAGACGCGTACGGCACAAGAATCGGACGCAGGCAATATACCGACTCTGTATACTCATGCTCCATCCGAAACCACAATTCTACTGCAGCGGTTTTTACGCCCCAAAATATTGAAACGTCAGCGTCTTCAGAAAACAACGCTGGATACGTATCGACCAATACGCTGTAATCACCCTCAGGTATGGGTTGGCTCTTAAAAGCTGCGGAGGCAATCTTGCCAAGAGAAATCTTGTCGACCAAGAACAAACCTCGAGAATAGCGACTTAATCCGGTCGGAATTTGATACTGATTGATTCTTAGGTCAGGCAGTTGCGGGAGAAAGTCTTGGTACGCTGAACCCTCGTAGTAACTTGCGTCCATGCCGATGCGAGTTCTGGTTTGGAACACAACATCTAGCATCCGCGGATCAAACCACTTGTCCAGAAATTGGCACAACTCGCCATCTGCATCAATCAGGATCGGCTGACCAGCGATCGAGATAAACTGATCATCCAAATACGCCATCGTATAGATCCCAATCAAATTCCACTTGATAGTAAAGCTGCATGCCCACCCACGAATCGTGACCGTCCACGTCGCGAGGGCTAGTCGCCTTCGTAACTCTAGGAATCGACCGTAGCAGCGGGATCACATCGTTAGGACCAGATGTCTTGGTCGGCTCCCAAGGCTTGCTGACTGGTCCCAGGCTAGGATCCTCCAGTGCAAGAAACGCCAAAAGGAGTCGCTTCCAGTACATCAAGGAATTTTTTCGCAGTAATTTTGACTCGCTTCTCCCAGGTCGATCGCGACGGTTTAGGATGTAAAAGCCAACGATGATCCCGCAAATGTCGCGAAAAGCCTCGGCATGAGCGGCCCCTACGGAGAAACTGCTGTCGCCAGGAGCAACAACAAACTGCATTCCTCCGGACGGGAAGGTTGTCGGGATTGGCTGATCTGACACAACCACCAATTCGGAATTGAGGTCTGGAATCTGGGCTATGCGTTCCGCAAAAGCCTTTAAAACCTCATCCTGAGTTGTTCGGCTACGTAGATTGTTTAGGAAAACCATGGCGTCGATGCCTGCAAATTTGCCGTGTCCTCATTGCAAAACGGATCTAAAGCTACCACCTAGCTTCTGGGCAGACCGCGTTGCACCCTGGAGTTGCTCCTATTGTGGCGGATTGTACGGGATTAGCAACAACTTTACAGTCTTTGCTGTCCCTGACAACTTCCGGCCGCTGTCACCGTTGCTGTCGCAAAGTATAGCAAATCGCTGGTGTTATTACTCGCATCCTTGCAATTATGTATACGCATTGTGTTACCCAGCAGGCATTCCGTTCTACCTAGCTAGGCAAGCTTTCCTTGCGCAAATCTCGAGTTGTTTGGCAGCATTTCGGCAAGCGTCACAGCATCGTTGCGAAGTATCATGTTTGCAGCGAGCGGGAAGATTTCCGCACCTTGCAAGTGCCCACCGCCCGCTTGTGTGCTATTTGGCATCCATGGGCGCGATGACATGTAAGTGAGTCGCATATTTGTACTATACATGACTGAATTGCCTGTGCGACTGGGCTGTGGCGCATCATCGATAATTTCTTTTTTGACAAGATATTCAACAGAAATAACATCGCCACCTTCAGTGTTGTTGCCAATATCTGCTCGCTTGGTCAGCGTTTCGGATGGGTAAGGTATTATCGGCCATGCACCAATTCTATCCGCCTTGACGTTTACAACCCTCTTGCCGTAGCCAGCAAACAATCGGATAGGAGTCGCTGTTTCGGCGGGGTTGGCGTAGGCTCCTGACCCCCCTGCAATGCCGTTGCCTGAACGCATGGCGAGAAATCTTGGCTTACTTAAAGGCATACCGACGACTCCCGTATCCGAGTCGGATAACACCTCCGTCTCGAATGTCACATAACTAAAACCGGACATGTGCTCTGGAGCGAATACGCTAGCATGCCCTGTCGGCGCAGGAGGCTTGGCAACTGGAATCATCGCTCCGTTGAATTGCGCGCTAACCACGGCAGTAAAATCAGGCTGATTGATTGGGTTGGTTGTTATTGGCGGGGCTACGTTGTTGTTAGAAAAATTCGCAGCAGGATAAACACTACCGTCGACCTGTCCCGTCAAATCATACGTAACATTGTTCACGGTTTTTGTTTTTGTGTTATGCGCTGCCGGAATCTTTGTTTTTGCTGGCAATTGATACCTAGAATCGTGATAATCAGGAGTTTCTGCGTAATCAGCATAGGGTCGCCAATCAGTTTGGTGACCTAATGGAGGGTATAGATAGTCTGGCTGACCATCATCCCACGCAAGAAGTCTGCCCCATTCATTATCAATCGGCCACCACTTAGGATCGTAAGCGCGAATTTTTGTAAGATCACCTTGGTTTAGATTAGTGTAAAATGGCTCGCCCATATGTTCCAATCTTAGCCACACGTCCGACATTTGTCCTTCATCGTTTCCCTCTTTCACCAGCACTCGCAATTCCAATTCAGGAACGCCAATCTGTTCTATAACATGCATGTCGAGTAATTGAACATCGCGAGTCTGGTTCGCATCAATCTCACCGGGTTTAAGGTTCAGTTTGTGAACAATTCCTCGAATTCTCGACAACAAAATAACTATTGCTTGATTTAACAATACATATTTTTGAGTTTGCTCGCTGACCATAACTCCTGGGTTTTCAGTTGATCGATGATACCAACCCTTCACTTTGACTGTAACTGCACCATGAGTGTGTCCTTTAATTTCAGGCGACCACCGTTCAGAAAACTGCGCGCTGTAATCTCGCACTCCCCACGGAGGAGCCGCGCCAGCCTGTGTAAACTGGAAATCGTAGGCGAGAGTCTTACCGTCTTCGGACACCACGTAGTTGCGAGACATGGTTCGAGCAAACGGAAACGCTAGCGGAAACGCCATTAATCGCATTGCGTTTGGCTTGAAACGAGAATCTATTACAATTAACTTACCACGTATGTTGTGCGTCACTCTCCCAGAATCGTCCATGCTATCCAATAGCGTCCATCGATTGAACATAATGGGCATATTAAGCTCACTGCTGCCCTTTTTATCAATTTGCTTTTGCAAATCGTTTGAGTATTTGACTGCGTCACCAAAAAACCACAGACAATCACGGCATATCTCTATTGTGTACTGCAATTTCGCTGCTCTTGAACCGACCATAGGAATAATTTGAATTGCCATAGGCTTTGGCCCCATGTTGCAATCCATAACATCTTTTCTATACACTTTTGAATTAACACTCTGATTAAGATTGACAAAAGGATCGAAAATGCTGACCAAATCGTTGTTTTTAGTAAAGTTATTCCCTGGTATTTGAGCATGGTCAGGTGCTGGGCCAGTAAAGTCACTGGGATAATCAGAAGCTCCAGCATATCCGCAAGCAGCTAATAAAATTCTTCTTCCAGTGGGCTGTTGGTTTGCCGACTGCGGAATTGATGGGCTCACGATACTATCGGCATCTGTGCTGCAAGAATTCATCCACAAAACGAAATCGCTTTGAGGCATCATCAATTTACCATGAAGAGACACCCAGTGGTCGGGCATCAGCCAAGTGTAACCTGCAGCCTCGTGAGTTGCATTTAAGCCTTGCAGACGATGCAAACGATAAACACTTGCCGCGTCTACGGTAGTATCAACTTCCGAGGATGCGTTGGCAACAAGCATCGAATTGACTGTGATGCGAATCTTTTCGTAGAGTCTTGTTCCGCTGGTCTGGTCATACTCAACGCGATGATCCCATTCGACGATTTCGCAATCGCTCAAAAGCACACCATTGTATGATAGGCACAGTCCATGTTTCCCGTAAACGCTTGGTATTGTCATCGTGTACCTCTTTAGATCTCACCACGTTTGTTTGCGTCAAGTTTCGGTGCTTTAGGAATTGGGAAAAACTTTTGCTGACCGCTCAAAAGTTCCTCAATTGGGTTTCCGCTTGTTTTGGCGTTCAATAATGGAAACCAATACTCTAAGTGATCAGCGATATCTTTCAAAACCATGTACGCTGGAGTGTATGCTGCTAAATCCAAGGCTGAAGCAGCCAAAGTGCTTACGCCCGCCTGTCCGTAATTGCCGACCCTTTGGAGTGGGTCAAGAAATCGATGAAGAGATTCGTCAAATCTTGTTTGCGCTCTTGCAAGCACTGCGATTGAAACCCCTTGAGAACTTGCTCTTTCAAATTCTAGCCGCATTTTGTGCAAATCGTATTGCAGCAAAGCGTTGGAAGCAACGGGACTCCACATGGCAAATCCTCGCTGATTCTCCAATAATCGCTCGCCATTTCCCCCGAGTCGTTTCGAGATAGCAGTAAGTGCGCTGAATGCGGCATGCAACAATCCCACCCCAGCTACCACACGCGCTAATCCACCAGCAAGCAGTTGCAGCAAAGTTGCCGATTGAAAGCCGCCGGAGCCAGTGTTAGTTCCTCCTCCCCCACCTCCAGTTCTTCCAGTGCCGCCTCCACCACCACCTCCACCTCCGCCTCCGCCTCCACCTCCACCTCCACCTCCAGTTCTTCCAGTGCCTCCAGCGCTGCTTGCACCTCCACCAGTGCCTGCGCCTCCGGTTCCACCTCCACCACCACTTCCGAAACCTCTAGAGCCGCGAGCATTCCCTTGCCGCTCCATTTCGTACAAAGCGCGCATTTCCTCGCGCCCATACATATTTTCCAATAGATTCTGACCATAGCGAGCAAGGCTACCGACTCGCGACTGGCTTCCAAACCGAGACTTCAAACGACGCATTGTGCCATACAGACTTCCAGGCTGTCCGTATACCTTGGCTACTTTCGACCAATCACCTACGCCGGGAATCGTCGAAGCAATAGATACACCAGCGTTAACAAAATGCGTTCCACGACTGTCAGGCTCCGCAATGGATCTCAATAACGAAACCACTGAATTGATCGAATCGGTGACTGGACTGGGGTCGAATGTCCCCAAAGCATCTAAAGCTAATTGGGACTTGTCTAGCCAATTCAGCGCTCGACGACCGGATCTCCGCCTCCGAACACTTTCGGCAACGCGAGCCTCAATAACTTTGTTGGCAACTGCCGTAACATCCGCACCCGTCGCCGCAGAGGAAGACATGGCGGCGTTATTAAAAACATTTGGGTCAACCGTTGCAGCCGGATTTGATGAAGGCGACGCAGATGGGGTCGTCTGGACTGGAGTGTTGTCGGGGTTGCGGTTCGGTCTGTAACCGCCAGATGATTTTGATCCAGACGAGTCTCTGTATGCTTCAATCAGTTGCTGACCAAGAGAAAAATTAACGTCCGACTCTTTCTTTCCTTGGTAAACATCGTGAACAACATTAACTTGCTGATTAAAATGTTTTTTAGAAAGCGCCGGATTGCTCTTGTACATAATGTACGCGAGTCGTTCATGGTAAGATAGTTTCTGAGCTTCTTCTGGCGGAATATCCGCTCCATTAGCGATCATCCCTTTGTAAATGCTGTAGATGTCAGTTTTTTCACTCATGCTATCCACCTCCGCTTCTCACGGAATTCGCCATCGACTTTTCTTGCTGATACAAGAATTCCGCCTGCTCCTCGGTATCCATCGCTGCTATGTACCAATCCTTGGGTGGGTAGCCTCCAAACATTAACGCAACAGAAGCGTTGCACCCCTGCCTTACGCCGAGGGATTGCTTTGCGATGGCTCGATCTCGGTTGAGCCAGAGTCCAATGTAGAGTTCGTAATCTTCTCGCCGGATTCGTTCAATGTCCGTTCCAAAGATTCCGCATAGATCCGCTCGTACTGCATACTTTTTTTTTGCAGATCTATCCAGGTGTAGAACGCAGTCCACAATCCAAGCATCTCGGCAATCGTCAAGCCAGGACGCTTTGGATCATGATAGTCTACTACACCAAAAGCTTTTTTGATCGCATCAACAACAATCATGGTCGCTTCCTTGTTGCCGTTCGCTACCATCTTGGGGTGTATGTCGGAAACATACTTTGGGTGATTCTCGAAAGCCATCTGCACGCTAATTGGATCCACCCATCGATCGCGCAATCCATCGTTGAATTGGAACATGCCGCGATTAGCTGCCGACCTGTTGTTGCGATCCTGTCTCCAAAAAACGAACAAAACCACAAGGAACATCGTTAATGGCACAGATACAATTAGCAGTGAAATGCTCAACAAAGTGTCCAATGCATGTCTCCTATCGTGCGTCTGGCAAATCCTCGGCGTTGGCGGTACTCGAGGTTGGGACCGTCACCTTACGGTCATGTATTACTCTCCCTAGTGAATCAGCAACTTTGATCCGATAAACGCCACCTCGCGTAAACTGACTGTACTGTACCATAGTCAGAACGCAATTTCCATTCACATCCGTCAGTCCGGAGGTGACCTGCCGTGATATTAAGTAATTGTTCACCGTTGGGTTTTCGTCTTCCAAAATTGCATTGACCGACGCATTTGCCAATGCCTGACCAAGATGGATTACCGAGAATAACACGTTACACAAACCCGCAAAGGCAGGAGGCTGAATAAGCGCAATCGAGGTCATCTGATAGGTCTGCGTGACGTTCGCGGCGACCACTAAAGACACTGGCGTAAACGAGAATCCACCGGCAGTGATCGTGACGGTGTAGGTAGCGTCATCTACGCTAAACGTGACCAATCCCGAAGCATTGGTCGTTAGGGTATAGGCGTACCCGGCCCGTTCCAAGCGAACGGTGGCCCCTTGAATCGCGACGTTATCGGTATCGCGAACCGTGATCGCAACCG
>Ga0172362_10001567_pt1 | contig 19551 bp, 16 predicted proteins | sample LakKivs1_kivu2a2_FD_114534 | JGI IMG/M metagenome (GOLD analysis project Ga0172362, IMG submission 114534) | Sediment microbial communities from Lake Kivu, Rwanda - Sediment s1_kivu2a2 | ecosystem: Environmental > Aquatic > Freshwater > Lake > Sediment | place: Rwanda: Western Province, Lake... | reverse complement strand
TGATGCCCGGTACGAAGATGCCGTCCTTCTACCCAGGTGGGCCGGAGGACGTCTTCGAGGGGAACGAGGACAAGCAGATCTTGGCGATGCGCGACTACATCATGTCCATCGGCGGGCACGGTGGCAGCGCGTCCACCATGACGAAGGGAGCGCCCGCCCCCGCGCCGCCGGCGCCGGGCCAGTCTGCTTCAGCGACCGCGCCGGGCCCGTCTGCCGCGGCGACCGTGGCGGCAGCGGGTGCGAGCTGACGGGGGAGTGCCGCATTCGCCCTCGCGTCGCTTCCCCGCGGCTGCGCCAGAGGGCGCCGGGCGCTGTGACCGGGCGGCGGTTCGTCTCCTGTTCGCCCGGATTTTGCTCGCGCCCTATTGGCTTTTTCTCCGCTGACGATACAAGCACAACGACTCGGCGGTCTTTGCTTCGACGTCGGAAAACGGTATAGAAACCCTGCCCCGTTGGGCGTACGGGGTACTCATTCGGCGCGATGCTCTGGGCATCGCCGCGCGGGCCCGCAAGGCCCGTTCGACGGCGTGGACGTGTAAAAGAGGAGGTGTCTGATGTATCGGAGGCTGATTGCCGGGTTGATCCTGGCAACGTTCGTGACGGCGTGCTCCGCGCACAAGCCTTGGGGCAAGTGCGCCGTGGGAGGCGCCATCATCGGCGCGGCGGCCCTCGGCGCGGCGGGCGGCGCGATTGCGAACAACGTGGACCCGCCGTTCAAGGCGCAGGATTCCGATCGCGGTGCCGGCATCGGTATCGGTATTGCGACCGGCGCGATCCTGGGTGCGCTGATCGGGCATGCGCTGTGTGACGAGGAGGAGGTTCCGCCTCCGCCCCCGCCGCCGCCCGCTCCGGCGCCTGCCAAGAAGAAGATCGTGCTGCGCGGTGTAAACTTCGACTTCGACAAGGCGACTCTGCAGCCGCAGGGCAAGCCGATCCTCGAGGAGGCGGCCAAGATCCTCAAGGAGAACCCGTCGATCAACGTCGAGGTCCGCGGCTTCACCGATTCGATCGGCTCGAAGGACTACAACCTCCGGCTGTCGGATCGTCGTGCGGCGACGGTCAAGAACTTCCTGGTCAGCCAGGGCGTCCCGGCGAGCCGGCTCACGACCAAGGGCTTCGGCATGGCCGACCCGGTCGCGAGCAACGACACGGCGGACGGCCGCGCGCAGAACCGACGCGTGGAGTTGGTTCCCAACGGCTGATCGAGCCTGATGGTCTGGCCCGCGCCAGCGGGCCAGACCACCGTTTCCAGTTCGGCGCCGGGGCGAGAGTCCCGGCGCCGAACTGCTTTCCGGGCGTCGTGATCCCCGCGCTCCGCGCTTGCCGGCTCCGGGGGAAGGGCGCTCCTCGGCTGGAGCTGGCCTCCGTGCAACGAGAAGTCGGTCCAGGGGCCCTCGCGCGACTGATCGGGGGCGCGCTTCGCGTCGATGCGGCAGCCTTTCGCGAGGCCGTGGGTGCCGATAGCCGAACGCGACTGTACCTCGCGATCGTCCTGGTCGCGGCCGTGGCAGCCGGTTTCGCGACCGCGACCGAGGCCGTGTCGAGCGGGCTGCTGTCGGAACGCGAGGTGAGCGTGCATCGGGTCCTGCTGATCGGCTGGGCCCTCGCGGTGGCGCTGCAGTTCGTGCTGTTCGCGTGCGCGGTATGGGGCCTTCGCGTCGTCACGCGCCGACCGCCGGTTCCGTTTCGCGCTTTGCTCCGGTTGCTCGCGCTGTCGCTCGCGCCGAGCGTCCTGCTCGTGCTCGGGCCGCTGTTCGGACAGACCGCGATCGTGACGGCGATCGTGACGGTGTGGCGCTGGGTCATCGCGACGGCAGGACTGCGGATCGCAACCAGTGCCTCCTGGCCCGGTGCTGTGCTCACCGTCGTGTTGGCCGATCTGGTGTCGGCGCCGGTGGCCGAGCTGGTCATGCTCGGTGTCCGCTGACGGGGGAGCGCGCAGCGCGACCCCGGCGATGGACCGCGGCACCGCAGACCGATGGACCGCCGCACGGCGGACCGATAGAAGCGCGTTCGATGGGTGAGCTCGACGTCGACGCGCTGGTCGGGGAGTTGCGGCGCGAGGCGGAGCAGCTTCGCGCGTCGCTGGGCCCCTCTGCGTTGCCCCCCGAGGAAGACCGCGCCACCGCGCTGCGCGTGCCCGCGACGATGCCGGAGACCGCGGCGCTCGGTGGCTTCGGGCGCCTGGTCGAGGCGTCGCGTCTCGCCAGTCTCGGCGCGCTCGCGGATCCGGGAGACGTCGACTTCCAGTCGCACCGCGTGCGCGTCGGCCGAGTCGTGATCGCCGTCAAGCAGGTGTTGCGTCGCCTGCTCACGCCGGTGCTGGACCGGCAGGCCGCATTCAACCGTGCCTCCGTGCAGGCGTTCGCGGCGCTCGAGGAGGAGCTCGGGCAGCGGCTCCAGGGAATCGAGCGGCGTCTCATTGCACTCGAGGAGGCGGTCGCATCGCCCGAAGCGCACGAAGCGGTCGCCGGCATCTCCTTCGACTACGGTGCCTTCGAGGATCGCTTTCGCGGTGACCGTGACCACGTGCGCAGGCAGCTGGAGCGCTACCTCGTCCACTTCCCGACCGCGGGGGCAGGCCCGGTGGTGGATCTCGGTTGTGGCCGGGGCGAGTTTCTCGAGTTGCTGCGCGATGCCGGGATCGTGGCGTTGGGCGTGGAGGCGGACGCGCGCCGCGCATCGGCGTGTCGCGCCCGTGGGCTCGACGTCCGCACCGGCGACGCGCTGCAGGCGCTCGAGGATCTTGCCGACGCGTCGCTGGGCGGGGTCGTGTCGTTCCAGGTGGTCGAGCACCTGACGATCGGCAAGACGGTTCGCCTGCTCGCCGTCGCCCGGCGGAAGCTGCGCCCGGGCGGCTGCCTGATCGTCGAGACGATCAACGTGCAGAGCCTCATCACGTTCACGCGCGCATGGACGATCGACCCATCGCACCGGCAACCGATCCACCCGCTCACGCTGCGCTTCCTTGCCGAGCAGGCCGGGTTCGAGCGCTGCGAGCTGCGGTACGGCAGTGAGGTGGAGGCCGGGAGCGCGCTCGAGGCGGCCGGCGGAGGTGAAGCGGCCGAGCGCAACGTCGCGCGGCTCAACGCACTGCTGTACGGCCCGCAAGACTATGCCGTGGTGGCCTGGGCATAGAGCCGTCAGCGGGAAGCAGGTCGCGATCCTGGTGCCCTCGATGCAGCGGGGAGACGCGACCGGCAACGACGCGCTCGGGATGCGCGCGGCGCTGGCGGCGCGTGGTTGGGAGGTACGCCTCTTCGCCGAGGGCGGAGATCGGAGCCTGGGCTTCGGCACCAGCGCCGACGCGCGGGCGTTTCTGCGCGATGGGGCGTCCGCGATCTTCCACCAGGGGACCCAGTGGGACAACGGCGTGCGCATCTTCGAGGGCGTTCGCGGTGTCCGCATCGCGCGCGACCACAACGTGACGCCGGCTGCGTTCTTCGCCGGCGTGAGCGAGGACTTCGTCGGTGCGTCGAACGTCGGGCTCGAGCAGCGACAGCGGCTCGCGCGCGACCCGGCGGTGTCGTGGATCGCGGCATCGTCGATGAACGCCGGCGAGCTCGTGGCACTCGGCGCCTCGCCCTCGCGGGTCGGCGTGGTGCCGCCGTTCCACCAGGCCGAGGATCTCGCCGCCGTCGGGCCGGACGAGATCGCGCTGCGACGCTGGGCCGCGCTGCCGGCCGACGTGCTCTTCGTGGGCCGGCTGGCGCCCAACAAGGGCCACCGGCGCATGTTCCGCATCGCCGCGGCCCACGCGGAGCTGTTCGGTCGCCGGCTGCGGATCCGGCTAGTCGGCTCGCACGACCGCCGATGGGCGCCTTGGCTCGCGCTCCTGGCGCGCGACCGCGAGCAGCTCGGCCTCGGCGACTCGATCGAGTATCTCGGAACGCTGTCCACGAGCGAGCTCAAGGCTGCGTATCTGACGTCGCGTCTTCTGCTGTGTTGCTCGGAGCACGAGGGTTTCTGCGTGCCGCTGGTCGAGGCCGCCCGGCTGGGCGTGCCGGTGGTCGCAACCTGGCAGCAGGCGGTATCGGAGACCCTGGGCCCCGAGGCTCTCGTTCTCCGGGCCGCGTCGGACGACGTAGTCGCAACCGCGATTCACCGCGTGCTCGACGACGGTGCGTTGCGCGATGCGCTGGTCGGCGCGCAGCGAGCGCGCTACGAGCAGCTGTTCGCGCCGTCGGCCGTCGAGCGCGCGTTTCTCGCGGCGGCCGAGCCACTGCTCGAGGGCGAGCCCAGGGGATGAGGCTCGCGGTCGTCGTGCAGCGCTACGGCGCGGGGATCCTCGGCGGCGCGGAGACCTACGCCGCGGTGCTCGCCGGGCTGCTCGCGCGGTTCCACGACGTCGAGGTCCTGACCACGACCGCCCGCGAGTACGTCACGTGGCGGAACGAGCTGCCGCCCGGCGCGTCCGAGGAGGCAGGAGTTCGCGTGCGGCGCTTCCCGGTCGAGCGCGGTCGCGAGCCCGCATGGGGCGTCCTGAACCGTCTGCTGCACGACGGCTTCGACTCGAGCGCCTTCGCGCTGCTCCCCGAAGCCGTTCGCGAGGGGCACGCGCGTCGTCTCCGGTCCTGGCCAGACGCGTTGCAGGAGGCGTTCGTCCGGGGCCAGGGCCCGCACGCGCCGGGGCTACACGAGCATCTGCGACGGACGCCGTACGACCGTGTGGTGTTCGTGACGTACCTCTATCCGACCACCTACGACGGCATCGCGGCGGTCCCGCCAGGGCGGGCGCTCGTGGTTCCGACTCTGCACGACGAGCCGCCCGCGTATCTGCCGGTGTTCGGTCGTCGCCTCGCACAGGCACGCCTCCTCGGTCTGACGGACACCGAGGTTGCGCTGATGACGCGGCTCTACCCCGGGCGACCGCTTGCGGCCGAACGGATCGGGTACGGGATCGAGTTGCCGCCCGACGGGGCGGCGCGACGCGAGTCGAGCGACGACTTTCTGCTCTACGCCGGGCGGATCGACGTCCAGAAGGGCATCCTGCAGCTGCTGGCCTGGTATCGCGCCTTGCGCCAGGCGATGGCCGGTGCTCCGCGCCTGGTCCTCATCGGCCACGTCGCGATGCCCGTGCCGTCGCAGGAGGGCCTCGAGGTTCGCGGCTTCGTCGACGACGCGGAGAAGCTGCGCCTGATGCGCGACGCACTCGCGCTGGTCCACCTGTCGCCCTATGAGAGCCTGGGCATCGTGCTGCTCGAGGCCCTGGCGGTACGAACGCCGGTCCTGGTGCACGCCGACTCCGCCGTCATGGTCGAGCACTGCCGACGAAGCGGGGCCGGGCTGTGGCTTCGCGAGGCCGGCGAGCTCGTGGGCGCGGTGCACCGGTTGCGGGGCGTGGCGCACCTGCGCGAGCGCCTGGGCGAACGCGGGCGTCACTACGTGGAGCGCGAGTTCAGCCTCCCGGCGTACGAGCGGCGCCTGCGCGAGATCCTGCCCCCGTGACGGCTGCGAGTGCGATATCCCGCCCCCGTGATGGCCAGCTGCGCGCGAGATCCCGCCCCCGTGACGGCGGCCGATGGGGCCGATTCACTGTTCGTTCACGATGCGGTAACGTCGGGGTGATGTCGAGCGGCTACATCGGCGATCCAGACGGGTTCGACGCAAGGCGGGCCCGAGCTTCATGGAAAAGCGCTACACGCCTCGAACCCGGCGTCCGCGAGTACGACCGGCGAGGCCGCGGCCGGCCTGGTGGCGTCGCGCCGACGCGCGGCGTACGAAGATCCTCCACAGGGAGGGCCACGCAGTGACCGGAGATTCGAACGTCGCGCGCCGCTCGGCCGACTTCGTGCAACACTTGAACCGCTTTCCCGAGGACCTGCGCGACATCCGCCGCCTGCAGCGCCGGTTCGCCCTGTCGAGCGCGGAGGTGGCCGCCGCGCTCGAGTCGTGGTCCGTTCTGGGGGGCGCGAGCCCGCGGCTCAAGGAGCTGCTGACGCATTGAGCCGCATGGACGGGAACGCGTGGGATGGACGGGGGCGTGCTGGAATGACGGTCGAGCGCGGGCAACGGGCGGGAACGTCGAGTGCACCCGGCGGTGCTGTTCGAGTAGCCGCCGCGTCACCGCGAGCCGACGTCCGCCTGGCGCTGCCATCGGGCAGCGTCGATGGCGCCGAGGCGGCCGCGCCGGCTCGGCGCCCCAAGATCGAGGCGCGCGGCGTCGATTTCTTCTACGGCGCGACGCAGGCCCTGCACGACGTCTCGCTAGCGGCGGCCGACTGCCAGGTCACGGCGCTGATCGGACCGTCCGGCTGTGGCAAGTCGACCTTTCTGCGGCTCATCAACCGGATGAACGACCTCATCCCGGGCACGCGCGTCGCGGGCCGCCTCCTGCTCGACGGTGAGGACATCTACGATTCGCGGGTCGACGTCGTGGACCTGCGGCGACGGGTCGGGATGGTCTTCCAGCGCTCCAACCCCTTTCCGAAGTCGATCTACGAGAACGTCGCGTACGGGCCCCGCGTGCACGGCGTCCGCGACAAGGCGGTTCTCGACGAGATCGTGGAGAAGACGCTGCGCGGCGCGGCGCTGTGGGAGGAGGTCAAGGACCGCCTGGCGAGCTCGGCGCTGTCGCTCTCCGGTGGGCAGCAGCAGCGTCTGTGCATCGCGCGCGCTCTCGCGGTCGAGCCGGACGTCCTTCTCATGGACGAGCCAGCCTCTGCCCTCGACCCCCTGGCGACGGCGAAGATCGAGGAGCTCATCCACGAGCTCAAGGAGCGCTACACGATCATCATCGTCACGCACAACATGCAGCAGGCCGCGCGCGTCTCGGACATGACCGCGTACTTCTACCTCGGCCGCATCGTGGAGTTCGGAGAGACCGCGAAGATCTTCACCAATCCGAGCCGCCAGGAAACCGAGGACTACATCACCGGCCGTTTTGGCTGAGGTGGCGAAGATGGCTCTGCACACCGATCGAAGGTACGAAGAGGAGCTCGCGCACCTCCGCCAGCTCATCCTCGAGATGGGCGGCCTGGTCGAGCGCCAGATCGGCGACGCGACTGCGTCGCTCGCAGCGGCAGACCGTACGCGCGCCGAGCGGACCATCGAGCGCGATCACCAGGTGAACCGCTACGACGTCGACATCGACGAGGAGTGCCTGCGGCTGCTCGCGCTGCACCAGCCCGCCGCACGCGACCTGAGGCTCATCACGACGAGCCTCAAGATCACGACGGACCTCGAGCGGATCGGGGACATGGCGGTGAACATCTGCGAGCGCGCGATCGATCTCTGCGAGAGGCCGACATCGCTGCAGGTCGACCTGCCGCGGATGGCCGACACGGTGCGAAAGATGCTGCGCGAGAGTCTGGATGCCTTCGTGCGCGAGGACGCGGACCTCGCGCTGTCGGTGTGCAAGGAGGACGACGTCATCGATGCGCTGCACGCCCAGATGTTCGCCGACGTGCTCGGGCGGATGACGCAGGACCCGTCGCTGGTGGTGGTCGGCACGGCGCAGCTCTTCGTCTCGAAGTACCTCGAGCGCATCGCGGACCACGCCACCAACATCGCGGAGATGGTCATCTTCATGGTCAAGGGCAAGAGCATCCGTCACCTGTCGGTCCCGGCGACGATCTAGGAGGGCGAGGAGCCCGGAATCATGATGAACCCCAGTGCGGACCGGACGGCGGCGCAGCCCGTCGAGCGTCGCAAGGTGCTCGTGATCGAGGATGAGCTCGACATCCGTGAGCTGGTGCGGGTGCACCTGGAAGCCGAAGGCTTCCAGGTGCTCGAGGCGGCCGACGGCGAGCTCGGGCTGGCGCTGGTCAAGCGCGAGCGTCCCGCCGCGGTCGTCCTCGACCTGATGCTTCCGGGGCTCGGGGGGCTCGAGGTCTGCCGTCGCATCCGCGCCTCGGAAGCAACTGCTCGGATGCCGGTGGTCATCCTCACCGCGCGGTCGGCGGAGGCCGACAAGGTGGTGGGACTCGAGATCGGCGCCGACGACTACGTCACCAAGCCGTTCAGTCCTCGGGAGCTGACGGCTCGAGTGAAGGCGGTGATGCGCAGAGCCTACGGGCAGCAGCCGGACGCACCGCAGGAGACCTACCAGCGCGGCAAGCTGCGGATCGACTTCGACACCTACGAGGTCTACGTGAGCGGCGAGCGCGTCGAGCTGTCTCTGCGCGAGTTCGAGCTGCTGCGCTTCTTCGTTCAGCACCCGAACCGGGTCTACGAGCGCGGGCAGCTTCTCGAGCTGGTGTGGGGGCCGGATACGTTCGTCGAGCCGAGGACGATCGACGTGCACATCCGCCGGCTTCGTCGCCGCATCGAGCACGACGACTCCGCGCCGGAGCTGATCGTCACCGTGCGCGGGGTCGGCTACATGTTCGACGAGCGGCGCCTCGGGCCGTGAGCCCGTTGCCCGGGCGTCATGAAGATCCTGCCCCTGCGGTAGGGCTCCGTCCGGTCGTACGTGCGATGCTGCCGGTCGCGGCAGCCTGGGCGACCGCTCAGCTGGCGCCAGTCGCCTCGGACGGGATTCGTCTGGCGCTGGCGGCGGTGGTGGCTACGGTCGTGGCGGTGTGGGGAGTGCGGCGCGACGCGGTCCGGATCGCGCAGCTGCGCGGGTGGGCCCGGCGCCTCGGGGCCGGCGAGCGCGTGTCGCCGCCACTGCGCGAGGGCGCATCGGACGCCGTCGACGATCTGGGCACCGATCTCGGGGCGATGGCGGAAGCGCTCGGCGAAGGCCTCATGCGCCTCGAGAACGAGCGTGACCGGCTGGAAGCGATCCTCGCCGCGATGGTCGAGGGCGTGATCGTGATCGACCGCAGCGGCACGATCCTGCGGGCGAGCGCGCGGGTGGCGGAGACCTTCGGCACGGCCGCGGGGCGCGCGCTCGTCGGTCTGCGTCTCTGGGATCTCTCCCGCGATGTCGAGTTCAACACCGTGGTGCGCGAAGCGCTCGCGAGTCAGCGCCCCGCAGTCCGGGAGGTGGAGCTGCGCGGTGCCGTCGAGCGCCACCTCGAGGTGGCGCTCGGTCCCACCGCCGATGGCAGCGCGTGGGTGCTGGTCTTCCACGACGTGACCGAGACCAAGCGGCTCGAGCGCGTTCGCACCGACTTCGTCGCCAACGTCTCGCACGAGCTCCGCACGCCGCTCACGGCGATCCAGGGCTTCGCGGAGACGCTGCTGTCCAGCGGCTTCGCCGATCGTGAGCGCGCGTTGCACTTCGTGTCGATCATCGACCGCCAGGCGGGACGGCTCAGCCGGATCATCGACGACCTGCTCATTCTCAGCGACCTGGAGCTCGGCAAGATGCGCGTGCGACGTCGGGTCGTCGAGCTCGAGCCGATCGTCCGTGAGGTGGTGGAGCTGCTCGCCGAGCCGGCCCGTCGCGGGGGGATAGCGCTGACGATGGACCTGTCGCCCGAGCTGCGCGTGGACGCGGATCCGGATCGGCTGACGCAGGTCGCGTCGAACCTGCTCGACAACGCGATCAAGTACACGCCGCAGGGCGGTCGGGTGCGTATCGCGGGACGCGCGCTCGAGGACGGCTCGGCGGTGGAGCTGTCGGTGGAGGACAGCGGGGTCGGGATCCCGGCAGAGGACTTGCCGCGCCTCGCCGAGCGCTTCTACCGCGTCGACAAGGCGCGCGTCCGTGAGCGCGGCGGCACCGGACTCGGGCTGTCGATCGTCAAGCATATCGTGCAGGCGCATGGTGGAACCTTGCGCTTCGACAGTCGCGTGGGTGCGGGAACGACGGTGACGGTAACGTTGCCGGTCAGGGCGGACGCCTGACCCGGCCAGGGTCGAGCGCACGCGATCGTCGCTCGGCCACTCGCGGCGTGTCCGCGGTTGCTCCACTCGCGGCGTGTCCGCGGTTGCTCCAGAGGAGCGTGGCCGCTACCACCGAAACGGATCGGTCCTCGGGCGGTGGCCGTGCAGGCGCCGCGGACCGCGTTGGGGAGGGATGGACGCCGCCGTGCGAAGAGCGGCCTCGAGGGCGACGCCCGGGGCGAAACGGGGGAACGACCGGCGCCCGAGCGGGTCGTCGCCGCGCCGAGGTCGCGCGCGCAAGACCGTGTGGCCCGGCTGGCCGTACCGCGTTCTCGAGCACTCGCTGACCGCGGTTCTGCTCGCCGTGCTCGGCACGATCGTCCTCGGACGGCTCGCGGAGCAGGGCGAGGCGCTGGCCCTCGCGCTCGGGCTCGCAGGCGTGGCACTCGGCAGTGGCTTCGTGACCGTGCCGCTCGAGCGCCTGCGCCAGCGCTTCGGTCCGAACGGACGGCACGCGCTAAACGCCATGCTGGTCGCAGGAATCGGGGCCGGACTCTGGTTCGGGCGCCCCGGAGCAGCATTGCACGCGCTACGCGATCTCCTGGGCGGCGAGCGCGCGACGCAGGTGCGTGTGATCCAGCACCAGGTCTACGCAGCGTACCGGCGCATGGACCTCGACGCGCAACGCAAGATCCTCGAGCGCGCCGAGGTGTTCGCACCGACCATCGAGCAGGCGGCGCGCGCGTTCGCCGTCGATCCGGAGCTGATGGTCGGGATCGCTGCGGCCGAGTCGAGCTTCTATCCGCGCGACAGCCGTGACGGCGGCAAGGGCCTGTTCCAGATCACGGCGGTTCCCGACGCGGCGTCCGCTTCCGCGCGCGAGAAGCTCGGTGCGTCTTCCCTCGACCCCTGGAACCAGCGCCACAACGCGTACCTGGCCGCCGCGACGCTAGATCTCTACCGGCGGCAGATGGGCGACGATCTGTTCCTTACCCTGCTCGCCTACAACATCGGACCGCGCAACGGCGGACTGCGGACGATCATGCAGGCGTACGGGGCGCGCAACTTCGCCCAGGTGCAGCCGTACCTCCAGGCGCTGCCGCGGGATTACCCGATCCGTGTCTTGTCGAGCGCGCTGTCGTACCGGGTGTGGAAGCGCATGGGTCGCCTGCCGCGCTTCGAAGGCGACGGCGTCGCGCGCGAAGTCCAGGCGCTCGGTATTCCGGCACTCGACGATGCGCGGCTCGCCTACGAGCCGGACCCGCGAGGCGCGGCACCGCGCTGAGTGCGCAGGCGGGACACCAGGAGCGCGCCGGCGCCGGCACCGATGGCGAGGCTCAAGGCACGCTCGTACGGTACGCCCGCACCGAAGGCCGTCTCGCGCAGCGGCTCGACGAGCGCGCGCAGCAGCGAGAGGACGGCGACGAACGCGAGCGCACGAACCCCGTCGGGAAGCGTCCTGCGGGGAACCGACAGCAGGCTCGTCGCGCTCGCGAGCAGGGCGGCGAGCGCGAGGTAGAGGGGGAGGGGGTGCACGGAGGCAGATTCGGGTGCCGACGTCGTGACGAGTCCCTGTGCGACGTGATTCCACCACGCCGGAGTGCCGGCGGCGAATCTCACGCACCACGGCGCGGTGCAGCGCGTGCCGAAGCAGCACCCGTCGGCGAAGCAGCCGAGCCGCCCGACGGCGACCGCGAGGCCCGCGAGGGGTACGAGCACGTCGGCGATCGCAGCCCGGCCGAGGCGGCCACCGGTCGCGCTGGGTCCGGCGAGGGTGAGCACCGCGAGGCCGGTGAGAAGCCCTCCGGAGATGCGCAAGCCGGCGCCCTCCGCGACGGGAAGAACGAGCGCATGCCAGCCGAGCGTGTGCAGCAGGTCCGGCGCGAGAAGTATGAAGTGAAGGCGCGCGCCGGCAAGGGTGGCGGCGAGTGCCGACGCCACGAGCGCGAGGAGGCGCGGCCAGCTGGCCGCGCCTCCCGCGCGTCGTCGCAGGAGTACGGCGCCGCAAGAGGCCCAGATGAGCCCGGCGGCGCCCCACGCCGCCTCGTACAGGTGGTGGTTGGGTAGCATCCTGGAACAGGTCGTGGTTGGCCAGCATCCTAGAACAGGCTGAAGAACGAGAAGCCGAGGTCGAGGTCGACGTCGACGTCCACGCCGACCTGGACGCTCACGTCCGGGATGTCGCGCGGGCCCAGGATGCTGGTCGCGATGAACATCCCGCCCGGCCGTGAGGCGCTGACCATACCCAGCACCCACGGAAACTCGCCGCCACGTCCGAGCGGCGGGCTGGCGACGTTCACCGTGGGCGACTGCAGGATGTGCCACGTTTCCGGGCAACCCTGCGACGGATCACAGATGCCCCATTTGGTGTACTGCACCGTGCCGCCGAGGTGGGACCGGAGCCAGTAGTTGGGCGTATCCTCGTCGACGTCGAGAGCGATCGCCGGCTGGTCGCCGTCGTCGGGACCGTCGGAGACCGTCGCGTGCATCTGTGCAGCGCCGCTGACCCGTGTCTCGACGTACGCGAAGCCGCCCTCGTAACCGGGCCACCTCAAGTTGAACGCCTCGAGGAAGGGCTCGTTCACCTCTTGTGACCACGCCTGGGTCCGCGGGTCCTGGCTGACCAGGCGGAGTCCGGTGTAGACGCCGTCGAGGCCTCCCGGCTGGCTCGGCAGGGCGGCGATGAGCTGCAGGGCGTAGCTCGCGTCGATGTTCGAGAACGTGAAGCGCCCGGCCGAGTCGGCGCGCGTCGTCGCGATCGGTGTCCAGCGGCACTGATTGATGCAGTGGCTGTAGTTGCTCTTGGTCGGACAGTCGGGCGGGCAGACCTTCTGGCGCTTGAGGTGCTGCTGGTACGCGCGCAGCTCGACGAGGCCGAACGGGCTGGCGCACGCGCCCCGCACCTCGCGGAGGTCGTTGCCGCGCATCTTCACCGACTGGAAGATCGGTACTCCCGCCGACCCGCAGCCGCAGGACGCGCTCGCCTCGCGTAGCGGCAGAGCGGTCGAGCCGACGATCAGTCCGGTGACGAGCAGGATGCTGGAGAGGCGTCTCGAAGACTCCCGGAGTCGCATGTCAGGAGTCCTTTCTTGCCGCGAGTGCGGCTTCGGCGAGCGCGAGGGCGGCAGTGGCGTCCTTGTGGGCCGGACGGTCGAGTGTCGTGCCCAGGAAGTGGCGCAGATCGAGTCCCGGCCGGGACTGCGCCGCATAGAGCGCGGCGAGCCGGGCGGTGAACGCGGCCGGCGGCAGCCGCAGATCGGCGAGCGTCAGGCCGGCATCCTCCGGCGCCAGTCTCGCCTCCGGCGGCGCGGCCTCGGCGGCAAGCCGCGCCAGGGTCCTGCGCGCGGCGGCCGGGCGACCCAGGTCGAGCTGGGCGAGGCCGATGCCGAGCTCGACGTCGTCGGCGAAGCTGGTGTTGCGGGCGAGGCGGCGCAGCGTGCGCAGGGAGCGCAGCGCCGCGCGCTGCTCGCCGCGGGCGGCGTGGCCGCGGATGAGCGCGAGCAGCGCGCCGATGCGCAGCATCGGATCCTGTGCCGAGGCGGCGAGCGATACCAGCTCGGCGGGGAGGTCGGGGCTCGGTGGCGTCGCCGTCAGCCGTGCCCAGCCGGTCCCGAGCGCGGCCAGCTCGCGCGCCGTGCGCACGTCGGTGCGTGCCGCTACGACCGCGAAGTGCGCGATCGCTCCGGACGCGTCACCGCGCGCGATCGCCAGCCAGCCGCGCGCGAGCAGCAGCTGCGCGGCGGGCTCGCCGTCGCGGAAGTGTTGCCCGGCATCGGCGAGCGTCCGGTCGGCGCCCGCTGCGTCGCCGCCCTTGAGCTGCAGGTCGGCAAGCAGAACCGCCGCCTCGAGGCCCCGGTGCGAGCCCGGCTCGGCGGCACGCACGGCGCGAAGGCCCTCGGCGGCCTCCGCGCGCCGGCCGTCGGCGATCGCGTGGCGCGCACGACGCAGCAGGACGCCGGCCGACGGGGTGTCGGCGGCATCGGCGATCCCCGTCGCGAATGCCAGCAGTGCTGCCAGAGCCAAGGTCGCGCGCTGGCCACCGCGGCGATGGTCTCTGTCGAGGTCGAGAGGCATGGTGTCCTCCATGTTCCGCAGCGCCCACGGGCGATGCGGTGGCTGGTCGCCGATTCGAGGGGAGCAGCGACGACGTGCGTCCGCGGCGGGGGCTGCGGGCGACGGACCGCGTCTGCACGCGGCGTGCCCGGCGAGCAGACCCGCAGGCTCGGGCGTCGCCAGCAGGACATCGTTTCAGCCGAGCTGGTTCGCTGCACCGACGTGCAACGCGACGATGCGTCGGTCGTAGCGGGCGTCGGCCGCGCACACTCGGTGGCCGCGGGTGTCGGCTGCGCACACTTTGTGGCCGCGGGTGTCGGCTGCGCACTCCATGCCCCGCGAGCGCTTGCACGATGGGCTCGCGGCAGCGAGAGATCCGGGCGGATGGAACGCGGTGACAGCGACCTGACGGAGCGCGACGGGCGCTTGCCCGGGCAGGCGACCTGCGACCACCTCGCGTCCGCTCTGGGAAGGTTCGCCGTCGTCGACCTCGAGACCACGGGGCTCGACCCCGAGAGCGCAAGGGTGATCGAGGTCGGCGCCATTCTGGTGGTGCCGGGGGCGCGGCCCGTTCTCTTCGAGCGCCTGGTGGATCCCGGGCTGCCGATTCCGCCGATCACGAGCGCGATCACCGGCCTCCGTGACGAGGATGTGCGCGGCGCTGCGAGCTGGAGCGACGTGTCCGGCGAGCTCGCCACGTTCCTGCTCGGAGCCACGATCGTCGCGCACAACGCAGCCTTCGAGGAGGCCTTTCTCCACCGCACGCTCGAGCCGGGGACGCGCTTCCTCGACACGCTCGAGCTAGCCTGCGTGCTGCGCCCCGAGATGTCGGGCCACAGCCTCGAGACGCTGGCCCGCGAGCTCCTCGGCCGCACGGAGCGGCATCGCGCCCTCGACGACGCGCTCGATACGCTGGCCGTCCTCGCCGAGCTGTCGGGCCCGGCCGCCGCAGGTGAGCACCGCGAGCTGTCCGCGCTCGCGGCACGACTCGACTGGGCGTGGAAGCCGCTCTTCGGCCGGGTGGGGTGGAGCCTCGGCGAGCTCGACGCACCACCGAGGGCGGCGGCCATCGAGGAGCCACGGCGTCGGACAGAGATCCCGGTAGCATGGTACGAGCCCGAGTTCGTGACGGCGCTGCTCGCCGACGAGCCGCGCTGGCGGCGACACGTTCCCGGGTATCGCGCGCGCGACGGGCAGATTCAGCTCGCCCGGGCGATCCTGGTGGCGCTGCGCGAGGATCGCGTGGTCGGTGCCGAGGCCGGCACCGGCATCGGCAAGACCCTCGCGTACGCCCTGGTCGGCCTCCTGCACTCGCTGCACACCGGCGAGCGCGTCGTCGTCAGCTCGGCCAACCGCACCCTGCAGGAGCGTGTCGTCGAGGAGGAGCTGCCGCGCATCGCCGCCGTGCTAGGGCTCCCGCCGCAGCCCGCTCTGGTCCTGAAGGGACGTGCGAACTACGGCTGTGCGGCGCGCGCGAACGAGCTTGCCGAGCACCCGGGCGACTTCGGGTTCGGCGCGATGTCCGCCGCGGCGCGCCTCTACCTCGGGTCGTACTTCGCGCGCTGCCCGACGCGAGACTTGCAGTCCTTCGGCGGGTGGCTGCTTGCACAGGAGCCGGCGTTGCGCGGGCTCCGCGACGTGCTGGCGTGCTCGTCGGACTGCGACGAGCGCACCTGCCGTGCCATCGCGAACGGTCCGTGCGCGTTCCTGCGCCGCATCGACGCGCTCGGCGACGCCGCGATCGTGTCGATCAACCACTCGCTGCTGCTGACCTGGCCCGCGCGATACGGCGCGATCGATCGGCTGGTGATCGACGAGGCGCACGAGCTGGCGCAAGAGGGCGACCGCGCCTTTCGCGAGGAGATCGGCGCGCGGGAGGTGCGACAGTGGCTGGCGCAGGTGGCGGGAGGCGGCCGCGGCGGGCTCCTGTGGGCGATGTGTGCCGCGCAGGACGCGGTGGCGCTGCGCCGGGCGCTGGAGCTCGTACGTCGCTGCGAAGCGGCGGTCGATGCTTGTGGGCGCGCCCTGGCGGCGGTCTGCAAGGACGGCGAGACGCTGGTGCCCACGCCCGCGGTCGTTGCGCGCCACCCGCAGTGGGCGCACGCGGCGCGCAGCGCGTGTGAGCTCGCGGCCAGCATGGTCGATCTCGGCGAAGAGATCGAGCGTCTCGCCGGCACGTATCGCGCGGCGCGCGAGGACGGCACCGACGACGCCGTGTCGGCGCGCGCCACGAGCCTCGGGCTCGCGCTGCGTCTCGCCGGTCAGGGCCTGGTCGCGGATCTCTTCGAGCAGACGCGCGAGGGGACGGTGTATGCGGCGCAGAGCCGGCTCGCGCGCGAGCACTCCGACTGGACCGTGCGCGCCACTCCGCTCAACGTCGCCGAGCTGATCCACACGAAGCTGCTCGAGCCCGCGAAGACCGTCGTTGCACTGTCCGCGACGCTCGGGGTCGGCGGCAACCCGCGGTCGTCGCTCGATAAGATCGGGTGGCAGCTCGTGCCCGACGAACGCCGGCTGCCGGAGATGGCGATCCCGTCGCCATTCGACTACCGGGCGAATACCGTGCTCGCCTTCGTGCGCGCCGGCACCTATCGCTCGCGTGGCTTCGCCGACGACTGCGCGCAGGCGATCGCGAGCATCGCGCGCCTGCTGGGCGGTCGGACGCTCGTCCTCTTCACCAGCCGGAACCGCCTGGGGGAGGTTGCCGACCGCCTGCCCGCGCTGCTCGACGAGCACGGCATTGCGCTCCTCGTGCAGCGACGGAGCGGCGGCGCCGCGCGGCTCGTCGACCAGTTCGCCGCGAGCCCACGCGCGGTCCTGCTCGGGACGCGAAGCCTCTGGCAGGGCATCGACGTGCCCGGCGAGGCGCTGTCCTGCGTCGTGATCGACAAGCTGCCGTTTCCGCCGCCGAACGACCCACTCCAGCAGGGCCGCGGCCGCCTGATCCGCGAGGCGGGCGGCGACGACTTCCGCGCGCTGTCGCTGGAGCCCGCGGTGGTGTCGTTCAAGCAGATGTTCGGACGCCTCGTGCGCAGCGAGTCGGATCGGGGCTTCGTCGTCGTGCTGGGGGCCGATCCCGGCAAGGGCTACATCCAGGAGTTCGTCGGCTCGTTGCCTGGGCCGCCGCGCGTGGTCGTGGGCGGCATGCCCGACGTTCTCGCCGAGATGCGCGTGTTTTTCGCGCCGGGCGCAGCGGACACATCGGCGGGCGCAATCGCCGTCGAGTCCTGACGCCGCACGGACTGCGCAGGGGACGCGACGCGCCGTCCGACGGCGGCGGAGCGGGGATGCGAGCGCGGTCCGCCGCCGGCGCTCAGCCGGTCGCGCGACGCGGCGTGAGTCCGAGCTGCGTCAGCTTCTTGCGCAGCGTGTTGCGGTTGATGCCGAGGATCTGCGCGGCGCGCACCTGGTTGCCGTTGGTGCGCTCGAGGGTGGCCTCGAGCAGAGGCCGCTCGAACTCCATGAGGAGAGTCGCGTAGACGTCGACGGGATCGCGCTCGCCGTGCGCCTCGAACTGGTTGCGGGTGCGCCGGCGCACGACCTCGGCGAGCGAATCGCCGTTGCTGCTCGGAAGATTGACCTCGGAGAGGGCGAAGTCGGTCGGCATCAACGTCCGACCGGGTGCGAGCACGGCTGCGCGGACGAGCGAGTTCTCCAGCTCGCGGACGTTGCCTGGCCAGCCGTACTGCATCAGCATCGCCTCGGCGGCCGGTGCGATGCCGGTCATCTCGGTGCCGAGGTCGCGGTTGATCTTGGCGATGAAGAAGCGGATCAGCTCCGGGATGTCGCTCTTGCGCTCGCGCAGCGGCGGCACGTGGACCGGCACCACGTTCAGGCGGAAATAGAGGTCCTCGCGGAAGCGTGCGGCACGGACCGCGCGCAGGAGCTCCTGGTTGGTCGCGGCAACGATGCGGACGTCGGTACGCAGGCTCTCGCGCCCGCCGACACGGGTGAACTCCCGCTCCTGCAGGACTCGCAGCAGCTTCGCCTGCAGCTCGAGCGGCATGTCCGCGACCTCGTCGAGAAACAGGGAGCCGCCAGCTGCCTGCTCGAACTTGCCGGCGCGCCGCTCGATGGCGCCGGTGAACGCGCCGCGCTCGAAGCCGAAGAGCTCGCTCTCGAGCAGCTCGCGCGGGATCGCCGAGCAGTTGAGCGCGACGAACGGCCCCTGCCACCGGGGCGAGTGGTAGTGGATCGCCTTCGCGATGAGCTCCTTGCCGGTGCCGCTCTCGCCTTCGATCAGGACGGTCGCATCGTTCTTGGCCACGCGGCCGAGGAGCTTGTAGATGTTCTGCATCGCCGGCGACCGGCCGATGATGTCGACGCCGACCTCGTAGCGCTTGCGCAGCTCGCCCTTGAGGACGCTGACCTCGCTCGACAGCTGGCGAGTCTCGAGGACGCGCGTCACCAGCATGCGCACCACGTCGAGGTCGAAGGGCTTGGTGAGGTAATCGTAGGCCCCACGCTTCATCGCCTCGACGGCGTTGGCCATCGTGGTCTGGGCGGTCATGACGATCAGGGTCGTCTGGCAGCCTGCCTCGCGTGCCTTGCTGACGACGTCGAGCCCGTTCATGTCGGGCATGCGGATGTCGAGGAACGCGACGTCGATCGCGCCGCGGTTGAGGATGGCGAGGGCGTCCGTGCCGGTCGATGCCTCGTTCACCTGGTGGCCGTCGCCGCTCAGGGCTTCCGAGAGCACCCAGCGGATCGAGCGCTCGTCGTCGGCGACGAGGATCCGTGCCGAGGTGGGTGTGTCAGACATGGTGATTGCCTCGATCGACCGGCAGGGTCACGGTGAAGATGGAACCCGCACCGGGCTCCGTCTGGACGCGCAGCACCCCGCCGTGCTCGGTGATGATGCGCTGGCTGATGGCGAGTCCGAGGCCGGTGCCGCCGTCCTTGGTGGTGAAGAACGGTGAGAAGATGCGGCTCAGGTCGTCGGGCTGGATGCCCGCGCCCTGGTCGCTCACGTCGAGCGACAGGAACTGCTCGCGGCCGTTTGCGCCGGCGACGTAGTAGGACGTCTCCATGCGCGTCGTGAGGGTGATCGTCCCACCGGGCGGTGACACCTCGACCGCATTGCGGACGAGGTTCAGCAGCACCTGCGTCAGACGTCCGGCGTCGCCGAGCACGTCGGGGAGGCTGGGATCGAAGGCGCGCACGAAGTGCAGCCGCCCGCCGCGCCCCGCTCCCTCGATCGCGAGGACGCGGTCGATGACCTCGTGAATGTTGACGCCGCGGCGTTCGAGCCGCGGCGGGCCCGTCAGATCGAGCAGCTGCGCCATCAGGCTGTTCAGCCGGTCGATCTCGTCGAGGATGATCTGGGTGCACTCGCGCGCGCGGTGCCGGTCCGCCTGGTTCGCCGACAGGAGCTGCGCCGCACCGCGCATGCCGGAGAGCGGGTTCTTGATCTCGTGAGCGAGCCCGGCGAGCAGAATTTCGAGCTGCCCGAGGCGGTCCGCGTCGCGCGAGCGCGACTCGAGCTCCCGCTGGTAGCTCAGGTCGTGCAGCGTCAGGAGCGCACCGACCACTGCGCCGTCGTCGCTGACCAGCAGTGTGGCCGCAGCGCGAACCGGTCGCGTGTGGCCGTGGCGCCCGTAGAGCGATGCGTCGCCGCGGACGTTGCGAACGCCGGAGGCACGCGTCGCTTGCAGCAGCTCGAGCAGCCACGGGTTCCCGCCGAATACTCGGGCCGCCGGCACGCCAACGGACTGCGCCGCGGAGAGGCCGGTCAGCTGGGCCGCGCCCTCGTTCAGGAACTCGATGCTGTGCTCGGCGTTG
>Ga0172362_10001563_pt1 | contig 19576 bp, 17 predicted proteins | sample LakKivs1_kivu2a2_FD_114534 | JGI IMG/M metagenome (GOLD analysis project Ga0172362, IMG submission 114534) | Sediment microbial communities from Lake Kivu, Rwanda - Sediment s1_kivu2a2 | ecosystem: Environmental > Aquatic > Freshwater > Lake > Sediment | place: Rwanda: Western Province, Lake... | reverse complement strand
CTGATCAACAGGGGTTGCAGGTGCTTTTGGTTTTTTCGGTACATGTTTTTGTCCTGAAATGGAGTTTTGTTGATTATATTAAACTTTTGCCAATCATGCGACCCTTTTTTCAGGGGAGCCATCCATGGTATTCTGTAAAACTTCCTGCCCACCGGATGTGTCGTATGGAAAAGAATAACTGTTGATCGTCACCCCATTGATCATAGCGGTTTGAACCGTGTATGAATTGCTGGCTGATAATGCAAAAGTCCGTGCTGATCCCAGATGATAGGTGTATATCTCGCCGTTCTGCTCACCAAGGGCAGAGGCGGCAATTTGTAAATCCTTAACTGGCTCAGATAGTGTGAGCCTGACATCAAAATCGGCTACATCGAATACCTGGTGCTCCCCAAATACCCAGGCTGGATGAGCCAGCCAGCCCTCGCCCGAGCGATACGCCGCGATATAAGGGTACCAATCGACCAGGTTCGTCTGGCGTACAGAATATCCATATGGTAAAGCACGCTGATCGCTTGTGGCATCGATAATGGGAGGAATGACCAACTGATAATCAATCTTTAAACCCAGCTGCTCGCCGGGCAGCAAGGGCTGGCGCAGGGAGATATGCAGCTGATCTTTCTCTAATAAATAATCCTGGATGGTTTCCCCATCCTTCCAGTTCAAGCTGTCAAGTGCTAAGCCGCCTTGCCAACGATTTGGCTCAATCATTAATACCAAGTTATCAAGGCTATCCAGGGTTCGGTTTGAATAATCGATTATTTCTGAAACGGATAGGGAGTGGATATAGAAATTAAATACTGCCTCCAATTGATAGTGAGTTCCCGTATGAACGGTTGAAGTTGGCAGGGGTGTGGATGTCATGGATGTGGCTGGAGGCGTAGCCGTAGCGATAGGTTGCACAACGTTGGGGGCCATTGAAGGCGTTAAAGTGGGCAGCAGATTATCAAGAGCCCAACTTGTCGTTGAGCTTGATGGAGAAATATGGTTAATATATTGAGTGGGATATGCACAGCCACACAATGATAGCAAGCAAAGCAAGGTGATGGCGGTGATGGCATTGAGTTGTTTCCTGGTCATGCTACATTGTCCAAATTCATTGACAGAGGGTTAAAGGAAAAGCGAGCAATAAACCGAGAGCACCCTCGATCATTACTAAGCGAGCCTGACGCAAAGCAGGCAAATCAATCATGAATTATTCACTGGTCTTGGTCATCTGACACTAAAACGATTTTACGCTGGTGCACCGGCGATGACAGCTTAAAACGTAAACCGATCTTTCCCAAATGGATTATATCCATATCTTCCAAATATTGTCCCTCTGCACTTATCTGTTCAAAGTTCACCCAAGTACCTGCTGTAGATCCGGAATCAGAGATCCTGAACATTTTTTGGGTAAGGCAAATCCGGGCATGCACCGCATCGATGGACGGATCAGAGATAACTAGGGTAGCCTGATGGGGATCCCTTCCCAGAACGACCTCGTCAGCAGTGATTTGCAAACTGGCCGGAATAGTAGGATCATCAAAACCCACCAGTGGGATCAGGTATGCCAGTGCAGCATGCTTCGGTTCACTTTTCGGATGCGCCAGGGGAATAAATGCTTTCCAATGGCTGATGAGCGTTTTTAACCGTGATGGTGCAGATTGGTGCATTTCCACCGGTTGGGTGACGGGGTCTTTTCGCTGTCGTATTCGCTCACGGTGGCTGAGTGGTAGGTTTTTCTCACCAGCCATAGCTGGCTGGCTAACCTGCCCTGGATGTGGCTTGGGCCGTATCCGCCCACCCAAGATGAGTACCAGCACAAGGATGGAGGCTGACACGACGACCGTTACCCCGATGATCAATGGCCGTTTATGTGAGATGGAGATGATCACCCCCTGGGTATTGGACGGTATCGTGATTTTTACGGGATAATCAGCTGACTTCCCTACCAACCCCTGACTATCAGTAACTTCGACGCTCAACGTATGGGTTTCCTCCATGGCATAAGGACGTAAATCCCAGGTAAATTGCGTTAATGGTGGTGTGCTGTTTTCTGCCACGATAGCACCATCAACATATAGGCGCGCCAGCGTAATGTCCCGCTCATGACCATCCGGAAAGCCAACCTGGATGGATAGGTCTTGTTCAGTGGGAAATAATTCAATGCTTGAATCTGTAGTATCTGTGATGGGCTGAGTGGTATACCTTCTGTCAATTGCAGCCGGAAGATTAAGGAAAACCGGTGCAGGCGCTTGTAGGTCAAGCTGAAAGGATTGAGCCGTCGTAGTGATCACCTCGCCGCCAATGTTCACCTGGGCAAGCAGTTCTTGTGGCCCGGTGTTATTAATCTGAGAATTGTAGTGCAGCAGGTAGATATGGCGGAGAGGCTCGATCAGGGTCTCCAGGTCGGGGACAGTTTCATCATGCGCAAAAGCGAAAAAAGCTCCCTGGGTCTGCTCAGCCATGCTACGTAGAGAGTCGACCTCAGGTAGAGAAAATACTTCGGGGGCAGCAATTAACCAGACGAAGATGCGAATATGCTGCTGGATAGCACCGGCGACAATGGATTGCAAGCCCAAGGAAACCTCGGAACCGAGGGGGGGAGTAATAAACAGAATGGCGCGCTGCATACCTGGGCGAGGCATGGGATCGGAAGCCACCTGCAACGCACTGGCCAGGACTTCAAGGTTAGGAGAAACATTCTGGTCTGTGGGCGTAAATAAGCGAAGTGGTGAGAGCAGTGAAGAGGGATTGGCTGAATGGGTTACCTGTGGTCCATCGGATGTAAGCAGGCTGAAATCATCTATTCCGGGGGATTGATTGATCCAGGTGCCAGCCAGAAGACCACGCAGAAAATATTCATAACGCGTGACACCCATGCTATCTCGTATGGAAAAAGATGAGCCGGGAGAAATGGCGATGACGAATTGAACGCCGGGTTTATGGGCATCAAGCTCACTGGCTGGGATCTGTACACCATTCTCCAGGATATTGACATCCTGAACGCTAAGCCCGTTGACAAATCTGCCCTGCGGGTCAAAGACATCGAGGAAAGCAGTCATGTGGGGAAAATCATTGATGTCGAGGGAAGTTAATGTTGCCGTATAACCACCTTGAGCTGATGATTTCCCTGCATGACTGATGAAAATAGCGAACAGGATCAGGGTAATGGGAATGGTGCGCCAAGCACGACCTGACATGAAAGGTATTTTAGCACATCAGGAATCAAAAGGGCACGGAAAATTTTATCCGTGCCCTCAAAGAACTAAGGCATGGGTGTTGGGGGCATTACTTCCGGCAATGGTGGCGGCGTCAAAGTATCCTCAATTTATTCTGGAACAGGCGTGGAGGTAGCAACGATTTCTGGAGCCTCAGAAGTTGGGGTCGGATTTGTGACTGCCGCCTCTGCATCGGCAACTGTGTTGGGCATTCCCGCCAAGATCCACTGTTTATAGATCTCGATCAGGTCTGCTGGTAAGGGTTTGGTGGGGGGCATTGGATTGCCTGCTTCGAGGCCTTCGACGCGGTTCAGCATTTGCATGGTATTGCACAACAGGTCGCCTGCGATGAGGTTTGGCGCGTGATCGCCGGTCTTGATCGTATCTTCGTAATTATCCATGATGTAGTTATTATTGTTTTTCCCAGCCTGATGGCAGGATACACAATAACGTTTCTGAATGGCGGATATTTGCAATTCGTAAGAAGGCACCTGGCCAGGTGCAACAGTAGGAATAGCACCGGCGGCAGCAACCTCCTTGGGGAGTGTTACACGGTCATCCCAGCTATAGCGCATAAACGTGACGATTGCATCGATATCTGAAGGGCCTAACGTGCCACCATATTCACGACCAAAGGGTGTCATACCAAGGTCGGGCTGGCCATAGGCGATGATATTGTAGAGTGTCTGATCATCGCGTGTATACATCTCATCCTTGGTGTTAATGGATTTCAGGTCGTAGCCTTCCAGGCCTTCGACCCCCTGGATAATTCCTCCTTCACCATCTGGGCCGTGACACTCGACACAATTGATCGAGTATAGGTCTTGCCCGGCTAGGAATTGCGCTGAAATTGTTCCGGCTATTGTGCCGGTTTCCTCCTGGGGTGGCATGGTGATCACTGCCAGGAAGGTGAGCACCACGATTCCGACCACACCGGCAGACATAATGCCTATGGCGTACGGGCGCGACTTCCAAAACCGGTGGGGGTTGCGATCGAAGAATGGGAGGAGAAGTAACGCCAGCACTGCAATGATGGGGATAATAGTGGTACCCAGCCATTCCAACTTACCCGGGAAATATTTTAGCATCTGGAAGAGGAAAAGGAAGTACCATTCGGGACGTGGCAAGTAAGCCGAATCTGATGGATCAGCTTTGGGTGCCTGAGATACACCAAACCAGGTAGCTAAAATTATTAATATGATAAATAGGCTAACACTGATAACCAGGTCTTTATAAATGATATCAGGCCAGAACTTAACCCCCCGCTGCTTTTCCAGAGTGTATTTATCTTTGTACTGCTTCTTCTGTTCTTCGTTCACGGCCACCTCCTTTCCTAGTCATCTGCCTTGGGTATTGAAGAGATACCTATTCGGATAACCATGTACAGGTGGATGCCGATAAAGGCAGCGATTAATGCAGGAAACCACCAGATGTGGACCGAGAAGAAACGCGCCAACGTGACTGCCGAAAGATCAGTGCCACCTCGCAGCACCTCGTTAATAAAATTCCCAATAAACGGTACGGTTCCAGCGATGGATGTGCCGACCGTGGTTGCCCAATATGCCCGCTGGTCCCAGGGCAACAGGTAACCGGTAAAACCCATGCCCAGGGTGAGGAAAAGTAGAATCACACCGGTCACCCAGGTGAACTCGCGGGGATATTTATATGCTCCAAAATAAAAAGTCCGCAGCATGTGAAAGAAGACTATCAATACCATCAGGCTGGCTCCCCAATGATGGATACCACGTAACAACCAGCCAAAGCTGACACCATTCATGATATATTGGATGCTATCATAAGCATGGTCGGGGGTTGGAACGTAGTAGATGCTCAGCATGATCCCGGTGATTCCCTGTAACAGGAAAAGGAACAAGCTGGCACTTCCCAAGGTAAACCACCAGTTAACCTTGGGTACATTGCGATCGAGCACGGTATTGTAAATAGTTTGCAATCCCAAACGTTCATCTAGCCAGGCAAAGGTCTTTTGAAACATGCTTAACTCCCGACGAAGTGGATCGAGAGATTATCATCCTCGATTTTCGTTGCGTATTGGTCCAGCGGACGAGGCTGGGGGCCACTTATAATCGAGCCATTAATTCCAAATCTGGCGTCGTGGCACGGGCATACGTAGGCATTTTCTTCAGGTCTCCAATTCACCCGGCAGCTTAAGTGTGTGCATTTATTTGATAGAGCCAAAACTGAGCCGTCTTCTTGTTTGACAATATAGACACCATAACTGTTGATGGTTTGCACCCATCCATCTACAGTTGTACGGTTAAAGTTGAATAGAGTAGGTGTGCCAGCCGTGAAATTAGCTAGGGGGCCAACGGGAATCCAGGCTTCAGTGGCGGTTTTTTGAAATGCAGGGGAAATCAGATAGCCAATCGCAGGGATACCGATCAATGCTCCCATCACTGTACCTGCAGCGGCAGTTATAATCGAGACGAACTCTCGCCGGCTCATATGGGGGGAAACGGGCATTTGTACCTCCTGGTGAGCGATAGATATTTATTAAGTATAAAAGTGGGAAAGGGATCTTCCTTTTGGCTGCGATGCGCAGTAAAGTATGCATATTGTACATCAAAGATACAGGAAGATCGTCTTATCCCGCATGTATAATTGTAGAACAGTTCGTGATATGATGATAAGGATAAGTAATATGAATAATCCATGAGTTTTATCACTTTTCTCTAATGTTCATCAAATGGGATAATTGTGAAATCCATTTTCCGAATCTATGATCAACTAGAAGGAGGAGAACATGGCTTATGGGAAATACACCGGCTTACAAGGCTGGGTATATAGGGGGAGTACTCCGTATTACGCGTTCGCACTCCACCGCCTCTCCGCCATGGGGATCATTTTGTTTGTAGGTTTACACCTATTAGCTTCATTTTCAATGCAGCAATTATTAGGCACTTGGGGAACCGCCATTAATACCATTTACGAATCATGGTGGTTCCAAATAATCGTTGTATTCTGCGTGATCTTTCATACTTTTAATGGTTTCCGGGTGGCAATCCTTGATATATGGCCAAAGCTGATTAAATATTCTCGAGAAGCCGTCTATTTATTATGGGCAGTGTTTATCCCCGTCTACCTGCTTACCGTTTACTTGATCGTGACGAATGCCTTTGCAGCAAGTTAGAAACCATGGAGAGATAACTATGCAATCTCGTTACGTTCCGAACCGCGGCCTAAACTTAGATTACATCATGTGGCTGTTCACGCGCATTTCTGGATTGGGCATTATCTTGCTAGCCTTGATTGGTCTTGGTGCAGCTATGGTCATGGGGGCAAGATTGCAAATGGACCTGCCTACCATCTTACGCTGGACATTTATGCCTAACCCGAGTCATGTGGTTAACAGCAACATTCCAGATGTGACCATTGGCTGGGCCACAGATTTCTGGCAAATCATGCAATACCTGGTTATCGCCTTCGTTTTTACCCATGCAGCCAATGGCATCCGCATGATCGTTGAGGATTATACCGGCACCAGCGCCTGGCGACCATACATCCGGGCTTTGATTGCCCTGGCCTGGGTAGGAATGGTAATTATCGGCGTTTATGTCGTCATCGGCTCTGCATATTAAAGCTCTCGCAAGAGGAATCCTACCATTATGAAGATACATCAATTCGAAGTGATCGTCGTCGGGGCTGGAGGCGCCGGGCTAATGGCAGCATTATATGCCTCAAGAACTGCCAACACAGCGGTGATAAGCAAGTTATACCCCACCCGCTCGCATACCGGCACAGCACAAGGTGGTGTGGGCGCCGCCCTGGGAAATGAAGAAGAAGACCACTGGGAGTGGCACACCTATGATTCCGTCAAAGGCAGCGATTACCTGGGTGACCAGGATGCGATCGAATTCATGTGCTATGAAGCCGTGCAGGCGGTGTATGAGCTTGAACATTATGGTTTGCCATTTTCACGAACTGCCGAGGGAAAGATTGCACAACGGCGATTTGGCGGGCACACCAATAATGTGACCGGAAAGCTTGTCCGCAGGGCATGCTATGCAGCCGACCGCACAGGCCATATGATCCTACAGACGCTTTACCAACAATGCCTGAAGAATAATGTCAACTTTTTTGACGAATATCAGGTGATTGACCTGCTGGTTGTCAATGGGGCGGCCGCCGGGGTGGTGGCGATCGAGCTTGGCACCTCTGAATTACATGTGTTCCATGCCAAATCGGTAATCTTCGCCACCGGGGGGCATGGCCGGGTGTGGTCCATCACTTCGAACGCATACTCTTACACAGGTGATGGCATCGCCATTGCCATGCGGCGCGGCATCCCCATGGAAGACTTGGAATTTTTCCAATTCCATCCTACCGGGATCTACAGAATGGGCATTTTAATCACCGAAGGCGTGCGTGGTGAAGGAGGCGTGCTGCTCAATGACAAAGGCGAACGCTTCATGGAAAAATACGCACCCACAGTGAAGGACCTGGCTTCACGCGACGTCATTAGCCGGGCGATGTATCTGGAGATAAAAGCCGGTAGAGGTATTAACGGCAAAAACTACCTATATCTGGATGTACGCCCGGATACGGTGAATAAGTATGCATTGGCTGATGGGCGTAAGCAGCCGGATGGCTCGCCTTATATCGTGACCAGTGAGGAAATCCTTGCTAAATTACCTGATATTGTTGACTTTGCCCGTACTTACCTGGGCGTCGACCCGATTGCCGAGCCCATGCCCGTACAACCCACCGCTCACTATACCATGGGAGGCATCCCCACCAACAAGTATGGTGAAGTGGTCATCGACGAAAATAACACTGTCATGCCGGGTTTCTACGCAGCCGGCGAAGTAGCCTGCGTCTCAATACATGGAGCCAACCGCCTGGGAACAAATTCTTTGGTGGACCTGATTGTTTTTGGCAAGCATTCCGGATTGAAAGCGGCTGAGTATGCCCGCGGGGTTGATTTTCAAACCCTGCCGGAGAATCCCACTGAATTCACCCAGGCGCAACTGGATGCCATCAACAACGCAAAAGGGAATGAAAAAATCCTGGATATCTCAAATGAGATGAAGGAAATCATGATGGATCGCGTGGCGATGTTCCGCACCGGTGAGGGCATGCAATCTGCTCTGGAGATCGTCCGAGAGCTCAAGGAACGGTTTAAGCACATCCCATTGCACGACCGTGGTAAGATATTTAATACTGAAATGATCAACATATGGGAACTGGGTAACCTGCTGGATATTGCGGAAGTAGTTACTGTTACCGCCATTGCCCGCACTGAAAGCCGTGGCGCTCATGCCCGGGATGATTATCCAAAAAGAGATGATGTCAACTGGTTAAAACATTCTTTGGCATGGGTCAAGCCCAATGGAGAGATCGTGCTGGGATATAAGCCGGTAGTGATCACGAAATACCAGCCCAAGGAACGGGTTTATTAGATGAGGTGCCAGCCATGAAAGTTTCAGTAAAAGTCTACCGCTTCAATCCTGAAAAGGATAAAAAACATCACTTCGAAACATATGAGGTGGAAGCAGAGCCCACCGATCGTGTGCTGGATATGCTGGAATATATTAAAGGTTATTATGATGGCACATTATCCTTCCGACGGTCCTGCGCACACGGCATTTGCGGCTCAGACGCAATGCGCATAAACGGGCGGAACTACCTAGCGTGCAAATCGCTGCTGAAAGATTTCAATACGGATAAAATCACCATCGAACCCATCCTGGGGCTGCGAGTGATTAAAGATTTGATCGTGGATATGGAAATATTTTTCGAGCATTATCGTTCGGTAAAGCCGTGGTTTATTAACGATGAACCCCCTCCTGAGAAGGAAAGGTTACAAAGCATTGAGGAACGCGAGCGATTCGACGATACCACCAAGTGCATTCTATGCGCCTGCTGCACCACTTCCTGCCCCATTTTCTGGGCGAGTGACACTTATATCGGACCACAGGCAATCATCGCCGCCCACCGCTTTATATTTGACAGCCGTGACCAGGCAGCTGCTGAACGCTTGCGGATCTTAAATGACCAATTTGCAGTGTATCGCTGCCATACAATCTTCAACTGCACCGAATGCTGCCCTCGGGAGATTGAAATCACTCAGGCAATTGGAGAAGTAAAAGAAGCCCTTTGGACTGGCAAAGTCAAATAATTATTATCAATTTTATAGCGTGCTTCCCAGGCGGAGATAATGCCTGGGAAGTATTTCTTAATGAAGTTTCCATGCTATAATCTCGGGCGAACGCCCCAGTAGCTCAATGGATAGAGCGAGGCTCTCCTAAGGCCGAGGTTGTGGGTTCAACTCCCGCCTGGGGCACTTCTAGTTGTCATACCAATTAATCATTCACCATGTTTTTAACCCTCGTCAAAAAATAAACATTCGGGTAATATTATCAATGATGAACGCCTGGGTGCCCCCCTCACCCAGACGTTCATCATTTTAACCAACAGTGTTACTTTTTTGTTACCAGCTTTCCTGATAAATCATAAGGCATCGCGCCGTTAATACGCACCGGCAAAAGCTCGCCGGCGGGCACGTCCCCCTCTACAATCACCAATCCATCAATCTCCGGGGCATCACGGTAGCTACGCCCCATGGACAAACCATCTCCTTGACCTTCAAAAAGCACCTCCAGCGTTTTCCCCATAAAACCCTGGTTTCGGGATAATGAGATATCCTGTTGAAGGGTCATTATCCGATCGTAACGCTCTTCCTTCACTTCCAAAGGCACCGGATCGCCCAGGGCTTCGCTGGCAGTGCCGGGCTCGAAAGAAAATAAAAATGTCCCTACCCGGTCAAATCTGATCTCTTTGACAAAATCAAGCAGAGCCTGGAACTCTAGCTCTGTTTCACCTGGATAACCAACAATGAAAGTTGTGCGCAATGCCAGGTCTGGCATGGCTGAGCGCATTTTTTCCAAAGTGCGGTAGACCCATTCCACATTTGAGGGGCGTTTCATCCGGCGTAGAGTATCCGGATGAGCGTGCTGTAAAGGCATGTCCAGATATGGCAAGATTTGCGTATTATTGGCCATCACATTGATCAGGCGATCGGTTACATATCCTGGGTAGGCATACATAACGCGGATCCAATCGACTTGCGTTGCCGACTTTACCAGTCCTTCCAGCAGTTGAGCCAGTCCTTCCTTCATCCCGAGATCGTAACCATAATCGGTGGTATCTTGAGCAATCAGATTTATCTCGCGCATGCCCATGGCTGCCAACTGGTTGACTTCATCTATAATCACCTGCATAGGCCTGCTGACGGCGGGACCTTTAATAAGTGGAATCGCACAAAAAGCACACGGCCGCCGGCAGCCATCAGCAATTTTCACAAAGGCGCTTTTCCCCTGAATGCCTGCTCGCAGCACGCCATGCTCATCAGTTCCCACTGAAACAGCCTCGGGAAGGTGATAAAGTGGTGTGGGGTGTTGTCCAAGCCGTAAGGCTTCCACCACCTCGAGAATATCCATCCAGCGACGTGTGCCAAGGATCCCATCGATTCCATGCACTCGCTTGGTTACCTCCATTCCGTAGCGTTGGGTGAGGCAACCGGCGGCAATCAAAAATTGCCCGGCTTGCTTCTTATCAGCCAGCTCCTGCAATACCTGATAGGATTCTTCCCGGGCTGGCTCGATAAACCCACAGGTATTGACGATCAAAAATTTTGCATCGGAGGGTTCGTTCGTAGACTGGTAGCCAGACCTTGCCAGGATTTGCGCCATGGAAGCCGAATCAACGGTATTCTTGGCACAGCCAAGTGAAATCATATGAAAATAATTATTCTTCATGACAAATCAGTTTATGGGAAAAGTGTAGGGGTAGAAGTACCTGCCTGGATCGTCGGCGTGGGGGTAGGCGTGATGGTTGAGGTCGGGGCTGGTGTGCTGGTGAGGGGCACAGCCGGAGTTGCTGTCTGAACACCTGCCATGGAAAAGATACGCTCCACTACTTCACCATAGGACCCCAATTGACCCAGGTCTTGCTGGTTATAATACACCTGCAAGCTTGAGCCGTCACCTGTCAGTAGCTCAATGCGTTCATTCCCAGCAAAAGAATAAGCGCTGCCAGGCACCACCCGATCTTCGAAAACTATCTCGCCATCCACAGTTACACGCATCCATGCGCGTTGCCGTGCAACGACATATACTTGAACAGGGGCATTCTCGTTTCCTTGGGCTGTTCCAATCACGACGGGTGTCTCTGTCATGGCTGTTACCAAGGTTCCGGTAATCGGCAAAGTGTTATCGACCAGGATGGGGACAGAGGTAACCGGGTTACCCGGAATGGAAGTGGTGGTTCCAGCAAATGCCTCGCCTGGAGTGGAGAGTAAAATTTCGGAAACAGGAGGGGCGGTAGACGAAGATGCCTGCCCGGCGTGCAGGCTCGAAATGCGAAGTGCACCCCATATAATGAAACCTAAAATAAAAAGGATTAAAAAACTTCCCGCAAATAAGTCCATAGAGAATATGCGTTTTAATGCTGACGGCCTGGCTGGTGTACTTTCTCTATCGAAACGATGTTGGCCGGGAGCAAAAACACTACTGACTGCCTGCCGGTCGTATAAGCTGGCCTGTAAACCATCCGCGAACTTCAGCAAAATGGTATCTGTGTCTAGCCCAAGGAAAGATGCATAATTGCTCAACATGCCCCTGCCCTGGACGGGTGAAGGCAGGTGGGCGATATCGCCCATTTCTAGTGCCCGCAGGTAATGCATACGAATGTGGGTATGGCGTTCAACGTCTTCGATGGTTAATCCCATTAACTCGCGCTGTGATTGGAGTTTTTGGCCGAGTTCAGTAAAGATGGCCTGCGCGCTCGTCTGAAGGACATGGATTTCTTCTACAGGTGCAGTGGGTGAAGAATCGGCCAGGACACTTGCAGCACCCGTTTCCAATTCACCGATCAGCGACGCCGAATCCAGCTTAAGGTAATTACTGTAGGTACGTAAAAAACCGCGCAGCTGGGCGGTGGAGGGAAGCGCATCAAATTGATCAGCTTCTAATGCTTCAAGGTAATGAAAGCGAATATGTGTCGCCTGAGCGACCTGATCAATACTTAGAGACTGTTCTTCGCGCGCCTGACGGAGCTGTTGACCAATGGACATCGACTGTATTATACAGCAGGCTTAAACTGTAAAACGGGCGCTTTTCAAAAGCCTGCGTAAAGCGTCCAGCTATCACATGCCTAAATTATAGTGTTACTCGGCTTCCGGTTCGGTTTCAGGCTCTGATTCTGCCGAGGTCTGCTCATTTTCGGTCGTGGTAGCCCTGGTGGCTGTAATGGTACTGACTGCCTCACCCTCACGGTACACGATAACATCAATCGTTGGGACTAAATCAACGGTCAGGCGGATGTTCACTTTGTATTCGCCCAAGATGCGTAACGGCTGTGTATCGATCTGCCGGCGGGCAATATCCACACCGGTTTTCGCTTTTATCGTTTCGGCGAGCATTTGTGTGGTTACCGAGCCATATAATTTCCCTGTCTCAGAAGCTTTCGCTGGAAATGTCAAAGTCAACCCGGCAATTTGCCTGGCTACTGCATCCATTTCTTGATTAATGATGGCGCGTTGCACGTTGGCTTTTTCTTTAATGCGTTCGGTCATTTTGAGCGCCGCGGGAGTGGCCAATATGGCCATCCCTTGAGGCAGCAGATAATTTCGCCCATAGCCATCTGCAACCTTTTTAACATCGCCAGCCCGGCCTAATTTATAGACATCTTTCAGGAGGAGTACTTTCATTTTCTCAAGCCCTTTCTTTATACGAAAAAATTATACCCAGGCGAAGGGTACAACGCCACAGGCAAGCGTGGATTTTACCAGGAATATTAAGGCAAGTCAACGATTATAATAAATTCATGCCTACACGTTTTCGTTCGCAGCGGGTTGAAGCTATTATCCTGCGGCATGCAGATTGGGGAGAAGCCGACCGCCTGCTATGGCTGTTTACTCGCGAAATTGGGAAAGTGAAAGTAGTCGCCAAGGGAGTGCGAAAACTGCGCTCACGTAAGGCGGGTCACCTGGAGCCATTCACCCGTGCTGAACTGTTGCTGGCTAAAGGCCGGGATTTCCCCATCGTCACCCAGGCAGAGGCTATTGATGTGCATTTAGCGATACGTGCAGATTTGGTGCGAGTGGCCTATGCATCTTATGTGATCGAGCTGGTTGATCGTTTCACCTATGACGAAGGTGAAAACATCGCCTTATTCCGTTTGTTGAGCGATACCCTTTCACGCATAAACCAGGAGGCGGAGCCCACTTTCGCCGTGCGCTATTATGAGATAAGGTTTTTAGATTTGGTTGGCTTTCGACCCCAGCTATTCCAGTGTGTGAATTGCGGCAAGGAAATACAAGCTGAAAATCAATATTTCTCATTCGAGAAAGGCGGTGTTATCTGCCCGCGATGTGGCCCGAAGGAAATTGAAGTGCGCTCCATTAGCATGCCTGCCTTAAAAATCTTACGGTACTTTCAACGCATGAGTTATAGCGAGGCGAAACGTGCCAGGCTATCACAAATGGTTGACCAGGAGCTCGAAATTTTGATGCGAAATTACCTCACTTATCTGCTCGAACGAGGTTTAAATACACCTTCATTTTTACAGCATGTCAGGATAAACCCCACTTCAATAGAATAATCAGATCTTCAGCCGCTGACCAGCCTTTTCAACTTTTTACTTACTGATGTTCAGCTCATCGATGCTTGTGGTATATATCACATTCATCACATTTATTTCGTGAACTATTACACTGGATTGTGCATACTGGCACAAGTATGCTATAGAAAGAAATTTCTTAAATCCTGGAATCTAACATTTTGATACCATTCTATAACGCTCTTATAGGTAATACCGAATTTAATCCTGGTGATTTTTTGATGTTAACGCTTCATCGCCATCAATATTTGTCAGGTGCCCATTTTAACCAAAAGTAATTTTAAATATGAGGAGAAACACCGGATGAACCCAACCAGTCGAGGAAGTCCTAAAATCGGTGTATATATCTGTCACTGCGGCACCAACATCGCCGCCATGGTGGATGTGGAAGCTGTGGCCAAATATGCGGCTTCACTGGAAAATGTAAAAGTGGCTCGTCATTATGCCTATATGTGTTCAGATCCAGGCCAGGCGCTGATCAAGGATGATATTCAAAATAAGGGCTTAAACCGGGTGGTGGTAGCTTCCTGCTCGCCTTTGATGCACGAAACCACTTTCCGCAGGGCATGCAGCGAGGCAGGATTAAATCCATTCCTATTTCAGATGACCAACATTCGTGAGCATTGTTCATGGGTATCAGACGATCCATTCTCAGCCACGCAAAAAGCCAAAGCATTGGTATCAGCAGCTATAAAACGGGTGCAATACCAAAAACCATTGGATGCGCGCCAGGTTGCGATGAAGCAATCTGCTATGGTGGTGGGCGCCGGTATAGCCGGGATTGAAGCCGCATTACGACTGGCAGATGCAGGTAAGCACGTCTATCTGGTGGAGAGGCAGCCAAGCATCGGCGGGCATATGGCCCAGCTGTACAAGACCTTTCCAACCCTTGATTGTGCAGCCTGAATTCTCACCCCAAAAATGGTGTCCGTTGGGCGCCACGAAAACATCACATTACTGAGCTACAGCGAGGTTGAAAGCGTTTCAGGGTATGTGGGTAACTTTACAGTTCGAGTACGCCGAAAGCCGCGTTATGTGGACGAAACCACCTGCACCGGTTGTGGAACCTGTGTTGAGAAATGCCCATGGAAGAAAATACCTTCCGAGTTCGATCTGGGGCTGGGTAATCGATCGGCGATATATTTCCCATTTCCACAAGCAGTGCCACGTGTACCTGTCATTGATACGGAAAATTGCGCCTATTTCCAAAAAGGTAAATGCCGGGCTTGTGAGAAATTCTGCCAGACCGGTTCGATTAATTTCGACCAGAAGGAAGAGCTCCTCGACCTGGATGTTGGTGCAATCATCATTGCCACCGGCTTCAAGGATTTCGATGCCAACCGTATCCAGGAGTATGGTTATGGACAGCTGGACAATGTGCTTACCAGCATGGAACTGGAGCGCTTGATTAACACCGGCGGACCGACCACCGGCGAGGTCCGACTAAAAGATGGCCGAAAGCCCGAAAGTATCGCCATTGTGCACTGCGTGGGAAGCCGCAATAAAGATTACCATGAATACTGCTCGCGAGTGTGCTGTATGTACTCCCTCAAGCTGGCCCAGCTGGTGCGGGATTATGTAGGGGCAGAAGTGCATGAGTACTACCGTGATATGCGCGCCTTTGGCAAAGGTTATGAAGCCTTTTACGAACGCGTAGAGCATGCAGGGGTGCATTTCACCCGCTTCGACCAGGATATTCCGGGCGGCGGCTTGCAGGTAAACCGCCACAATGGGCAATTGAAAGTGACCAGTACCGATCTGTTCAGCGGGCAACCCATAGAGCAACTGGTGGACATGGTGGTACTGAGTACTGGCGTTGAGCCCCAGGCGGATGCTGCCCAGGTGGCCCAAACCTTCAGCATCAGCAGAGGCCCCGATGGTTTCTTCCTTGAGAAGCACCCCAAGCTGGCACCCGTGGAAACGACTACTGACGGTGTATATCTGGCAGGCGCTTGCCAGGGTCCAAAGGATATCCCCGATAGTGTAGCTCAGGGCGGTGCAGCAGCCTCAGCGGCATTATCGCTCATGGATGCAGGTTATGTAACCCTGGAACCATTCACCACTTACATTGACCAAGACAAATGTGGGGGATGCCGGACTTGTGAAGGGCTTTGTCCCTATCACGCCATCGAGATGGTGGAAGTAAATGGGCGTACAGTTGCCTATATCAATGAGGTATTGTGCAAAGGCTGTGGGGCATGCGCCGCTGCCTGCCCAGCCCAGGCTGCCATACAGAATGGCTTTACGCAGGATCAGATATTGGCTGAAATCGATGGCATTTTAGATTTTGAGCTGTTGGGAATGCAACGATGAATCTCGAAAAAGTAAGGACAGGGGTTTACATTTGCCACTGTGGCACCAACATTGCCGGGAAGGTGGATGTGGCCGCAGTGACTGACTACGCCAGGACACTGGCCGGCGTAGTGCTGGCCCGCCACTACACCTACATGTGCTCCGACCCCGGCCAGGACCTCATCAAGCAGGATATCCGCGAGCAAGGCCTCAACCGCGTGGTGGTGGCTTCTTGCACCCCCCTGATGCACGAACCCACTTTCCGCAGGGCCTGCCAGGAAGGCGGCCTCAACCCCTTCTTCTTCCAGATGGCCAACATCCGCGAGCACTGCTCCTGGGTGGTCGATGACCCCAGCCTGGCTACCGAGAAAGCCAGACACATGGTGGCTGCCGCCGTCAGCAGGGTGCACCACCATGAGCCACTCAACATGCGCTCGGTGGACATGCAGCAAAGCGCCCTGGTGGTGGGCGGGGGCATCGCCGGCATCGAAGCTGCCTTACGCCTGGCTGACGCCGGCAAACAGGTCTACCTGGTGGAGCGCGAACCCAGCATCGGCGGGCACATGGCCCAGCTGTACAAAACCTTCCCCACCCTCGACTGCGCGGCTTGAATACTCACCCCCAAGATGGTGTCCGTCGGACGCCACGAAAACATCAGCCTGCTCAGCTACAGCGAAGTGGAAAACGTCTCCGGTTACGTGGGCAATTACCAGGTGAGGGTGCGCCGCAAAGCACGCTACGTGGATGAGATGAAATGTACAGGATGCGGAAAATGTGCAGAGGCCTGCCCTGTGGAGGTGGCAAATCCATTTGACCTCGATTTAAGCACGCGGAAAGCCACCTATCGCTTCTCGGCTCAATCCGTTCCGGGCGCCTATGTGATCGAAAAGCGAGGTATTGCACCCTGCCGGGCTGCCTGTCCCACCGACCAGCGTGCCCAGGGCTACATTGCCCTGGTCAGGCAGAGGCGTTATGCCGATGCCTATTGGGCCATCCGCCGTGAGCACCCCTTCCCGTCGGTTTGTGGGCGGGTATGTAACCGCCGATGCGAGGAACAATGCAGCCGGGGGCTATATGACGAGCCGGTCAGTATAATGAAGCTAAAATGGTTTGTGGCCGATTGGGCCTTTGAGCACCGCCACGAGCTGCCCAACATGCGTGACAAATCTCTGGTGGGCACGCCCTTCTCGCACCATCCCACCTCCACTGGCAAGAAAGTGGCTATCATCGGTGCCGGCCCTGCAGGACTGACCGCTGCGCTTGACCTGGTGCGTATCGGACATCATGCCACTGTATTTGACTCACTGCCCATCGCCGGGGGTATGATGCGGGTGGGCATCCCACCCCACCGCTTGCCGTACGACCGGCTGGATTGGGAAATCCAGCAGATCATCGATGAGGGCGTGGAGATGCGCCTCAGCACACGAATTTCTGATATTACTGCCTTGTTCGAGCAGGGTTACCATGCAGTGGTGATTGCCACCGGTGCTCACAGCGCCTGGAAGCTGAATATCCCGGGCACTGAGCATCCGGATAACTGGCTCAGCCTGGATTTGCTACGCAGGGCCTGCCTGGGAGAAAAAATCGATTTAAACGGCAGAGACATAGCAGTGATCGGCGCGGGTGACGTGGCCCTTGATGCTGCCCGTGTCTCCATCCGTCTGGGTCACCCTAAAGTTAAGATCGTATGCCGCGGTATGCGCGCCTCATTCAACGAAATCGAGGAGGCCAACAAAGAAGGGGTGGAGATCATCCGCAACCGGGTGTTCAAGGAAATTGTCATCCATGACAATAAAATCGCCGGCATCCGCTGTGTGGAAGCCAAGGTGGGTGGGATCGTTAATGGCAAGCGCCAGGTAGAGGAGATTCCCGGCACCGATCACGTCATCCCGTGCGATCTGGTCATCTGGGCGGTCGGCCAGCAACCCGATTTTTCCTTCCTCCCTGAAGGATCGCGCATCCGCAAGCTTAGCTCAATGGGCCTCGAAACCGATGAAGAAATGATGACCACCATGCCGGGTGTGTTTGTGGCGGGTGATGTGCACCGGGGAACAACTTTCTTTGTGGTGGATGCCATCGGTGAGGGCCATCATGTGGCTAGGTGCATCGATCGCTACCTGCGTGGCTCGCAGGGAATACAGGAACCGCCCAAACTGCCAGTGGCCACCTTTACCAAGGAAGAAGTTGCGGAAAAGATGGAAATGGGCTGGGCATCAGATGCCCCCCGTACCAAGACCAGGACGATCCCCGTAAATGAGCGACTCGATAACTTCAAGGAAGTGGACCTGCCTTTTACCGAAGACGAGGCCGTGGCCGAAGCAGAGCGCTGCCTGCGCTGTGGCATCTGCTCTGAGTGCCTGGAGTGCTTGTCGGCCTGCGACCGCGGCGCTATCAACCACGACATGAAAGACACCTTCCTCGACCTCTCCGTAGGCACCATCATCCTGGCTACCGGCTTCAAGGACTTCGACCCCTCACGCATCCCCGAGCTGGGCTACGGCCGGCTGGATAATGTGCTCACCTCCATGGAATTCGAGCGCCTGATCAACGTCAGCGGACCCACTTCCGGCAAGGTCACCCTCAAAAATGGCCAGCCTCCCAAAAGCGTGGCCATCGTGCACTGCGTGGGCAGCCGCGATGACCAGTACAACGAATATTGCTCGCGAGCCTGCTGCATGTACTCCCTCAAGCTGGCCCAGCTGGTACACGATTATGTGGATGCCGATGTGCACGAAATCTATCGCGATATGCGCACCTTCGGCAAAGATTACGAAGAGTTCTACAACCGCACCCGCAGCAAGGGCGTCAATTTCTACCACGGGCACGTCAGGGCCATCGATGCCCACAATGACCACCTCGTCGTCCGCTGGGACGAGGCCTTCTTCAACCAGCCCGACCACGTCGAAGTCGATATGGTCATCCTGGCCACCGGCTTCGAACCCCAGGCTGACAGCGCCAAGGTTGCCAGCCTGTTTGGCGTTAGCCGCAGCCCCGATGGCTTCTTCCTCGAAAAGCACCCCAAGCTGGCCCCCGTGGAAACCGCCACCGAAGGCATTTACATCGCTGGCGCTTGCCAAAGCCCCAAGGATATCCCCGACAGCGTGGCCCAGGCCGGCGGGGCGGCTGCCGCAGCCCTCTCCCTACTCGACCAGGGCACCATCGAGCTCGACCCATCGGTGGCAGTGGTTAACCCAGGTCATTGCTCTGGATGTGGGTTGTGTGTTGATGCATGCCCGTATGAGGCAATTGAGTTAACCGAAGGGATTGCATCTGTTAATACCTATTTATGCAAAGGTTGTGGCACCTGCGCAGCAACATGTTGCGACAAAGCCATCACCCTTATCCATTTTAATGACCAGGAAATCGTCAACGAGATGATCGGAGCATTGGCAGCTAAACCGGTTATCCCGGGAAGCTTGAATCCCTAGGAGGTGGTGGCATGCCAT
>Ga0172362_10001562_pt1 | contig 19576 bp, 9 predicted proteins | sample LakKivs1_kivu2a2_FD_114534 | JGI IMG/M metagenome (GOLD analysis project Ga0172362, IMG submission 114534) | Sediment microbial communities from Lake Kivu, Rwanda - Sediment s1_kivu2a2 | ecosystem: Environmental > Aquatic > Freshwater > Lake > Sediment | place: Rwanda: Western Province, Lake... | reverse complement strand
TTGCCATTATCTAGGGAAATTTGGGGACCCGTTATCCGATCCACTTTGATTTGTAGTGCTTCCTTTGGAAGAAGCTGGACCGCCATTAGTTCTTCCGCCTCTAGTGTTTCCATAGGCTTTCAGCAAAGCTAAGTCGTCACTACTAAAAATTCCGGTTACTGCATCGGTAAATATCTGCTTGGTTATTCCAGAGTAAATTTTAAATCCAGCCGCAGCGGGATTCAAGAAGTAATCAATAATTTGCTCCGTGCTCCAATTGTTCGCAATTTTTCCTTGAACATCTGAAGCAATTGCAGATTTGAATGCGGCTATTCCTAAGGAGTTCAGCGTTTGTGTTGATACACCGGTTCCTCCGGTTTGATTCCTTGTTGCTCCTGCTGTTCCTGAAGTGGAATTTTGTATTGCAGTTCCAATTTGCTGCCAAGCAGACTGACTGTTTACAATCGAAGAAGTGCCCGAGGTCTGACTTATTCCGCTTATTGCATTTGTAATCAGGTTAGGATTAACCACACCGCCAAATCCTGCAGTTCCTGCAGTTCCGAAAGTGGATGCAGGCTGGGTTTCTTCGTCTTTTAGCCAGTTACCGTAGTACAAAACTGAAGAGGAAGAAGCCGAAATTCTAGTTGTTCCTAAATTTCCCTCCGCTGTTGTAAGAGCCCTAGCGGCAAGCTGAACGTCTTTTATCGTGTCGGTTAATGATAATGCTTTTGTGGCAAGTTGTTGTTTAACGCTTGAAACTTTAGAAACTGCGTTATTTCCAGTCACGTTAGTTGTAGCAGTTTCAATGGGTTGGTTGGAGATATAGAATTTCCTATTTGTGAAAGTTAAAACTTGAGTTGCCAAACTTTGATCCACTTTAAAAGCTAATTCTCCCCTTGCAGAATTGGCAAGATTCTTGTCAGAAATTGGTGGGGCAACAAGTTTGTTGTTCTGGTTGTCAATAAAAACAAGTTTAAATGTACCAGAAGATGTTAAATCCAAAAGATCCGTAGTGCCATCCTGATTTCTTTTATAAAATGTAAATTTGTAATAGTTATCAAAAGGAGTGATAGTTATATAAGCCTGGCCCAATCCATAAGAAACGGAATTTGTTGCTCCAGAATCTGCTTGGGTAATCGTGTTTCCCTTCACAACAAGATTGGTCATGGTTGTGTTAACAAGGTTTCTTTCTACAAAAACATTTGCATACTTTACAATTTCCTTAGGAGCTATATTGTTCGACGGAACAGTGATATTCGATTGACTCGCCAGTTTATTGTAGATCTTTTGTGTTTGCGGAAGAACAGATAATTGGAGAGGCGCTATGTAAGGACCATACCTAGCAGGGTTTGTTGATGTATAAGAAGCACTCCTCACCAGCCTCGATTGGTCTTTGCTGTTGATTAGTGTCATTATGTACCTAAGAGTAAAACTGGCGGCGAACGCAGAATACCTTACTATTGGTCTGTATAATAGAGGGATGTCGTAAGCGGTTGTTTGAATTGTGGAGAAATTGTTTGTTACAATTAATGCTGCACCAATCTGTTCAACTACTTCTACTTTGTGATCTATGTAGTATTGATTGCCAATAGAATTTTGGAAAAGAATAAAGTTTTCAATAAATCCACCGTCATCAGTAGCAAAATATTCAAAGAAATCCCCGGTGTCCGCTGGAGCTATATAGGCTCCAATATTTTGGAAAGGATCTTCCGTCTCGAGAGAAAGAGTTGCATAAAGAGTAACTCCATACTGATCGTAACCGTTTACCAGGGTAGTGTCGTCAATTTGCCATACGGAAATTCTCATCGGAGCACCGTATACGTAACCTCTTCCGCTTTTGCTGGTTTTACCAGCTAGAGTATTTGGCTTGTTGGGAGTAGTTGCAGCCGCATACTGGTTATTCATATCAACAAAAGAAGGAACATTGAGTTCAAAGTACTTATCGTAGATATTTGAACCGATAGTCAAAGGATTTGGATTGAGAGTGTATTCTTGGGCAGTTCCAGAGCTTAGTTCGATCTGTGAAAAAAGCACATAACTTCCATCCTGATCCAAGTATGAAATGCTTAAGATTAATCCGTCGATGTTCTCTAAATTATATCCCTGTAATATGTGATACCTAACAGTGTCATACACAACAGAAATATTGCTAGGAAAAACTATGGGGAGATCGACAGTGGGAGTTAATTTGGGATTGAAATCGTTATAAGGTACGATCAAATTTGGGTTCAAAGGAATAAAAGCATTCTCGGAAACTCTCACTACACTATTTAGTGAGGTGTTCTGAGTAACCGAGTAATTTTGGTCCTGGTTGAAAATTTGAACGTCATTCAATGGGGATCCCTTGTATTCAAGTATACCATTGATGAGCTTATTAAAACCTACAGCGGGATTTCCCGAGTTTACGTTATAAGTTTCAGGATTAGGCTGGTCAGCATACATGTACTCCAAAACAAGGTAAGGAGTCAGTTGCACATATTTTGAAGTTGTAGTGTATGCCATTATTTCTTTTTACTTTCCAAATTGTAACCAGGTTGGGGTGTAAGTTAAGCCAACACCCACGTTCGGACCCGTGGTATAACCTTCCTTGCCGACAGTCACTCCCCATCCCAGAGAGAAGCCAACACCAAATGGTTTTCTGGCTTTTTTCAAAGCTTTTTTAGTTGCTGGGTCATCAACCATATCTAAAGCCTGCATATCAGAAAATGTGATACCAGGGAAAGTAGTTGATGCTCTTACAAATATTCTCCCTGTTTTAGGATCTGTGTAAAGTCCTGTTACCAGGTCAATTTTTTGTTCCATCGTGAGTTTTGCAGTTCCCGGCTCCACTCTACTCACTAATTTTATCCCGTTCGGAGAAGAGGAATCTTTTACCGTGTCAGTAAGGAGTTTATATGGAAGGATCCCGGAAATAAGAAGGAAATTCTTTCCGGGTAAAGTGGGATTGTGTTTAAAACCTAAAACAGGTTCTCCGTCTTTCAGAGAGGCCAAAACCGGTACTAAAATTGAGGTGTCCCTATAAACTATATCAGTTTGGATCACAACACCCGGTTTTTTCTTTCCAGAAAGTTCCAATCTTTTTATCAGATCTTTTTGATCATCACTGAGCTCATCATATTTCAATTTAAAAGCAGCCTTTTCCGCAAGCATGGCTCCATTTTTGGATTCTAGGATTCTAACTGTATCTCTTTCCGCCAAAAGATTATTGTAATTTCTTTCAGCTTCTGCTTTTGCATCTTGAGTAGCGTTGCACTGTTTGAGCAACAGCATAACCAAAATTCCAATTCCAAGCAGATATACTATTCTGTTGTTCAATATATTGGGGAGGGCTTTAATCTTGTTTAGCATGGTAAATTAATTTTATTGGGTCAAGTGTTCCTGGTCCATATTTTTCTTGCAAAAATTCCAGCAGATTCTTCTCATCGTCTCTGAGATCTTCTAATTTTTTAATTAGTGTTCCAGCCTCGAAGTTCAAAGATTCCATTTTTTTTTCAACTTGCTCAATCTCAGATCGAACTTTTAAAAATTCAAATTTTAAATCATTTGCTTTTTTTGCTTCTTTTGGTGTCAATTCCATAGTCTATTTATCTCAAAGTTTATGCTGATGGTGTTACCCCGCCTCCGCTGTCTCCGGAAGCTGTTGAGCTCGTAGAAATATATCCACATCTGGAAGGTGAAGATAATTTAGGAGTAAATGCGTAGTAAAAGGCTGTTGATTCATTAACCGGAGTAAATCGAACATGCCTGCATCCTCCGGTTGCAGAATTGGAAAAATCTCCAATCTGTGAAGTTGCTGCACCTCCGGGATAAACAGTTCTCAAGCCGCCAAAACACAATGTATCATCCTCGAGAAAAATATCAAAACTTCTTCCCTCCTGCAGTGCATTACTCCAGATATTAGTGAAGTTTGTCAGCTGGAGATAAAGCCTGTATTGTTTTCCGTCCGCAAAAATTGAAGAACTTGAAGAGTACTTTGGTACAACATAGATTAAATCTGAACTTGAGCTAGTTAGAGATACCGGAACGTAATTATTGGTAAACCCAGACCTGTTGAAAGTTGAGGAGGCACTTACATTCGTTAGGGCTTGCACAGCTTTAACGTATCTACCAGAGGCCGAACCCGATGGCCCGGTTTGTCCAACAACACTGAGGTTGTTACTTCTGGTTTCAAAGATCCTATATCCGCTGGAGTTTTTGTATGTTACAATAGGTGTTCCTGTTGGGCCGGTTTGTCCTACGATTTCAACATAAGCTCCGTTTCCTGGAGAATTGATTGTAAGAATCTCGTTTGCTGATGCTGTTATCCCGGCGGTCGATGTTAAATTTTGGTAGGTTAAAGAACTTGCGGTAAGCTGGATATTTGACCCCGAGAATGTAACTAAATTGGGGGTTGAAAACGACATGGCAGCGCTTGCTCCAGTGGCATTTTCAAAAGACATACCAGAATTTGACTGGAGTGTCAATAAACCAGAACTTATCAAATTAGCAGTCCCGCCGGTTGCGGAGAAATTTGCTGTAAGCCCACTAGAAAAAGTTGTATTATTAGGATTAGAGAATACAACATCATAATTATTTCCCGTAGATCCCCACACGAATCCGGGGATTGAATTAGATCCTAAAAAAGTTTTATCGAAAGAAAAAATTGGGAGAGCAACCGTGCTCGCATCAGTAGCTACCACGAACTTGGCAAAGTTGGGATTAACATTTCCCGTTGCGTAAACATCATCGGAAATAACCACAGATACATCAGATGGAACAGGATCAGATATGACAATAGCGTTGTTAGTTGTACTTCCTCCCGGACCTACTATTTGTGTAAGGAGACCGAATGTTGAATCTCCTAGGATAGTTTCACCCGAGAAAACCCAATCACTTCCGTCGTAGATGTAAACTTCCTGTGCCCCAGTTGGTCCTATGTTTACCCATATGTCGTTTTTCTGAGAAGCGGAGGCCTGTGGTTCAGTTATTGAAAAAAACCAATTGTTTGCTCTTTCTCCCGTTGCTCCAATTTCACCATCTCCCCCAACTTCACCAATGATTCCAGTCGGCCCAATTTCTCCGATTTGGCCCCTTTCACCTACACCGTTAAAGAAAACCTGTGCAAAGTTATAGTTAACTTTTGCCAGGATTTCATTTTTATCGTCGCCCGGGAAAATGTATTTAACATTAAAACTCATTGCTCTTTCTTTTTAAGCTAGTTTTCCACATAATCCTTCACAGGTGCTGTAGTAAATTTGGTAATCAGTACTTGAAGAACCCCTAATTATAGTGAGATCGATGTATTGTGCTCCTGATGTTCCGAAAATAACTGTGCTTCCAACTGTTGGTCCGCCACCGGAATCATAAGAAATAACTTGGATTTTATTAGTCGCTGAGCTTGCCAAAATTCTAAATTGTATTGATTCATAGTTTGAAAGATAAGAACTCCAGCTGTTTGCTGCAGCCCCTATTGGAATCAAAATCCCTCTATAGTTACCAGAGGAAATTGCCATAATAGCTGTATTTCCCTGATTTATTCTGTTTGTTCCAATTTTCCAGAAATAAATGTTTGTAGAACTTATTGAAGTATTGAGGTCGTAAGTTCCGGAGATAGTTTTTATTGCTGATCCCTGCTGGTTCATGTAAACCTTACCGTCTGCTCTGACGCTAAATCTTGTTGTCCCTGTTGAAAGGAAATTTGCTAAAAAGTATGAAGTACTTGAGGTTGATCCAGAGATAATAATTCCAGATCCCGTTGCGGACGTGTTTCTAAATGAAACCGCATACCCCAAAGAACTGGAATTTATCGATAGAGGAACAAAAAGTGAAAGCAGGGAATTAGTCAGAATGTACTTCTGAGAACTAAATGTCATCACAGAATTTCCGGAGGAAAAGGACATTTGTCCAACAGATGTGGCATTCATAGCCGCACCAGATGAAATTGACATCGCAGTATTCGAAAGCAAATTCAAAGCTGACGCTGTACTTTGGATGGTTAGGCTTCCTCCCGACCTGAATGTCATAGAATCCTGTGGGACTGAAAAAAGCAAATTATAGTTTGACTGTGTGGGATTTAACCATCTGAATTGGGGATGTCTGTTATAATCCGCAGCTGTTCCAACACCGGAAGCATTAGTTTTTGCAAACTCAACAAGAGGAAAATCGTTGGTTGAATTTGTTGCAATTAAAAATTTAGAGTAGGTCGGGTTAGCAGTGGGCTTCAATGAGACCGAATCACTTAAAACCAGAGTGTACAATTCAGGGAAAGGAGAATTAATTACAATTGCATTTTTCGATCCCGATGGACCAGAAATACCAGAAAGTGTGGTAAACACTTCTGTTGATTGCAAATTTTGCCCAGTGCTAATCCAGCCTGAAGCTCCGTATTGATAAATTAAATTGTTATCTGCTGTGTTGACCCAATAATCCCCAACTAAAACAGGATTTGCGCTTCCCCCCAAAGGTGCTGTTGCTTGAACGCTCCAAACCGTTCCTCGTGTTCCCTGTTGGCCGGAATCTCCTTTAACGCCCGCAGGCCCAATCGGACCTTGTTCTCCAGGATCTCCCTGCTGTCCTTGAGGGCCTCCTCCGTTTGCTACCAGGGAATCAAAATTAGCGTTGATTTTATTCCTTATGTCTTCTTGGGTGTCACCAGAATTCAGGTTTAAAATATTTAGTGAAGGCATGCTTTAATTTTCTTTGTTTATATATTCGACGTGTACAAAGATCAAATTTTTTGAATCCTGAAAGAGAATGTTGTGGAATAGTTTTGTCCTGCAGTTAAAGCGTACTCGAAAGAATATGCAAGGTCATTTATTTTAGTAAGTTTGAAATTACTTTGTTGGTAATACCCATACTTAATCCGGTCCGGATTGATTAAATCACCCCGAACTAGAAGTTCAGTTGATGAAAGATTTTGTCCGGTTTTTTTGACAAATAAATCGAAGGTGATCCCTTCATAAATTGGAACTATATTTTCCTCGATATAAGTGTTTACATCATCGTCTATGCTATTCGGATTTCCAAGTCCAAATTCACTTACGATGTTATCCACAAAAACAGTGATTATTCCAGAATTAAGTAGATATCTTCTTAGAATTCTATCAAGGCGGATAAAGCCAGTAACAACATTAGTTACCGAATTTTTCTGCCAGAAAACTTCTACATTTGGGAAAATTCCCTGATCAAAAGCAGGCAAATCAACAATAGTTTGGTAGGTTCCAAGTTGACCAATTCCAGTATTTGAGTTAGTAGCGTTTATGTTTTGTATTTGGGTAACTGCTGCATTTGCTGCAGTGTTAATTGCCTGAACGTTTGTGGTACCCGAATTTCTCGCAAGCTCAAGTGTGATGAAAGTATAGATCGTAATTGTATACGGCGTTTGCATCATTTTTGAACCGAGAAAACTCTTATACTCTCTCATTGAACGCGTCCCAGCAACCGGGCTTTGTGAAGTTGCAGAGCTGAATAAATTGTAATACCCAGGATCCCAGCTCGATAGAAAAACGGAGAAGTTTTTGTTGGAAATTGGGGTTTGCCCAACTAGAGGATACACAGGACCTTGAGGAAGGTTTTGTGAGGCTTCTAAAATATTCTTCCCCAGAGAAACCTTAGAATACGAAAGATTCTCTATTACACCAAAATTCGTTTGCTCAGGAGCAAAGGTACAATTCCTAAAACTCAGATCGACGCTTGGATTTCTTGCGATGGTGTCGTTTTTGTCGTTCTTGAATTTGAAAATTTTCTTGAATAAAGGCTCGTACAATCCTCCATATCTGAGAATATCTGAAGCATATGAAGAACCTCCATTTTGTAATACATATCCAGTAGGCTCGTTTCTACCAAGAGTTTGCGGTCCAGAGAAACTTTTCACTGGGTACAATCCATTAGCTTTGTAGATTGCAGTAGGCTGGGATAAAGAAATTTGAAAATAGTCAGAAGTAGAAACAGTAGTTGAAGTGTTGGAGTCCCAATCGTATGTAGTGTATTTTACGTAAGGGCTCTCTCCATTTACTCTCTGAAAGATCTGTGAAAGTGAAATCCTTTTCAGGATAAAATCGAAATAATTGTATCCCCCCTCGGATTGAAAAACAGGCTTACCAGCGTAAGCTGATCTAGGGCCAACTGGTATAGTAACCGGGCTCAAAAAAGCAAAAGGAATATCAAACTCGTAGTAAGGAGGTTCTATAGCCTCGAAATTTACCAACGATTGGGATCTTCCAACCGGCCAAGGGTATGTGTAGCTTTCGCTAGGGACATAGAAACTACCAGGTCCAGTTACACCAACACTGCCGGTTGATCCGATTGGGTAAAACAAATTGATTTCTTCCCTTAAATCAGTATCGAAATCGGGGTTTGGGATAATAAACACCTTTCCGGGATTGGTTATAGTTGTAACTGAGCTTTCTGATATAATAGAAAGATCCAGTGCAGACGATAATTTGATATCGTCTATTTCATAGAGAATTGATCCTGTTGGACCGGTCGCTCCAGTTGGACCAACGTTTGCATTTTTCTTCTTATCTTGCAAGCTGTACATAAGGAGATAATCCAGATAAGGGGTTCCCCCGGTTGCACCCAAATAATCCAAAGGCAAAGCCCTGTAATCCTTGATAACAACAGTTGTAACAAACAAAACACATTTTTGCTGAACGTTCTCGATCAATTCATACGAAACAGGAGACTGTATAATCGTATCATCCTCAGGTACAACCCTAAGAATAGCCGAAAAATTGTAATTTTCAAAGCCCCGGTAATTTAAAACATAGCGATCTAAATCACTCTGTGGATTTGGAAGAGTGCTTCTTCGTTTTAAACTAATTTTTACCCCTCTAAAAATTGTGTCATAAAAACCGGTAGATCTGTTGAAGGTAAAGGGTGTGAAAAATTCTTTGGTTTGGTTAGAGGTGTTATTATATGGACTTGGATAATCATTGGGTTCAACCGTAAAAAAAGAATCAAAGTAAGGAGAATTTGCAGGGTTTGCGTTTCTTATTTGGGCAAGATCCACTTTACCTGGCAAGTAGTTTTTCTGTTCGCCGATTGCCTCGATCGGATATTCTTGTGGTAATCCTTCAAGAATCATCCACTCGTGGGTCAAAAACCCGGGATCTGGTGTATCCTTTTGAAAACTAGGCGAGAAGTTAGTCGGGCTGAAAGCGGGAGAAGAATTCAATCGATAAACATTTCCTCTTGAATCTGTTCCTCCGTAGTATCCCCACTTATTTATAAATGGAACTACACGGGAAACATTAGCTCTTGTCTGAGTAAAATTCTCTTCTAAGTACTCATATTCAGTAGCAAGTTTACCATATTCAAAAACCTGAGTTTTATCTAAGGAGCTAGGAGTTGGCCTTGTATCGCTAATTGATTGTATTCCATAAAATCCAATAAAAGCATTTAAATTTTGCTCGGCTTGAATCTGGGAAACGTCATAGGTTGAGGATTCTGAGATCCAACCAACCTGACTAAAAATAGCAGGTAAAACAACAGCTAATACGCCATTAATCGAAAATCCATAGTCAACGAAATAATCAACATTTGATCCGATAAATGCTTGTCCTTTCTGAAGAATCCTTTCATTCGGTGTTCCTTGATCCACTACGATTTGTCCTTGTCTTATCAAGTACTTGACGTCTTGTATAATCTGCCCGGGCTGTTCCGGGATGAGTTTGAAGTATCTATGGTATTCCGGGGTTGGAGTTACACCATATGTAGAAGAAAAGAAGTCGAAGTCGAAATCTTTTAAATCAAAGAAAGAAAAAACTCCAGAATAGAGCTTAGACATTTCAAAGAGATTAAAATTACCATCAGAACCAAGATCGATAACGGCTTTTGCGTCTTGGAGTTCAGCGATTAAAAACTCATTATAACCTCGGAAACCGGTAACAGTCCCAAAAGTTTTATTGGGATCATTATCATAAATAGGTTGGTCAACATATCTTGTCACCTCACGGATCATTGAAACGGATCCGGTTACTCCCCTTCCGCTTTCAACTTCTATCCAAGTACCGGGTATTACTTTGTTTTTTTCGTTTATTGAGAATGCTACTCTGGAACGAACATAATCTGTCCCGCCCCTGAAATTTACATTCTTAGCAAGCAAAGAAGCATCCACGTCGGCTATTTTCAAAACACCAGATGCAGAGAAAGTTAAATACAGTTCCCAGTTAATTCCAACCTCTGGGGCAACATTTAAATTACCCGAAGAAGGAGCGGGAATTGTACCTAAAGCTCGAAAATAATAATCATTGTAATTTACTATTTGTCCTGTTGTGTAAGAGGAAGTATTTGACCAGATCCCAGCGTAATTTAAACTAAAAGAAGCATAGTCAGAAAAGACTGCAATTTTAAACTGCCCATTCTCTTTTGACCCCTGATTTTTGACTCTAATTATTGAGCTATTCTGTGAGCTTGCAGAATCCCAGACAACATCACTAATAGAAGAAATACACGTGCAAAAAGAAGAAGCTATATCTGAGGTTTTACCTTGGAGAATATTGAAATAATGGGTTGAACCAGTATTATATGAAGAACCCGCCTTCCAACCTAATATAGTTCCGCCCAATTTGCCGGATTGAACAATATCAAATTTCGCATTTAGATCTCCTTGAGTTCCATTAGGCCAGATAATTTTAAATGTTACCGGATTTGACGCATCATAGGTTTGTAAGAACTCGACGTTTGTGTTTGCAAATCCTTTATCCCCCGGAATGAAACCAGAGAATCCCCCTATTTTTTCTCCTGGCCCAGTAAAATCTAATAAATTGACCTGTTGGTCGGACAGTACAAGGTTTCCTTTAGTTCTTCCCAAGGTTCCGGTTGTTCCAAAAGTAGCATCAGGCTTAAATGGACCAAATTGAGAAGAAACCGGGGTGTTATCTAACCAGGTACCATTAGAAGAATTATAATTTTGGTATCTTTGTAGACTATAAAAATTTTCGTTCTTGTCTGTAATGTAGTAAAGTTTCTGAGGATCCGAAACGTTCACATCATAAGATCCTGGTATCCAACCGGAAGCTCCTTCGTAATACATTCTAACACCCGTGGTAGAGCTTTGAAAATTATTTGAGGTACTGTTGAAATATCCAACGTTGTTTAAAGAAGGCTTCGGAAGATTGTTGTTTCCTTGCTGGTTTCTATACTTATAATAGAAATCTCCGTTGAGGGTAAACTCTCCAAGATTGTTTCTAGAAACATAACATCCAAAGTATCTATTGATTGAATAAAGATCTGAATCCGAATCGTTAAATAAAAATTCTAAATTAAGAAGATTGGGTGCTATTATTCCGTTTCTAGAAAATCCTTCACTTACATAATTTTCAAAGTCTATTTGCGGAGTTGAAGAAGCGGATGTGAGATAGTCATACAGCAGCTCGCCCTTCTTAGTCAAAGCACCAGTTTTAAGATCAGCTCCATTATAATAAGTGTAAGAATTTAGTTGAAATGAAAAATCTACAGGTGCTTCAGCATATGCGGGATCGTTAGTTATAGAACGAATGTACTTGCCTATAGTTGTGTTGCTCCTTAGATCATATGTGGCAATAGCTGTTGCATAGGGAAGGATTTTTGTGTTGAAGTATGATTCAACATCATCAACCTCAGGTTGAAAAAGCAGCTCATTCATTTCAACAACTTTACCAGATCCAGAGCTTACCAAGTAAGAATTATAAACAGAATTTCCGGTAAAAAATTGTCCTGCGCTGTAAGTTATAGGGGATCCAGCATTATCAACTCCATATGTTATCTGGAAGGTAGATGAGGAGGTTGTATCTTGCACCAGCTTGTACTGAACCCCGTTCTGAATAGACGTTTGATTTGTAGAGTATGGATAACTTAAAGGACCAGGAACTTTAAAAATTACGAAAAATTCGGGAAGTTCTTTTCTCAACCACAAAGGTTGGAAATATCTGAAGTTTTCTGTGTAATTTCGGTCGATCAGAGTAGAAGCACCGCTACCGTAAAAAAAATCATACTGGGCAGAGAAAGATTCAACTGCTTTGTTTTCACCGTCTGTAAACTTGCCTACTTGGAATATAACATCGTTAGAAATTGTACCATTTTGAAAAAATCTATAGAGATCTTTCGAATATGAATTCTGTCCAGTTACTCGATATTTCTTAAATCTTTGATCACTTAGAGTCGGATTTGCATCTAATGAATTAAGCCAAACACCTCCATCTGAATCTACGGTAATTTTAACGTTACCTGTCACTTTTGGGTTTGTTCTTAGGACACCGAACGATGAATTATAATCGAATAATTTTGGGGATGCCATTTTTACCTTTCTTTAAGTTACACATTTGAATTACAGTAAGATTGTTCCTCCTGGGGTTGCGAAATTAGGCGAAGAAAGTGTATCATTTTTATACTTTGCTGTAACTTCGAGGTCGAAAGAAAATGGACTCTGGTTTCTAACCTGAATATCAATTCCCAATTTTTTCGTATAGGTGATATTGGTTGGGTTTCCATTAGCTCTAAAACCCCCTATGTAACCCAATTTATCGGTTGCCCTAAACTGGAAAATCAAAGGAATAATTATTGCATTATTTACCCCCTGTTGAACAAACTGGCTTGCAAGAGCAGTTGATCCTTGGACCTGAACAGACGAAGCAGTTACTGGTCCTAGGAAAAGATATGACCCGCAGCTGTATCTACCAAGAAGCCATTCATCATTACTTTCAAAACCTAGTTTATATGGGTACATAGAATCTTCTCTGTCTGCAGTTGGGCCCTGAACAAAATCTGTTGTAACCGGTGCATATCCCAATTGAGTCCAATAATAAGCCAAAGTGCTATCATAATAGAAATAATCAGATTGCCTGAAGTACGGATAAACTACGATCCCGCCAGAATAATTAGGTTTAACTAGGTTTACGAATGTTTGCCCGGTTTTGAGTGCAGGGTGATCTTTGTGAATACAAAATTCGCTAAGGTATCCATTACCAAGTCCGACGTAGGACCCTGTTGATCCTGTGTATCCACCATTCCAAACTGAACCGTTTGTACCAGAAGCAGTTGGAACGGTTGAAACAGCCGGATCGTAAGGAATTAAAGAAGATCCATTTTGTGGTAATCCACTTCCATTGCCTTGGTAATTATATCCACTGGAATAACTAGCTGGAACAAAATAAAGATCCTGATCAAGACCAACAGTTTTCCATCTAGGGTAAACGAATTGGCTGTTTGCATTTCCCGAAACATATGGAGATGCCTGTCTCAATTGTTGGAATGATTCGTTGTTTGCATTACCTGTTGATCCCGGTGGTATTATGTCAGCTGCAGTCAAAGATGTAACAGAGATTCCAATTTCACCGTACCTCAAATTCTGGGCATAACCATTGGGCAAAGTGTAAGTCGTGGAAGTTCCTGCCAACGTGTCCAGCCCGCCAGGAAGTGACGAAGCCAATTCTAGCAATCCTGCGGCAGTATTAATGAGTTTGATCTGATAAATTTTGGCAGCAATTTTTCCAGCATCGCTGGTTGTTGGATTTGCAAAAATCTGGTTGTAATATCCAGCATTTAGTTTTATCGTTTGTCCTCCGCTTATTATCTGGGTATTTCCTGCCTGATCAACAATTTGAACCTCAAGAATTCCAACAGATTTTTCTACGGTTGCTTTCAAACTATTGAGCTGATCCTGGAGTTCTGTAAGTTTCTGAAAAAGATCAACAGGTGTTCCACTGGCGTCATAAAATCCGCTTGCAATGGTGGGAGCATCGAGGAAATATGTTTTACTTCCGTTGGAAAACTGGCGTGATAAAAGTGCATCAATTCCTTTTGCTGAAAGGTCTTGTTGTATTGTAAGGACTGCCTCGTCTCTTAAATTACTAGAAAGTGAAGCGGCAGCATTTTGTGTGGAAGCATCTGGGGGGAATGAAACAGTAACGCTTTCTGACCAGTCCGATGTAATAGGATTATCTGGCCACCCTGCTTCTGAAACGGATTTTATTCTGATTTCTACCTGTTCTCCCTTAGTTATTGGGATATCTAGCTGATTGATGTTATTGGCATCAGCATCATCAGTTATTTCTGGGGTCCAAATATAAGTTCCTGTGTTTGGGTCATAAACCTTAGATCTGATATCGGTGATTACTCTATTCCAGTTGCTGAATGCTCCAGTTTTTTGTTGACCGTTGTTATCAAGAAAATTTATTTGCTGTACAGCCGGTGCAACACCAGAGTCGCTTAAGTATTTGTACTCAATAATAAATTGAATTACCGCCTGGGGTCCTGTGGTTGGGTTAATTTTTGGTGTTGGTAAAGCCCAAAAACCTCTTACCCTATATTTTGGATCAGCAATTAGCTGAGGTGTACTACTTGAAATTGTCGAAATGTCACTAACCACGGAAGCAAGCAATTGCTGTTTTTGTACTCGTTGCTGGGTTAACGAATTCAGATTTGCTTGCAAAGCTTGCGTATTCTGGGTACTTGAGGTTAAAGTATTTGATAGAGAGGAAACATTAACAATAGAAACAGTTGCCTGTGGCAAGATTGAGGTGCTACTTACATTATTGATCTGTGCTCGGCTTGTATTGATAGCTGTATCTAATTGAGCAATCTCACTCTGTAATGTTGATTTGAGAGCAACCTTATCGTTCAATGTTTGAACATCTGTTCCCTGGGTAAGCTGCGTATTGATTTGAACAACCTTAAAGTTAGTTGGAACGATCGTTGGAGCATCTGGGACCAATCCACTGATAGCTGCAATTTTCTTTTCTTTGGCCATTCCAAGCAATTGCTGGCCCAAATCAGCAACTGAAGTTAAATAATATTGCTCAAGTGTTTGAACGCCAGATGTGGTGTTTATTCTTAATTGGTTACTGTAAAATATAATACCAGGAGACCAAGTCGAAGCAACAATATTGTAGTTATCGTCAATTTTCTTAAAGAACACACCCTGTCTTTCGTCATAACCAACGTTTACGTCGACGTATCTTGGATTAAATTGGGTCGAAAGCAAAGAAAGGGTATCAACACCAATTGTAACCGTTTGATAACCAGATGTTCTTTTTAGCTGAACCGAAGTTTCCTGTATATTAATCGAAGATATTTGATATTTGGTTCCATCTACTGTTAAAAGAAAATCACCAACGTTTAGAGTCCTACCGTTGGTTACTCCAGTGCTCGTATCTGTATATTGAACAGAATTCAATTTGTAATTCCTGCGGGTTTCTTGTACTACTTGTCCGTTAGCATCTGTTGTGCTGACAGTGTCATCATAAAAAGATATTACACTGAATGTTCCTTTGTTCCTTATGGTTCTCAAAGGTAAAGGGACAATATCTTCATCAACGAAATAAGTGATCCCGTTAGCGATCAGTTCATTAATAAATTCTTGCTCTCCAACATCATTTCTTCCGTTTAGGTTAGCATCAAAGTAGGCTTTCTTTTCGTCAGTGTCAGTATTTGCTATGATTCTTTTGATTAGGATCCTATCTGAATCATCAGGAAGTTGACCGGTTGCATCTATGCTAACATATAATAACGGGGAAAGAAAGCTTTCAAAAAACCAGTTATCCCTAGTTGAAAATGTGCTTGGTACCTGGAGATTGATTAATGGGCTAGGATCCCTCAATGGTTGAGACCTGTAGATCTGCGAATAAGTTCCGTCTGGGTTTCTAACAGTGGAAAAGTTCTCACCTAGGCCGGCCAAAGCTTGAATGTTTGAATCGAGTCTTTGTATTTGGCTTCGTAAATACCCATAAGCAGGAATACTGGAGTTCGTGGGTAGGCCAGCCTCATCTAGCATCTCAATCTGAACCGTTTCGTTGGTTGAAGTAGCAACCTCGTTCAGTCCGTTTATTATCTCAATAGAATTCTTTTGAAGCCTGAGAAATTGTGCTACTAAAGAACTTATACTATTTTGGGTGCCTGCCATATACGCTTTGTTGAATTTTAAGAATTATTAGTTAAACTTTTACCTACCTCGTCTACTTGGAAAATGAGATTGATAGGATCAATACACACTATATCTATCACTGGTTTATAATCGTAAGCTACAAAATCGTTATTCGTCATTGACAAAATAAGGGTAGAGTACGGTACGTTAGTTGGATTTGTCAATGGGTATTTACCAACTGCGTTCGTTAGAAATGTAACATTGAAATCTCCGGGAATAATTTGGTCTCCGAACGAAAATCTCATGACTTGACCTTGTTTCCAATTTGTCAAAGTGTAATCATCAATTCTGATTACTAAATCGGAGCTTAAAGTAATCGGAACTCCGTTGTTAACATGCTTCACATAATTGCCAAAAGTTTGAAGAACTATTGTGTTTGGGGAAACGTTTTGTAGGCTAACAACTCCATTTGCAGGACCAACGTGATAATCCTGATTATCGTTTGAAATTGTTAGCTGGTTAGGAACGCTTCTATCAACAATAATCCCCTGTCCCTGTTTGATCAAGTTCAGGTTGTATGAGATCTCAACAGAGGTTTCATTATTGATAATAGCTCTGATCAATTCATAGTTTTGATTGATTAACCCCATAACCGCTTGAGTGTTGTTAAATAAAGCTTGATTTGCAGCTAAAGCACTTTCTATTGCGGTTATTCTTCTGTCGATATTAAAAGTTGTTTCCGAGGAAAGAACTAAATTTTCGAGAGAGCTTACTCTATCTTCTAGGCCAGTGTATATTGCCGCAGTGTTATTCAGTGTTGCAGAAGCATCTTGAAGTACGTTAACTGCGTCCATGAACATCGTCAAGGAGAAAGGAGAATAATCATTGATAGCCTGCTCTACACCGGTTTGGTCGATATCAACATCAAATTTGATGTTCAATTTCAACCCATAAGAGTTACCGTTAAGTTTGGTAACAGGGTTTGGCTTATACTTTTGGAATCCTGGGATTTCGTAAGTTCCTACGCCAGTGTCTTGGACATCGTCCAAGAAAAGAACCCCATAAAGATTCGTTGCAGAATCAGCTGGGATTGCAGGGTCGTATACATCATAATAAATAAGAACTGCATTGAAGCTGAAATCTGTAGAAAGAGAAGTGGCGTTAAATTCCTCAAAAGTAGAGATCGCAGGATCGTCTACAATTTGCTTGTAAGAATTTGGATCGAAATCAAGACCAACCGAATCTAAGATAGTTCTCACATATTTCTGATATCCATTTCCTGTAGTAGCACCTTGATATGATTTTTCAAGAATTTGTGCTGTGGGATCTGTAAAACTGGAATCTGTAAAATACGTGTTTGCAATTGCTCTAGGTGAATACCAGTTTCCAGAGCCAGTTGAACCGTTAGAGGTATCTGTATAAGCTACCTGAGGCTGTCCTAAAACATCACAGTCGAAAATTGCCAAATTGGTTAATCCGCTTGGGTTTAATTCGTCATAAGCCCTACCTGTCAAGTACTCATCATTCAAAGGATCTGCTGGGTTATTGGTCCAAGAGAAATCCATTGGATAGTTTGTATCAACTACATTCTTAAATAAAACTGTCGGTGTATTACCATCTCTCGTTGGGACCAGGACATAAACTTCAGAATAAGTGTTATTGTTGTTTTTTACTGAATTGACAATGTCAAGGTTTCCGATATATTGGACTACACGGTTATACGTTGTTCCAGTTAGTCCAAAAGATCCGGTTCCACCTACCGGGTCGCCCTCCACATACCTTTTTTCCGTCCTTGGAAGGCCATTTACAGTAATAACAGTATTTTGGTCAAGGGTTGAAACCACCTGAGTCGAAGCAGCTGGTTGATATCTTATTCCGCCCAATTCCTTTAACCATTTCCAAAAAACACGCTCAGAGATGTTTTGCTTGAGTGTAGAATCATAATCGTTTCCACTAAGAATGGTTGATTCAAGATTCAAACAATAACTTTGAAAGCTTTGAGAAAAATTGACATTTTGGTTTGTTGTAATTATTTGCCCAGCATTCGTAGCTTTATCGATGAAAGCACTATCAGGGGCGTTCAATTTTAAAGAATTACCCAAAGGGTCTCCAGAATTAATTTCAGGTATGTTTAATAATGCGAATTTTGAAAACTTAAATTTGTTTATTGAATTATTAAACGTGAAAGAAAGATCCTCCGCCGCGGACGAAAAAGCATAAAAAGTACCACCCTGAACTTGTAATGGACGTATAAAAGGGGTTTTTGCCATTTAATAGATTTTTATTAAGACCAGGACATGTTTGATGAAGATAACACCACCCATGATCCTTGCTGAGTACCAGTGTTTTGGCTAATTCTTGGTTCCCACTGTAATGTAATTGCAGATTGGTATGGCCTGTTGTTGTCACACGTAATCCCAGCAGTTGGATATTTTGCATATGAAGAATTTGTATTGAAGCCTGTGTAATAAGCCCCGCTATTCTGTAATCCTGTTGCTATAAATCCTCCAGTTGATCCCGTATTAATAATTGTAAGTCTTGTTCCTGCTGTTAAATTTGAAGCAGTTGCTCCGGTGGTTCCGACTGTCATATACCACCCGCTTCCGCACCGTGCATAAATCACATCTTCCAAACCTGTTACTTGGTAGGGAACCGTTACTGAGCTTAATCTTCCGCCGCCTCCAGAAGACGAAACCGGGAAAGCAGCACCAGTTGCCGCTCCAGTAGCAATTGTTGTATTTTGCCCGACAAAATGACCTGAACTTAGTATGGTGAAAGCTTGATTAAGCCTGGTTGCTCCATTGAGGTTTGTGGTTGAACTGAAAGTAGCCGTTCCGGATGCTGTAAAAGAACCTGAAAGAGTTGCAGCTCCACTCGCCGTTAATGTTGTGGTTGCCACGCTAACAAATTGGCTCGCACCAGAAGAAAGTATTTGAGCCAAAGCAGTTCCACCACTTGGAACGATGATTTGGTCAAACTTACCAGTTTTAGCAGAAATTCTCCCTGTTGATGCTTGAGTTAGGTCAAGGATCCCGTTTACAGAATCAATAGCGAAAACGCCGACATATTGATTGATCCAGTTCTGTAAAATAAGGAAATTTGAGTTGATTGTGATTCTAGAGGCGGATATGGAGTCAGATCCCAGAATTGATGTTGTGCTTACTGTGGCCATTTTATGTCAATTTTTTGGTTTCAAAATTTTGAAATATATATCATATCATTTTCAAACACTCAAATATGCCAGCAGCAAAAAGCAAATTAGCAGCACGTGATTTCTTAGATATTTCTTTATCTCCAAAACAAAAACAGTATTCGGAAACAATCTTCAACAGCACAATTACGTTCTGTTGGGGACCTGCTGGAACTTCCAAGACTTTTTCGGCGTGCTATACAGCGTTGAAGCTTCTACAAAAAGGGGAAATTGAGAAAATAATTTTCACTAAACCGATTCAAGAATCTGGTGAGAAGCTAGGTAGTTTACCGGGGGACGTCCACGAGAAAATAGGTCCCTACATGGAAAGCTTTTTGATTACCATGGAAAAAATCATCACGAAGGAAAAGCTAACTCAGCTTTTTAAAGACGAGCTTATAGAATTTAGACCTCTTGCCTATATGAGAGGAGCGACTTTCGATAAAACCATGATGATACTTGACGAAGCTCAAAACTGTGATATGAAACAGCTAATGCTTTACATTTCAAGGTTGGGTGAAGGTTCAAAGGCAATTTTGCCAGGTGACGTTACTCAGCATGACATTGCATTCGAAAAAGTTGCTCTG
>Ga0172362_10001561_pt1 | contig 19580 bp, 16 predicted proteins | sample LakKivs1_kivu2a2_FD_114534 | JGI IMG/M metagenome (GOLD analysis project Ga0172362, IMG submission 114534) | Sediment microbial communities from Lake Kivu, Rwanda - Sediment s1_kivu2a2 | ecosystem: Environmental > Aquatic > Freshwater > Lake > Sediment | place: Rwanda: Western Province, Lake... | reverse complement strand
TCCCACCCCCCGCACTAAAATTGCACAAATTACGTTTATAATCTCGGTTTGCGCGCTATATTCTTAGTCGCAACATTCGTTTGGATATTATTTCGTTGTGATAGTTTTCTGTAGATTGAAATGCCTAATAATCCTAGATAGTATATTATTCCGAAGGCGCCCATCCAAACGCATAAGCTGTAGATTTCTGGCGTAAGAGAGGGATCGTAGAAGGGATTTGCTGTTATTGGATAAAATGGTGTTATGTCGGTGTAAAGCGGGGTATCCAGCAAAACGTGAAGCCCTGTTCCTAAACCACCTGCAACAATGAAAGACTTCAGACTCAAACTGTTGCCTGCTTCCAACAGAAATATTTTGTAAAGTGGTTGGAGAAATTTCTCAAGAAGGAACATGGCATAACCGAGAACAAGGCCTACTGATATAGCCAATATGAATGCATGCAGGTATCCATGCAAGGGATACGTTAACCCAAGGAAGAGCACCAAAAAAGGTTCCATATCAACGATAACGCTTGCCAATAAGAAAGTTGGAGCATGAAGATATTTCCTCAGGGGAAGACCTAACCCCAAGCCTGGACCAAGATGGAAAGGAGTAAAAGGCATATTTCAATCCATACCACTATGAAACTTGAGGTTAAATATGCTTTGTGAAAACTTTGAAAATAATAATGCTTTAATGGAAAGAGGTTCCATAGAGTTATGGAGAGACGCTTGAATAAGAGAACAGTTCTAATCATCCTTTTCCTTATCTGTCTTATCTCTGTAGTGGGGGTCTTACTGTATTGGTACTCCGAAAATTTAGCAGAAGAGAAGCTACAAGATTATATCGCGCGGCTGGGGGATGAGGGCTTCACCGTAGAAGAACGTCGCTTGGCAGATTTTAGCGTAGACTGGGTTGTTCCAATCCATTTTTTCGGGGATTTCCGCAGTTATGCCAAACAAAAAGGCATTAGTCACATTTACCTTGATAGAGAGATACGTGCTCTGTTTTTTCTTCAATCAATAGGCAATGAGGTTGAAGCAAATGTCTTTTACTATAGATGAAAAGTAAAGATATTAACGTATGCATGCATTTTATCTGGTTTAACACGCGCCTGTCATGGATTCACGCAAAAAAACCGAGAATTTAAACCGATGTTTACACCTAGCCCCCCCCGCACTATTTTTCAGTATTAATTTTTCACTCAAATTTCGCTTATTTTGAGCGTAGAATGGCATAAACTTCGATTTGAATGCGATTTTCGATTTTGCTTAGGCGTTTACAACGGTCAACATTAGAAAAATTCAGGAGTTGGTGAAATACTTTTTTAACAATAGACTTCAATTGACTCATGGAGGCAGATAATGGAAATTGAAAAAGATATAGTCTATCGTCGCGCTGGAATCGATGATATCCCTGCTTTGATTGAATATCGAGTCCGATTTCTGAACGAGCTTTACAACCATCCAGAAGACGCTGAAACTGCGGTTGTAAGAAAGTCCCTTCACGATTACTTCATGAAAGCAATTCCTTCTAACGATTTTATTGCTTGGGTGGCAGAGTATGATGGAAAAATAATTGCTACTGGTGGAATGGTTGTGCAGCAAATACCAGCGAGATATGGAGGTGTTGAGTCTGGAAAACTCGGCTATCTACTCAACTTCTATACAGCTCCTAAAGCAAGAAGGAAAGGAATTTGCACGCGATTGTTAAATGAGTTGATCAGAGAGGCTAAATTGTTAGGACTCAAATATCTACATCTTCACACTTCCAAAGAGGGTATTAACATATACAGAAAAGCAGGATTTGTTGAACCTGACCAGCCAGAACTGAAATTGAGGATTTAACAGTACCGAATTGGAAGGGCATGCAGCTATTTCTATCGATTGTTACCTATCTGCTAAAACATGCTTCAATAAGATCTTCCAGATGTGCAGTTGCCACGCACTGAACAGTATCCGCGCCACCGTAGTAGATTTTAACTTCCCCATCTTCTTCAAGAATGGCACCGCTTGTAAACACAACATTGGAAGTCAGCCCAACGCGCTCATATGGTTCTCTTGGTGAAAGAATAGGCGCCTTGGCTCTTGCGATAACTTTGGATGGGTCATTCAAATCCAATAGCATCGCGCCGAGATGGTAAACGTATTGATAGCCAGCCATTACATGCACACCATGCCAAATTTCAAGCCAACCTTCCTTGGTTTTGATGGGGACCGCACCGGCGCCGATTTTTTGCCAGTACCAATGGCCGTGTGCTCCGCGTTTGAACACGCATTGCGACTTACCCCAGAAAATCAAATCGGGTGAATAACTTATCCATATGTCGCCACGGTCATCGGGCAAAATTGGTCTGTCAAGCCGAGCGTAAAGTCCACCGATTTTTTCAGGAAATAGTACTCCATTTCGGTTGTCGGGTTCTGATATAAAACCACATGAGCCAAATTTTTCAAAATCTTTGGTTTTAAGCATTCCAATTCTGACGCCGTATGAACTGTGTGCAGCAAAACAGATATAATAGACACCATCGATTTCTGTGATACGTGGATCATAGATCATCTCTTCAGTATATTTTTTAAATTCTTCATCTTTTGGGAGGCTGATGGGTTTTTTACGAATCTTGAAATGATATCCGTCCTCACTAATAGCCGGTATGAAGTAATTTGATATATCGATACTTTCAACTCTGCACAACATCAAATATTTCCCATCAAATTTAACCACTCCTGAATTGTAAATGCCCGAACAACTGAAGGGCATGTCATCTGCCGTCAGAATGGGATTTTTTTCGTAACGTTTTACAATTTCTTTTTTGGGATAAAGCATGCTTTCACCTTTTTTGCGTTAAAGCTGTGATTTATGATATTTTCACTTTGCTTAAAATGATTTCTGAATGATGCTAGAGTCTTGGCGAAACCTCGCACTCACCTGAATGACCAAAGACGCAGAAGGGGGGCTTCGAGCTTTACAAGTCTGTGGGGGCGGTCTGGTTCTGCAGAGGGTTGTCCTTTCTTTGCATCCTTCTTTGTGTAACCAAAAGGAATATTCTTACGATTGATATTCTAGTACATACTTTCCAACTTTTGAACAGCACTTGGTGGTTAGCCTTTTATTTGTAGTGTTCCGTGTACGAGGAATGTGGAAGGTTACTAGAAGAAAGCGAAAGACAAAAAAGTATGAAAATTACATATTTAAATGATGAAAAGTCTATTTACTCATCCTTTTACCAAATTTGTCCTAAAGAAAGTTGTTTTCTATTTAATCGTGGCGTTTGTTGCGTTGACTTTCGTATTTCTGATTCCTCGATTTATGCCGTCCAATCCTGTTGAAATAATGCTTGCTCGTTCATCCCCTAGTAATACGGGTGTGAATATGACAGCATTAAGAGAAGCGATGTATACCTACTTCGGTATGAACAAACCATTATTCGATCAATACATAAGTTTCTGGGGTCAACTTTTCACAGGAAACTTGGGACGATCATTCAGGTATTTTCCAGCTCCTGTTATGAAAATGGTCTTGGAGAAGTTGCCTTTTACTTTGGCCTTGGTGATTCCGGTGCTTGTTATCAGTTTCTTTTTGGGAAACTGGATTGGGGCCAAAGCCGCATATGTGGGGGGCAAATGGAGCGAATTAGTCTATTTCTTTTCAGTTTTTTCTAACAGATTGCCAAGTTTCTGGTTCGGAATGGTTCTTCTGTTCCTTTTGGCAGTAAAGGTTAAGCTTTTTCCCACGTTTGGAGCGTACTCCTTTGGGACAATTCCTTCTTGGAGCTTCAGTTTCTTTATCGACTTGCTACACCACTATCTATTGCCCTTCTTCACGTTGTTGTTCATATACTTGGGCGGGTGGGCTACTGGCATGAGATCGATGGTGATTCATGAAATGGACTCTGGCTATGTGCGCTACAGTGAACAGTTGGGTTTCAGAAAGAAGAAGTTGATGTCTTATGCCCAAAGGAACGCTATGCTTCCTCAATTTACAGGTGTGAACTTGTTATTCAATGCTCTCATTGGGGAGACCTTAATAATTGAAGTCATTTTTGGATGGCCTGGAATTGGTAGATTAATGTATGAGGCCGTGACGAGCGTTGATTATCCGTTGATTTTCGGTGGTTTTCTGATTACAATGTGTGTTGTGGTTCTAGGCAACTTTCTGATCGACATCTTGTACGGGTTTATAGATCCACGTATCCGAACTGGACGCGGGTGACAGAAATGTGGGAACTACTCCTGAGAAGTCGGAAATTTATTACTGGCTCAGTAGTCGTGGGAGTAATCGTCATGTTTGGGATAATAGGCCCTCTGGTAACGCGAGACGCGAACAAGAAGGATTGGACGAAGATGGGCCTCCCCCCTAGCAATGAGTATCTTCTGGGCACGACTGCTTTTGGAGAAGATGTATTGGCCCAGTTATGTTTGGGTATCCGTAACTCCTTGTTAGTGGGCGCGATAGCTGGAGCTTTAGGCACGTTCCTCGCCATTTTATTAGGTGCTTTGGGCGCATATAAAGGAGGCTGGACTGATGAAATTTCCAGTTTTGTCACCAACATAATCATAGTTTTTCCCGTGTTACCCCTATTAATAATCTTGGCGGCGGTTATGGAGCAAAGATCTTTGATCGTAGTGGGAGTGCTGATAGCATTGACGACTTGGCCTTGGGCAGCGAGAAGCATAAGATCTCAAGTGCTTAGCTTAAAAGAAAGGGAATTTGTAAATTTGGCTCGAATGTCAGGGATGAAAGACAGAACAACGGTAATAACAGAGGTCCTGCCGAATATGTTAGCTTATATCATTATGGTTTTTGTGTTATTGGTTGGTGGAGCTATACTAGCTGAGGCGGGAATCAGCATGATAGGTGTGGGTCCAGCCGGCACCGTTACATTGGGGCAAATGCTTTGGTTTGCCATGAACCAAACCCTGAAGGCACATTGGTGGGATATGTGGTGGTGGTTCATCCCGCCGGGCCTCGTACTAACTGTATTCCTGTCAGCTGTTTTTGTTGTGCACGCAGGTATGGAAGAATTGTTTAATCCTAGATTGCGCACGGTGTAATTTCAGATGGTCAAGCACTTACTTGAAATCGAAGAACTCAAGGGTTATTACAGAGGTACATTTGGCGTAGTTTTTGGTGTTGATGGAGTTTCGCTCACACTTGACAGCGGCGAAATAATGGGTCTTGCCGGTGAATCAGGTTGTGGGAAATCCACTCTCGCAGAACTTGTTTCGGGTTCTCCGCCCCCACTGTTACATTATGAGGGGGGCAAGATCCTCGTCGATGGGTTTGACATATACCATATCGACCGCGAAGTCTTGAGAACAGAAGTCAAATGTAAACGTATGTCCTACGTGCCCCAAGCTTCGATGGAATCTTTAAATCCAGTAAAAAGAATAAGGGACTTCATCATAGATGTCGTGAAAGAACGCACTGGTAAAAAACCCTCTAGAGAGAAGGTTCTCAAAATGGCTGGAGACCATCTCAAGAAATTGGGATTAGAGAGTTGGGTACTGAATCGTTATCCACTTGAACTCAGTGGAGGCATGAAGCAGAGAGTTGTTATAGGGATATCGACCCTTTGGAATCCAAAGTTGCTTGTAATCGACGAGCCAACTTCTGCTCTCGACGTAACTTCGCAGAAACGCATGATAAAATCTCTTTTGGATTTGAAACAGGCGGAAGTCATCGAGAGCATGCTATATATCTCTCATGATATTACTAGCCTAAGGCAACTCTGCGATAGATGTGCGATTATGTACTGCGGAAAGATTGTTGAAACAGGACCCATGGATGATATAATAAACAATCCTCTTCATCCTTATACTCAAGGACTTATATCTTCCGTAGTCTCTTATGACCCAACAGGAAGGCAAAAGGGAGGACTAAAAAGCATACCCGGAGAGCACCCTGATTTAAGGAACCCTCCGCCTGGATGCAGATTCCATCCCAGATGCCCAAAAGCCAAGGAAATTTGCAAAACCACCGAGCCTCCGGTAATCAAAGCTGAAAAGGGCAAGAGAGAAGTTGCTTGCTTTCTTTAGGTTAGGCGAATAAAATGAATGCTGACAAAGTTCTTTTGCAATGTAAGAATTTGACCAAGATGTATTCTTCGGGTCTCATAAGAACGAAGTTTGTAGTGGGCGCACAAAACGTGACTTTCGATATAGAAAGAGGGGAGATAGTTTCTCTAGTGGGTGAAAGTGGCAGTGGCAAATCGACCGTGGCCAAGATGATTCTGAGGTTGATTGAACCAACCTCTGGCGATATTCTTTTTAACGGCAAGAATATACTTTCCTACGATAAACGAGATTACTATAGGCGAGTACAAACGATTTTTCAAGATCCCTACTCGGCATATAATCCATTTTACAAGATTGACCGTGTTCTCGACAAGGCATTTGATCTTCGCAATGATCACCATCTCTCTGATAAAAGAAAAGAGATCACCAAATCTACATTAAAGTCGATCGGGCTAAATCCAGGTGAAGTCTTAGGCCGATATCCGCATCAGTTGAGTGGGGGTCAAATGCAACGCATCCTCGTCGCAAGGTCCCTAATCATAGGTTCAGAGTTACTGATAGCTGATGAACCAACCAGCATGATTGATGCATCCACGCGCGCCGGAATCTTGAACCTCCTTTTAAACTTGAAAAAGGAGAAAGGATTATCGGTACTGTTCATAACGCACGATATTGGGCAAGCTCAGTACATCTCCGACAGAATAGTCGTGATGAAGAAAGGAGAAGTGGTTGAACAAGGCCCTGTCGATGAAGTTTTCGTCAACCCTAAAAATTCGTACACAAAGGAGCTCCTTGCAAGTGTACCCAGACTCTACGAAAAATGGGAGTATACTTAAACCGCGCGAAAAATAGAAGATTATTTCTAGAATTGCGTGCCGTATAAGAAATAACCACACAATGATGTTACTTCCACGATCTATGGGCCTCCCTTTAGACCCAATGAAGACTATTTTTAAGAGTGGTTTTTCTTGCCTCGATCTTTTTGATTAGCAAATTTTAAATAGACTCAACGAACAACATAAGAAAGGCGATAAGAAAATGAATAAAAAATATTTAAAAGCGACAATTACACCATTAACTACAACTATCTTATTGTTGGCGGTTTTCCTTTCAAATGTTTCTACAGTGTCTGCACAAGCAATACCGAAGGATAAGATCATTTATGGAGCTGGCTTCTGGCCGTCGCAAGTCAGTTTCAACCCAATCATCATGGATTGGGGTCAAGGTTGGGACACGTACATCATGTATGAGCCAATGTTCGGAGTCAACGCTGCGAATGCTTCAGTTATCAACTGGTTAGGCGAGAGCATAAGTTGGGTCAACAGCACCTGCATAAAGGTGGTCCTTCGTGATGGTATCAAATGGACCGACGGCACACCAATAACAGCCGACGACGTCAATTACACTTACTGGCTTCATGGAGCATTCCCGAATTCTCCAAACGAAGGGAACGGCATCACCAGTGCCTTGGTTGGCTTTAGAGACAGAGTAACCAGCTTTGTGATAGAGAGTCCCGGAGTATTTTATGTGAACTTAAATTCCACATTTGCAGATAGTGCAGTCGTGTGGCGGTCAATGCTCACGTCATACCTCATAGTGCCTAAACACGTTTGGACCCTGATATTCACAGCACGAAGTGGAGATATAGCGGGCTTTGCTAATGATTGGCTAGACCCAGATACGCCGGCGGCGTGGAAGGTCGCGTCTGGAATGTACCTACCTTATTGGCACGTCTCTGACAGGACGATCGCGAAGAGAAACGACAATTGGTGGGGCATCACTGTCTTCGGGAAAACACCTGCGCCAGAGTACTTTGGATACATAAACTATCCAGCTAACCCTCCTGCAGTTCTTGATTTAGAGGCTGGAAATCTTGACTGGTGTAGCATTTTCATTCCAGGCATAGATCAGATTATGGCGGATTATCCGTATGTACACACCTATTTCGCTGATTCGCCATACTACGTGGACATGTCAGTGAAGATGATGGTTCCAAACTTCCGTAAGTACCCGTTGAATGAGCCTTGGCTCCACAAGGCTATAGCCTCGGTTTTTGACTTTGCCGCTCTCAACGTGGCTGGCGGCGGCGTTTTGAAGCCAGCTAGTCCTCTGTTGTTACCAGCAGACGACGCTGTTGCTCGAGAACTGCTGAACACGACTATAGAGGATAAATACCGCATTAATTACAACGAGACAAAGGCAATTGAAATCCTGAATCAATACTGCTATAACGTAGGCGGAACATGGTACACGAAGACTGGTCCGAGTGCAGAGTGGCTCGCCTTGTACGGCGCGGACGCGGTGGTACCAGACGACGCTCTGCCTGATAATGTTACTTATCCAGGCAAAAACGTAAAACTTGGCCCGTGGAAGCTCATGGACGTTTTGGGATGGACAGACGTTAACTCAATAGATGTTGTCGTATGTGACTATGTGACCCAAAAGCTCAACATAACGCTTCAAACGGAGTGGCTCGAATACAATACTGTCGTGTCCAAGTTTACTTCAAACGACTTCGATTTTGACCACTTCTGCGGGGAAATGGCAAACGGTGACATGTATCAGCGTTACAACCAAATGTTCAACGGAACGGTAGGATATTATACAGGTCATTACGGTGACTACAGAAATCCAGAGCTCGGGGTTCTAATTGACAGCCTTGACACCGCCACTGGCCAAGCGAAACAGGACATTGCTAACCAGATCCAAGAGATCATTGGAAGCAATTTGCCCCTCATTCCAATAATAGGACACCCCAACTGGTACGTCTACTCCGACAAGTACTTTGTTGGCTGGTCTAACGAGGACAACCCGTTAGCCCCAGCTGGTGCCTATGGCGGCAGTGGGAATAATGCAGTCTTGCAGTCAATTCTCCTAGGATTACAGACGCATGTGACGCTCGAGTTCAGCAACATCAGGGTAAGCAAAGCCAACATTGTGCGGGGAGAAACTACGACAATTTCAGTGGATGTATGGAACACTCAAGACGTGTGGAACACTCAATCCATATACCTTTCGATCAATGGGACAATCGTTGAAACCATTGACGTAACCTTTGGCGCAAATGAAACTAGGACAGTATCGTTCAACGTATCAAGACAGGAAATAGGAACTTACAGAGCTACCATCGGTGGGTTGACCACGACCTTCAGAGTGCTGGTAACACCAATAGTTCCAGCCTACATTATAGGAAACGTTACAGACGCGAACACAGGAAAAGCCATTTCAGGTGCGACTGTTATAGCCGGTGGATACATCGTAACCACAGCAACCAACGGATCTTACTTGTTAGAGGTCGAGACAGGAACCTACAACATAACCGTAGTCACGGATGAGTACAAGACAGGAACCGCCACAGTCAATGCATTGGCAGAAGGAACAACATACACTGCTAACATAGCCTTGACACCATTGCCATCAGCCGAAGTCATGCCCATATGGGGTTACGGTGTCATCGCCCTATTCGTGGTAATTGCTGTCGGAGCCTTGGCTTACGCGTTTGTCTTCAAGAAAAAGTAGCTGTACATCTCAAGAACCCCTCATTTTTTCTCCGTAAGCTTTTTTGACTTTAAGAGTAACAACTGAACAGTTTTGGAAACTTTCATCCAGTAGTTTTCCCCATGTGTGTTGGAAGAATTTTGCGAGTCAAACTAGCGAATTCAACTGACCGAATAGGTAAAGCTATGGCCTGAAACATCCGTCACCATTGAAGTAATGGTGCAGTTTCCGTTTGGCGGTGTCATAGAGTACCATTACAAAGCTAGTCACCCCAGCGTTAAGCAAAGATAAAAAAGTTGAAAATACTGATAGCGCGTTACTGAGCGCCATCAGTTACTTTAAGGTTCCACTATTAACAATGCAACATTATCGGTGACTGCCTATATCCCTGATCGTTACTTTTCACTCAACAGTAGCCTCGTTGGAGGGAGTTTTGACAATACTGTGGGAAGCGTACTGTTGCCTCTTAATCATTTGCGTCATCATTTAGTAATTGATTTACCCCATTGTAATCATCACTATATGCTTCTTTCCATCCGCGAAAGAGGGTAACAGGCTGGTCTTCAATTTCTTCCCGTCTACAATCACATCCTTGATTCCCTTAGACACGTGATCTGGATTTTCAACTCTTATTTCATAAATGGCGTTCCTAAAACGGCGGATGACCGTAAATTTGGCCCAACCCTTAGGTATGCACGGGTCTACTAGCAATCCATGATACTGCGGTCTTATGCCGAGAATCCAGTTAGTTGCTACTTTAATCATCCACGACGCGGTTCCTGTAAGCCACGACTGACGAGCTGCGCCGAAGTCGGGGTGGTCTTTACCAGCGATTGTTTGGGCATACACGTACGGCTCGGCTCCATGAATTTCCGCCATCCTGTTTTTGGCCGGAGGAGCAAGTTTCTTGTAGTATTCGTAGGCTTGGTCTCCCCGCCCGAGCATGCACTCCGCCAAAATTGCCCAAGCGTTAGCGTGGCTCCAAATAGAAGCATTTTCCTTTAGTCCGGGTGCGAAGCTGCTCAGTGCCCCTATCTCAGAGTGGTACCTTGAGTAGGCTGGAGCAAGAAGCATTATCCCATATTCAGTGTTCAAGTGTTTTTTCACCGAGTTCATGCATTGTGTTCCTCTCTCTTTCGGGGTGATTTGGCTAATGACAGCCCACGATTGAGCATTAAGGTATATCTTTCCCTCATTGCGCTTTGAACTCCCCACGGGTTTTCCTGAGTCGTCATACGCGCGGAAATACCAATTCCCATCCCATGCCGTCTCGTTCACATGAGTTTTAGTCTTATCAGCTATGGCTGTAAACGTTTGGGCGTCTTTCTCTCGTTTGTACTCTTTGCAGAGTTCCGTCAGTTCCAGGAGGACTTTGTGAAATAGCATGGCTGTCCACACGCTTTCAGCTGCATTGTTGGGACCAGGCAAGCTTTGGGGATCGTTCCAATCAGCTGTTCCTAAGAGGGGCATGCCGTGCTTACCCATATTGTTGAGGGTGAAGTCAATCGACCTTTTCAGGTGCTCATATAGGCTTGCGCTTGAGCCTTCAACGAAGTTGACGTTTTCGTCTAGAATGCTCATGTCTCCAGTTTCTTTAATGTACTCGCACACTGAAAGAATCAGCCAAAGATGATCATCACTAAAGAATTTCATTTGCTCTTTCACGTAAGGGGGCCAGCCGCCCTCTCCGCTAAGGGGAAAGTAGAGGTGGTAGACTCGGCCACTTTCAAACTGGTTCTTGGCGAGGTCTAAAATGCGTTGACGCACCCTTTTCGGTGAATTGTGAACTACACCTAGAGTATCTTGATTACTATCTCGGAAGCCCATTCCTCTCCCTATACCAGTTTCATAAAAGGACACGTATCTAGACCAGTCGAAGGTTGTCTTGCTCTGGTACTGGTTCCAAACATTGATCATGGTATTGAACTCTTTGTCTGGGGTGTCAACATTAAGATTGCTGAGGTAGGCATTCCAATATTCCTTTAGCCTTTGAAACTCTGTGTCCACATTTGACTTTTCCTTAAATTTCTGAATGTACATTTTCGCGTCAGATTTTTTCTCCACCACGCCTAAGATGAAGATAATTGTCTTTGCCTCTCCAAGACCGAGTTTCACCGAGTTGCTCGTAGCCGCGATCGGGTTACCTCCTTGAGTTTCAGAGTTAAAGCATTGACCTCTTTCTACGACTATGGGATTAGATTCACTCCGATACGGACCGATGAACTTCTCTCTATTGCAGTCATATCCAGTGACCGTGCTGCTTGAAGCAAAGAAAGCGTATCCCGTGCTTACGTCGAAGAAGTGAAAGAAAATAGCATCCTCCTCGTATCTGGCAACCCCTAAGCCTTGACTACATTGAAGGTCAGTCAGGTCGTTAAAGGCTTGCCAAAGACAGAACTCGGCGTATGAAAACACACTTAATTCCTTCTCTTCAGAAGAAGCGTTTTTCAAAGTCAACATCCAAATCTCCAAGTTCTCGTCCAAAGGCACAAAATACGTAACTTCCGCCTCGATGTCTGAGTACGAGGAAGATATTTTCGTGTATCCCAATCCATGTCTACATTCATACGCGCTTAGTTCCTTAAGGACAGGTTGCCACGTTGGAGACCAATATTTCCCAGTCTTGTTGTCTCTGATATAGATGTACCTTCCCGGCCTGTCTACAGGCAAGTTATTATACCTGTATCGGAGAATCCTCCTATCTCTTGGATCTATGTGAAAACTGTATCCCCCAGCCGTATTGGAAATTATAGCGCAGTACTCACTGTTGCTTAGATAGTTGATCCACGGCGTAGGAGTGTCAGGTCTGACAATCACATATTCCTTGTCATCTCGCGAAAAATATCCGTACTCCATAGTCACACCTGACGGGTAGTATACCAGCAAGTGGTTCTTATCCTTTTTTTCACTCCTTTCACTCTTCAACAGAACAGACAGCAACCAATCTATGAAAGACCATGTAAAGAATCTAATAAAAATAGTGCGATGAATTTCTTGAACAAACACAATGTTAATAGGTTCAAACGTCGAGATGAGAATCTATGAGCAAGCTTTGGCATGGGTTTAACCTGGGAAATTGGCTTTCTCAGTCTACGTTGAAGTCGCCTCACATTGACACTTTTTACAAGGAAGAGGACATCGCCCTAGCCGCGGAGTGGGGATTCAATTTTATACGCTTACCCGTGGATTATATGTTCTTTGAAAAGGACGAGGCTCCAAGTGTCTATAATGAGGCTTGTTTGAAGTATGTAGACAAGGCTATCTCATGGTGCAAAAAACATGGATTGCATGTTAACCTTGACCTTCATCACGCGCCTGGATATGGGATATCTAATATGTTGTTGGTAACTCTCTGGACCAACGAAGATCAGCTTAAACGAACAGAGAGAATTTGGCGGATGTTTGCTAAACGTTACGCTGGGGAGGGGAGTTACCTCAGTTTTAACCTTCTTAACGAGCCTTTTGGAGTTGACATGCCCACGTATCAGCGATTCGTTAGAAGAATGGTTAAAGCGATTAGGGAGCAAGACCCTGACAGATTTATCATAGTTGACGGACACGCTGTTGCAACAATGCCAGTGCCAGATATTGAAGACCTCGAAATTGGGCAAAGCTTTCATTGTTACGAGCCTTTATGGGCTACTCACTTAGGAGCGGAGTGGTTGCATCCCGCCTACATTTATGAAGAAAACCCTGAATATCCTGGCAAACCACCAAATATGGATAAATATGCCGAGAAACTGCCATTCTTCTTTTCATTTGAAAGATGGTTTTTTGATAGATATAAGGACGTTTACTGCGACAAGACATGGATAGAAAAACTCTATGAGCCTTGGTTTAAACTGAACAAAACCACTGGGACATTCATCCACTGCGGCGAGATGGGAGTCTACACTAAAAGAATCTCACGCAAATCCCAGTTAAACTGGTACAGAGATGTCTTCGACATATTTAAAACTCATAACGTTGGCTGGTCGGTCTGGAACCTCAAGGGGCCATTCGGCGTCATCAACACAGAACAACCATGCATATCTATGGAAAAGCTTCCAGACGGAAGCCTCCTAGACAGAGAACTGCTAGAATTGTTCCAAAGCTACCTATAGAAGTAAAGAATAGAGACTGGTGATCTTGCACAAAGTTAAATTCGAAATGGAGGATGATAATAGGTAGTTAGGCTACTTTTCTTTTATTGAATGTGTTCAGCAACTGCAAAGCGAAGGGTTCTGTTCTGAATGTGGATAAAAAAACATTTTTAACCAAAAAGAGAGAACAGAGTTTATTTGTTTTCAATTATTCGGCGTTTCTCACGCTTCTTACGCATCAACATGTAGGAAGCGACGACAGCGATGGCGATGACCACTGCTGCAATAGTGTTCCACATCCAAGGAATCGCTGGTCTAGTATACCAACTTGTTATGAGGCTCTCAACCGGTTTGTTTTGGGGAGTGAAGCCAGCGTTGCTGTCTCCACCAGCATAGGGACTTGTCTCCCAGTTCCACCAGTAAAACCCATAGAACCAGTTTTTGTTTTTGAACGTTTGAAAAGTAGCGTTATAGCAGTCAACCTGCTCCTGAAGATCAAGAGACGCAGGTGCTGAATAATTCCATGGCGCTTTGTTTGTTCCATCGCCGCTTCTGTAGCCAATCTCCGTGAAGACTATTGGCTTGCTCACGGTCCCCTGCCATGACTCCATTTTTTCAACCCAAGAGCTCCAGCCTGCTTTCAATTCCTCCACTGTAGGATTGTTTTTGTTTGTTAATGGAAAGTAGGCGTCTATGCCCACATAGTCCAGTGAGTCCCACCAATACACATCCTCATAATTGTCCCAATTGGCGGCATACGTGATGGGACCAGAATATCTCTGTCGCACTGCCGCAGCAACATTTTCCCAACTCGCCGTCTGTCCATCATTGCTGTTGAACTCACAGCCTACGCAGAGCATCTCTACTTCATGCTCTTGGGAGAATTCAGCCCAGAAGTTCATGAAGTTGGTGTAGCTTGCAAACCATTCTGTGGATGGAGGAATTAACCCCCTCCAGTTTCCATCTAAAGGATCAACCATTGGCTTCAACATAACCTTCATGCCCAACTCATGAGCCCTCTGAATTGCCTGAATCACCGAAATATTACTGGGTGTATTATACGAAGGATAAATCTCAGTGGATGTAATGTTCTCCTGATACCAAAAGACGCAGAGGGCCACCCACTCAGTGTTTGTCAAGCTTAAAAGACGCAAGGATTCATTAGAATTGGCGCTGCCAAAATTAGGAGGCCAACTAACATAGGACATTCCTTTTTGAAAAACAGGCTCTTTGATATTTGATGAAGCCATTATCCCTTCATTTTTTGGTATGGGCTGTGCTGAAAAAATGGCTTCGGACGAGGTTATGTTAAGTGTCATGGTTAATGTGCCTGCCAAAAGCAGCGTTAAGACTATGTCTGCAGCCAGTTTATACTTCATTGTACCATCTTCCTTCCATGCAGAACAGCAACTTTCCTTTCCCTATTTCTAGTCACTCATGTTATATACTTAAAATAAGCTTTCTGGGGTTATCTTCAACTATACGCGCGGTGTCTAAAAGGCAAAACCATTATTCGCGATTACCTGCTTGTACCAGTAGAAACTCTTCTTTGGAGTACGCTTCAAGGACTGATAATTAGTGTAGACAAGCCCGAAACGCTTACTGTAACCTTCAGCCCACTCAAAGTTATCAATAATCGTCCATACGAAATATCCCTTGAGTCTCACCCCGTCTTTGATGGCTCGATATGCCGCAGCAATATGATCTCGGAGGAAAGCTATTCGATCGTCGTCTTGGACCTTGCCATCCTTTATCACGTTGTCTTCGAAGGCAACCCCATTTTCGGTTACGTAAAGCAATGGATTACCGTAGTCCATTCGCAAACGCATCAGCACCTCATATAATCCGTTAGGATAGATCTCCCAGCCTCTTTCCGTTGTGGGCGTGTTCTTCTGAACCACCTTAGCCTGCGTCACAGGGTTTGAGGGATCATAAGTTGCAAGCAAGCGCGTATAATAGTTCACGCCCAAAAAGTCCAAGGGTTGCTTGATCAAGCTCATATCTTCCTGACTAGGTTTTAATCCAATCTTCCCTGCTAAAGGAGGATACTCTCCCTTGAAGAGGGGATCGATGTACCAGCGATTCTGGAACTCATCGAGCTTGCTGGCTGCTTCCCGATTCTTCTCATCGTCGCTGATCGGATGCACGGTATTGAGGTCTACAATTGTGCCTATCTGGAGATTCTGGTTAAGATTCCGTAAAGCTTGAATGGCTTTTCCCTGTGCTAGCTGTAAATGGTGCGAGACTTTCAAGGATAATTCCAGATTTTTTATGCCTGGTGCATGGGTTCCTGTGAGATGTCCTAACCACGCTATAGGTCTGGGTTCGTTGAGGATTAACCATCGCTTGACTCTGTCGCCTAACTCGCGAGCCATGAGCTCAGCGTAATCTGCAAAATACTGAATGATATTCGGATTGGCCCATCCGCCTTCGTTCTGTAGCGCTTGAGGCATGTCATAATGATACAGACAGACCCACGGTTCGATTCCGCTTTCTAAGAGCTTAGCGACAAGGCGTCTGTAGAAGTTGAGACCAGCCCTATTGATATCACCTTTTCCTTTAGGAAGCACACGAGGCCAAGATATGGAGAATCGATACGCTTGTATGCCTAACTCTTTCATTAAAGCTACATCTTCTGGATAGCGATGGTAATGATCGCACGCCACATCTCCTGTATCACCATTCTTAGTGTTTCCGGGAATGTGAGAAAAGCGATCCCAAATCGACTCACCTTTCCCGTCCTCGTTCCAAGCACCTTCGATCTGATAAGAGGAACTTGCAACGCCCCAGAGAAAGCCATGTGGAAAAGTGATTCTCCCCGTGGTAACACCCATATAGTTTCACCTTTTCCTTGTGATATCTACTGTTTTTCCATATTTGTATTTTGTTCGCGTGAACAAAAAGCTTGAAAAAGAAATTTTTGAATTTGTGGACTTGAACCACCTATGATTTTATGGGTTTTTGGATTAAGTATGGCAACATGATACTTCTTGTCTAGTTTGTCATCCAACTTCTCATCGAATAAAATCAAATAGGTTTAGTCTTATCTAAGACTTTTCCCAATCCCGAGCCACCAACCGATTTTTCACACGAACTCTTATCAACCGAAGACTTCACAGAACCCAAACACGTAAGATTAATAAGTTACACCAGTGCAATGACTCTGCACATGCTTTTTATCAATTGGTTACATATTTAGATTTTCGATTAACTTTCCAGTTCATATGCATTTTGCCAAGAAAGTACTCGCTTAACAGACGAGAGTTTTAATGTTATGCTGGTATCATGGCTTCGGCAATTCGTGTTTTTAGTTGAGAGTATTCTTCGTGGATTTCACTCTTTATAGCAACAATTTCTGACTGAAGTCTTCTCTTGGATTCAGGCGCCAAGTCTTTCGATTTCGTTACGTCTCCTTGCATCTTGTCTATTTCATGTTCAGCGTCACGCTTTATTTCTTCGGTTTTCCTAAGCAGATTGACTTTGATTTTTTCGATTTTTGCGAATTCGCTTTTTACATCCTTTGATTTTTTGCTCAGTCTTCCTCTTATCTTGTTCAGTCTTTCTCTATATTGACGTTCAGAGAGATCTCCCATTATTCGACACCATTTATGAATTTCTCTTGTCGTAATACTTAATAAATTTTGTTATTTAGCAATTAGTAAATACGCTACCTTAATGTGTCAAAGATTTCGCTTTTCAAAAAGTCAAAATTTTTATGGCTTGAATTCTCTTCTATAAGAAAGAGTTGGGAAAATGAATTTTGAAGGAAAATCTGTAATTATAACAGGGGCAAGTGGCGGCATAGGAAGCGAAACTGCTCGTTTGTTTGCAGAAAAAGGCGCGAACATAACAGTGAACTACTTTTCTTCGCCCAAGAAGGCAGAAAACACTGTGAGAACAGTACGCAACCAAGGTGTTAATGCCTTTCTATTTAAAGCTGACGTATCCAACCCAAAAGAAGTGTCCTTAATGATAAAAGAAGTCATAGACAGATTCGGTCGAGTCGATGTCTTGGTTAATAACGCAGCAAAGCATCCACCTCCGTTGTTTGATTTCGAAAAACCAGACTGGGAGTATTGGAAAAGAATGATGCAAGTCAATGTAATGGGCATACTTGTCTGCTCTCACTTCGCTGCGCCACATCTAAAGAAAACGGGCGGAAACATAGTTAATGTCGTAATGGATTATGATCCTGGAGGATTAGATTACACGCTTACGAAAGCCGCGGGCACTCCGTTGACGCGTGGTCTTGCTAGAAAACTTACACCAATAAGGGTTAATGCTGTTTCTCCAGGTGCCGTTGACACGTGGGGAATGAGCAAAGAAGAGAAGAAATATTTCATAGAGAAAACTCTTCTAAAAAGAGTTGGGCAGCCCATAGACATTGCACGAGCAATACTTTTCTTAGCCTCCGATGAAGCTTCTTACATAACTGGGGAAACAATTCACGTTGATGGTGGCAACCGCCTGCTTGAATAACTTTGAACAACACTGAAATAGAGCCTCTACTCATATTGCTGTAACGAAGCAAAAAGTAAAATTGTTCAGTAGTGCATGTGAATTGTTTAATTCAGCCATGGAGAGAAGCGAATGAGCAATGACTTAGGCGAGTCGAAGAATATTTTTTACTTCAATACATGTGGTCAAATAAACACTGAAAAAACATTAAAAGTTGCTGTTCAAAGAGCACGCGAACTAGGCATAAATAAGCTGGTTGTGGCTTCCGAGACTGGTCTAAGCGCTCTTAAAGCAGCTAGTATGCTTCGAGATTCTGAAATAACTCTCATAGTAGTTACTTCAGCCGCTGGCACAAAAATTGAAAACACCATAATCGGCGACTTAAAAATAGGAATTCCAGACAAAAGGATTTGGGATCAGCTAGAAAAAAATGGCGCTAAAATCGTGAGAGCGACTGATCCGCTATACAATATTGGAGCGGCTTTGGAACACAAAGAAATTCCAACATTGGAAATGATAATTCGCATGAGTCTGAAAATGATTAGCTCTGGAACTGCAGTTTGCGTCACAGCCACATTGATGGCCACAGACAACGGTCTATTAAGAGAAGGAGAGGAAGTTGTGACTGTCGCTGGATCATGGATAGGCTTAGATACGGCACTCGTTATCCGAGCAACAAATTCTGTAAATCTTTTGAAACCAAGATCCATGCAAATAAAAGAAATTATATGTAAACCCCGAAATCCCGCGTACAGTTGGCCGATCAATCTGAAAGATTGGGTGGGCGATTTAAAGCCATATGAAGATTTTGCAGAATGATGAACAACAGTCAAATGTAAATTGCAACATGCTTTCTCAGGTTTTCTGGTTTTAAGATGTTAAGCCAAACTAGCAGTTTTAAAGTAAGCACAGTGTATGTTGGATCGCTGTTTTGGGTCCAAAATGGGCGCCAACCACCATCTTCACGTTGAGAGTTGAGTATAGCTTTAACTATCTTCTTAACTCGCTCATCGTTTAGATTGTAGCCAGCATCAATTCTCCTTCTTGAATCAACCAGCGATGAAATAAGCAGATGGGTTAAATGATAGATGTCGTTTTCCCTCTTCTCCCCTGTAGGCACCATATTGTATCCTCTTTCAACATCCAAAGCTACTGTGTCAAGGAATTTTTCGAACAGTTTAATGCCTTTTATCCAGATTTCATCGTCTTCTCCGTAGATTTCTTTCATCATGAAGAGAATCTGCGCTGTTGAATCTGGGTCCACTCGGAATTCGTCTCTTTTGAACATGGGCCATCCGCCATCTTGGTTTTGCATTTTTCTCAGCCAATTCAACGCTTTGGTGCATGGTTCGCTTTTTTCTAAGCGGATACTGCGAAGTAGCTCTATTATGTCCGCTGTCAGCCAAGTAATGCTTTGAGTATTGCTGAGTTCCACCACTTGTTTAGGAATAGCCAAATTGGGGTTTTCGCTCCATCCTCCGTTTTCACGTTGATGTTTCAGTAGGTAATTTACTGCGGATTGAATGTTTAACCTATCATGTGGAAT
>Ga0172362_10001560_pt1 | contig 19582 bp, 17 predicted proteins | sample LakKivs1_kivu2a2_FD_114534 | JGI IMG/M metagenome (GOLD analysis project Ga0172362, IMG submission 114534) | Sediment microbial communities from Lake Kivu, Rwanda - Sediment s1_kivu2a2 | ecosystem: Environmental > Aquatic > Freshwater > Lake > Sediment | place: Rwanda: Western Province, Lake... | reverse complement strand
GCGCAGCACGGCCGTTCCGTCCCCGGAGAGCCCGGGCGGCGTCAGCTCCGCGTAGAACTCGTCGGCCTCGCTGCGGCGCAGCGCCAGCGAATCGTCGAAGGCGCCGGCGAGAGCTGCCTCCGGTGCCGACACGACGTTCGGGTCGTCGGTCAGGCGGAGCCGGATCTCGCGCGATGCGCCGGCGGGAATCTCGAGCACGTGGTGGAAGGCCGCCTTGGTTCCCCGTCCGAGCGGGCTCACGGCGTCGCGATCGCCGCGGACGACGTACTCGTGGAAGGCGTCCTTGACGTGCGCGGACGTGTTCTCGCCGTCGAAGAGCCGCTTCCAGTTGCTCTCGTTGTTCGTGAACAGGGTCTCGCCGATCGTGTCGACGACCAGCCACCGCGGGCCGTAGTACGAGTGATCGATCTCGAGCGCGCCCGAGGGCAGGGCGCGGACGCACGGCTTGCGCGCGTCGAGGCCCCACGACCACGTGTTGCGGAACCAGACGGTCGGCAGCACGTGCAGCGGGGCCGCCTCGGGTCCGCGGTTGGTCGCGACGATGCGGATCAGGATGTCCTCGGGGCCCGCCTTGGCGTACTCGATCTCGACGTCGAAGTAGCGCCGGTCGTCGAACACGCCGGTGTCCAGGATCTCGTACTCGGGTAGGTCGCGGCTGCGGCGACGGCTCTCCTCGACCAGCTGCGCGTAGGGAAAGGCGCGCTGCGGGTACTTGTAGAGAAAGCGCATGTGCGAGTGCGTCGGTGTGGAGTCGACGTAGAAGTACAGCTCCTTCACGTCCTCGCCGTGGTTGCCCTCCTCCGAGGTCAGGCCGAACAGGCGCTCCTTGAGGATCGGGTCGCGCTCGTTCCAGAGCGCGAACGCGAAGCAGACGTACTGGTGGCGATCGCAGATGCCGCCGAGTCCGTCCTCGCCCCAGCGGTAGGTGCGCGAGCGCGCGTGGTCGTGCGGGAAGAAGCTCCAGGCCGAGCCGTGCGGGCTGTAGTCCTCGCGGACCGTGCCCCACTGTCGCTCGCTCAGGTAGGGGCCCCAGCGCTTCCAGTTGCGCACGCGGCGCGCGTCCTCGTCGAGCCGGGCGAGCTCGGCGGCGCCGACGTCCGGCCGCTCCTCGATCCTGTTGCGCTGGCTCACGTCTTCCCGGTTCCCCGCCACCGTATGACACGGTCCGGGGGACGGGGTCGAGGATCGACGACGCTCAGGCCCAGGCGAGTGCCGCGCGCGTCTGCCAGTAGTTCGCGGGGGCTTCGGCCAGATCGCCGAGCGCCGCGCGCGTGCCGGCGTCGAGCTCGCACGCCATTGCCGCGGCGTGCGAGCGCACCTGCGCGACGGTCGCGGCCCCCGACAGCACGACGTCCACCCACGGCTCCGCTGCGACGAACGCGAGTGCGAGGCGGTCGATCGGCGCGGCGATGTCGCGCGCGAGCCCGTCGAGGCGGGCGCGCAGGGCGGCGTCTTCCGGGCGTGCGTTCGCCGGGGTCAGGCGTCCGTTGGCGTACGCTTCCTTGACGATCACGCCGATCCCCTCGGCGTGCGCGGCCGCGAGCCCGTCGCGGAGAGACGGCTCGAGGACGTTGTACGTCGCCTGCACGACGTCGAAGACGCGCACGCCGTCGACCCGCGCCTCGAGCGCGAGGTCGAGCGTGCGGCGCGCCGTCGCTCCCGTCAAGGTCAGGCCGAGCGCGCGGAACGCTCCGCGGTGCCGCGCGTCGACCAGGTCGCGCAGGAGCGACTCGTCACCGAGCACGCCGGACTCCGCGGTTGCGCTGTGGATCTGGTAGAGCGCGAGTCGCTCGCCGAGCAGCGCGTGGCTCTCGTCGAGCTGCGCTGCGAAGCGCGCGCGCGACAGCTCCTTCTGCTCGTGCACGTCCGCGTCGACGAGCCAGCCTGCCGTATAGCGGTAGCCCCACTTGCTACCGACCGTGACGGCATCGGGGTCCGGCGCGCGCTCTGCCAGCCACCGCGCGAGGAACTCCTCGGCCCGGCCGTAGCTGCGCGCGGCGTCGACGTAGCGGACGCCGTCGGCCCACGCCGCGTCGAGCACGGCCGCGCTCCGCCGGTACATCGCTGCCGGCGTGCGCTCGGCCGGCAGGTCGTGTGCGCGACCCAGCGTGATGTAGCCGGGGCGTCCGACCGCGGCGAGGCCCAGGCCGAGGCGGGAGACCACGAGCCCGGTGCGGCCGAGGAGACGTGTCGCGGGGGGCGTCATCCCGGCCGACGCTAGCGCAGCGCCGTTGGGGGATCATCTGGACTTCCCTGCCCGGTAACGCCTAAGGCTTCGTCGTGTCCGGAGGCCGCGAGCACGAGCACGATGCACCGACCGATGCCGACGCCGGGATCTGGCGCGGTCGCTCCATCGCACGGCGCTTCGTGTCGCCCGACGGGATGATCGTGCTGGTCGGCCGGACCGCGGCGGATAACGACGTCCTGAGCCTCAAGCTCGGGGCGCCGCGCGACTTCTGGCTTCACGTCTCGGGCGAGTCGGGATCACACGTCGTGATCCGCAACCCCGACGGGCTCGACCGTCCACCGCGGGAGACGGTCCGCTTCGCGGCCGGTCTCGCGGCGGGTTACTCGAAGGCGCGCCACGGCGGCCAGGTCGCCGTCCACCTCGCGACCTGCGCCGACGTTTCGAAGCCGCGCGGCCTGCCAGCGGGCAAGGTCCAGCTGCGGCGTTTCACCACCGTCACGGTGGCGCCGCGGCGCCTGGACGGTTCGTAAGGGGGGGCCGTGGCTGCGCGCCGCGCCCGGGCAGGCAAAACGTACCCCGGGGCTGGCATTCCCCAGAATTTCTGTTCTCATGCGCCGCGCGCGCTGCTATAGGTCGCGCCTCGAAGCCGCCGGTGCTTCACCGGTGCCACCACGAACCCACGACGGAAACGCGAACCATGACCTCTGCGAAGCGCAACAACCAGATCCAGTTCGTCGATCTCCTCATGCTGTTCGCCGTGGGCAGCACGATCCTCGGCGGGCTCTACACCCTGATCGCCTGACCGTACGAGGGGCCCGTGCACCGACCGTCCCGGTGCGGTCGCACGGTCCCCTTGCGCGCGCAGCCCATCGCCTTGGAGATCGAGAGAGGGCGGTCTCCCGGGTCGACGGTCCCGGACGCGAGATTTCACTTGCCCCTTTTCCGCCGAACGGAGTAATGGAGCCGACGGCTCCGGGACTGCCGGGGCGCGTCGCCGCGGGTGGCGCAGGGGGTACGGGATGATCAACCAGAAACGGACTCATGGGGTAGTGCGCCTGCTGGGCGCACTCGCGCTGGTTCTAACGGTTGCGCCACCGGCGGGCGCGACGATCGTGGCGGGTGGCGGCCCGCGCTCACAGGACTGCCTGGCGGTCTTCGACGTGCCGGTCGCGCTGGCCCCGGGCGTTCGGTCGATCCGCTGCGTCGACGGCGACCCCGCCTGCGACGCCGACGGTCTCGTCAACGGGCAGTGCCGCTTCCCGGTCGCCGTGTGCGCCAACTCGACATCGGAGCCGCTGTGCTCGCTCAGCGGGGTCCAGTCGATGTTCCTCGCTCACGCCGAGGACAACGGCGACCCGAAGTTCGACCCGGACTTCCAGGCCCTGCAGTCGCGCATCGACAACGCGATCGACCCGCCGAGCAACGACCTGGACTCGTGCACCTCGCCGAGCAACATCACGGTCCTGCTGAAGGGCCCGTTCCCCGGGAACCGCTGCCGCTCGGCGACCAAGGTGCTGAAGCTCACCACGACGTCGACGTTCCAGGTGAACCGCTTCTACACCGACACCGACACGCTGCGGCTCACGTGCCGTCCCGCCGTGGACAGCTGTGATCCGCTGAGCCTGTTCGACGGGACGTTCGACCGCATCCAGAAGCAGGTGTTCAACGCCAACTGCGCGACGAGCGGCTGCCACGACTCGCAGAGCCAGGCGAGCGGGCTCTTGCTCGAGATCGGCGCGGCCTACACGCAGACGGTCGGTGTCACGCCGAACAACGGCGTCGCACAGGGTCTCGGGTGGCAGCGCATCACGCCGGGCGACCCCGCGCTGAGCTACCTGTTCCGCAAGGTCACCGGTGATCTGGGCGTGGGGTTGGGCTCACGCATGCCGCTCGGACGTCCACCGCTGGCGGCGAACCTGATCGAGATCCTCCGGCTGTGGATCGAGGCGGGCGCGCCCGAGACCGGCTGGGTCCCGGGTACGGATTCCTGATCATCACCGAGCTTTGAATCAAGACGCGCAGCGACGCGCCGACACCGCGGCAACGAGTGGGGGAGTGTGATGGGAGACGAGAATACCATCTTGTCCGAGGCGGACGCGCGGCACCTGCTGCGCCGCGCCGCGTTCTCGGCGACGCGCAAGGAGCTTCAGGCGGCGGGCATCGTCGGTCTGAGCCGCGGCGCGGCTGCCGACAAACTGCTGAACTACAAGATCAAGACGTTCCAGCCGGGCGGCGCCGACCAGCAGAAGCAGCACAACAGCCTGCTGCGCTACCTGCTGGTGACCAAGAACCCGGTGCAGGAGAAGCTCGCGCTGTTCTGGCACGACCACTTCGGGGTCGGCATCGCCAAGCTCTACGCGGGCAACTTCGGCCTTGCGGAGAAGCTCATGAAGGCGCACAGCAAGCTGCTGCGCGTCCTGGCCAAGGGCAACATGAAGGACTTCGTGAAGGCGGTCGGCAGGGACGCGGCGATGGTCGAGTTCCTCGACTCGGTGCGGAACTTCAAGGACAGCCCGAACGAGAACTACGCCCGCGAGGTGCTCGAGCTGTTCACGCTCGGCGTGTTCGACAGCGCTGGCAACCCGAACTACGACCAGGCGGACATCGTCCAGATCTCGCGCGCGTTCACCGGCCTGCGCTACACGCGCAGCGGAGTGCCGTTCCTCGACGGCGGGCAGCACGACTTCAACGCCGAGTTCTCCGGTACCCGCGGTCCGAAGCGCATCTTCGAGAACAAGGGCCAGATTTCGGGCGGCGCCGACTTCGACGTCAACGGTGAGGGTGAGGAGGAGATCGACACCGTCGTCGACATCATCTTCACCCACCGCGACACCGACGGGGAGAATACGGTGGCGCGCCGCACCGCGCGGCGCCTGCTCGAGTTCTACGTCGGGCCCGATCCCGACCTGTCGGTGATCGACGCCGTCGTCTCCGCATCGAGCTTCGACACGACCTTCGACATCCAGGCGCTGGTGCGGGCGATCTTTTGCCACGATGCCTTCTACGCGACGGCACTGCCCTTCGGGCCCGGCGTGACCAAGTCGGTGAAGTGGCCGGTCGACTACGCGATCGGCTCGATGCGGCTCCTCGGCATGAAGTTCGCCGGCGCCTCCAGGTATATCCCGGGCGGGAGCTTCACGGGGATCTTCTTCCAGATGGGCAACATGGGGCAGACCCTGCTCGACCCGCCGAGCGTCTTCGGCTGGGATTGGGAGACCAGCTGGCTGTCGAGCTCGACCCTGCTCGCGCGCTACAACTTCGCGCGCGACATCGTCGCGTCGCGCGGCGGCGGGCGCTTCCGGCCGGACAAGGTCCTCGACTTCGCGACCCTGACGACCACGCGGCAGATCACCGACGCGGTGCTCGACGCCCTCGACTGCGGGCACAACTTCACCGAAGCCGACAAGCTGGTCTGCGACGCCTACTTGACGGATAACTCGACGATCACGCCCGACCTCGCGGATTTCGACTACGTCAACGAGAAACTGCACGGCCTGTTCGAGCTGGTGATGAAGTCACCCGGCTACCAGGTCTTCTGAGCGGGGAGGGGGACGACGATGGCCATCAGCAGAAGACAGTTCATCCGCCGGACCGGCCTCGCCACCGCTGGCACGCTGCTCGGTCCGAGCCTCTTTGCAAGCCCGTTCGTGCGTCGCGCGTTCGCCGACCTCGGCGACCGCTACCTCGTGGTGATCTTCCTCGACGGCGGTAACGACGGCCTGAATACCGTGATTCCCGTCAGCAACGGTGGCGGCAGCCTGCGTACGGACTACGAGGCGCACCGCTTCGCCGGCGGCGGCGGCATCCGGATCACGCCGGCGCAGCTCGCCGGGACGGCGATCGCCAACGATCCGAACACGGGTGCTTCCCTGGCGTTGCACCCGGGTCTGTCCGGGTTCAAGGATCTCTACGATGCGGGCCGGCTCGCAGTGATCCAGGGCTGCGGCTATCCGGAGTACAGCCTGTCGCACGAGGAGTCGCGCATCATCTGGCAGACCGCGAACCCGCTGCGCAACGGACTGCTCGCGGGCACCGGCTGGGTGGGCCGCCACCTTGCGGCGACCTACGGCGGCAGCCAGATCCCGGGTGTCTGCATCTCGAACTCGATCCCGCCCGACTTCCGCCAGAGCACGACGAGCGTGCTGGCGATCAACGAGCTCGAGGACTTCTCGTTCCCCTGGGACAGCTACGGCGGCGACCAGGCCGCCAAGGCTGACGCGTTCGAGGCGCTGCACGCGAGCGCATCGGCGGGGGCGCAGGCCACGCAGGTGTTCGTCGGCAACGCGGGCAGCGCGACGATCGCCAGCACGGAGAACTACCCGGCGCTGCACACCACCTACGAGTCCACGCGCAGCGCCTTCAGCCAGCTCTACGCCGACATCGACCGCAGTACGGCGTACGATCTGCGCGAGGTCGCCAAGATCATCAACGGGGTCAGGACGGGTGCCGCGGGCGTGTCGGCGCGCTTCTTCAGCATCGACAACGGCGGCTACGACACGCACTCCGACCAGGGCGGCGCCACCGGCCAGCACTACGACCTGCACCGCGAGGTCGGCGACTCGCTCAAGGTGTTCTACGACGACCTCGCGGACATGGGCGTGGCGGACAAGGTCCTCACGGTCGTGTGGAGCGAGTTCGCCCGGCGCATCGAGCAGAACGGCAGCGGCACCGACCACGGCTCGCAGGGCCCGATGTTCGTGATCGGCGGGGCCGGGGCGATCAACGGCGGCGTCTACGGCAACCACCCCAACATCAACGACCTCGACCTCGAGGACGACGGCAACACGGTCTACCGCCAGACCGCGCACCCGTTCCGCTCGACCGACTTCCGCGACGTGTTCGGCACGATCCTGAAGCACTGGCTGAACATGACGCAGCTGCAGATCCTGTCGAACATCCTGCTTCCCGACGCCGCGGTGGGCGAGTACTGGAACCTGACCAACGGCATCAACCTCGACATGGGCTTCCTGCCCTAGGCAGGAGCTCTCGCGCGCGATCGAACGGCCGCGTCGGGGATCCCCGGCGCGGCCGTTCGCCATTCGGGGATGGGGCGGCGCCGGGCTGGGCGCCGAAGTGGGGCGAGGAGCACGTGCATGCCCCTCGCCGCCGGCTGCAGCTCCCCGGGCCGGCTTCGAACCAGCGACCACTCGATTAACAGTCGAGCGCTCTACCAACTGAGCTACCGGGGATCGGCAGCGTCGCTACCATCCCGTTTCCGCCTGCGCAATTGAGAAGCGCTTTTGGTGGGATTCGATCGCGAATTGGTGTAACCAGCCGCGATGAGGAGGGCTGGTCCATGCGAGGAACCCCGACGACGAAGATGAACCTGAGAAAGACGGCCGTGCTGGGCGCGGTGGGTGTGCTGTGTCTGGGCCCGATGTCCTGTGCGGGCACCAAGAAGGCTGCGTCGGCGGCCGCGAGCGCCCCGACGCTGATGGCTACGATCTACGCCGTGGACGCGGGGCTCGAGCGCGTCAGCACGACGACCTTCGGATCGGCGAAGTTCACGCAGGGCGTGGGCAAGGTGGACGTGCTGGTGCAGGTGAACGGCATTCCGCTCGGCGGTCGCGAGGCGAGCCCGGCCTCGGACGGCGCCGCCGCGACGGTGCCGTTCGACGCGCGCGTCGTGAAGGGCTCGGACTGCGCGACGGTTGCGAAGGACACCACGGTGATCGCGCAGCTGCCGCAGCTTCGTGTCCAGGACGACGGCGCGGGTGTGCTGATGACGTCGCTGGACAAGGTCACGCTCGACCAGCTCGCGGGACAGCTGGTGGTGTTCTCGTCGCCGTCGAACGCGCACGCGAGGGTCGGCTGCGGGGTGATCGCCGCAAAGTGAGCGGACGCGCGCGGCGCGCCGGTCGGATCGTCCACGGTCCTCCGGTGCGCCGCGCTCGCCCACGGGCTCTTGCCTGAGGGCGAACGAAAGGCGAAGATGCCGCGGTGCCCATTGCACCCCGGCTGGTCGCGGAGCTCAACGCGAATCTCCCTGGCGCCGTCCGGCGCGCCGACGCGCCGCTCGCGCACGGCAGCAGGGAAGCACGTCTCGCCACCGGCTTCGCCGCACTCGACGCGGTGCTCGACGGTGGGTTGCCGCGCGGACGACTCAGCGAGCTCGTCGGACCCACGTCGACCGGGCTGACGAGCCTGCTGCACCGCCTGCTCGGTCACGTCACCGGCCAGGGCGAGCTCGCAGCGTGGGTCGACGCACCCGACGCGTTCGACCCGGTGAGCGCGGTCGCGGCGGGCATCGACCTCGAGCGCCTGCTCTGGGTGCGTCCACCGGATCTCGTCACCGCGTTCTCCGCGGCCGAAGCGCTGCTCGGCATGGGCGGCTTTCCGCTCGTGCTGCTCGATGCGAGCGCGCCGCCCTACCGACCGCGCGGCGCCACGGACGTTACGCGACGGCTGTCGCCGCCTGATGCGTGGAGCGATCGACGGGTGTCTCCGCCCGGTGCGTGGCGCGATCGACGGGTGTCTCCGGCCGGCGCGTGGAGCGATGGACGCGCCGGCCGTCGCACGCGCGGCACGGGCGACGCGGAACACGTCTGGATGCGGCTCGCGCGTGCGGCTGCACGCTCGCGCAGCGCGCTCGTCGTCCTGCAGCGCATCCGGCGGGATCGGTCGGCTCGTGCGGGCGGCACGCACGCGGTGCCGCGGGCGGCGTCGGGCTCGGCCGGCTTCTCCGCGGCGGTTCGCCTCGAGGTCGAGCCGGTGCGTGTCGTGTGGGACCGCACCGGCGGCGCGCCGTCGCTGCTCGACGGCATCGTCGCGCGCATCGTCGTGACGCGCAATCGCGGCGGGCGCGACAACCCCGGTCCGGTCGTCCTCGAGATCGCCTGAGGTTGCGATGCCGGTTCGCGTCGCCTGTCTCCTCGTGCCGCGCTTCGCCGTTGCATCGCTGCTGCGTGCGGAGCCCGAGCTGCGCGGTACGCCACTCGTCGTCAGCGCCGGAGGAAGCGTCGTCGCGGTGTCCGCCGAGGCGGCACGCGTGGGTGCACAGCCCGGCCTCACGGTCGCGCAGGCACTGATCCGCCACGCCGATCTCGTCGTCCGGCCGCTCGACGTCGAGGCGCGCGCCGCCGCACAGGCCGCACTGGTCGAGGTCGCGCGCTCGGTGTCGCCGCGCGTCGAGATCGTCTGCGACGACGGCGGCGAGGTGCTGCTCGACGTGTCCGGACTCGAGCGCCTGTTCGGCTCGCCCGCGGGGATCGCGGCCGCGCTGCTGCGACGTGCCGAGCGCGTCGGCTTTCCGGCTGCCGCCAGCATCGCGGACGGGCGCGCGACCGCGCGCATCGCGGCCGGCGTCGCGGCCCGGCGCGGCGAGACGATCCTCGTCGAGCCGGGCCGCGACGCCGCGTGGCTGGCACCGCTGCCGCTCGCGGTGCTCGGCCGCGCGTGCGACGCCGCGGATCGCCGCACGGGGCGGCAGGGATGGGACGCCGTCGTCGACGACCTCGCGCGGCTCGGCATCACCCGCTGCGGCGAGCTCGCGGCGATGTCCGCCGACGAGGTTGCGAGTCGTCTCGGCCGCGTCGCGACACGCATGCGCGCGATCGCGGCCGGCACCGATCGCAGCGAGCTGCGCTTGTCGTCCGAGCCGCCCGCGTACGTCGAGGGCACGAGCCTCGAGTATGGCATCGGCTCGATCGAGGCGCTGCTGTTCCTGATCCGCGGCCTCCTCGATCGCGTGGCGTCGCGCCTCGCGCTCGCGAGCCTCGCGTGCAGTGGCTTGACGGTGTCGCTGACGCTCGACGACGGCAGTTGCGCGGACCGCACGATCGGCGTCCTCGCGCCGACGCGCGACGTGAAGACGCTGCTCCTGCTGACCCGCACCGCGCTCGAGTCGGCGCCGCCGCGCGCCGCGGTCGTGGCGGTGCACGTACAGGCGCTGCCCGATCGCGCGCGCGTCGATCAGCTCGATCTCTTCCGCCCGGCCGGTCCCCCACCCGAGCAGCTCGCAACCACGCTCGCGCGGCTCTCCGCATGGTGCGGCGCCGGCAGAGTCGGTAAGCCCGTCGCGCCGCACGGATGGCGTCCCGGGGCGTTTCGCGTGGCGCCGTTCGATCCCGCGGTCGCCGGTTCGCGGCGCGGGATGACGGCCGCGTCGGGGCCCGGCGAGGAGCCGTTGCTGGTCGGCTCGTGCGCGACGCTCGCGCTGCGCGCGCTCCGGCCGGCGCGGGTGGCGCAGGTCTTCGTCGAGGCGGGAAGCATCGTGTACGTGCGTGCCCCGGGCCTCGGCGGGCGTGCCGTCGTGACCAGCGGCCCGTGGCGCATCGACGCGGAGTGGTGGACGTCCGAGCGCTGCCGGCGCGACTACTACGACGTGCAGCTCTCCGACGGCGGCGTGTACCGCCTGTACCGCGACCTCGATGCGCGCAGCGCGGACGCGAGCTGGTTCGTCGACGGCTGCTACGACTGAGCGCGCTTGACGATGCGGAGACCGCGTGCGCCACTACGCGCATGTCGTACGAGAGAGAGCTCGAGGTGGCGATCGCCGCGGTGCAGGAGGCGGGGCGCCTCACGCTGGACTGGTTTCGTGGCGACCTCGAGGTCGAGCACAAGGCCGATGCCTCGCCCGTGACGGTGGCCGATCGCAGCGCCGAGGAGCTGCTGCGCGCCACCCTCGCGCGCGTCTTCCCCGACGACGGGCTCCTCGGCGAGGAGTTCGGCGCGCTCGCGGGGAAGAGCGGACGGCGCTGGATCATCGACCCGATCGACGGCACGCAGTCGTTCATCCGCGGCGTCCCGCTCTACGGCGTGCTGCTCGGCCTCGAGGACCAGGGGCGCTGCGTCGTGGGCGCGGTCGCGTTCCCGGCGCTCGGCGAGACCTACTGGGCGGCCCAGGGCATGGGCGCCTGGCTGAACGGTGCCCGCATCCACGCCTCGAGCGTGTCGCGTCTCGCCGACGCGACCGTGCTGACCAGCGACGCGAAGCCCGAGCACTACGGCGACTTCTACCCCGGCTACGAGCGGCTGCTGCGCCGCTGCGCGCGGCAGCGTGGCTGGGGCGATTGCTACGGCTATGCGCTGGTCGCACGCGGCGCCGCCGACGTGATGGTGGACCCGAAGCTCAACCCGTGGGACATCGCCGCGATCGTCCCGCTCCTCGAGGAGTCCGGCGCCGTGTTCTTCGACTGGAACGGCGAGACGCGGATCGACGGCGGCTCCGGCATCGGCGCCACGCGGTCGTTGCGCGACGAGATCCTGGCGACGCTGCGCTGACGCCGCTCGCCCGACGGAACGCCGCACCGGGTTCCATCGCTGGTGATCGGCCAGCCCGGCAGGGACCTCAGGCGCGCCGCACGCGCGGCGCGAGGAGGGCGAGCGCGCGCGCGCGGCGCTCGGCGTAGTCGACGCACGGTGGCGGGTAGCCCGTGCTCGCGAGCAGCAGCGGCTCGCGCGACGGCTCGTGCACGAGCGCGGCCGGCACGTCACGCAGCTCCGGCACCCAGCGGCGCACGAACTCGCCGTCGGGATCGAACTTCTTCGCCTGCGAGAGCGGGTTGAAGATGCGGAAGTAGGGCGCTGCGTCCGTTCCGGTGGAGGCCGACCACTGCCAGCCGCCGTTGTTCGAGGCGAGGTCTCCGTCGACCAGGCGCTGCATGAAGATGCGCTCGCCGACCCGGTAGTCGACCAGCAGCGTCTTTGTGAGGAACATCGCGACGACCATGCGCAGCCGGTTGTGCATCCAGCCCGTCTGCGCGAGCTGACGCATCGCCGCGTCGACGATCGGGAAGCCCGTCCGTCCATCGCGCCACGCGGCGACGAGCCGCTCGTCCTTCTCCGGCCAGGCGAAGCCGCGGAGCCGTTCCTGGAACGCCGACGTCGCGACGCGCGGAAAGTGGAACAGGATCGCCTGGTAGAACTCGCGCCAGCAGAGCTCGTTCAGGAACGTTCCGGCCTCCGCCAGTCGGCGTGTGGTCGGACCGTCGAGCGGCCGCGCCGGCTTCTGCGGGTCCAGCTGGGCGAGCGCGCCTCCGCCGATCGCCTCGGCGACCCGGCCGTACACGGTGCGCGGCGAGATCGTGCCGAACTTGAGGTGCGGTGACAGGTGGGAGGTCGCGTCGAGCGCCGGCATGTCGCGCGTGCTGCGATACGCGAGCACGTGGTCGCGCACGAACGCATCGAGCCGTCGCTCCGCCTGGGCGGCGCCGCCGGGCTCGATCCGCGACTCGAGCGTCAGCCCGAACGCCCCGGCGCCGTCGGGCAGCGGGACGCCTCCCGCCCGGCGCAGCAGCCCGTCCGGCAGGGCCGGCAGGACCGGCCTGGCGAGGGGAGGGGACTTCTCGACTGCCCGCCAGCGCCGCGCGAATGGCGTGAACACGGTGTACGGCGTGCCGTCGTCCTTGACGCACGCGTGTGGCTCGACGAGCACGAGATCGGCGTGGCCGCGGAAGGCGATGCCGGCCGCCTCGGCGGCTGCGCGAATGGCCGCGTCGCGGCGGCGTCCATAGGGCGCGTAGTCGTCGTTGACGAAGATCGCCTCGGCGCCGACGGCACGCGCGACGTCGACCACCTCCCGCACGGGGTCGCCGCGGCGTACGACGAGACGCGAGCCCGTGGCTTCCAGCTCGCGCGCCAGCGCTCGCAGCGAGTCGAGCAGGAAGGCGACGCGGGGCGCGCCTGTGTCCGGTGCTTGCAGGAGGCGGTCGTCGAGCACGAACAGCGGGACCACCAGATCCGCGCTGCGGCTCGCGGCGTGGAGTGCCGTGTTGTCGGCGAGCCGCAGGTCGCGGCGAAACCAGTGCAGGGCGATGCGCATCGAGTCACCGATGAAAGAACCTCATTACCATGGCCGAGATCGGTGACCTGTCAACGCGGGCCGCGGCCGCGACGCGCTGGTCAGCGGGCGGCTGTGCCGCTATGAGCAGCGCATGGACATCGGCAAGCTCGGCGTGTGGTTCTTCCTCGATACGCTCTCGTCGAACGACGGGGCGGCGTTCCTGCAGCGGCTCGAGAAGCTCGGCTATCCGGCGATGTGGCTCCCGGAGGCGGTCGGGCGGGAGCCCTTCGCGAACATCGGCTGGCTGCTCGCGCGAACCGAGCGCATCGTCCTGGCCACGGGCATCGCCAACATCTGGGCGCGCGACGCGATGACGATGGCGGCGGCGCAGAAGACGCTGGCCGAGGCCTCGGGCGGGCGCTTCCTCCTCGGGATCGGCGTGAGCCACGCGCCGCTGGTGCAGGGCGTGCGGGGCCACGACTACCGAAAGCCACTCTCGTACATGCGCGCCTACCTCGAGGCCATGCAGCGTGCGCCGTTTCTCGCGGTCGGTCCCGCCGAGCCGCCCCCGACGGTCATCGCGGCGATCCGCCCGAGGTCGCTCGCGCTGGCTGCCGAGATGACACAGGGGAGCCACACCTACTTCGTGCCGCCCGAGCACACCGCACGGGCGCGCCGGATCCTCGGGCCGGACAAGTGGCTCTGCGTGGCGCAGGCCGTCGTTCTCGAGGAGGACCCGGCACGCGCCCGGGCGGCGGCGCGGCAGTACATGAAGACCTACGTCCCGGCGCTGCCGAACTACACCGACAACCTGCGCGACCTCGGCTACGGTGACGCCGATTTCGCGAACGGCTGCAGCGACCGGCTGGTCGACGACATCGTCGCCTGGGGGAGCGAGCAGCAGATCGTCGACCGCTTCCAGGCGCATCTCGCCGCGGGTGCGAGCCACGTCTGCTTTCTGCCGCTGCGCGCCGACGGGATTCCGATGGCAGACGATCGCGCGCTCGAAGCGTTCGCGCCGACGAAGCTCGGGCTCTGAAGCGATCGACGCGGTCCGGCGCTCTGCGCCGGCCACCGCCGGGGGATCACGTCAGGTACGCACCACCGCCGGGGGATCACGTCAGGTACGCACCACCGCCGGGGGATCACGTCAGGTACGCACCACCATCGACGAAATAGGTCTGCCCGGTGACGAAGTGCGCGTCCTCCGACGCGAGGAACACGGCGACGGGGGCGAGATCCTGCTCTGGATCGGCGAGCCGCCCGAGCGGGCGCTGCTCGCGGATGTGCTCCGCCATCTGCGGGTTGCGTTCGAGGAACTCGATGGTGCGCTTCGAGGTCGCACCGGGGGCGATGCAGTTCACCAGGATGCCGTACTTGCCCCACTCGCGCGCGGCGGTGCGCGACAGTGCCCCGATCGCGCCCTTGGTCGCGTTGTAGTCGGCGAGCCCCGGCGCTCCGTTGAGCGCATTGAGGGACACGAAGTTGATGATCCGCCCGCCGCCCTGACGGCGCATGGGCGGAAAGGCCGCCTGCATCGCCCAGAATGTCCCCTTGAGGCCCGAGATCAGGAAGATGTCGAAGTCCTCGTCGGTGATCTCCTCGAACGGCTTGTGCGCGTGCATTCCCTGCGCGTTGTTGACCAGCACGTCGACGCGCCCGAAGCGTTCGACCGTGGCCGCGACCATGCGCTCCACCTGCTCGCGTTTCGCGACGTCGATCGCGAGGGGGAGGGCGCTGCCGCCCTCGCTCGCGATCTCGTCCGCGGTACGCCGCGCGCGGTGTTCCTTGAGCTCTGCGACGACCACGTGCGCGCCTTCGCGGGCGTAGACCAGCGCGATGCCGCGGCCGATGCCCTGACCGGAACCGGTGACGATGGCGACCTTCCCCTCGAGACGGCGCACGGCTCAGTCCGTCACCGCACCGACCGCCGCGCTCCGTACGACGTGGGCGTACTTCGCCAGCACGCCCCGCGTGTAGCGCGGCGGCGGCGGCGCCCAGGTGGCGCGTCGGCGCGCCATCTCGTCGTCGGGCACGGCGACCGCGAGCAGGTTGCGGTCGGCGTCGATGGTGATCGTGTCGCCTTCCCGGACGAGCGCGATCGGGCCGCCGTCCTGGGCCTCGGGCGCCACGTGTCCGACGACCATGCCGTAGGTGCCGCCGGAGAAGCGTCCGTCGGTGACCATGCCGACGCTGTCGCCGAGACCCTTGCCGATGATGGCGGAGGTGGGTGCCAGCATCTCGCGCATGCCCGGTCCGCCGCGTGGCCCCTCGTAGCGGATCACCACCACGTCGCCCGGCTGGATGCGATCGGCGAGGATGGCGTCGAGGCTCGCCTCCTCGGACTCGAAGACACGCGCCGGACCGGTGATCCGCGGCTGCTTGAGCCCCGTGATCTTGGCGACCGAGCCGTCGGGCGCGAGGTTGCCACGCAGGATCGCGAGATGGCCGTGGTCGTAGAGCGGCTTGTCCATCGGCCGCACCACGTCCTGGTCGGCCCGCGGCACCGGGCTCACGTCGGCGAGGTTCTCGGCGATGGTCTTGCCGGTCACGGTCATGCACGAGCCGTCGATCAGGCCCGCCTGCAGCAGCATCTTCATGACCAGCGGGACGCCGCCGACGCGGCGGAGGTCGGTCGCGACGTAGCGACCGCTGGGCTTCAGATCACAGATCACCGGCACCTTGCGCCGGATGCGCTCGAAGTCGTCGAGCGACAGCTCGACCTCGGCCGCGTGCGCGATCGCGAGCAGGTGCAGCACGGCGTTGGTCGAGCCGCCGAGAGCCATCACCACGGCGATGGCGTTCTCGAACGCGGCGCGCGTCATGATCCGACGCGGCAGCAGACCGCGACGGATCAGCTCGACGAGCTGGCGCCCGGCCGCCTCCGTCGTGTCGGCCTTCTCGGCATCCTCGGCAGCCATGGTCGAGGTCATCGGCAGGCTCATGCCCAGGGCCTCGATCGCCGAGGACATCGTGTTCGCGGTGTACATGCCGCCGCAGGAGCCCGCGCCCGGGCAGGCGTTGCGCTCGATGCCCTCGAAGTCGGCGCGCGACATCCGTCCCGCGGCGCACGCGCCGACCGCCTCGAACACGCTGACGATGGTCAGGTCCTCGCCGCCCCAGCGGCCGGCCTTGATCGTCCCGCCGTAAACGAAGATCGACGGGATGTCGAGGCGCGCGATCGCGATCATCGCGCCCGGCATGTTCTTGTCGCAGCCGCCGATCGCGACCAGGCCGTCCATGCTCTGGCCACGGCAGACCGTCTCGATCGAGTCGGCGATCACCTCGCGGCTCACCAGGGAGCACTTCATGCCCTCGGTCCCCATCGAGATGCCGTCGCTGATGGTGATGGTCCCGAAGGTCTGCGGCATGGCGCCCGCGGCGTGCAGGCCCAGGGCGGCTCGCTCGGCGAGCTGCCCGATCCCCATGTTGCACGGTGTGATCGTTGAATGGGCGTTCGCGATGCCCACGATGGGCTTGCCGAAGTCGGCGTCCGAAAAGCCGACGGCGCGCAGCATGGCGCGGTTCGGCGAGCGACTGTCCCCGTCGGTCACGACGGCGCTCCGGAGCCTCAGGGCCTTCTCGTCTGCGGGCATGGAGTCTCCCTCTGCTGGCGGAATTCGCGCAGTGTAGGGGTCACAGGGGCATCCCGTAAAGCGAGACCGCTCGAGGTTCAGGCGGCGGTGCCCGGCCGCGCTGACCATTTTGCCAGCTTGCTCTGAAAATAAGTTGACAGCCTGCAGCGTTTGCCTCTAACCATGCGCTATGGCCGTGCGGATCGAGTTCCACCCGCCACCGCGGAGGCGCAGGGCGCCGAATGGAGATCGGCCGTCGGCACTGGTTCTGATCGGAATCGCGAGCGCCATCGTAGGCACCCACGTCCTCTTCTGGATGGTCGGGCTCCTGGAGTAGGTCGGGTGGCGGCCTGCAGCGGGGTGGCCGGTCGCACGACGCGCGGACGACCCCGACGGTAGGTGCGGACGGCCCCCGAGCTGATCGACGCACGCAAGGAGAAGTCGCAGAGCAAAACGCCCAGAGCACAAGAGAATTCACATCCGCGTCCGCTGCGAGCCACCCCCCACCTCCGCCCGTCCCCCCGTCCCGCTCCACCTCCTCGAATCAGCCCCAGGGCCCCTGCTCGTTCGGGAATCTGGCAAAATTGCGGCCTCTGGGTCGCTCCGACCGTTAAGAACGCACGGCGAAGCGCCGAATCAGAAGCAGGCGCGGACTCTCGCGCCGAAGACGAGCGCGACAAGGTAGAGGAGATGCGGGCAGCCAACGCACGAGTGCGGCGGGTACGGGGAACGGTCACGCGGCAGCGTCCCGAATCGGCGACGGCAGCGGCCGCTCCGCGGCCGGGCGCCTTGCTTCGAATCGATGAAGCCGTCGTGCACGATCTCTCGCACGAGCTCGGCAACTACTTTCACAAGCTCTCCTACTGGACCGACTGCGTCCGCTCGGGCGCGAGCGACCTCGAGGCGGGCGTCTCGCCCGCGGACGAGCTGGATCGGACCCTGCACCGGCTGCAGACGTTCCTGAACCTCGCCCTGGTGTACTTCGAGCCCGCGGTGGCGGACCTGGTCGCGGTGCGCGGCGCCGAGATCGCGAAGGCGTTCGAAGCCCTGCTGCGCGGCGAGAGCCCGGACGCGGCCCTGGAGGTCACGTGTACGGCGGCGGCGAGCGACGCACGGGTCCAGGTCGACACCCGGCGGCTCTCCACCGGCTTTCGCACGATCGCGGTTCTGCTGGGTGCGGGCGCGGGGACGGTCCTGCGGCTGGAAGTCGACCTGGTTGCCTCGAGCAAGGGGGGCGAGAGCCTGCAACTCGACATCTCGGCGACCGGCGGATCGCCTGAGGCCGCCGCCCGGCGAGCCCAGCGCGTGGTGGAGTGGGCGGTGGCGGGCCGCATGCTCGAGCTCAACGGCGGCGAGCTTCGAACCAACGAACAGCGGCCAGGGTCGGCGCGATGCGTCCTGACGCTGCCTCTCGCGGGGTAGGACTGCACGGCATGGAGACACGGATCCTCATCATCGACGACGACCCCTTCATCTGCAGTCAGCTCGAAGCGCTGTACCGGGCGCAGGGCTACATCGTCGACAGCGCGACGGAGGCGCCGGTGGCGCTCGCGAAGCTCGGCGAGCACGACTACTCGCTGGTGCTGGTCGATCTCAAGATTCCCGGCACCGACGGGCTCAGCCTCACGCGCGAGATCCGCGAAAGCTGGCCGGACATCGACGTCATCATGATCACCGGCTACGCCAGCATCCGGGGCGCCGTCGATGCGATCCGGCTGGGCGCTTCCGACTACATCACCAAGCCGTTCCAGAACGAGGAGATCCTCATCGCGACCGACAAGGTGCTCGAGAAGCGCCGTCTGCTCGACGAGATCCAGTACCTGCGGGGTCAGCTCGCAGACCGCTACTCGTTCGCGAACATGGTCTCGCGCAATCCGCGCATGCACGACATCTTCTCGCAGCTCGACGCGCTCGCGCAGAACGACGCGACGGTGCTGCTGACCGGCGAGTCGGGTACCGGCAAGGAGCTGTGTGCGCGCGCGATCCACTATCAGGGCAAGCGCAAGGCCGGAAAGTTCGTGCCGATCAACTGCGCGGTGTTCCCCGATACGCTGCTCGAGAGCGAGCTCTTCGGGTACGAGCGTGGCGCGTTCACCGGCGCCGTGCACGACCGCGTGGGGAAGATCGAGCTGTCGTCGGGCGGCACGCTGTTCCTCGACGAAATCGAGTCCATCTCGCTCAACATGCAGCTCAAGCTCCTGCGCGTCCTCGAGGAGCGCGAGATCGAGCGTCTGGGCGGCAATCGCCGTGTCAAGGTCAACATGCGCGTCATCGCGGCGACCAACGTCGACCTCGACGCGTTGGTCGCCAACGGGTCGATGCGAGAGGACTTCTATTACCGCGTGAACGTGGTTCCGATCCGCATCCCGCCGCTGCGCGACCGCATCGAGGACGTGCCGCTGCTGGTGGCGGAGTTCCTGCGCAACTCGCCGCTGGCGCAGGACAAGGGGATCAATCGCGTCTCGAACCGAGCTCTGCAGCAGCTGATGGGGTACTCGTGGGCCGGCAACGTGCGCGAGCTGGGCAACGTCCTCGAGCGCTCGATCCTGCGGACCAGCGGCCCGGTCATCAAGGACATCGACCTCCCCGGCGGCGACGCGAAGAAGGGCTCGGAGGCGTCGTCGCGTCGTGGATTCGACTACGAGGTGCCGCTCAAGGAGTTCCTCCGCCGGGCCGAGAAGGACTACCTCGGGCACGTGCTCCGCAAGTATCGCGGCGGCATCAACAGCAGCGCGAAGCACGCGCTCGTCGACGCAGCGACCCTGCACCGCAAGATGAAGTCGTACGGGCTGCGTCGCGAGGAGTTCCGGATGCGTGGCGCGAAGGCCGACCAGCCGATCTTTCAGATCGCCGCGCCGCCGCACTCGACACAGCACTGATCCACCGGTTATCCAGAGGATCCCATGGCGCAGCAGGATGATACCTCCTCGGGGCTACTCGGCTTTCTGTGGCGGCACAAGATCTGGTGGCTGATGCCGGCGATCAGCGTGCTCCTGATCACGGGTCTGCTGCTGTACTTCGGCCGATCCACCGCGTCGTCCCCCTTCGTGTACACCCTGTTCTGAAGCGGCCTTTCGCCTCCATCGGAGGGCGGCT
>Ga0172362_10001557_pt1 | contig 19591 bp, 15 predicted proteins | sample LakKivs1_kivu2a2_FD_114534 | JGI IMG/M metagenome (GOLD analysis project Ga0172362, IMG submission 114534) | Sediment microbial communities from Lake Kivu, Rwanda - Sediment s1_kivu2a2 | ecosystem: Environmental > Aquatic > Freshwater > Lake > Sediment | place: Rwanda: Western Province, Lake... | reverse complement strand
TGGTGGTCCTGTCGGTCTTCTCCCTTTCGAGCGACCGGACGTACGCCGACCTGCAGCGCCTGCGCATCCTCAACGCGTCGCTGTCGCTGTTCCGCGACCACTGGCTGGTCGGGGTCGGCTTCGGCGGGCCGAACTTCAAGGACGCCTTCCCCGCCCGCTATCTCGAGATGTACGGCGAGGGACTCTTCCTCTTCCACTCGCACAATGCCGTCGTCGACGTGCTCGCGTGCACCGGACTCGTCGGCGCCGCAGCGGCAGCCTGGCTCGTCTGGCGGCTCGGCCGCCTCGCGCGGCGCGCGCTGCACGCCGCCCCGGCCGCGTCGTCGAGCGAGGGGATCGGCATGGCGGTGTCGATCGTGGTCTTTCTCGTGATGGGCCTCTTCGACGTTCCGGCGACGCATCCGAAGCTGATGCTGGTCTTCGCAGCGGCGCTCGCGTTCATCGAGGCCCGCACCGAGGAGCTCGAGCGCGACCACGAGACCAGGGTCGCTCAGCGTCCGGCGTAGCGGACGAGTGCGCGCCGCCAGCGGTAGCGCAGTCGCGTGGGCGCGAGCGCGACCGCCCGCGTCCACGCATCGAGCGCGCCGTCGCGCTCGCCGTCCGCCAGGCGAAGCCTCGCCACGCGCGCCAGCTGGCTCGCCCGCGCCGCGCGGAGCCGTGCCGCGCCGACCTCGCGCGCGGCCTCGGGATGCGCCGCGACGAAGCGCTCGAGCAGGGCCACGAGGGTCTCGCCGAACTCGCGCTTGCGCGACGTCACGCTCGCCGGGTTCTGCCGGTACGCGAAGACCTCGCGGTCGACATACGCCATGCGGAGCCCGAGTGCCGCCCGCAGGGCGAAGTCCCAGTCCTCGCCGCGCTCCGCGACGAACCCGCCGAGTGCGAGAAAGCGCTCGCGCCGGATGCTCGTCGCCTGCGCATAGACGACGCCTCCGCGCAGCATCTCGGCGAGGTCGCAGCGCGCGCGCAGCCGCCTGGCCTGGCGTGGACCGATCACCGGCCCCAGGCGGCGGCCAGCCGAGTCGCAGCGCGCCCCGTTGCCGAACACGAGATCGATCTCCGGGCGGGCGTCGAGGACCTGCTGCAGCAGGTCGAAGCGCCCGGGCAGCACCAGATCGTCCGCGTCGTGGAACGCGAGAACATCCCCCGACGCCGCCTGCGCACCCGCATTGCGCGCGCGGCCCGGCCCGGTCGGGGCTTCGTTTCGCAGGACGGCGACGCGGGGGCCGTGGCGCCGCGCGACGTCGCCGGTCCTGTCGCGCGACCCGTCGTCGACGACGATCACCTCGGCATCGGTGGGCGCCTCGCGCAGCACCGAGTCGAGGGCCGCGTCGAGGAACGGCTCGGCGTCGAGCGCCGCGATGACCACGGAAAGCCGCACCTCGGCAGCTTGGCCTGCGCAGCGCCGCCCGGCAACCGACCGACCTGCTGGCACACCGCGGCCCGAAAGCTCGACTGTCCAGCGACGTCGATGGAGATGCTTGCCGACCATCTCCCTCCACCCCACGACGCACGGTGGCGCATCCGCGCTGCCAGACGCCGCCCCCTCGCGCGGCGCCGCGCCGCCATCCGCGACGCTGCGCGCGGTCGCGAGGTCGGCATGGATCTCTGCACGCTCCGCGTGGCGTCCCGCGGTCGAGATCGGCTTGGCCATCCTGGGGGTCGCGCTCCTGTTCGGCCGCATCCCCCTGCCCGGAGGACTCGACTTCGGCTACCGGAGCTGGGCGCGCAACGTCGCACTCCTCGTCTTCGCCGGTGCGCTCGCCGGTGCGCCCGGTGTCGCGCTCGCGCGCTCGCGCATCGCCGCAGCGCTGCTCGGCCTGACGCTCGTCGCGACCGCCTCCGTGGTGAGTGCCGGCGGGCGCACCGCCGCGGTGTCCACCCTCTGGGTCGCACTCGGCGTGTTCCACGCCGCGCGTGCCGTGGCAGCCGACGAGCGCGGACGGCTCCGCCTTCTGCACGGCCTGGGTCTGCTCTGCGTCGCCGTGCTCGCCCGCGAGCTGTGGCACGAGCCGCTGCTCCTCCTGCTTCGCGAGGAGCGTCGCCACGCGCTCGTCACCGATCACCCGAACACGCTCGGCTTCGCGATGGCGCTGCTCGTACCGGTGCTGCTCGCGGCGGCTGCGCGCCGGCCGCTGCGCACAGCTGCGTGTCTCTATGCGGCTGCGTGCAGCGCGGTCCTGCTCGCCACGTTCTCGCGTGCCGCGTGGCTCGCGCTCGGCGGCACCGTGCTCGCGCTCGCGCTGGCCGCGTTCTGCCCGCGCCCGGGGCGCAGACACCTTGGCCGGAACAGGCGCTCGTCAGGCGCGCGGGTCGAGCTCGCTGCCTGCGCAGCCCTGGTGCTGTTCCTCGCCGCCGGACTGCTGTCACGCGGGCGTGCGGGCGGTGACGCGCAGCGGCTCCGCATCCTCGACACGTCGTGGTCGATCTTCCTCGAGCACTGGCCGCTCGGTGTCGGCTTCGGCAGCGGCAACCTCGAGCCGCTCTTTCCCGTGCGGTACCTGGAACGTCACGGCGAGAGCCTGTTCCTCTTTCACAGCCACGACCTGTACCTCGACGTCCTCACCGGCGCCGGCATCGCCGGCGGGATCGCCGGGCTCGCGCTGCTGACCACCCTCGCGCGCGTCGCGTGGCACGGTCTCTCCACCGCAGCCCACCGCGCCGCACGGCTCGAAGCCGCGGGCCACGCGACGGCGCTCGGGGTGTTCCTGCTCCTCGGCCTCGTCGACACTCCGCTCTACCACGGGCGCCTGCTGCTCCTCACCGTCGTTCTGTGGGCGATGCTCGACGCGTCCACGGAGTGCGCAGTTCGGTCGCACGAGCCCAAGAATGCGGCATCGTCGCGCGCGCGGCTCGGCGATGAGCCTGATGCCGCCGTGCGTCGGCGGCGGCATCGCCCTTGCAAGAGCATCCGTCAAACCCGTGTGAGGCCTCAGACCGCGACCACGGATGGTCCGTGATACGTGCGGAGGATCACACAAGCTTGGCAGCCGGTAGCCTTCCCTCCGCTACCGGCTGCTTTGCGTCTGGGCTCCGGATCCTGCTCGGACGATCCGCTTGCGCCGCAAGGAGTGCAGGCTGGTCGCTGCCGTCGATGGGACGACAGCGACTCCGTGCGAACGACGCGGTCGCGGTCGACCTCGCGCCGATCCTCGTGCGTTCGGTCTTCCGCAGGCGACCGCGCGCTTCCGGCTGCCGATCCAGCCCGACCTCGCGAGCCGATCGGCACCATCGGCGACCGGGAACCTTGGCGGCCCGAGTTGCGAGGCCGGGAGCGGATGCGTAAACCGATCAAACGTCGTTTTCCCGAGACGAAAACGGTGATCGGGCGCGTCACGCGCAGCCGTGAGGAGTCGACGATGTCATCTGCCACCATCGATCTCGCCACCGCCAGGGCCGAGGGTGTACCCGCCGAGATCGCCGTGTTTTCCTACTATCGAAACGCAGAGCAGCACGGTGCGAACCTGCTCTTCCGGCTCCTCAAGCACCTGGACGATCCCGACGCGCAGATCGCGCTGTCTCAGCACCTCGCCGACGAGACGCGCCACGCGTGGCTATGGACCGAGCGCATCGTGCGCGCCGGAGCGAAGCCGCTCGTCGTCTGCGACGGCTATCAGGTCCGCATGGGACGCCAGGCCGGCATGCCACGCGACGTGCTCGACCTGCTGGCGCTGACCGTCGTCGTCGAGCAGCGAGCGCTGCGCCGCTACCAGCAGCACCTCCGCCGCCCGAACCTCGACCCGGACACCGAGGATGTGCTCAGGAACGTCACCAAGGACGAGGCCTGGCACATCGACTGGATCCGCAAGCTCGGGCGGGCGATGGCAGAAGAGCGCGGCGAGGCGAAGCGCTTCGACGACGCGATCGCGCGCTACCGCGCCGTCGATCGCGAGGTCGTCGAGCACCTCGAAGCGGCGGAGCAGGAGCTGTCCGGGGGCGCGACCGTCGACTGACGTCCGCACCGGCTTCGCCGTCCACGCAGGAACCAGGACGCGCCGGGACTCTCGACCTGACGCGCCGAGCGCAGCAAGATGACCGCGATGCGCTTCAAGCCCCGCCGCCCGAAGGCGCCCGCCCCCCCCGCGGCGACCAAGAGCTACGACGAGATCTTCGCCGCCGCGAAGCGCGACCAGCTCGCGCGCGGGCAGGACTACCGCGCACGCTCGCTCGCGTTGCACGGCTGGATCTGCGCGAAGTGCGCGCGCGAGTTCGAGGAGGCCGACCTGCACCTCCTCACCGTCCACCACAAGGACGGCAACCACGACAACAATCCCGCCGACGGCAGCAACTGGGAGAACCTCTGCACCTACTGCCACGATGCGGAGCACTCGCTGGGGCTGCTGGGCGACTACCTGACGGGCCGTGACGCCAAGCCCGGCAAGCGGTGAACGCGGTCGCCGGGATCGTGCTCGCGGGCGGCGCGTCGCGACGCATGGGCGAGCCGAAGGCCGGCCTCGTGCACGCGGGCCGCACCTTCCTCGCGCGCGTCGTCGGCGCACTGCGCGACGGCGGGATCGCCGACGTGATCATCGTGTCCGGCCAGGCGCACGACGCCGTGCTCGCGGCGCGGCCGCCCGGCGACCTGGCAGAGGTGGTGCGGAACCCGGATCCCGACCGCGGGCAGCTCTCGTCGCTCAAGGTCGCGCTCGGGGTGCTGCGCACGCGGCGCCCGCGCCCGGACGCGGCGCTCATGGCGCTGGTGGACCACCCCGCCATCTCCGCCGCGACGGTACACCACCTGGTCGATGCGTGGCGCGCGATGCGCCCCGCCGTTGCGACGGGTCCTGCGCCCGCGATCGCCCTTCCGACGTACGGCGGACGGCGCGGACATCCCGTGCTGTTCGCCGCGAGCGTGTGGGCCGAGCTGCTCGCGACACCCGACGAACACGGCGCGCGCGCGGTCGTGCGCGTGGACCCGTCGCGCGTGCTCGAGGTCGCCGTCGAGGACCCGGGCGTGCGCGTCGACGTCGATACGCCCGAGGACTTCCGTCGCCTGACGGCAGGCGCGGGCTGACGGTCAGCCGCGGCGCGACAGCGCGACCGAAGCCGCACGCCCGCGCCGGCGCACGTCGACGATCTCCGCGAGGATCGCGACCGCGATCTCGCCGGGCGTCTCGGCACCGATGTCGAGCCCGATCGGTGCGTGCACCCGCGCCAGCCGCTCTGGATCGGCGCCCTCCGCCGCGAGACGCTCGACGATGCGCCGCACGCGGCGCCGGCTGCCGATCATGCCGAGGTAGATCCAGTCGACGCCGAGGGCGACGCGCAGGCAGTCGGCGTCGAGCCTGTGGCCGCGCGTGACGAGGACGATCGCGCGCCGGTCGTGTGGCGGCAGCTCGGCCAGCGCCGCGCGCGGGTCGGCGACGCGGATCGCGCGTGCCTCGGGCAGCCGCGCCGGATTCGCGAACGACGCGCGGTCGTCGAGCACGACGACCGCGAAGCCCGCCGCCGGCGCGACGCGCGCGAGCGCCTGGCCGACGTGCCCCGCGCCGACGATCACCAGCTCCGGTGTCGCCGCCAGCGGCTCGACGAACAGGGCGAAGCCGCCGTCGAGCCGGTCTTCCATGGCCTCGCCGGACGCGAGCGCGCGCAACGCCAGCTCGATCGCCGCCGTGTCGAGCGCCGGGGCCCCGAGCGGCAGGCGCTGCACGCCACGCTCGTCGACGAGCGTCTTGCGGCCGCACAGCACGGCCTCCGCACGGGGCGCGGCGGTGACGGTCACGACCGCCGATGCCAGCGACCGCTCCTTCGCGGCATCGATCGCGGCGAAGATCTCCGCGGCCGGAACACCCCCGAACGTGACGCCGGCGCGCTCGAGGAACACGTCGAGGACGCCTCCGCAGATCGACGGGCTCTCCCAGCCATCCTCCTCGAGCAGGCTCACCTCGAGGCGCATCGATTCACCGGTCGCGAGCACGCGGTGCGCGCGGCTCGTGACCGCCGCCTCACCGCAGCCGCCACCCACCGTACCGAGCTGTGCGCCTGCCGGATCGATCAGGATCTTCGCGCCCGTCTTGCGCGGCGTCGAGCCACGGCCGCGAACGATCGTCCCGACCACGAGATCGCGGCCACCGCGCGCGGGGTCGCTGAGCCGCCGCCGCAACTCGGCGACGAATTCGGCGAGATCCTCCACGATTCCTGTATACGGTCAAAGGATTGCATCGACCACCTGGCCCTTCCTAGAATCGGCGCGTGTCTGGAGGACCCGTTGCACGAGATCCGATACTCCGCTCCACGATCGGTCGCCGATGCGGTCGAGCTGCTCGCCGCGAACGACGCGCGCGTGCTGGCCGGCGGCACCGACCTGCTGATCCAGCTCCGCGCCGGGGCGAGTCCGGCGCGGCACCTCGTCGATGTCAAGCGCATCCCCGAACTCACGGCGCTCGCCTTCGACGACACCGGAACGCTGCACCTCGGCGCCGCCGTCCCCTGCTGCAGCGTCGCCGAGGACGCACGCGTTCGGCGAACGTTCCCCGGACTCGCCGAGGCGACCGCGCTGATCGGCTCGACGCAGATCCAGAACCGAGCGACCGTCGCGGGCAACCTCTGCAACGGCTCGCCAGCCGCCGACACCACGCCCGCGCTGGTGGCCCTCGCCGCCGTGTGCATCGTCCAGGGACGGGACGCGCGGCGGGAAGTGCCCGTGGCGGACTTCGTGGTCGCTCCCGGACAGACCGCGCTGCAGCGCGGCGAGCTCCTGGTGGAGCTGCGCATCCCCGCCCCGGCACCGCACGCCGCCGACGCGTACCAGCGCCTGATCCCGCGCAGCGAGATGGACATCGCGGTGGTCGGCGTCGCGGCCTCCGTCACGCTCGACGGCGATCGCTGCGCTGACGCCCGCCTCGCGCTCGGCGCCGTCGGCCCGACGGTCCTCGTCGCCCACGACGCCGCGCGGGCGCTGGTCGGCTCGGCGCTCGACGACGCCGCGCTCGCGCACGCGGCGGAGGCCGCGCGCGCGGCCGCGAAGCCGATCACCGACATGCGCGCGCCGGCCGACTACCGCCGCGAGATCACCGGCGTGCTCGTCCGACGCGTCGTCACCGAGGCCGCACGCCGCGCGCGCCAGGGAGCCTGAGCGAAATGCCGAAGACGCACCTGACCCTGAACCTGAACGGCGAGAGCGCCGAGCTCCTCTGCGAGCCGCGGCAGACGCTGCTCGAGGTCCTGCGCGACGAGCTCGACCTCACCGGCACGAAGGAGGGCTGCGCGACCGGCGACTGCGGCGCGTGCAGCGTGCTGCTCGACGGCCGCGCCGTCTGCGCGTGCCTGGTGCTCGCGGTCGAGACCGAGGGGCGCACGGTCACCACGGTCGAGGGGCTCGCCGACGGCGACGAGCTCCACCCGCTGCAGAGAGCCTTCCTCGAGCACGCGGCGCTGCAGTGCGGGATCTGCACACCGGGGTTTCTGATCGCGGCGAAGGCGCTCCTCGAGCGCTACCCCGATCCCAGCGAGCAGCAGGTGCGCTACGAGCTCGCGGGCAACCTTTGCCGCTGCACGGGCTACGACAAGATCGTGCGCGCCGTCCTCGCGGCGGCGGCGGAGATGCGCGGCGCCGCGGCGCCTCGCGGCAGCTGAGGGACGACGATGGCACCGAAGCACGACGAGACGAGTTCGCACGAGCGCCGGTTCAAGGTCGTCGGAACGCGTCCGCTGCGCCACGACGGCATCGACAAGGTGACCGGTCGCGCGCGCTACGGCGCCGACGTGAGCCTGCCCGGCATGCTGCACGGCAAGGTTCTGCGCAGCCCGCACGCGCACGCACGCATCCTCGGGATCGACACGAGCCGGGCCACGGCCCTGCCGGGCGTGAAGGCGATCGTCATCGGCGCCGACATGCCGCCCGTGCGCAGCAGGACCGAGCAGTCGGGTGAGGGAACCACCAACCCGCGCCACCTGTCGGACAACGTGCTCGCGAAGACCAAGGTCCTCTACACGGGACACGCGATCGCCGCGGTCGCCGCGACCAGCCCGCACGTCGCCGAGCAGGCCGTGGCACTGATCGACGTCCGCTACGAGGTGCTGCCGCCGGTGCTCGACGTGCGCGCCGCGATGCGCGACGACGCGCCGATCCTGCACGAGGACCTGCGCACGGCGAACGTCGAGCCGCCATGTGAACGGCCGACCAACGTCGCGAGCATCGTGCGCTTCGAGCGCGGTGACCTGACCGCAGCGCTCGCCGCCGCGGACGTCGTCGTCGAGCGCGAGTTCGACACGGCGATGGTCCACCAGGGCTACATCGAGCCGCACAACGCGGTCGCGAAGGTCGACGCGGACGCACAGGCGACCGTGTGGGTGAGCACGCAGGGACCGTTCGAGGTCCGCCACTTGTGCTCCGAGATTCTCGCCATGCCGCTGTCGCAGATCAAGGTCGTGCCGGCCGAGATCGGCGGCGGCTTCGGTGGCAAGACCACGATCTACCTCGAGCCGCTCGCGATCCTGCTCGCGCGGAAGTCGGGGCGTCCGGTCAAGCTCGTCATGAGCCGTGCCGAGGTGCTGCGTGCCACCGGTCCGACGTCCGGATCGCACGTCCGCGTCAAGCTTGCGGCGACGAAGGACGGGCGCATCGTCGCCGCCGACGCGACGCTGACGTACGAGGCTGGCGCGTTCCCCGGCTCCCCGGTGTGGGCCGGTGCGATGTGCCTGCTCGCACCCTACGACATCGAAACGTTGCGCATCGAGGGCCACGACGTCGTGGTGAACCGGCCGAAGACCGCCGCGTACCGTGCGCCCGGAGCGAGCAACGCGGCCTTCGCCGCCGAGGCGGTGGTCGACGAGCTCGCGACGAAGCTGGGCATCGACCCGGTCGAGCTGCGCCGGAAGAACGGCGCCCGCGAGGGAACCCCGACCCCGGCCGGGCCGCGCCACAAGCGCATCGGGCTCCTCGAGGTCCTCGACGCGGTCGAGTCGTCGCCACACTGGCGTGCGCCGCTCGGCGTGCCGTCCGACGGGATCGTCAAGCGCCGCGGGCGCGGCGTCGCGACGGGCTTCTGGTTCAACGCGGGCCTGCAGTCGAGCGCAACCATCGCGATCAACGCCGACGGCACTGCGAGCCTCGTCACCGGATCGCCCGACATCGGCGGCACGCGCACCTCGTGCGCGATGATCGCCGCCGAGGAGCTCGGCCTGCCCGTCGAGCTCGTGCGGCCGAGCGTCGCCGACACCGACTCGGTGGGCCACACCGACGTCACCGGCGGCAGCCGGGTGACGATGGCGACGGGCCTCGCGGTCTACGAGGCGGCTCTCGACGTCAAGCGCCAGCTGCGCGAGCGCGCCGCCGCGCTCTGGAAGATCCCGGTCGAGCAGGTGAGCTTCGCGGACGGTCACGCGACCGCCGAGCACGGTGACCACCCGCCGATGTCGCTCGCACAGCTCGCGCCGAAGCTCGGACGCACCGGCGGGCCCGTCGTCGGACGCGCGACGGTCAACGCCCAGAAGGCGACCGGAGCGGCGTACGCGGCCGCCATCGTCGACGTCGACGTCGACGTCGAGACCGGCAAGGTGGAGGTCGTACGCGCCACCGTCGTGCAGGACGCCGGCCGCGCGATCCACCCGGCCTACGTCGAAGGCCAGATGCAGGGCGGGACGGTCCAGGGCATCGGCTGGGCGCTCAACGAGGAGTACGTCTACCACGCGGACGGACACCTCCTGAACGCGGGCTTCCTCGACTACCGCATGCCGGTCGCGCTCGACCTGCCGATGATCGACGCGATCATCGTCGAGGTCCCGAACCCGGGCCACCCGTACGGCGTGCGCGGCGTGGGCGAGGTCTCCATCGTCCCCCCGCCAGGAGCGGTCGCGAACGCGATCGCGGCGGCGACCGGTGTGCGCATGACCGAGCTGCCGATGTCACCGCCACGCGTGCTCGCGGCGCTGCACGCGGCCGGGGTCCGCGTGACGCCCTCGTCTCTGGCTGCCGGCACACGCTGAGCACGTGCCGATCGTCTTCGTTCCAGCACCGCTGCGGTCCCTGACGGGTGGACAGGATCGCCTCGACGTCGCGGGCGCGACGGTCGGCGCGCTGGTCGACGCGATCGAGCGCGCCCACCCGGGCTTCCGCGCGCGCGTGGTCGCCGACGGCGAGCTGCGACCGTCGCTCGCGGTCTCGGTGGACGGCGACCTCGTCACGCGCGGCCTCGACGAGCCGGTCGCGGGGGCGAGGGAGGTGCACTTCGTGCCCGCCCTCGGCGGCGGGCAGGGTCCGGGGGCGTCCGACCCGCACGACGCGCTTCCACCGAGCGGTACGGCCGACGCCTACACGCGCATCTTCGAAGCGCGCGGCGGGTCGTACAACGCGGCCCACGCGCTGGTGCCCGAGGCCCGCGAGATCGAGCGCTCGCTGCTGCTCGACCGTGTCGATCCGAGGCCTGGCCTGCGCGTCCTCGACGTTCCGGCGGGCGGCGGCTACGTCGCCGACGGGCTGCGCCTGCGCCGCCCCGATCTGTCGGTGGTTTGTGTCGAGCCCGCAGCGGCGTTCGCCGCGGGCATCGACGCGGGGCACGCGCGGGTTCGCGGCGCACTGCAACGGCTGCCGTTCGGCGACGCGTGCTTCGACCGGGTCGCATCGCTCGCCGGCACCCACCACCTCGAGGATCGGCTCGCCTTCTTCCGCGAGTGCCGGCGCGTACTGCGCCCCGGCGGGCGATTCGCCGTCGCCGATGCCGCCGCCGACACGCCGGTCGCGCGCTTCCTGAACGGCCCGGTCGACCGCTTCACCACCACCGGCCACGACGGTCGCTTCTTTGCGGCCGGCGAAGCCGCGGACCTGCTCGTGCGCTCCGGCTTCGCGTCGGCGGCCGAGGAGCACGTACCCTACGTCTGGACCTTTCCCGACCGGCACACGATGGTGCGCTACTGCAGACTCCTCTTCGGCCTGGTGCGAGCGCGCGAGGCCGAGGTCGACGAGGCGCTGCACGCGCACTTCGCGATCACCGAGGACACGGACGGACGAGCGCGCCTGCCGTGGTCGCTGGTCTACGCGACCGGTGTCGCGGGCTGAGCGGTATCGGAGCGCCGCACCACGGTGCGCACCTTGCCGGTCGGCGTGCGCTCGAGCTCGCGCACGAAGTCGATCGACAGCGCGACACCGGGTCCGACGACGCCGGCGATCGCACGTCCGACGCGGCCGGCGAGAGCTGGACGATCCGCGTGCTCCGCAACCACCAGCGCCACGCGCAGCGACGACGGCCGCTCTTGCACGAGCTGGTACTGCCAGACCTCGCGCTCGTCGGTGAACAGCGCGCGCAGCCGCTGCGTATGGACGCGCTCGCCCGTCGGCAGCGCGAACCAGTCCTCGACGCGCCCCTCGGGAAACCCGATCAGCGGCAGCGGAGTACCGCAGCCGCACGGCGTCGCGGGCACGACCACCTCGTCGCCCAGACGGTAGTTGAGTAGCACCGTGGCGCGATTGACCAGGTTCGAGATCACGACCTCGCCCCGCCCGCCTGGGCCCACGTCCCTGCCCTCCGCATCGACGACACGCACCACGCAGAGGTCCGCGTGCACGTGGAGCCCTGCCGCGCACGCGCACTCGTAGCCGATCTTGAGAGACTCCACCGCCTGGTACGAGGTCCAGACCGACGCGCCGAGTCGTTCGACGACGCGGGCGCGGCCGGACGGCGACATCCCGTCGCCGCTGTAGGCGAACACCTTCGGCGACGCCTCGCGGCCGTGCCGTTCGTCGAGGATCTGCGCGACACGCTCGAGGTACGAGCCGTAGCCCAGCAGGACGTCCGGCCGCGCGGCCGCGACCGCGCGCGCGACATCCTCGGGTGACGCCGTCATGTCGCACGACGAGCCGGACCGCGACACCGACGGCGGCACGATGGCGTGCTGCCGGACGAAGCCGCGAACGTCGGACTCGGAGTTCCGCGGCGAGCCGATGGTCATCGCGCGGAAGCGATCGTTGGCGGCGAGACGGCGCAGGATCGCCCAGTGACGCTGCCCGTGGCCGGCATCGTCGAGCACCGAGGGGGCGTCGTGCCACACCCCGCGCGGGGCACCGCTGCTGCCGCCCGAGCGGATCTCGAGCCGCATCCCCTCGGGGCAGGCCTCGGAGAGGAAGCGCTCGGGCTCGTCCTGCAGCTGGCGGCGCCCGATCAGCGGGAGACGTGCGAGGTCGGCAGCCGTGCGCAGATCCCCCGGACCGCAGCCGAGGCTCCGCGCGAGATCCCGATAGTACGGGACCGTGCGAAAGGCGTGCCGCACGATGCCGGCGATGCGGCGCTCCTGCACGGACCGGATCGCCGCCCCGTCGGCGGCTGCAAAGCGGCGAGCCGCCAGCATCGCGCGCGCGATCCGCACGCTGCCGGCCGCGCGGCGCAGGAGCGATCCGCCCTGTGCGGGGAGGTTCACGCGCGCAGGAAGGCCGGCCGCACGCGCTCGGCGAAGAGCCGCAGCGTCGCTGGTGCCGCACGGTCGTGGGTGAAGAAGACGAAGGACGAGAAGCCGCGCGCCATCGCCTCGCCGATGCGCGAGACGACGTCGTCCGGGGTCCCGACGAAGCCGCCGGCCTCGACACCCCAGCCGCTGCCCGCGAATCGCCGGAGCGCGCGCGCCCGCGCGGCATCGACGTCGGCCCGCTCCGCTACCAGGACCAGCACCGCCTCGAGCGAGCAACGAATCGTCGCGGGATCACGGCCGATCGCGTCGCACGCGCGTCCCAGTGCCGCGCGCTTCGCGTCGGCGTCTGCGAGCGCGTAGGTCGGACAGTTCCAGACGTCGGCGAAGCGCGCGACCAGCGGCAGCGTGAAGCGCTCCCCCGCGCCGCCGACGTGCAGCGGCGGACGCGGACGCTGCACGGGCGGCGGCAGGTTCGGCAGGTCGCGCACGACGAAGCGCTCGCCGGTGAAATCGCAGCGCGGTCCGGCCATCGCACGCGTCACGATCTCCAGCGTCTCCCCGAGCAGCACGGCGCGCTCGCGCGCGGTGCCCCACGGGAGACCGGCACGCTCGTGCTCCGGCTGGTACGACCCGCTGCCGATGCCGAGCTCCAGGCGCCCGTCCGAGATCACGTCGAGCGTGGTCGCCATCTTCGCGAGCAGCGCGGGATGGCGAAACGTGGCCGCCAGGACGAGGTGACCGACACGCAGCCGGCTCGTGCGGGCGAGCAGCGCGGCGGCGAGCGTCCACGCCTCGAACGACGGGACGTCGGGCAGATCCGGGGGGTACAGGTGATCCATGAGCCAGAGCGCGTCGAAGCCCAGCTCCTCGCAGAGCAGAGCGCGTTCGAGGATCTCGGTGAAGGCGAAGCCGACCTGCGGCAGGTAGATGCCGAACTTCGGATGCGGGACGGCCACGCAACCGAACGTGCCGCAATTCGGCGCGCCGCGAAAGCGCGCGGCGGCACCTCGCCGACGGACGCCCGGCGGAGCCGCTCGACGCCGGAGAAAACACGCGCTCAGTGCGTCAGCAGGAAGGCGACGAACACCAGCGCCGCACCGGCGAGCGTCGCGAGGGGCAGCATGCGGGACCGGCTCGCCGCGTGCGCCGCGGGCAGCAGGCTGCTGCCGCCGAGGTAGAGGAAGACACCCGCGAACCAGCCGAGCAGGAGCGCCAGCACCGCGGGGCTCAGCACGAGGAACGACTGCGCCGCCACGCCGAGCACCGGCGCTGCCGAGACCACGTAGACCATGTTGCGCGTCGCGCGCTCGGTGTGCTGCGTACCGAGCATCACACCGGCGACGCTCACGCCGTCGGCGAGCTTGTGCAGCATCACCCCCACCGCGATGGCCCAGCCGAGGCCGTCTCCCGCCCGAAACCCCTGCCCGATCGCGAAGCCGTCGAAGAACCCGTGCGTGGCGAGGCCGATCGCGCCCCAGAATCCGGCCGGATGGACGTCGGTGTGCTCCGCACCATGGTGGACGTGCCCGCCGTGCGCGAGATGGTCGACGACGTAGAACGCGAGGTAACCCAGGGCGCACGCGGTCAGCAGCTCGCCAGCGCCGAACCGGCCGCGCTGCACGGCCAGCAGATCGAGTGCGTGCGGCAGCACCTCGACCAGCGCCGCGCAGACCAGCGCTCCCGCGCAGAACGCGAAGAATGCGGCGCGATGCGCGTGCCAGCGGATCGCGAGAAGCCCGCCGCCCAGCGTGATGACTGCTGCGCCGAGGGTCAGGAACGTGGCTTCCATGGCAGAGAGTCCGCTTCCCTGACCGCCACGCATGCCGGCGACGCACCAGGGACGCTCAGGCGGCCTAGCAGGCGCACCGTTCCTTCTCACGGCGAGGGAGCACACGAAGGGCCCCTCGCCGTGAGTCCGCGCCTACTCCTCGAAGTCCGAGCTCGCCCCCGGCAGACGGTAGCCCGTCGCAAAGGTCCCGAGCGACTGCACGAAGAACGCGAGACGGTTGCGCGCCGCGCCCGCCTGGGGCTCGAGCACCAGGCGGCCCGCGGCCCCTTCGACGCCCGGTCCGGCAAGATCGACGAGGTCGCGCAGCACGACGCCGCTCTGGCCGACGACGCCGTCCGAAACCACGCCACCGTCGTTCCGCGTCGCCACGACACGCCAGCGCGTCTCCGCCGCGACGGGCTCGGTGCCGGCGTCGTCGAACGACACAATGACGAGCTGGTTTCCGCCGCGGTCGGCGGGCTCGAGCGACAGTGGATCGTAGTACACCGCCAGGTCCGAGCGCGGCGACGCGAACGACTGCAGCGCCACCCCGGCGCCGCCGATCGGCGCTCCGTCCGGCGGCGCCCCTCCGGCCGGCGTCCGCGCGAGGCGAGCGGCGGCGGGCGCACCCCACGCCGACGAGGTGGCCAGATTCGCCACCGTGAAGCTCCCCGCGAGCGCGCGGCTCGTGACGAGGTTGCCGTCCGCGACGGCCGTCACCAGCGCGATGCCAGCCTGCGCGGGCAATCCGTCGGCGCGCAGCGAGCCGACGTCGACGGTGCGCGTCGCACCGGCCGCCAGCGACTCCTCGAGCTGCACCGCGGGCGCCAGATCGGCACCGTACAGCGCGATGCGCACCGTGAGCGCAACCGAGCCCTGGTTCGCGACGTTCAGGAACGTCGTGTAGCCGTCGCGCGCGTCCCAGTGCAGCAGCAGCTGGTCGCCGCGCGCGTGCGGCGCGAGCAGATCCTCGTCCGAAGGACCGCTGCCGTCGAGCGTCGGCAGCGCGTAGCCGGTCGCGAACGTGCCGAGCGACTCGCTGAAGAAGATCCAGCGATTCGTCGCTGCCGCCTGTGCGACAAATCGCATTCCACCTGCCGCTCCGCTCACCCCCGCGCCCCCGATCGACGCGAGGTCGGACACCGCCACGCCGGAAGTCTGGTGGCGAATCGTATCCAGCGCGGTGCCGTCGTTCCGCCTGGCGCGGACGTCCCACGCCGTGGACGCCCCGGCGACGCCCGCGCGCCCGTCGGCGAGGTCGGCGAACGACACGAAAACCAGCTGATTGCCCCCGTCGGCGACCGGCTGCAGCGACTCCGGGTCGTAGTACACGGAAAGGTCGAGCGCCTCGGGGCGGAGCTGCTCGAGTACGACGTCACGACCGTCGATCGGCGTCCCGCGTGCAGGGAGCGACGCACCGCCCGCGACCGTCCGCGCGAGCCGCGCGAGCGCCGGGCCGCCCCAGGCCGACCGGGTGCGCAGATTCGCCACGGTGAAGCTGCCGGCGAGCGCACGGCTCACCACGGCACCGCCGTTGCCTGCGCGTGCCGTGGCAACGGCGAGACCCGCCTCGGCCGGCAACCCGGAGCCACGCAGCGCGCCGACGTCGACCGTGCGCGTGCCTCGCGCCGGCAGGACGACGCGCTCCTCGAAGGGCTCCGCGATGGCGCCGCCGTAGAGCGCCAGCGTGATCTCGAGCTCCGTCGTACCGTCGTTCGCCAAGTTCAGGAACGTCGTGAAGCCGTCGCGTGCGTCGTAGTAGAGCAGGAGCTGGTCACCCAGAGCCCGCGGCTGGCTGCGCACCAGCTCTGCGGGCAGCGGCGGCGTCGGGGCCGGCGACGGCCTGGGCGTCGGAGTCGGCGACGCACCGTTCGTCAAGCTCAACGTGTACGTCGGCGAGGCCTCGTACGACGCGCCCCCCCCCATCTGTACGAACCGGAACGCGACCATGTAGGTGCCGAGCTCAGCCTCCGGGCGCGTGACCTGCCACTCCGGATGGAGGTGCAGTGACGGCGCCGTGCCGATCACGGCCATCTCGCCAGGGGCGTCGAGCACGGTCGCATCGACCTTGACCGTCACGCCGTCGTCGAGAGCGACGATCTCCAGCGCGACCTGGGTGCCGACGGCGAGCGGCGCAAGCCCGCCCGTGCTTTCGGTGCGGGTGATGAACCCTGGATCGGTCGACGAGTACAGGCAGAGCCCGCCCGCGCACAGGCTCCGCGACACCGTGACCGCCCGAGAGAAGTCGTAGTCGCTTGCGAGGGCGCCGCCGCCCGCCTGCGTGCCGTAGACGGAGATGTCGAAGGGGTCGACGATCTCGGCGTACGCTGGTGCCGGGAGCAGCAGCGCGAGGACGGCGACGGCGACGGTGAGATTCATGGCGGATCGACCTCTCATCGGGATGGCGGCAGCAGGTAGCCGGTCGCAAAGCTGCCCAGAGACTGCGCGAAGAACACCAGCCGGATGTCCGCGGACGGCGTCCGCGCGACCAGCTCGAGCCGTCCCGACGCTTCCGCCGCGGCGTCGCCGAGGACCTCCTCGAGGTGCGAGACCTCGACGCCGCCCGTGTCGACGGCGGGCGCGGCGATCGGCATACCGTCGCCGCGCGTGCCGTCGACGACCCAGCGCATCGCCGCGGACGCCACTTCGGGTACCGCGCCAGCGACGTCGTCGAAGGACACGAAGATCAGCTGATTGCCGCCCGCCTCCGGGCGATCGAGCGTATCGGCCGCGAAGTACGTCGCGAGCTCGACGGCCGCAGGACGCACGGCCTCGAGCACCACGTCCCGACCGTCGATCGACGCCCCCACGGGGGCTCGGGCGCCCGAGGCAACGACCCGGGCGTGCCGGGCGATCGCGGGGGCGCCCCAGGCCGAGCCCAGCGTCAGGTTTGCGACGGTGAAGTTGCCCGCGAGCGTCCCGGCAGCAATCGCCCCGCCCGCGCCATCGACCGCGGTCGCGACGGCCAGCCCGGGCTCCGCCGGCAGGCCGTCCGCGCGCAGTCCGCCGACGTCGATGGTGCGGGTGGCGCCCGCGTCGAGTGCCTCCTGCCACGAGCGCAGCAGCCGGAGATCCTGCCCGCGCAGGTCGATGCGCACGACGAGCGGTGCGTCGCCGGTGTTCGCCAGGCTCACGAAGCTCGTGAAGCCGTCGCGCGCGTCGAAGTAGGCGAGCAGCTGGTCACCGCGTGAGCCCGCGACCGACGCTCCAGGAGCCACTGGCGTCGGGACGCCGGCCGTCGTCGTCGGGCGGCTGCTCGGCGAGGGTCGCGGCGTAGCGGTCGCACCCGGAGTGGTCGTCGGACGCGGCGTCGCCGTACCCGGGGCCGTCGAGGTCGGGCCCGCGGTGGGCCTGGGGCTGGGTGTCGCAGTCACCGACGGACTGGCGCTCGGGCGCGGCGTCGCCGTGGGCGGCACACCATCGGTCGGTGCCGGCGTCGGCGCCGAGGTCGCCGTCGGCGCGGGGGTCGCGCTCGGATTGACGGTCGGCGCCGGCGATGCGCTCGGCTTTCCGGTCGGGGTCACGGTCGGGCGTGGCGACGCCGACGGTGCCGGGGTGGCGGACGTCGGCGCGGGGGTCGCGCTCGGCTTCGGCGATGCCGTCGGTGCGGGCGTCGGGGACGCCGTCGGTGCCGGAGACGGGGACGGCACGGGGCTGGGCGTCGGCGTCGGGGACTGCGTGGGGCTCGGCGTCGGCCCTTGCCCCGCGATGAACAGCGACAGCGTGTAGGTCTCCGAGGCCGCGTACGCTCCCGACGCCGTCAAGCGGAACGTCACCGGATAGGTGGCCGCGGGCGGGCCCGAGGCCGGGATCGTCACCTGCCAGGTCGGGTGCAGGTGGAGCCCCAGCGCCGCACCCAGCGAGGCGCTCTCGCCGGCCTCGTCGAGCAGCTTGGAGCCGACCAGCACCGAAGCCTCGTCGGCGATCGAGACGATCTCCAGCGTGACGCTGGTGCCGCTCGCCAGCGGGAACAGGCCGGTCGGAGCCGTGCTGCGCGTGATGAACCCGGGATCGGTCGCACTGTAAAGGCAGAAGCCGCCCAGGCACGCGCTCTGGAACACCTCGCTCGGCGCGAACACGAAGTCGGTCGCGAGCGCGCCGCCTCCCGGGGCGCTCGAGTAGATCGAGAAGTCCCCGGGATCGATCACCTGCGCGCCCGCGTCGGCTGCCACGCCGACGACAAGCGCCAGCCCCACGAGCGCACTCCGGGCGCGGAGTCCCGCGCCGACCATGCTGAGACGACGCATGTTACCTCGCCTCGACCGAAGCCACCGTGCTCGGCAGACAGAGCAGATCGAGCGCGTCGGTATCGACCGCGACCGGACGCGGGAACAGGTTGCCGGGCTGCGTCGTGATCGCCGTGCCGTCCTGCGCGCGACGCTTGACGTGCCCGCGCTGCGCCACGGAGCTGCCGATCGGAAGACCGGCCAGGGTTGCGGCCGCCGGGTCGGCGACCTTACGGGCGAGCTTCGCCTGGTAGCAGACCAGCGCACGGTCGGCGATGCTCGGCGTCGAGCCGGCGATGACCGCGTTCGTGATCCGCGGCGGCAGCACGGCACTCTTCGCCGCCGGTGCGCAGATCTGCTTCGGCCCCTTCAGGTCGACCAGGCAGCGACCCTCGACGGTCGTTCCGGCGAAAGACGGCGTGGCCGCGCCACCGGCGAGCAGACAATCGGCGAACACGTCACCGAAGAACGCCTGCAGGTCGCGCCGGAACTTGCCCTTCCCGGTGCCACCGTCGGGCGCCTGGTCGCTCGGCACGGGCGCCGCCTTCGCCTGGTAGCAGAGGAAGTGCGTCGCATCCCCCGGATCGGCGGCGCTGCCGCCGCCGAAGGCGACGCCGGACGGCAGCCAGAGCGCTGCGGCCTTGCCGCTGTCGAGCACCAGCGAGCCCAGCGGGTTGCTCACCGACCAGCGTCGTGCGGGCGCCGCCTCCGGCTTCGGCAGCCGACCGTCGGGCAGCGGATCACCGATGCCCTCCTTGGGCTTCGAAAGCGAGTAGCGTAGGTACGACGGCCCACTGGCGGCGGCCGACCCACCGAGCGCCGCCGCTTGCGCGAGCGCCGCCGCCTTCACGACGCGATGATTCTCGGGGTCGGCGGGGTGCGCGTCGTCGAGCAGCACGTCGTCCAGGGTCAGGATCCAGTCCTTCGGGAACTTGTTCTGATCCGCCAGGTCGGGGCGTCTCGTGGCGTGGGCCTTGTACGCGACGTAGCTGGCGAGGCCAGGCCCTCCGGTCGGCGTCGGAGCGGGGCTCGGCGACGGGGACGGGCTCGGGGCGGCCGTCGGAGTCGGTGACGGGCTCGGGCTCGGTGATGGGCTCGGACTCGGCGACGGGCTCGGGCTCGGCGACGGACTCGGGCTCGGTGACGGGCTCGGGCTCGGCGACGGGCTCGGGCTCGGCGACGGGCTCGGGCTCGGCGACGGGCTCGGGCTCGGCGACGGGCTCGGGCTCGGCGACGGGCTCGGGCTCGGCGACGGGCTCGG
>Ga0172362_10001555_pt1 | contig 19604 bp, 24 predicted proteins | sample LakKivs1_kivu2a2_FD_114534 | JGI IMG/M metagenome (GOLD analysis project Ga0172362, IMG submission 114534) | Sediment microbial communities from Lake Kivu, Rwanda - Sediment s1_kivu2a2 | ecosystem: Environmental > Aquatic > Freshwater > Lake > Sediment | place: Rwanda: Western Province, Lake... | reverse complement strand
GACTATGACATTCATAGAATTATTAAACGGAATTTCTAATTCCCGTGCAAAACTTTTAAAGTTATTTAACACCAGTTTTTTTATAAAAGGCATAAAAAAACTTGGCAGACGAGATATTTAAAGCTTATAGTCTTTTATTTTACTGGAAGAAAGGCATAAAACCAAGCATTAGAACTCCTCAAGCTTTTTCTGCTTCTTGCTTGAGCATAAGTCCTTCCAGGTGCTCCAAGTCTTTCTAAAAATGCCGTCGTGCTCGTGTTTTTTTGAATATTCTTTCAGGAATTTGCATGTATTGGGGTCTGCAGGGTACCCGCTTCCAAAATTTACACCAAGCTTTTTCTTTAGCTTTTCAATTTCTTCATCTCTTGCAGTCTTGGCAAGAATTGAAGCAGCAGACACGCAAGGATAATTGACATCCGCCTTATGCTCTATGACAAACTCAAGATTAGCAGGATTTTCTATAAATTTTTTGAGATAATTCCCCCAAGCAGTTCTGTTAACAGAAGGGCAGTCAATAAACACCCTTATAGACTCTGTTTTTTTGTTTAAAGCATTAACGATTTCTGCCATTTTTATTGCCTCGAGCTGGTTTAGGTTTGTGCCGTTGCCATTTCGCATATCAATCTCTTCGGGATTGATTTGTATTATTTTACAGGAAACTGCCTTTTCTTTAATGAGTTTGGCAAGAGCCTCACGCCTTCTTGGAGTAAGAAGCTTGCTGTCTTTTACCCCTTTTTCCTTGAATTCTTTTTCAACTTCTTCACTAACAAGGCAACCGGCAATGACCATCGGCCCTATTACAGGCCCACGGCCCGCATCGTCAATTCCTATAACTAACATATCTATGTTAAAAATGAATAATATAAAAGTCTTTTGAAAAAGGTTTTAAATTACAAAATCCTTTATGATTAATGAAAAAACTGCTTTTTGTGGCTGTTTTAGTATGCGTTATGCTGCTTGCAGGAAATGTTTTGGCAAGCAGTTATGAAATAGAATTCAGCCAATATGAAGACAAAGTATTGGAAAAATATAACATAAATCTGGATACAACACAAAACCTGACAATAGAACTGCCAGAAGAATATGCTTCGCTTGATGTATTAAATCCTCATGTTGTAAAAGATAATAAGTTGATAATAGAAGGGAAAGAAATAAGGTTTAGCTTTATTGATTCTGAGGCAATAGAAAAAGGCAAAAGATATTATTTTACAAAAAGAATAGAGCCAAAAATAAATATTGATAAACTGATTGTGAGGCTTGTGCTTGATGAGGGTTTTGTTGTGTCAAAAGATATTTATCCTGAAGCAACAAGCATAAGAAGCGATGGAAGAAAAATAATAATAGAATGGCAGTTTAGCAATTTTAAGCAAGATGAATATATGCCTATATTTGTCATATTTGAAAGTGCTGGCGGAAAAAGTTATCTTTGGATTATTGTTTTGGCGGTTGTTATTGGAGTTATTAGCTGGTTGTCATATCCTTTGTTAAGAAAAAAATTAGAAGAACTAAAAGCAAAAAAGAAGCCATTTAAAAAGAAGAAAGAAAAAGAAGACGTGACAAGGTTCTTGCTTGAAAATGAGAAAAAAGTAATAGAAGAGCTGATGAAAGAAAAAGAGTTATGGCAGAAGCAGTTACAGTTGAGGACAGGGCTTAGCAAGGTAAAACTAAGCAGAGTTTTGAAAAACCTGGAAAATCGCGGTTTGATAAAAAAAATTAACTTTGGCAAGACAAATAAAATATTGCTTGCCAAAAAAAGATGACTATAAAGGTTTCAAATAGTTTCAATTCTCAGGAATTTGGTTTCAGGAAGCTTCTTTATATACCCTTAAACTAGGTAAATTAGTCTAAATTAAATGATAGGAGGAAAATATGGTAAAAATGGCAAAATTGTTTGCATTGCCTATATTGGCATTGGCTTTGGGCCTTTTTATGGCAATGGCAGTAAGTGCAGAAGAAGTAACAGATGTGAATGTAAGTGAGCCAGTAGTAGAGATAAATGACAGCCTGACAGAAAGCGAATTGCAAGACATAGAAGAAGCTTTTCCTGAATCAATAGGAAATCCTGGAATTACTCCAGACAGCCCGGTTTTATATGGACTGGACAGGGCTATGGAAAGGATAAGTCTTGCATTGACTTTTGGCAAATCTGCAAAAGCACAGAAAGGGCTTGAGCATGCAAGAGAAAGGCTTTTAGAAGTAAAAGCAATGATTCTTCAAAAGAAAATAGCTCAAGCAGAGAAAGCAAGCGAAAAGTATGAAGAAAGAATGGATGAAGTAAAAGAAGCAATGGAAGGGTTGGAAGAAGATGGCAGTGAAGATAGAATTGTTGGAGCAGCAAGAAATCTTATTAATTTGCAGAATAGGATTGAAAACCAAGAAATGGCTGTAGAAGCCCTTAAAGAGATTTTAAGCGAGCAAAACCTTACAGAAAGCCAGAGAACAAGGCTTGAGAATATGGTTGGAAAGATGGAAAACAAAACTCAGGCTGTGAGGGAGAGGGCTGAAAAAAGGCAGGAAAATGTAAGAGAAAGGTTAAGGGCAGTTACGCAAAAGAATGAAAGCGAGATTGAGGATATATTTGGGGACTTAACAAGAGAAGAAGGACTTGACCAAGCAAGGCAAAAAAAAGCAGAAAGACTAATTGTAAGAACAGAGGAATCTTTAGCCAAACTCAGGGCAAAGTTGAACATTGCAAGAGAAGAAGCTGAAGAGGAAGAAGAAATAGAAAGCGAGGTAGAAAGCCCAGAAGAAAGCAATGAACAGGAAGCAGAAGAAGAGAACGAAAGTGAAGAAGTTCCTGAAGTTGAAGCACCGGCTGTTGTTTTGGATGAAACACAAGTTTCTGCAGTAGAAGGCTACATTCAAGAGATTGAAGCAAGATTAGCAGAAGCAAGAACAGCTTATGCGGCAGGCAACTATGAAGAAGTCATAGAAATTTTGAAGCCTGTTGGGAACTTTGGAAGGCAGGTTAGCGTTGCTGTAAGGCTTAGAAACCTTGAAAGGCTTGAAAGACTAAAGGAACAAAAAGCAAAAACGATAGAAAAGCTTGAAAAAGCCAAGGAAAAGCTTGAACAGAAAAGGGAAAAAATTTTGAGCAGAGTAAGATTTCAAGCACCTAAAAGTGAAGAAGTAGAAGGCGAAGAAGGTAATGAAAGTGAAGAAAATGAAATCACTGGCAAAAGCCCAATCAAGCTAAATCAAGGCAGAAAAACCAGATAAATTTTTTATTTTTTATTCTTTTTTTATTTTTTCATTATTTAATATACAGCCTAAATTATGCTAAAAACCCAAAAGTTTATAAACTCTAAAGTAGTTACAAAATCATGGTATTCAGAAGGCTAGAAAGAATGATTTTTGAAACAGGGATGTATTTTGTATTGCCTATTGCAAAAATTGCAGGCATATACGAAATGGCACAAGGGATTATTGATCATAATGGAATGAGAGAAAGGCTAACAGACCCTAATTTTTTGACAGGGGCGGGACTATATTTTGCAGCAAATGCAGCAAGCTGGCTTTCTTACAGATGGCTAAATAGGACTGTGGTAAAGGAAAAGCAGGAAAAGTTTGACAGAGCAAGAGAAAGAATGAAAAAAGAATTAAAGGAAAGATAAAAATATTTCTTAGTTTTTAATTAATTTTATATGATTTTATGCATTAGTTTAATAGATTTAGTATGAAATATGATAGCGGGGGTGGGAATTTCATCCGACTTCTAGAGTTACTAAAGCCATGATTTTGAACCACACGACCTCGAGGTTATGGGCCTCGCGAGCACTCCAGGTTGAGCTGTACTTTTTAGGCACATCTGCTCTACCCCGCTATTATACATTTTATTATGTATAGTCTTTTAAATATTTCTATGTTTGTAAAATCCAGTTCTCGTATGCTGTTTTGAATACTTGATAATCCTTTTCTTTTATTATTGGTACATTATGCTTAAAAAAGCAGACTAATTTTTTAATATCTTCTTTTGAGCGGGCTTGTAATCTATAACACTTTTTTCTCTTTTTGATCACATCTTTAACTCTTGCGACTTCGAATATTGGCGCATTTAATTTTAATGTTTCTTTTACACTTTCTAAGATTTCTTTATTGGTATTAAATAATAAAAATTGGGGCCTAATCCTCCCACCAGGATACCTTACTAAATTAAAAGTGCCCTCTCCATCTGAAAATCCAACAATATAATCTGCTTTTAATATCATTTTATACAGAAAGCTAAGAGAAAATACTTTAAAAAGTCTTGTCGCATAGTCTAATTATGTCAGGACCTGGCGAAGGAAAAATATTCTTGGGAAAAGCAGACGTTTACCTGCATGAGAAAGGCAAGTCATTGGCAAGAGCAACTCATATAGACATTGAGCTTGGCAATCTTAATGATATTGTGAAAGACAAAGAGGCGACATACTGCGCAGGCAAGGAAGGCGGTGTTTTTATCGGCTTGAAAAAAGAGATGCTTGCACGGGCTGAGAAAATTATAAAAAAGGCTGAAAAGGAGAAATAATATGAACAAAAAAGTTTATGAATGGGCTGCAACTTGCCTTAGCATTTTTGGGGCAATACTGAATGCTTTTCTTATAAAAGAAGGGTTTTATATATGGGGTGTTGCAAACTCTATCTGGATTGTTGTTGGGGTCAAAAGCAGGATGTGGGGAATGGCTCTGACATTTGCAGTATTTCTTGTTATTAATTTAGTAGGAATTTTTTACTGGTAAGAAAGTTTTAAAAGTAATTTGTCTTAGTTCTAGAATGCCCACGTGGCCCAGTGGTTAAGGCGCGGGTTTGCTAAGGCTTACTCTCTTTTAGAAAAAGAGAGTTTCCCTGGAAATCAGAGAAAACTATTTTAGCTCTGAAATAGCAAAGAACCCGTTTCCGCAAGGATTCCCAGGTTCAAATCCTGGCGTGGGCGTCGAGCAGTTTCGTAAGACTATCAAAAATAATATTCCGAACGAAACTGCGAGCAGAAGCGACTTCATTTGACAAAAATCTGAATAAGATTGCAAATGGGGTCGCGAGATTTATTTATATTTTTAGAAAGTTTACAATCAATGTTTTCTTGTTATGAGATAATAAACACAGATAAAAAGGGCAAGAGCAGCCCAAAGCCATCTAAATCCTATAGATTGGTCAAACAAAAGAACAGATTTTGAATAGACTATCTGATAATTCAATGGGATTATTTTGACAATATATTGCATTATGGCGGGCATTGTCTGGATGGGGTAGAAAATGCCGGAAAGAAGCATAAAAGGGAAAGAAATAACAAACGAAAACAATATAGCAACGCCTTCATTATCAGACAACAAGCCTATAATCATGCCTACAAGAGTGTTTACGATCGAGATAAATGCTATTAAGTTAAAGAGCTTAAAAAAAGACAGAGAATAAGAAGCGCCATAAGCAAAAAATAACAAGAGGAGTATCAGGAAATTTGCAAGAGTTATCATGAAAAAGAATACCAATTTAGCAAGGACATACAATATTGGAGAAGTTGAGGATTTTACCCTGACTAAAAAGTTTGATTTCTTATCGTATATAAATGATGAAGAGGAAAGCATGAGAATGACAAACATCACGATTATAGGAAAAATAAAGGCAAGGCCGGCATCTTTTGTCTGTTCTGTGGTATAGAGGGGCTTTTTGTCTGTCCATATGGGATTGACAATAAATTCTGTATCTATTTCCTCAAGCTTTTTTAAGTCAGAGTCTACTTTTTTTATATTGCTATTCGAAACATCGTATTCTTCTGCAATGTCTAAGATTAAGTCAACGCCTGTCCTGATTGCAGAAACCCTGCTTTTTAATTCTGTGTTGAGATTGTTTAATATGACTCTTTCGTATGGCTTTGTAGACTCATCAATTTTCCAATCAATAAAATTAGCAAAAGCGATGTCTGTGTTGTCATAGTGGACAACAAGCCTTGACTGTTTTAAGTTAAGGAGATTTTGGGCAAAGCCATTTGGAATTTCAATCCCTAAAGAGATTTTCTGGGTTTTGATTTGGGCAAGAAGATTTTCCAAGCATTTGTCCGAAGGAAGAAATACTGCTGTGAATCCTTGCAGGTCTGAAACTGCCTGCCTTGAATAACTAGTCTGGTCATAATCACAAATTCCTACTTTAATGTTTTTTTGCGAGGGGTTTAAGAAAAACAAGAATAATAAGCCAATAAGCAAAGGAATGAGTATAGTAAGATAGAGATATTTTTTTCTTCTTATTAAAAGAAGGACATCTTTTTTCAAATAGCCATAGAATTTCTTTGATGGGGATGTAATAAAATTTAACATTTTTATGCTTTTAGGAAAATTTCATCTAAGTTGGGCTCTCTGAAGCCAGTTATTTGATATTGAAGCTGGAGCTTGTCAAATAATTTTGTCAAGATATCTTTTGTTGACTGGTCTTTTAAGGCAAACATCAAATATTTTTCATACCTGTCTATAATTTTTATATCCTTGTAGTCACTGTATTTCTTGATTTTGTTGAAATTCTCCAACGAAAGGCGGGAAAAATGGACATCAAATACAAATCTTATTTCAAGTTTTTCTTTTAATGAATCAATATTTCCGCTGAAAAACACTTTTCCGTCTTTAAGAATGACAAGCCGGTCTGCATGCTCTTGGGTCTCTGAAAGCAAATGAGAAGTAAGAATGACAGAAAATCCTTTTTTCTTTATTGATTCAAGGAAGTGCCACAACAGCCTCCTATTGGAAAAATCAAGGCCAACAAATGGCTCATCAAGAATCACAACTTTTGGATTATGCAAAAGAGAAAGAATGATGTTAAGCCTTACTTTTTGCCCGCCTGAAAGCTCTGTTGGCTTTTTCTTTATACTCTCATCAAGCCTTAGGAGTTTCATCAAATCAAAGGCTTTTTCCAGTGCCTCTTTTTCAGAAATACCCAAATTAAGACCTGCAATTTTTATGTTGTCTTCTATAGAAAGGTCCGGGATTATGGCAAGCTCCTGCGGGACAAAGCCTATAGAATGCTTTTCCAATATTTTTGGCTTGCCGAATATTTTTATACTTCCGAAATGTCTTTTTGCTATTATGCCTGCTGCAAGCTTCAAGAAAGTGGATTTTCCAGAGCCAGACTTACCTATTATTGCTGTGATAGTGCCTTCTTTGACATGCAGAGTAACATCTTTCAAGACTTCCTGCTCGCTGTAAGAAAATCTTACTGACTCGGCTGACAAGGGGATCTTATCACCTCTTTTGAAATAATCGAAAGGCCACATGCCTTTAATAGATTTGCAGAATTTATAAATATTCGCTGAAAAGAAAAAACCAGAAACATAAGATTTAAAACTCCTTTTTCCATTTTTTATACATGAAAGTTTCTGAAATAATGCATGAAGTAAAAGTCATAAGTCCAAACATAAGCCTAAAAGAAGCAGCAAATATGATGTCCAGAGAACATATAGGAAGCTTGGTTATAGTTGATAAAAATGAGAAGATTATGGGGATTCTTACAGAAAGGGATGTTCTTAAAAACATAGGGAAGATAAGCGAGAAAATCGAGAAAGTGATGAGCAAGGATGTTGTAACAATCGAGGAAGACAAAAACATAGATAAGGCAGTAGAGGTTATGAACGAGAACAAGATAAAAAGACTGCCTGTGACAAGAAATGAAAAGCTTGTTGGAATAATTACAGTAACAGACCTTCTTGCAAATTCAGAAAACATCAATGAAGAGTTTTTGTTTGAATAAGTTACTTTATCTTTTCGGTGCGAATTGCCTAAATATTATGCTTTTCCAAAAGCGAAATGATGTTTTTTCTTTGCTCTGAATCAATAATACTTTCTCAGTAAATTTTTTGGGAATAATCTAATTCAGGCTTCAACTTAATTCTTTCGTTCTTTGAACACGCTTTGCTGAAAGAAATAAGAAAGCCTTCATTTTTACCAATTATGAAAAAAATTTTAATAGTTCAAAAGCTTAATAAAAAAGGGTTAAATCAACAAGAGAGTAATATAAAAAGAGGTATAAATATGAAAATAAATTTATTAGACTTTGTTCCAAAATACATAAGGGAAAAAGAGATTATCCCGGGCTTGCCTGGAGAAAAACTTTGCCTTGGAAGAAAAATAATAAATTATAATGGAAAAATAGACAAAATAGAAGTTAGAGAAGTAAATGAATTAGAAAATCCAAAAACAAAGATATTAAATGTCCTTTCAAAAAAGAGCATGAGTTTAAACGAATTAATGAAAAAGACAAAATTAAGCTATGATAATTTAAGGTGGCATATAATAAGAAGCAAGAATTCTTTGCTAAGAAAAGGATTTGTAAAGACAAAAGGAAGAGTATTTTATCCTTGTAAAGAGATTAACCGCAAAATCTCAGGAATTACTTTGAGTGCAACTAATAAATTTAATGAAACAAAATTAGAGAATAATCAAAAGAATCCTAGAAGAAAGGAACTTATTTTAATAAATTCTAAAAAGAAAAAATTTATCTTATCAAGCTGGTGGACTTCTTTATTAAAACCTGATGCGGGAAATTTAGAATTTGATGACTCTAAAAAGAAATTTTTGTATAAAATTCCAAAAACTCAAATTTTAATTCAATATGAAAAGTCTAAGGATAGCTTATATTCTACAATTCTTCCTAAGGAGATTAACATTAATGATGAACAGTTTATTACTACTCTAGGACCTTTACTTGGAGAAATGAGAGCTCGAGAGGGCGATATATCCTTCTCCAATACCGAATCATATTTAGCGAATTATGTCTTAAATTCCTTAAAATGTTTAGGTTTAGCTAAAAAGAATTTTAAATTTAGTATACAAGTTAATACTAAAAATTTTAAACCAAAACATGAAGAACTAATTAAGTATTGGCCAAAAGAACTTGATATAAATAAAGATAGAATCTCAAACATTTTTGAATATGAAAAGCATGGTACTAATCGGGCAGATATTGGAAGAATAGACTTTATCTATTAGAATATTATACTTAAAGAGATAATTAATAATTTAATTCGTTACTTCCTTATCAATACTGAAAAAAATAAAGATTATGCAATTTATATGTTAAGAGGGCTTTTCGCTGCTGAAGGATATATTGAAAAATCCAAAAGCGGTGCAATTGGCAGAGTAGGTATCAGCTCATGTTCTGCTCATAACAAGAAATTAATAATAAGTTTGTTAAAATTACTGGGCATTACTTCTTCAATACAAGACAACGCTATAAAGATATATTCTAAACTAAACTTCAATAAAATTATCGAATATGATCTGTTAAAGATATCAAAAGATAAAGAAGAATTTAATAAGCTTTATAATAATCTTAAATATAAAAAAGAGAATTTAATAAAAATTTAACAAGATATAGTTTAAACTCTTTCATATTTCAAATTCCTTTCCTCTAACAATTGGATAATTTCTTTTTTATAGCTTCCCAATCCCTTCCAATCTAATAAGATAATGGCCGGATGAGGAATAGTTTTATTTATAGCTTCATTTAACATATTAAGGGTTAATGGAAATTGGTATTTAGGGATGATATGTCCTATCGCATAATCTGTGTTTAACATTATTTTGTTTCCTGTTTGATTATAATGCCCCCCACCGATAAGGATTACGGATTTCCAGTTCTCTTTTAATTTTTCTTTATCAAAGCCGAACATTGCATCGTTAATTGTTTCTGCAATTACTTTTGCAGCTTTTTCATCTTTCCATTCCTGCTCGCTTGAGCCTATTTCAATAAAACAACAAGGATTTTCCAAGTAAGGGCCGTGATGTGTTACTTCTAATGAAACTTGATAGTCTAAGCCGGAAGCTTTTGCCTTTTTATTTAGGATTTGAAAAATATGTTTGAGAAAAAATGCTGATGTCTTGCATACTTTGCCTGGCTTTCCGCCCAAATCTGCACTATGCCAGTTGCCAGGGGCATGAACTGTCAAGGACTTGAGGTTTTTTTCTGACTTATGTTTTGAGACAAAAATGTAAAACTCGCCATTTATTTGTTTGTCAATGTTCTCAGAGTAAATAGAATCTTGCTCAAGATAATTTACCTTGATGCCAAGTTTTTCTAACTCTTTGGAAATGTTTAAAGCAGCAGGGTCTTTTTTGCTTGCGAGGATTGCAAAATCATCAAGTTTCATAATGCTTAAAAAGAGGTTTTGGTTAAAAATGTTATGCTAACCTTAATCCTTTCAATTTTGGTTTTATTAACCTCAATTCCTGCAGGCTTGCTTATAGCATGGCTAACTAAAGAAGAGTTGAAGGCAGGAAAGAAGTGGTTTAAAATCCTTGTTTTAGCAGGGGTTTTAGGTATGATAATAGGGATTTTCTATAAAAACTGGGCTGTTGCCTTGACATTTGCGTATATGGCTATAGTAGCCGGGCTTTCGTGGAAAAAGGCAGAGTAATGTAACTCTTAAGTAGTTACAAAACGAAAGGTTTATATATTGTTTTTGGTTTAAAAAGATATGAAATTAAGATCAATAATCAAAAAAACAGGGCTAGTGCTTGGAGGGCTTTTGCTTGCTTGCAACATTGGATGTAATGCCAGAGTACAAGAAACAAGAGCAAGCCCGGGTTTGGAGCGGGCAGTTTCAGCTTCATTTCTAGAAACGCCTTTGGAAAAACCTTTTGAAAAACATTGTAAAGATAAACAAAGGCCGAAATACTGGCAGTATCCGCTTAATGTCTTAGGGGGAATTTATGTAAGGGCTTTAACTCATGAAAATGCTCACGCATTAGCCGCCTTAGCAATGGGAGAAGAAATAACAGAATATCACCCATTTCCATTCATCCCTAATAAATGGGGGATGAATTTTGGCTATATAATTGTTCCAGGAATAACAGAAATGAGCAATGAAGAAAAAGCCATTTATGCAGGAGCTGGACCTTTAGCAGACATTGTTTTGATTGAAGGAATAAGTAAAAATCTAAGAAATGGACGGATATCAAGAAATCATCAGCCATTCTGGGCAACAACCTCTTTAGCAACAAGAACATTACTTTTAGCAAATGCTATTCAGGGGGGAAATGGATGGAAATATGATAATGATTTTGAAATTCTTGAGGAAGCAACAGGAGTTTCTACAAAAGAGAGTCTTGCATTGGTGTCTCTTTACACCTTGCTTAGTCTAGGAAGGATAAAAGATGAATTCCTGGCTGCTACTGGAAGAAAATATTACCCTGAAAGCAGGAAGAAAAAAGCATGCATAGAAGCAGTTCCAGTCGATAGAGGCATAGCATTGCAGTATAGGAGGCATTTCTAAATTAAAATGAATAAAATATGGGACTTAATAGAAAAAACCTCGCTTGCAATAGTCATATTTTTGTCAGGATTTGTAGCTTCTGCTGTAGTTCAGAATTCTGGCTTGGGGATAGAGTTCCCTAAAGGGCTTTTGCAGTATAATTCAAATGTTATTCCTGGCGACAGAATTTCTGAGAGCAATATAGAGGTTTATCCTGACAAGGTTATTATAAGGCTTGAAAATGCAAGCATTTCAGAATATGCTAACACAAACAGCATGCTGCCAATAATTGATTATGGGGCAAATGGAATAAGAATACAGCCTAAAAGCGAGGACGAAATTAAAGTAGGGGATATAATAAGCTTTGAGTCTGAATATGGGCTGATTGTGCATAGGGTTGTCGAAATCGGGCAAGATGAGCAAGGAAAATATTTTATAACAAAAGGAGACGGCAATTTATTTTCAGACGGAAAAGCAAGATTCAGCCAGATAAAATATTTGACTGTTGGGGTTTTGTATTAAACCTAAAATGAGCAGGAATAAAAAAGAAAGGAAGAAGCAAGAATCAAGTGAAATGTCAAGAAGAAGATTTTTGAAGATAGGATTGGCAGCTGCTGCAGGGCTTGCTTTAACTTATTTGGGGAGTCATAATTTTAGGAGAGGAGGTAGATGGGAGTTTTTAGCGAGAGAAATAGACATAAGTTTGCCTTATGGATGGAAACATGCAGTAGATAATTATGTTCCGCTCGAGCCTGAAAGGGAATTTGACAAAGATGATCCTGAATTGCAAGAATTAATTGGCTTAAAAATGCCGGCCGTACAAGAAGAATGTGCGAGAAGAGGATGGAAACAAGTAGCACTTTTAGGAACAGAGCAGCATTATGGCAGGCCAGAAGAAGCAAGTTTTGCAGAGCCTTACAAAGGATACTTAGAAAGCGGTATAGACTATGTTCATTCAAAGTTGTCTCAGTTGAAAAGAGTTCCTTTGGAAATCATTGTTTTGAGAAGAGGGCAGGATTTTTCAGATGTGGTGAGGGGCAAGGGATTTGTTGGGCAGAGCCTACATAGTATACAAAGAGTTTATGTTGATAATGAAAATACTGGAGAAAAATTTGTTGTGGGACTAAGCAAAAATAGAAGCGGAGCTATAACAAAAATAGAATATAATGAAAAATTGGGCGAAATAGAAGATTATTTTGTATTTTTTGGAACAGGAAATGATGCCATACTTGCACCGATAAGCGAAGCTTTGCATCTTTCGCTCACTAAATTCACGCAAAGGCATTTTGATAGATTGGGATTTAAGGGGAGCCAGACAGCAGAAGAATCATTAGTAGAAGGAATTTCTTATATAATCGGGCAGGGTTTTATAAGAGAAATTGGCATTCCTGGATGGGAAGAGAAATTAAAAAAAATGCTCCAAGATATGAAAAAAGAGCCAAGATACAGATTTGTTCCTGCTTCAATAGAATGGCTGAGAAGAAATGGAATTGAGCAAGGGCTTGCACTTTATATGGAAGATCCTGGAAAATATCTTGAGGCAATAACAAGATAAGATTCAAAATATTTATAACAACCTTTATCCAATGTAGGTTATGCCAGAAACGTCTGAGAGGTTTAATGAAAAGGGGATGTTTACTTACAATAAATATAAGAAATTAGGCACGGCTATTGCGATTTATACTTTGATTGTTATAGGAGTTTTGTTTTCTGCTTATTATTTCTTTTTCCTTAAGACTTCTGATATTCTTTTTGTAAGAATACTTAACTCTATTTTTGGGCATGTAAGCTCGAACATAAAAAGCTTTACACTTCTTGGAGGATTTTATTCTACTCTTTTTGGGGGGTTGTTTTTCATTCCAGTGCCTATTGAAGCAATTTATGTTGGATTTTTGAAGGCAGGGCAGAATGTTTTTTTTATAACTCTGATGTTCTTAACAGGACTTGTAATTGCATATTGGGTGAATTATCATATTGGATTTTGGCTCAGCGGCATGTCAAAGAAATTAATAGGGGTAAAGACATTTTACAAGACAAAAATAGTGTTTAATAAATACGGTCCTTTTGGCATATTTGTGTTCAATGCATTGCCCCTGCCTTCACAGCCATTATGTGCAATACTTGGAGTGTTTAATTACAATAGGAAAAAATTTTGGTTTTATACAATGCTTGGCCAAGTGATGAAGTATCTTGCAATGATAATGGGATATTTTTATATAACCTAAAATACTTGAAATAAGATGTTTAACATATTTAAAAAGAATGTAGAGATAATATCAAATAGTTTAAAGAATATTGAAAGCATAGAGCTTTATAGCAAATATTTTGGAAGAAAGGTTTATTCTAAGTCTGGCGAGTTTGTCGGCAAGGTTTATGATATTGGAATGAGGGCAGGGTGTTTCTTCGGGATTTTTGTAAAAGGAAAAAGAAAAGTGCTTATTGAAAAGAACTTTATCAGCTCGGATGCTGATGGCGTGATAATGTTAAGCATAGAGCCTGTGACAAACCTTATCGGGAAACAGGTATTTGACTCAAAAGGAAAGATAATAGGAAAAGTCAAGGACTTGGAAAGAAAGACCAACGCAAATAATTATGAAGGGATAGTTGTGAAAAAGTCTTTTTTCAGAAGGGCGTTTTCAGTGCCTAAAAAAGACATTGAAGCTGCAAAGCAAAACATAATGTTAAAAAAAGCATATTAAAAAGTATCAAAACAATAGAACATGCAAGAAATAACAACAAGCGACGATATTCTTGGAAAAGAGGCAGTTGACCCTGACGGGACTATTTTAGGTGTTGTGACAAAGATACACATTGGCAAAGATGACAAGAAAGTTGTTGGAATAACAATAGATATGGGCTTCACAAAGCCAGACTTGTATATTGGAGTGGACTATATAAAGCAGTTCGGAGTTGATGCAATACTCCTCAGCAAAGTGCCTTCTGAAAAATTTAAAGGGCTTAAGGTAGTTACAAGCGAGGGCAAGCCAGTAGGAAAAATAAAATCAGTCATTCTTGGAAGAACAAATGTAAAAGAGTTTGTTGTATCGAGCAACAAAGTATTTGGAAAAAACAAAACAATTTCCCTAAAACAGATAAAGCAAATAGGCGACAGGATAATACTGAAAGAAGGCGTTGGGATATAAAGAAAAAGTGTTAACTATAAAAACCCTTTTTTCTTTTTTTGGAGATGTTATACTTGATTGGATTAGGATTGAATGAGAAAGGCATTTCTTTAGAGGGCATTGAGGCATGCAAGAAATGCGAGGAGGTTTTTCTTGAAGGTTATACTGTTGATTTTCCGTATAATATTAAAGAGTTAAAGAATGTCATTAATAAAGAAATCAAAATTTTGAAGAGGGAAAAAGTTGAAAGCGATGAAATTGTCAAGCTTGCCGGAAAGAAAGATATTGCACTGCTGATTTATGGAAGCCCTTTATTTGCAACAACCCATATTTCGCTTGTGCAGATGTGCATTGAAAAGAAAGTAAAGCACAAAGTTATACATGCAGGAAGCATTTTCGAGGCAATTGCAGAGACTGGCTTGCAGCTTTATAAGTTCGGCAAGACGACAAGCCTGCCAAAATGGAGTAAAAAGCATAAGCCAACAAGTTTTGTCGATGTTATCGAGGAAAATAAAAGAATTAATGCACATACTTTAGTTTTGGTTGATATTGGGCTTGAATTTCAAGAGGCATTGAAACAGCTTGAAGAAAGCGATGACGGAGAAATCGGGCTGAAAGAGATTGTGGTATGCTCTAACATGGGAACTGAAAAAGCAAAAATAATTTACGGAAATGTTGAAAAGCTAAAGAAGAAAAATGTCGAGAAGCCATTCTGCTTTATTATTCCGGGAGAAATGCATTTTCTTGAATTAGAATTCTTGAATAACTATAGATTATAAAGGAGTCAAGCAAGCATCTTTTTTTAGATAAAGAGGGTGGCATGGCTCTTTAGATTTATTTAGCTTGAAGCAGAGTAATTTATAACCTTTGGATTTCAGAATTTTGATAATCTCTTCAGACCTATTTAAATGCTTTCCGTCGTTGCCCCAGCCGGCAATTATAGAGTCAACTTTTTCAGCAAATTGCAATATAATTTTATCGTTAATTTTTCCAACAGGCTCGCCTGCCTTTTTTAATACGCTACTATCGGTTGCTCTGAAAGCAAATAAGTTTACAACAAACATTGAGCCATAGCCGAGTTTTTTAGCATAAAATATACATTTTTTTATTGTAGGATCGTCTATTTTGTCATCTGCGGTACTTGGATTTAACATTATGAACATACAAGATTTCTTACTTTTATCCCAGCATCTTGACAGCCAATACCTATATTTTTGACAATTAGAAATTAATGCATCTTTTTCCATACTTTGTATAACATAAAACGATATTTATACTTTGAGGAGTTATGTTTTGCAAGTGTGGAGTAGGGAATTGTCAAGAACCAACAGTCAAAGACTGGTAGCAGGAAAATGCCACACTTTGTATGGTTCTTGAGCACTGTCAGAATTCCATGAGTGGCTCAAACCACTCATCAAAGATGAGTGGGATTCTGAAGTTTAAAGACTTTTAAGTAGATTACAGGGTTAAATAAGTTTTAAAAAGAGGTAAGGTATTAAATAAAGATGGCTGAGCCAAAAACTGTAACAAACAAATCTTCTGACACAGAAGAAAGCATTCTAGGATTTTGGAAAAAAGAGAAGATTTACGAGAAAAGCGTAAAGAAAAATGCAAGGGGAAAGAAATTCTATTTGATGGATGGGCCGCCTTATGCAACAGGGCATATCCATATGGGGACTGCCTTAAACAAGATTTTGAAAGATATTGCAATGCGTTCTCGAAGATTGCAGGGATTTGATGTTTTTGACAGGGCGGGTTATGATACTCATGGAGTTCCTATAGAATATCAAATAGAAAAAGAGATTGGCTCAAAAAGCAAACAGGACATAGAAAAATTTGGAATAAAGAAATTTATTGATAAATGCAAAGAATTTGCTACAAAATATATTGATGCCATGAACTCTGAGTTCATTAATCTGGGGGTATGGATGAATTTCAAAGAGCCATACTTGACATTAACAGACGACTATATTGAAACAATATGGGATACATTTAAAGTGGCTGACAAGAAAAGTTTGCTTTATCTTGGCAAATATCCTGTACATATATGCCCAAGATGTGAGACTGCTGTAGCATATAATGAGATTGAATATTCAAAACAAGAAGATACTTCTGTTTTTGTAAAATTTCCTCTGGCAAACAAAGAAAAAGAATTCTTAATAATTTGGACAACAACTCCATGGACACTGCCAGGAAATACTGGAATAATGGTCCATCCTGAAATAGATTACCAGGAAGTAGAACTTTCTTCTGGAGAAAAGTGGATTATGGCAAAAGAACTTGTGCCAAAAATAATGACACAATTAGAGCTTGGTTTCAATATCATAAAGGAGTTCAAGGGAAAGGAGATGAAGGGCTGGCAATATAAAAATCCGCTTTCAAAGTACCTTGACCTAAAAACAAAAAATGCATACAAAGTGATATTATCGGCAAGATATGTAAATCTAGAAGAGGGTACTGGCCTAGTACATTGCGCACCTGGACATGGAAAAGAGGACTATGAAGTTGGTAAAGAATTTGGAATTGACATGCCTTCTCCTGTTGATATTAATGGAAATCTCACAAAAGAAGCAGGAAAATATGCTGGGAAAAAGGCAAGAGTAGTAGATGAAGAAATAATAAAAGATTTAGAAAATGATGGATTTTTGGTATATAAGATGAGGTATTCACATGATTATCCGTTATGCTGGAGATGCAAAAGTCCTTTGCTTATGGTTTCGCAACCACAATGGTTCTTAAAAATCTTAGATATACATAAGAAACTTCTTGAAGAAAACGAGAAGACAAACTGGGTGCCTAGCTGGATGAAGCAAAGGATGAAAGCATGGCTTGAAGGAATTTCAGACTGGCCTATTTCAAGAAAAAGGTATTGGGGAACTCCTTTGCCGATATGGGTTTGTGAAAAATGCAAGGAAAAAATTGTTGTGGGAAGCATAGAAGAACTAAAAAAACTTTCAAAAGAAAAGAAAATAGATATACACAAGCCTGGAATAGATAAAATAATTATCCCCTGCAAATGTGGGGATAAGATGAAAAGAGTACCCGAGGTACTTGATGTCTGGTTTGATTCAGGGGTTTCAAGTTGGGCTGCTTTGAAAACACAAGACAATATAAAAAAATACTGGCCTGCGGACATAAATATAGAAGGAAAAGACCAGATAAGAGGATGGTGGAACTCGCAGCTTATACTTTCTATGATAAAGTTTGACAAAAAACCGTTTGATATCATTTCTGTACATGGCATGGTTTTGGACATAGGAAAAAGAAAAATGTCAAAATCCCTAGGAAATATAATCTCGCCGCCAGATATTATCAAGAAATATGGAAGAGACTACTTAAGATATTATTTTGCAAAAATCTCAAGAGGTGAAGACTTCTCATTTGATGAGAAAGAATTTTCAGAGATTCAAATGGTCTTCAGGACATTTATGAATGTAAATAATTTTATAAATCAATTAGAAAGAGGCAAAGCAAAAAAAGAGGCAGAAGATAAATGGATTATCTCAAAGTTCAATTCTTTAGTAAACAAAGTAAGGGAAAGTTATAATAATTATAAGTTTTATGAAGCAGTCCAACTGTTAGAAAAATTCTTAGTCTTTGATTTAAGCAGGGCTTATATAAAATTAGTAAGAGAAAGATCAAATGAAGTTTATGAAATATTAAATGAAATCAGACAGGGGTTGTTGAAATTTATCGCTCCCGTCTGCCCGTTTGTAACAGAAAGTATGTGGCAAGAGTTTAGGAAAAATAAAGTTGTCAAGGAAGAGAGTATACATTTGTCAGAATGGCCCGAAGTTGACGAGAAAAAAATAGACAAAAAGCTCGAAGAAAATTTTGAAAAAGTTTTTGAGATTATAGAGAAAGGGCTTGCAGAAAGAGACAAGCTTAAGATTGGATTAAGATGGCCGTTGAAAAAGGCAATAATTACGTTGACAGAAGAAAAAGACATCACAAGATTTAAAAAGATTTTATTGGGCCAATTAAATGTCAAGGAGCTTGAACTCCAGGTAGGTAGTGAATTTTCCGTCGAATTTGATACAGCCATGACTCCTGAACTTGAGGCAGAAGGTTACGCAAGAGAGATTTCCCGAGGGATTCAGGCAGAAAGAAAGAAAAAAGGGCTCATAAAAATAAATAAGATAATGCTGTCAATTTCTGGAAATAAAGGAATAATAGAAAAATTAAAAAATCAGGAAAAGCTTTTGAAAGAAAGAACGAATGCTCAAAAAGTGGTATTTACGACGGAAAAGATTAATGGAGAAAGGTTGAAAGTGAAAGATTATGAAGTAGAGATACTATTTGATAAGATATAATAGAGTGGATATAATAGAGTAAAGAAAGATTTAAATATCACTCAAACATAATAAAAACATAAATTAAAATGATAGTGAAAGAAGAATTTTTGAGTAGACTGAGAAAAATTTTTGATTTGAACTTGTATGAAGCAAAAGTATGGACGGCATTGTTGTCGAGAGGGGTTTCTACAGCTGGCGAATTAAGTAATATAAGTGATGTACCTAGAAGCAGAACTTATGACATCCTGGAAAGCCTTGAGAAAAAGGGCTTTATTGTGATGAAGCTTGGAAAGCCAATAAAATTCATGGCTTTGAAACCTGAAGAAGTAATTGAAAGAGTCAAAAAGAATTTGGTTGTAGAGGCACATGAGAAAAGCAAAAGGCTTGAACAGCTTAAGGGAGAAGACGTTATAAGTGAATTAACAACTTTGTTTACACAAGGAATCAAATATGTCGAGCCGAGTGATTTGAGTGGAAGCTTGAGAGGAAGGCAAAACATGTACAATCATCTTGATATGATGGTTAGAAATGCTAGCAAGTCAGTGAATATTGTAACAACAGCAGAGGGTCTTAACAGAAAGATGGAGGCTCTAATGCCTGCATTAAAACTAGCAAAAAAAAGAGGAGTGAAAGTAAAGATTTCATCGCCTATAAATTCTAGCAATGAGAAAATTGCAAAAGAATTAGGAAAAGTTGCTGAGGTAAAGAGTATGCCAGACATAAAGGCAAGGTTCGCAGTAATTGACGGAAAAGAGGTAATGATGATGCTATTAGATGATGAAAAAATACACCCCAACTATGATACTGGTGTATGGCTCAATACAGAGTTTTTGGCAAGAGCATTAGAACAAATGCTAGATTCTGTAAAAAAAGGCAAGAAATAACAAGAAAAGTCTGCTTAAAATAAAAAGAGGTTGAAACGGCAGAAAGCCAGTAATTTCTTATTTATTTTTATCTTTTTTATTTATTAAGTTTTAT
>Ga0172362_10001553_pt1 | contig 19634 bp, 15 predicted proteins | sample LakKivs1_kivu2a2_FD_114534 | JGI IMG/M metagenome (GOLD analysis project Ga0172362, IMG submission 114534) | Sediment microbial communities from Lake Kivu, Rwanda - Sediment s1_kivu2a2 | ecosystem: Environmental > Aquatic > Freshwater > Lake > Sediment | place: Rwanda: Western Province, Lake... | reverse complement strand
GGGGTCGTCACCGGCCCCTTCAGGCAGCAATCGCATTTCCTAAGAATCTCCCCTGTTACGTCAGGGAGGCTGTCGCCGTACTTGGCTATGGCCTTCAATCCCGCCTCTGCATAGACGTATTGGAGCTGAAGACCCTTCACCACGTCCTGAACAGCGTCGAGGACAGATATGGTTGCATTGATCACGTCTGGGCCGGTCCCGTCGCCGGCGATGACGCAGACCTTCACTACTCGGCCAGTCTTACTCAACGAGCTACGCCCCTTTACGATGGCTACTCTTCCTACGAGGGAGAGCTTATTACCATTTTGGTGTAGTGAATCAAGAAGGTGCCCGTTGATGGAGTCTGATGTTCCTATTGAGGAAGTAATGTCTTCGACCACTATACATCGTGGAAGAGTTCTGCACTTCAAGAACACAACCGTCAAACTGCCTTCAGGGAAACTCTACACGAGGGAGATCGTGGAACACCCAGGCGCCGTAGCCCTGATCCCAATCATTGACGACAAGGTCATCCTTATCCGACAGTTCAGGTTGACCACGGACAAGGTCATATACGAGCTCCCCGCAGGGACACTCTCTAAAGGTGAGGACCCCGACGCCTGCGCCGAGAGGGAGATCGTCGAAGAAACAGGGTACAAGGCGGGTAAGTTGAGGAGGATTTTTCAATGCTATCTCGCGCCGGGCTATAGTACGGAACTCATGTACTTCTATGTGGCTACGGAGTTGGAGGCTGGGCCCCAGCATCTGGAGGAGGACGAGGCGATCCGAGTATATCCCACGCCCTTGGAGGAGGCCTTGGCCATGGTGAAGAGGAACGAGATAATTGACGCCAAGACCGCGGTGGGCCTACTACTATATGATGGGCTCGAAAGGCGCGCTAAGAAGCCGTTTTAGCCAGATTTGAGACCTAAAACAGTGTGTTTATTCAGGAAATTGGTGAGGAGAAGCCGTCTATGCTTCTTGCCATGGGAGTCTGCCATACTTCTTGTAGTAGGCTACTAGACCGTCGGCTTCGAGCATCTCCAGTAGGAAAGGCGGCAAAGGCTTAATCGGATAGGTCTTGTCGAGGCGGATGTTCCTTATCGCGCCCTTCTTGAAGTCGATCTCTAAGGTGTCGCCCGGTGCGAGGTCCTCTACTGCTTGTCGGTTCTCGATGACGGGTAGGCCGAGGTTGAGGGCGTTCCGGTAGAAGATTCTCGCAAATGACTTGGCGAGTATGGCTTTGATCCCGAGGCCGACCAGTGCGAGGGGCGCCTGTTCCCGACTCGACCCGCAGCCGAAGTTATCGCCACCGATTATTACGTCTCCTTCCTCTGCCTTCTTGCTGAAGTCTGGGTCCGCGCCTTCCATGGCGTGTTGGGCCAGCTCCTTAGCGTCGGTGGTCTTGAACTTGTACTTCCCAGGGATTATGAGGTCTGTACTTATGTTGTCTCCGAAGAAGTGGATGTTCCTCGAAACTATTCGGTCAACCATCTCAGATACCTCTTGGATCCGTAATAACTCCCTTCAAGGCGGAAGCCGTAACAGTCGCAGGCGAAGCGAGATATATCTTGCTCTCCCTACTCCCCATGCGGCCGACGAAGTTCCGATTCGTCGTCGAGATCGCCACCTCTCCAGCGGCCAGAATACCTTGATGTAATCCGCAGCATGGTCCACATCCAGGGTTACAGACGGTGGCGCCGGCCTCTAGGAGGGTCTCGATGAATCCTCTGCGAAGGGCGTCCAAGTAGACCTTCTGGGAGGCAGGGACGACGAGGAACCGTACTCCTTCCGCGATCTTCTTCCCTTTAATCATCTTGGCGGCTATCGCTAGGTCGCTCGCGCGACCATTTGTGCATGACCCAAGCACGGCTTGGTCTATCTCAACCTTCCCCACCTCACTGACAGGCTTCACGTTGTCTACCATGCTCGGACAGGCGACTTGGGGCTCCAGACCGCCCAAATCATACTCCTTTACGCTGGCATAAACAGCATCCTCGTCGCTGACATAATCCTCTCCGGGCCTCCTTTCTCCGAGGAACTTGAAGGTCTCCTCGTCAGTAGCTACGACCCCGTTCTTGGCTCCCATCTCCACGGCCATATTGCAGACTGTGAGCCGACCGTCAACGGGCATATTCTCCATTATTGTGCTGGCGAACTCCACAGACTTGTAAGTCGCACCATCGGCCCCAGTCTCACCTATGAGATACAGGATGACGTCTTTGGGGGCGACCATTCGGGGCAGCTTCCCTTCTAGGACGAACTTCATGGTTTCAGGGACGCGGAACCACAGCTTACCACTGAGGAATATCGCGGCCACATCCGAAGAACCCAGCCCCGTAGAGAAGGCGCCCAAAGCCCCGTAGGTGCAAGTGTGGCTGTCCGCGCCGACTACGACGTAGCCGGGTCGTACATAGCCTTGCTCGGGCATGAGTTGGTGGCAGACGCCTTGCCCAACATCGTAGAGCTTGATATCTTGCTCCTTGGCGAAGTTCCTCATCAATTTGTGGAGGGTGCTCAACTCCTCAAAGTCGCTTGGCGCGTTGTGATCGATGAAGAGTATTATCCTATCCTTATCCCATACTTTCTTGGCGCCGAACTCTCTGAAGGCCTCGATGGCGAGGGGGGCTGTCCCGTCGTGGGCCATGATATAGTCTATGTCGGCGACGACGATGTCTCCCGCCTCCGCCTTCCCGTGGCTTGCCTTGGAGAGGATCTTCTCAACTATCGTCTGACCCATCTCGTGGTCACCGGTTCCGCCTGAAATCTAGGCCTATTCTGTCAAGGCCCAAGTCATTTAAGTATTCTCTTAGCGTCACATGTCTAGCAAGTAAAACCTATGACTTCTAAGGTCTTGATCCTCGCTGACATCCACGCCAACCCGCCAGCCCTTAAAGCAGTCCTAGACGACGCAGGCAAGGTAGATCGGATCCTCTGCGCCGGTGACATAGTGGACTACAATCCTTGGCCTCTAGAAGCCCTCAGGATGGTTGAAGAACATCATATCGCTAGCGTAATTGGTAACCATGACAGGGACTGCGCTCAAGGCTCACCAGTAGGCTACAACCCCTACGCGCAACAGAGCTGCGCCTGGACCCATAATCAACTCACAGAGGAGGCAAAAAGGTGGCTCCTTGCTCTTCCTGAGAAGATGCGAGTCGATGTGGACGGTCAGACGGTCTTCCTATGCCACGGCAGCCCAAGAGGCCTCGTCGACGAGTACGTCTTCCCTCCGCCCTATACGCCGAGGAAACTCCTCAGAGAGTACCTGTGCGAGGTTAAGTCTAACATCTTGGTCATGGGGCATACCCACGTGGCTTTCATCGAAGAGTTCCCCGAGGGTTGGGTTATAAATCCAGGGTCCGTGGGCCAACCACGGGACAGGGACCCGAGGGCCAGCTACGCTATCCTCACGGTTGATGTCTCAGAGGTCAGCCTCACACTCCATAGAGTTGAATACGATGTTGACGAGACGGCTGCGAGGATAATCGCGGTAGGCCTGCCCCATTTCTTGTCTCAGAGGCTCTATCTAGGAATATAGTCTACAAAGCCTAAAGGTTAATTAGCTGGTCTCTACGTCACTAAGCCCTGCAACGGAAGTCACCTTCATGCCACGATTCAAGACCACCACCGAGATACTCAGCATCTCAAAGGATAAGGAACATATCCGAAACGCGGGCATAATCGCCCACGTCGACCACGGGAAGACAACCCTCACCGACTCCCTCCTAGCGGCAGCCGGGCTCCTCAGTCCAAGCATGGCTGGGCAAGCCTTAGCCCTCGACTACCTAGAGGAAGAGCAGAAACGCCAGATGACGATTAAGGCCGCGAACATCAGCCTCTACTATGAGAGGGACGTCGGCAATTATCTCATCAATCTTATTGATACTCCCGGCCATGTCGACTTCTCAGGGCGGGTCACAAGGAGCTTGCGTGCCATAGACGGGGCTGTGGTGGTCGTGGACGCTGTTGAAGGGGTCATGGTTCAGACCGAGACGGTCACGCGTCAAGCCCTAGAGGAGAGAGTCCGACCGGTCCTCTACGTGAACAAGATCGACCGCCTCATCAAGGAACTCAGGCTAACCCCCGACAAGATTCAGGCCACGCTTGGCCAGATAATCACCGACTTCAACCGTCTCATAGAGATTTACGCTGAACCCGAGTTCAGGGAAAAGTGGAAGGTAAGCCCTGCCACAGGAACCCTTGCCTTTGGCTCCGCGAAGGATCGTTGGGGTCTTACCTTGGGCATGGTCAAGGAGAAGGGGGTAAACTTCAGCAACATCGTCGACGCCTACCAGAATGACACAGTTGACGCTCTAGCCAAGGAGGTTCCCCTCTACACAGCAGTACTGAATATGATCACCGAGCACATGCCGAATCCCCTTGAGGCGCAGAAGTATCGCGTACCCAAGGTCTGGCACGGAGACTTGAATAGCGACATCGGGAAAGCGATGGTCGCCTGCGACGATAACGGGCCAGTGGTCATGAGTGTGATTCAGGTGAACGTTGACCGTCAAGCCGGGGTTGTAGCAACAGGTCGGCTCTTCTCAGGCACCATCCATGATGGCGACCCCGTGTATCTGGTGAACGCTCGCGCTCATGGTAGGGTTCAACAGGTGGGCATCTACATGGGCGCCTTCAGGGAGATCGTCGGTGAACTCTCCGCCGGCAACATCCCCGCACTCCTAGGCTTGTCCGCTGCCAGGGCTGGAGAGACCATAGCGGCAAATCAGGAAGCGTTCCCCTTCGAGGCAGTCAAGTATGTCACTGAGCCGGTCGTGACTATGGCCATCGAGCCCAGGTACAGTCGTGACCTTCCCAAGCTGATAAGCATCCTCAGGAATCTCTCCATCGAGGACCCGACCCTCGTCACGAAGATCGATGAGGAGACTGGGGAGTACCTCATCAGCGGCATGGGCCAACTCCACCTGGAGATAGCAAAGACGTGGATCGACAAGACCGGCATCGAGACCGTTACATCTAACCCCATCGTCATCTATCGAGAATCCATCCGAGGCAGGGCAGGCCCCTTCGAGAGTCGCTCACCGAATCGGCACAACCGTCTCATCATGTCCGTTGAGCCTCTCTCCCCTGAGCTGGTGGAGATGATCCGTACGGGTAAGATCCACGATGGCATGGACCGTAGGGAGCTGGCTAAGATTCTCCGCGATTATGGATGGGAGACGGATGAGGCTCGGGGAATCTGGGTTATAGACGAACGGAGCAACATCCTCACCGAGACCACGAAGGGCGTCCAACGCCTCGACCAAATCAAGGGCTCGATAACGATAGGATTCACCGACTCCATGGAGAGTGGCCCCTTAGCCGGAGAGCCTGTTCGAGGAGTGAAAATCCGCCTAGAGGACGCCACAGTCCACGAGGACCCCGTCCACTTCGGGCCAGGACAGATAATCCCCGCGACCAGAGCAGGCATCTTCGCCACCATCTTGAGCGCGAATCCGGCGTTGCTTGAGCCGTTGCTCAAGATAAATGTGAAGCTCCCCGTAGAACAGGTCGGATTAATCACCAGCGTCATCGCCCAGAAGCGGGGCCGCGTCCTATCGATCGACCAGAAGGAGTACCTCACCTACGTGACCGGCGAGATACCCGCTGCTGAGGCCTTCGACCTAAGCGAAGTCATCCGTGGAGCAACAGGAGGACGCGCCTTCTGGGGTACGGAGTTCAGCCGCTGGGAACTCGTGCCTACGAATCTTCAAGGTCCCCTTGTTGCAGATATTCGTAAGCGTAAGGGTATGAGTCCGCAGCCTCCTAGACCGCAGGATCTGTTGCGGTAATTCTCCAAAAGGCATAAGACCGGTCGATTTCCTCTAATGTGAGGTATGCGGCTGTGGTCTAGCCTGGTCTAGGACAGGAGCCTTCCAAGCTTCTAACCCGGATTCAAATTCCGGCAGCCGCACCACCCCAATCCTTCTTAGCCACTGAACTGATCCTCATTTGGGCTCCAGCGACCTTTGCATATGTCTAATCGACTTATGGCCTGTCTGCTCATTACTCTAAATCTTTAGTTTAGGCGGATATTCCGGGTGCGTTAATCATAAATAGGGTATTCAGAGAAGGAGGCTACAGGTTCAGGGAAGAGTCGAAAGCGACTGCACCCCCCTGCAGTAGGTTCGTCGTAGACTTCCCTGGACTCTTCTCCTCTCCTTATTTCTGATTGGAGCGTATCTAAGGGTTACCTTGTCCTTCATGTTCAGTGCAATCAACGCTAGACCTTCGGCGAGGACGAGAACGGACCCTGTGTCGATTCCTCTACTATGAAGCTCAGTCCGAAGGTTAGGCTGAGCGCGACGATTGTAAGGGTAGAAACGTTGGGCCAGCGTCCGACCTGAGGAGGCATTATGAAGTGCTGGAGGGCGGCAAAGAAGAGGGGGATGGGGAGAACAGAGCCCCATGAGCTAAAAGCAAGGAGACGCCATCGACTGAAAGGCGAGACCGCATTCCAGATCTTTGTTAAGAACCCCTTCGAAATTGATTCTTCACGTTTGTTTCCAAAAGGTATTTCCCAAGGTGATATAGTATTGTGTCCCTGAGAAAAGATGCCATCGCGTCCAGTCTATCCATTCGCTGCCATCGTAGGCCAAGAAGAGCTTAAGCTGGCACTTCTTCTGAACGCCATCAACCCGCACATAGGTGGTCTCCTCATACGAGGGCCGAAGGGGACCGGAAAGAGCACCTCTGTCAGAGCCTTGGCCGATATCCTACCTGAGGTGACGGTCGTTGATGGATGCCGTTTCAACTGTAGTCCAGTGGATCCGACTAACATGTGTCAAGACTGCTTGGTTAGGTACAGAAAGGACGATGCTCTCCTTCAGACCAAGCGCCCTATGCGTGTGGTCGCCCTCCCCATAGGCGCCACCGAGGACAGGGTAGTCGGGAGCTTGGATATTGAGCAAGCCATAAAGCTCGGTGTACGAGCCTTAGAGCCAGGCATCTTAGCTGAGGCGAACCAGAACGTCCTCTATATCGACGAGGTCAACCTCCTGCCCGACCACATAACTGACGACATCTTGGACTCGGCTGCCTCGGGATGGAATATCGTTGAGAGGGAAGCCATCTCGATAGGCCATCCTTCTCGTTTTATCTTGATTGGGACGATGAACCCTGAGGAGGGGGAGCTCAGGCCCCAGCTCATGGACCGCTTCGCACTGCATGTCACAGTCGGTGAAGTCTTGGATGAGAAATTGAGGGTCGAGATCATTAAGAACAACTTGGCCTTCGGGGAAAATCCGGTTGGTTTCACCAAATCCTTCGAGGCTGGGCAGGAGAATCTGAGGAGGATGATACAGGAGGCTAGGAGAATCCTCCGCGAAGTGACTGTACCTGATGTCTTGCTTGAGGTCGTTGCACGGGCCTGCATAGCCTTGAAGATGGATGGACATAGGCCTGACATAGTGATCGTCAATTCCGCCAAGACTTTGGCCGCCTTGGAGGGGCGAAGAGAGGTGTCGGTCGAGGATATTCTTCGGGTTGCTAAGATGGCCATAGGGTTCAGGACGCGAAGGGAAGGCTTCGAGGAACCCGCCACCGGGGAAGAGATACAGATGGCTTTTGAGACGGCTTTGAAGGAAAAAGGGCTTATAGATGCCGGGACCAGTCGATAGGCGAGATACGAACGCGCTACCTGAGTTGTTTATGGAGACTGAGAAGCCGGTCTATCCCTTCACGGCTATCGTGGGGAAGGAGCGCGCGAAGCTCGGCCTCGTCCTCAACGCCATAGACCCTTCCATCGGGGGAATACTCCTCACAGGCCCTAAGGGCTCAGGGAAATCCACCCTTGTGAGAGCGGCGGCCAAGATCTTCCCGAATGTGGAGACAGTTGAAGGCTGTGTCTTCAGTTGTAGCCCCTCGGATCCTACCAATATGTGCGATCTTTGTCGAGAGCGATTCGAAAGCCAGGGAACGCTGCCTATGACGAAGAAGCGTGTTCGATTGGTTCAGATCCCCATTGGAGCCACAGAGGACAGGATCGTCGGGAGCATCGATGTCGAGAGGGTCTTGAAGGAGGGCCTTCGAGCGCTTCACCCCGGCCTCCTAGCCGAAGCAAATCAGAGTATCTTGTATCTAGATGAGACTAACCTTCTTCCCGACCACCTCATGGACACGATACTGGATGCTTCATCGTCGGGATGGAACATCGTTGAGAGGGAGGGAATCTCGACGTCTCATCCTTCTCGTTTTATCTTGATTGGGACGATGAACCCTGAGGAGGGTGAGCTCAGGCCTCAGCTCATGGACCGTTTCGGCCTTCATGTAAGGGTCGAGAACGTCAGTGACCTCGTAGAAAGGGTCGAGGTTGTCAGGCGAAATATCGAGTTCACAGAAAATCCTGACGAGTTCATTAAAAAGTATGAGGCAGAAGACGCTCGAATTCGAAGCGCAATAGAAGAGGCCAGAGAACTACTTCCGAAGGTCATCATTCCTCCTTCTATCTTAGACGATATTGCCCGGGTCCACTACAGGCTCCAAGTTGACGGCTACAGGCCCGACATAGTCACAGTCAAGGCTGCTAAGGCACACGCGGCCTACATGCAGCGTCTTGAGGTTGCGCCCGAGGACGTTAGAATAGCTCTGGAGTTTGCGTTGACTCACCGAACCAGAATATCTGGACTGAAGGAACCCCCTAACATACAGGAGATAACCACTGTCCTTGAGGGTAAAACTACTATTGGAAAACTCATCCAGAGACTTGAGCGTAAAAGTCTGCGCATGCCCGTTTCCAGAGAGGTGAAGGCTGGAGGTAGACTCTTCAACTCCCTTGTGGCGTTTCTCATACTCGTCCCCGCGATAGCGCTCCTTCTCTTATCCTCCCCGAGCCTTGTTGAAATTATCGCTCAGTCGCCGTTCGAGGCCCTGTTAGCGACCCTTGCAAGCGTCATAATAGGCGTCCTAGTCAGTCGATTGGTGCACCGCGATTCGCGTCCAACTCGGGTCAAGCTTCTGGACCTTTCCAGAATCACATCCTTTCAGGGAAGAACCTCTCAGATTGCCGTAGAGGACCCGGAAGGAACTATTCGGACACCATCGATGGCTGATCTGAAAAGAGAAAGAAGCGTGATTCTGGAGGAGATGAGGAAGGAACTCGTTACACTGAAGGATTTTCCAAAGGTCGTGGAACCCTTGAGACCGCCTAAACGGTCAAGGGAAGGGAAGGCTCGGCGAGGAACACAGTACCTTGTAGGTAAAAGGGCTAAGATAGTCACATCCTCCTCCAAGGGTAGGTACGCCTACTATCAGCTTCCAAAGAAGAGGCCTTGGGATGTCGCGCTGGTCCCTACCTTAAGAGCTGCTTCACCTTTCCAACGCATGCGTAAGGCTGATGGAGTATCAATTGTGGTGAAGCCCGAGGATCTGCGGATGAAGATCAAGGAGTATAGGGCGCCCTTCTCCATAGTCCTCTTGGTAGACATGAGTTTCTCCATGGCAACATCCTTGGTGAATATCGGCAGAGCCATCTTCAGCCTCCACCGGAGCGTGTATAGGAGAAGGGACCGCGTCTCCTTGATAGTCTTCAAGGGCAAGGATGCGGTGGTTCTTCAACAGCCGACGACTAACCTTAACATGGCTGTGGGACGGCTGAGGAACGTCGAAACCAGCGACTTCACACCTATGGCCACGGGTCTTCTCCGGGCTTGGCGCCTTCTTCGTCTCGAGAAACAGCGGAACAAGGATGTGGTTCCCATGCTCATAATCATCTCCGACGGCATAGTCAATGTTGCACTCAATCAACCCATCTCTGCAACCAGCAGAAAGTATTACATGAGTGAAGCCCAAGCCGATGTCATAGACCTGGCGCATATGTTGAAGAGGGACGGAATGCGCGTCATCGTCATCAACACCTCTCACCGAAGGCAGGAGGTTCCTGGCGACCTCTTCAGGAAGGTAACGTCCTCTATGGAATGGTATACTCCGACTGAGTTGATGCTTGAATTAGCCCAGATTACGGATGGAAGTTACTATGGGCTGAGTTTTACGCGTGAGGGGGCTGCGGCGCTTAAGAAATCGAAGCTTGATGACTGGTTCTTCTTTGAGGCCAGTGCTTAAGGTTCTCAGAGTCCGAGTGGTGTAGTCCATCGAACGATGTCTCTGACGGTCTTGTCTACGTAATCGCCGCAGTGGAGCGCGATGTCATTCGCAGTGATTATTCCATAGATTATGTCATCTCTCACAACTGGGAGACGCCGGACATTGTTCTCGCGCATAACTTGAGAGGCCTTAAGCAGGTCCTCATCAGGGTCTATAGTTATCAAAGGCGTGGACATGATCTGACCAATGAGCAGCTTCTTCGGGTCCAATTCTTTAGCTATTACTTTCTGCACGAAGTCATGCTCCGTGACTATCCCACTTGGCTGTCCCTCCTTCAAGATGACGAGAAAGCCCTTGCCTGCTTTTGCCATCTTTTTTGCTGCTTCGGTGACTGTAGCCGTATCTCCAAGGGTTGGGACGTCTTTCTCCATGTAGTCCTTCACAGTGTAAGACATTGCAATCGCTACCGCGAGTTAACGCGTTCGTATTTAAACCTCTAGCTGTCATCCTCAGTGAATGTGGAGTGTTGAATCCAAATTATGCGGTTCGAGATGGAAAAGATACCTTAGCTGCCCAAGAAGGCAACTTGAGGTGAGAAAGGCTGTCCAGAATCGTTTACTGTCGTGTTTCTCTGATGATTCCTGGATCGACAAGGATTGATCAGAGAGACGTTTGGACGCTAAAGGAGAACTGTTGGGAAGCTCAAGAGCGGTTTACTGGGTTATTGACGGTGTCTTCTTTTGGACCCTAGGTCTATCGCTAGGAGGGCGAGTATTATCAACGAGCTTGCGAGAAGAGTATCGAGCGTTTCTAATCCCTCGACAGGCCTTCCACCTATGCTTCCATGCCTTATAGGTTTTTCTCCCCTGCCCTGAGTTCGCCTATTTGGCTATGGGCTCCCGTAGCCTTACGGTGATAGGCGCTAACTTCATCTCTTGGCTCAGAAGTGAGGTTAGGTCTTGGACACACCCAATCCCTGCATCTATGTTCCCGTATACTGGGTGTTTCCACATTCTCGTGGGGTCTAGGTTGAACATGGTAGGAGTTTGCTCTTGGACTCTGGGCCTCTTGATTTCCTTGAAGATGAAGTTTCTCAGGAAAGCGGCTCGCACTGAAGCATAGCTTCTTAGGATCTCATCCCCTTCATATTCGCCCACACCATGCCATATGGAGCCGTCTTCAGGTGACAGAAGGGCGTAAAGGGCAAACTGGGGGGACGAAGAGGTTTCACCATAGGTATAATCCGTGAAACGGTTCGCGGGAAGCTCAAAACTATCTTTACATCTCACGAAGCTTAGATCATTAGGGTCCGCCATATTCGGGTAGAGGCTTGTCGTCTGGTATCGGACGCGAATCGTGGCCAGAGACCCGTTGGAGAAGACCAATCTACCGCGTGCAGCGCGTTTAGATCCAAACCCCCTAGTTGAATGTGGTACGGTTGGGAGGAGGGTCTTATTCTTTATGCTCCGCCCCATCAGCGTATACAGGGACTCTATGGCCTCATAGCTCATGTGGCTGGCTTCCACCAGAGCGTGGAGGGGGCCCCTCCTCTCCTCGTTCATGAGTGTCTCTAAGGGCATTCTAAGCTGAGACAATCGAAGCTCCAAGCCTAGGTCTTGGTAGATCCGGCTCAACTCTTCATATTTTACGTTGTCCACGAAATCCACGTATCTTCGAATATTTCCAAGGCTTTGCTTTACAAGGTCCACCTCATCCTTCGAGATGAGTGAACCATTGTATTTTTCGAGGAAGCGCCCGTCTAATTCGAGCCCGTCTGTTGTCACATTGGCCACTGGGAAGGCGCTTTGTCCACTCGTAACTATCGAGCTACGCAGAGGGTTATTCGAGTATCTATCAGGCTCCACGTCGTCTGTTTCGAGGATGAAGGGAACCAACTTCCCTTCAGGGGGTTTTCGAAGGGCCTCCGCCATCTCTTCTACGTCCTCTGACTCGAAGGCTGTTGAGGCGAGGCGATGATTTACGCAGACCTCTAGTAGTCGCGCAGCAACGAGGCCCTCTACCTCTTCGAGTGTGAGTTGAGGGCTGGAGTACTCTGTTGATGTTCGTAGGAAGAAGCAAGAGCCGTGGTAGGCCTTCGCTTTCTTACCTTTGCCGTCAAAGATATAGAGGGTTACCGCATCCCTCTCGACCTCATCATGGGATGAAATCGCCTTCGCAAGTGCCTCGACGCTACTCTTCGAGGAAACTAGGAACTCCTTGATCATTCTCGAGACCAGGTCGCCAGACATCTTAACCCCGTTCCAAAGACTCCATGGCCAGTATGCATCCCCTATCAGCAGGAGTTGGGCCACGGAACATCCTAACGACAGGGAAGTCCTTAACGAACCCCAGTTTCAAGAGGAAGTCAGCAACATCAGATCTGTCGGATGGTACACCCACATGGGTTTCCAAGCCATTCAACTCGTTTCCCAATGACCGAAAGAGGCGGAACCCCTCCTCCTCACGTCCAGGGGTACATATCCACGGCCCAATCTCCGTGGTGGTTGACGACTTAACCGCCATCAGATACGTTACAGGTTTTCCGTCTTCAAGGACGGCATCGCATATACCTTGAGGAGAGTCATATATAGTTTTCAGAAGTCTCCCCCTCGGAGCACCGAAGCATTGCCTGTCGAATTCCACGATTGCTTGCAGGTCTAGGCTGTCTGGTTTGGGCATCTGCTCACCGGTCCAAGAGACCTTCCTGCACACTAGCCAAGAGAAGTTCCTGTCAGCCTTGAAGCCTAAGCCCTCGTAGAAGGGGACCACGTTCCTATACGCGTATAACCCTGTTGTGGTGACGCCTGTGGCCTTAAGGTGGTTGAGGGCCTCCGATACGAGGGCGGCTCCGATGCCTTTCCCCCGTTCCTCGGGTTCGACGATGATGTTTCCGACCCAGCCAATCGGCCCGTAGGATATTGAAGTGGTGACTCCGATAACCTTGTCACCCCTTACGACTACGAAGCATCCTTCTGGCTCAAGTCGCATCATATAGGCGAAGTCCTCCTCTCCGAACCCCCAGTTCATCAGGTTCGTCAGGTCCACAGTTTGAGGAGCATCATCCTTCTCCATGAGCCTGATAGAGTAGGACTGGCCCATATTCCTACAGAAATCGTTGGGGGAATACTTATACTGTTCTTAGCTGGGTAAGGTTAGTATGCTCCCGCGTCAGGATTCGGCCAAGGTCGATGTGGAAGGCTTCAGCCTAGAACGAGGCCTCCCGGTGGGGACATACCTTCTGACACAAGTAGTCCACGGGCTAGACAATTCTCCGGCGGTCCGAAAAATGTTCCCAATGGAGGACGAACGGGAGAAAGTTTTGAGCAGAACCCGGGTCAGCATAGCTGAGGGGAAGGGCTATATGCGGGTAGACCTTGACGGAACCATCCTTGTCGCTCAGGAACATCTCCGCTCCTCTGATGAGCGGGTGATCTATCTCGACTTCGTCCATGAGCTCGTTCATGTGAAGCAGGCTGAGGAGGGTTGGACCCTCTATGATAGAAGCGTCCGCTACGTTGACAAGGAGACTGAGATCGAGGCTTACAGGGTGACAATTGAGGAAGGGAGGCGTCTCGGCATGAGTGAAGACGAGCTTCGGGACTACCTTGAGGTCCCTTGGATAACGGAGAATGAGTTCGAGAGGCTTGTGAGCCGCCTTGGCGTCGGCTCCAAGACATAGTCTGGTCAGTCCGGGTCGAATTTATCGATCTAATCTAAGTCGATATACGAGGCTTCTTTAATCCTCGTTAGGCGTAGTGTAACGGGGCTCTAGGGTCCGCTATGGGGTAATGGTCTAACGCGCCCATATTTCACATCCACAAAATTTAACTATTCAACTGTATAACTGTTAACGCATGGGATGCTTGGAGAACCTCGCCCCCCACATCATCGCAACCCTCGGCATCTTCTCAGACCTCATGACAACACAACTCGGACTAGCAAAAGGCCTCCGCGAAGCCCACGCCTTCTACCACCCAATCTACGCCCTCACAATCTTCTGGCTAGTCTTGACAGTCGGCACCTTGACCATACCAAGAAGGACCCTATGGCGCATACCCATCTACGCCATAGCCTATAGCTCCTTCCTAGGAGCCTTCAACAACATCCTCGTAATCCTAGGCATCTTCGGAGGCCTAGTCCATTAATACGAAATCATAAATTTTGGTTGGTGCGGCTGCCGGAATTTGAATCCGGGTTAGAAGCTTGGGAGGCTCCTGTCCTAGACCAGGCTAGACCACAGCCGCATCAAGAGGCCTGTAACGAGGAGAGTCCAAGAAGCGTTTTAAGGTTTTGTCCATCCACAATATTATTCAGGAGCACTCAGGTACGCGTCACGGGTTCATATTCGAAGCAATTTTCAACCCTGTAGCTCTCTTGGTCGAAGGGTTTATCAGGTCTTCAAGGAATCCTCTCACCATCCACTATCTCAAATCCAAGGTATGTGGCCAGAGAGGATGGGCACCTCCGAGATGGACCGTTCGAACCATACGCAAGGTCTTCGCATAGTCGTCTTCGATGTGGAAGGAGTGATCCTGCCGAAGCAGCGTTACCTTCTGGAAGAGATGGCCCTGCTGAGCCGATGGAGTCAACTATTAGTCCTGCTCGATGGGCTCCTCTACGAGGCGGGAATGAGGCCTCTAAGACCGACCCTAGAGCGGATCTACCGCCGTTTCCGAGGGGTCGCCTTTGAAGACTTTGCAGAATCTTTCGAGAAGGTCCCTCTCATTCCAGGCGTCTTAGAGGTTTTCGATAGGTTGAAAGAAGAGGGGCTCTTGATAGCATTGATAAGTTCCGGTATCCCGGAGCCCTTCATCCAGAGGCTTGCCAGAAGGCTCAATGCTGACTACGCAATTGGCCCGACGCTTGAAGTTGAGGAGAGCAGGCTGACTGGTAGAATCCTCGGTGAGATCATAGAGACCGACGGCAAAGAAGCGGCGCTTTCTCACGTTCTCAAGGAGACGGCAGTTCCTCCAGCGGCCTGCGCTGTCGTGGCTGACGATAGAAACAACCTACCGATGTTTCGCCTAGGAGTGCTGAGAGTGGGTTTCAACCCTGACTTCGCCTTAACAGCCCATTCCGACTACGTGGTCAGGGGCGACCTCCATGAGGTCAGCTCCATTCTGTTGAATGACCATCAATCCGAAACTTCAAATCCTAGACGGAACTCGTTGCATGTCAGGGAGATCATACATATTGGCAGCTTCATATTGCCCTTAATCTGTCAGTTCTTGGGCTTCAGTCGATTCCTTGTAACTGCACTAATTCTCCTGACAGTGTTCGGATACACGTTGAGCGAGGTAGCCCGCTTTCGAGGACGCCGTCTTCCCCCTTTTACTACAGTGACCAGGTGGGCGGCGACTGGCCCGGAGCGCTGGGACTTTGCGACATCACCCGTCTTTCTGGCAGTGGGCTTCACCCTTTCTCTAGTTGTCTTTCCTCCTCCCTCAGGCTACATCGGAACAACCGTAGTTACTTTAGGCGACGGGGTTGCTAAGATAGTGGGGGGCCGATGGGGGAGACTCATGATTCCTTTCAACAAACCCAAGAAGGTTGAAGGAACCCTCGCTGGACTCGCTGTCTCCGCTCTGGTCGCAAGCATCTACACGAATCCTGTAAGCGCGTTACTAGCGGCGAGTGCCGGAATGTTGGTTGAAGCAATTCCCACGCCAGTCAACGATAACCTGCTTATTCCAGTGGTGGCCAGTCTCGTCGCTCTTGTTCCACTCTAAATTGGGCCAAGATTGATACGAAAAAGTAGGAGGTGGAGAAGGGTTTTACTTTGGAGTGGGGACGCGTAGCCACTTACGGTATCCTCGATACTGGGTGAAGACAATTAGCGCTACTACGCCGACGACGATGATGGTGAGGATTGTGCTTCCGTTACCTCCGACCGGGGGTATCAGGTTCAGGATACCCACTAAGGCGTTCCAAGCTAGGGCTGCTCCCTCCGATAGCACATTTATCGCGTTCGGCCTAGGAACCTGCAACGCTAGGACATTGGATGACTGGATGTACTCGTCTCCCATGTAGGTGTAGAGGACTACCGCCGCTGGTAAGGTGTAGGTTCCCAACTCTTTGGGCTGAATCACGTAGGAGAGTTTGGCCGACGATGAGCCGTTGATGTATTGGTAGTTGGCTGAAGTGGTCCCTGAGACCAAGGTGGCCGCGGGGTAGAAACGTTGCCAAGAGGAGTCGTCTATTTGAACGTTCTCGGCCGCCTCTGAGTCATCGTTGATTAGGATTACCGTGATGTTGACTACTTGGCCCCTCTCGACTTCGCTGACCGAAGCGGTCTTAGAGACCCTGAGTTGGAGTGGGAACCTCTGGGTGAAGGTGAGGGTTAAGGTACTGGGATCGATGGTAACGCCGGGGGGTAGGGTGGAGGCCGTCAAGTTGAAGGGTAGCTGTTGGCCTTCTTGAGACATCATCGAGCTCAGAAGGCTCACGATGTCGTTGATCTGTGTAGCGTTTAAGGTTGAGACGATTTTGGTTATGGGGGACGAGGCCTGCCCAGGGGCCGTCGTGTTCCCTGTTGGGATGAAGGTGATGATCGACGAGGCATTCGAGTAGCTGGAAAAGGCTAGATCCTCAGTCGTCTGGAAAAGGTCTGCGATGTTGAGTTCATGGACAATAATCGGCGACGAGTGGAAACGCGAGGCGAAGAAGCAGCCGAGACCCCAGAAAGGAATCTTCCCATCCAGCGTCGGTAGGAAGGATGGAAGCTCAAACCCTGACTCTGAGTCTGGCTCTCCAAATGCTTCCACATTGATGAAGCCGGTTGCCAAGACCGTTCCGTTGGCAGAGAACCTAGTCTTTCCTGGGGTGAGCACGCCTGTCCTGTAGACTCTTCCGATGTAACGCGCTAGTCCTCCCCTAGTCGTTTCCGGAAGTTCCCCAACTAGTTTGTCCGCTGCACCAGAGAAGGTGAGTTCACTCTGATACGAGAAGATCCTGACAGGTGCGTCTTCAATCGGCAGGCTACCTGTGGGGATGAATGGCGTGAAGGTCGTGCCGAACTTCTTTCCGAAGAGATCTGCCGCGGTATTTGCTTGGCTCTGGGCGGTCTCTTGGCTCATGCGGTCTCCTCTGTAGACGAGAACGAGGATCGTGGACGGTGCGAGTTCATAGAATCTCAACACTTCGTTCAGATTGACTCCGGAGATACTCATTTGCTTTAGCAGGAGGCTTACTTCATTCGTAACGGCTGACAACTCAAGCTTCTGGGCTATCAGGGCCGCGCCGATACTGTTCTCGAAGGCTGGGTTGGAGAGGTCAATCCCCTTCAGGATTTGGGCTGTGTCCACGAAGACCGCGCTTGCTATGGCAGTACCCTGAGGAGTAACTGTGGCAAGGATAGTCTCTGAGTATAAGCCGGAACCTGCTCTGACTGGAACGATAACACCTAGGGACGATAGAAGAACTAGAAGAGCTAAGGCTGCAAGGAGGGGCTTCCTCGTCAGGGTCTTTGGGACAGCCATATGCTTTGTCCTGAAGGCCTCGATGCGCGGAGATAAGGGACGGAGCGTCAGCTTACCTAGTTCGCATCCCACCAGTGCAGCTACAGAAAGGATTACTAGGTTCTTGACAACGCTCAAGACCACCGTGTTCAACAATATGTCTATTATAATCTCCGGATTGAAGGATGTGAAGGAGAGGCCTTGAATCTGCGCGTAGACTTCGCTCACAACTGGGGCGTTCATAATTGTGGCCAAACTGGCTCCTTGAGGGACTGGTGGTAATAGATTCAGGATGTTCACTGGATTGGACAAAATGCCATGATTGCGTACTACGTCAAAGAGTCCATACGCCGCTAGGCTCAGTACGGAGAGTTGTGCCGAGTAGACGCTCAACACTGTGGCAACGCTTCCTACGCGTTTCCGGATGATCATTCCTCCTATGAGGCCAACGACGGCCCAGAGGATGGCGATGAAGGTGAACTTGAAGGGGTCTGCGAAGAGTACGTAGAGACTTGAGAAGACGAAGACTAATGGGAGGCCAAAGATCGGGCCCAGCCAATCGACGAGGGCGTTGTAACCTGTGGGAAGGAAGGTGTAGCCAGCCAGTAATGCTATTAGTCCGCAGATTAGGAATGCAGCTAGTTTTCTCATAGGAGCACCGAGGTTTAAAAGGTTGCCCCGCCTCTATTTATGCCAAGTTATGTTTACATCCAATTCATATATACAGAGGAGTAATCAATTATCCTCGCCGAGAAGATCTGACGATAGCGGTTGAGGGGCGGAGATGAAGGGCACTATGGATGGGGATGTGCCGGGGGAGACAATCCTTTCTAAATGCCACGAGATTGCGAAGGATAGGGAGATCGTGGCCGCGGCATTATATGGTTCAAGGGTGGGAGGCTATGCGAGGAAGGACAGCGACTACGATATTCTCCTAGTAATACGCGACTATCCAGAGGATGTCAGATACCACTACGTCACGACGGAGGATGGTCAACTAGCGATACTGGCCGTCGACCAAGATGCCTTGGAGAAGGATGTGGAGAAAGGAGTCTTCGGAGACTTCGTCGCTGGCAGATTGCTAACACCTCACGTTGCGATTTTGAATGAGGAATATATTTGGCGCGTCGAAGTCGCTGTCAAGAAACGCTTCGCCGAGGAGGACTTGAAGGATCTGGTCTTGGAGTACGGTGAACTCGCTTGTGGACTGACTATCATCCCCACCTATCTAGTGCTTGCGAGGATGGAGAAGCGGGCCCGAGCCTACTCGCCCCTAAGGTACAGCTACGTTAACATCCTCCGACCCGACCTGAGAGAAAATAACCTAGGCCTAATTCTCGAAGGATACCATGAAGCCTTGACTCAACTGGAGAAGGAGGGCGCGGTCAAATTCGATGGAAAATATGTCCAATTCCAAGCATCCTTCGTAGACAAGGTTCTCTCCTACAAGATGTATAATCGGGTCGTCAACTTCGTCGCCTCCAGCCGACGGACCTTCAACGCCTACATAACCCATGGGAAGGCTGGGAGGGTGACCCTTGATATTGTGGCCCGGGAGTTGGCCTCTAAGCTGAAGCGGGAGATTCAGATGGCGTTCCACAGGCAGGGGTTGGATGATCCTAAGGATTATCTGTTCCTTGAGACCGAGAAAGGGTTGCTGAGTCTGAATAAGACGGACTCGATTATCGAAAAACTGAGAGACATCCGCGGTGGGAGTGACATAACCGCTAAGACGTTGGGGACTGCTCTGAACGAGGTCTACTTCGTTGAGATTGATGGAGAGAAGCTTGTCGCCAAGAGGTTCACGGACTGGTACAACTTTAAATGGTTCATTCTGAACGTTGTGACCTTGGGTACCAAGGTCTTCAGCACTCAGGGGAAGGCGCGTCTCTCGAATGAGTATGTAACGAATCGTTTCTTGGCCGAGAATGGGATCCTCGTCCCCGAGATAGTCTCCGTGAGTATACCTGACCGGCTCCTCGTTGAGAGGTTCGTTGAGGGTAGGTCCGTCCTCGATATCATCGTCGAGGTCATGGCGTCTGACAGCCTCAGCGAGGAGTATGAGCATCTGGCCTTCGAGGTCGGTCGAACCCTTGCTAAGATACATGGCCGCGATGTAGTCTTGGGTGACTGTAAACCTGAGAACTTCATCCT
>Ga0172362_10001551_pt1 | contig 19646 bp, 13 predicted proteins | sample LakKivs1_kivu2a2_FD_114534 | JGI IMG/M metagenome (GOLD analysis project Ga0172362, IMG submission 114534) | Sediment microbial communities from Lake Kivu, Rwanda - Sediment s1_kivu2a2 | ecosystem: Environmental > Aquatic > Freshwater > Lake > Sediment | place: Rwanda: Western Province, Lake... | reverse complement strand
CCGGTCCACGGCCAGTCCCTGAGCCTGTTCGGGAGACATGTACTGAGGTGTGCCAACGCTGGCCCCGCTGGTCGTCAATTGGAGGCTATCCTCCAGCATCTTGGCCAGGCCAAAGTCAGAAAGTAAAGGCCAATCTTCCTCCACCATCAAAATGTTGCCCGGCTTGACGTCACGATGGATCACACCCTGGCTGTGGGCATAGGCCAGGGCGTCTCCCACTTGAGAGATCACGTTGACCACGTACGCCAGGTCTTGTGGCCAGCCGAGACGCTCCCTGAGCGTGCCTCCGCCGACGTACTCTGTAACCAGATAGAACATGTCGCCCTGGCGGCCGTAGTCGAAGATGGTCAAAATATTCCGGTGGCGCAACCGGGCCACAGCCCTTGCTTCACGCTCAAAGCGCGCGATAAAGTCTTCGTCCCCAGCCAGGCTCGGCGTCAGTACCTTCACCGCCACATGGCGGTCGAGGGCAGACTGATAGGCTTTGTAGACGGTAGCCATGCCCCCCTTGCCGACCTGCTCAAGGATGTGATATTGCCCGATGGTTGCGCCATCTAAATCTACGAATGCTTCAAACAAGTCACTTGTACCAGGATATCTACAATTTTGTGTGCACGACAATTTCGAGTGATACAATAGCATATCACATCCTCAGGCGCAGGTCAATAGGAAAACATGCCTACTGCCCGCCATCCGTGTCAGTTATGCGGATGAGGTAGTCGCTACGCTGGGGTTGGTACTGTTAGTAGGACTGGCCTGGAAGCATAACAGGACGGAGTGAGGCCCCGCCCTACGCTTCCTCGATTCCCAACCGCGCGCGTCGCCGCTCCTGTTCCCAGGCCGGCGCGTCTGCGCTCTCTTTCTCCGCCAGTGCCGCCCGCAGTTCGAAGATCTGGTCCCTCAGGAGCGCTGCCTTCTCGAACTCCAGGTCCTGGGCAGCCGCTTTCATCTGTCTCTCCAATTCCCGAATCAGGCGATCCAATTCGTCTTCCGGCAACTGTCCCAGTGCCAGACCTGGCTCCTGGTCGGGTGCGGTTTGCCTGCGCACCCGGTCGGTCAGGTCACGGACCTCCTTGACGATGGTGGCGGGTATGATACCGTGCTCTTCGTTATACTGCACTTGAATCTGGCGACGTCGCTCCGTCTCCTCGATGGCCCGCTTCATCGAATCGGTGACCCGGTCGGCGTACATGATGGCGGTGCCGTTGACGTGCCGCGCCGCCCGGCCAACCGTCTGAATGAGGGCGACGTCCGACCGCAGGAAACCCTCCTTGTCTGCATCCAGGACCGCCACCAGGCTCACCTCCGGCAGGTCCAGTCCCTCTCGCAGCAGGTTGATACCCACGACCACGTCATAGGCTCCCAGCCGCAGGTCCCGCAGGATCTCCACTCGCTCGATCGTCTGGACCTCGCTGTGCAAATAGTGCACCTTGATGCCCAGTTCGCGCAGGTAACCGGCCAGGTCTTCAGCCATGCGTTTGGTCAGCGTCGTAACGAGCACGCGCTCGCCCAGCGCCACCCGTTCGTTGATCTGCCCCACCAGGTCGTCCACCTGCCCCTTGACCGGCTTGACGACGATCTGGGGATCCACGACGCCCGTGGGGCGGATGATCTGCTGCACCACCTGTTGGCTCCGCTCCAGTTCGTAGGGGCCAGGCGTGGCGGAGGTGTAGACGACCTGGTTGACACGGGCCTCGAACTCTTTAAAGTCGAGTGGACGGTTGTCTAACGCCGAGGGGAGGCGGAAGCCGTATTCGACCAACACTTCCTTGCGGCTGCGGTCGCCATGGTACATGCCCCGCACCTGGGGAATAGTCATGTGCGATTCGTCCACGACGAACAGGTAGTCGGCCGGGAAGTAGTCCAAGAGCGTCCAGGGAGGCGACCCAGGTGGGCGCTGCTGCAGGTGGCGGGAGTAGTTTTCGATGCCGGGGCAATAGCCAATCTCGCGGATCATCTCGATGTCGTAGCGGGTGCGCTGCTCCAACCGCTGCGCCTCCACGAGTTTTTCCGCCGCCTTCAGTTCGGCCAGGCGTGCCTCCAGCTCAGCCTCGATGTCGGCCAGCGCCTGCTCTCGCTGCTCTTCTGGGGTGATAAAGTGCTTGGCGGGAAAGATCTGCACCTCGTCCAGGTCTGCCAGCACTTCGCCGGTGAGCGGGTCAATCTCGGTGATACGCTCGACCTCGTCCCCCCAGAAGCCGACGCGGTAGGCAGTCTCGCCATAGGCGGGGCTGATCTCCAGCGTGTCGCCTCGCACACGGAAGGCCCCGCGCTTCAGGTCAAAGTCGTTCCGCTCGTAGTAGATGCTGACCAGGTGGCGGAGGAGTCCGTCGCGCCGGTGCTGCTCGCCCCGCGCCAGTTTGACCACCACTCGCCCCCACTCCTGGGGATCGCCGATGGCGTAGATGCAGGAGACGGAGGCGACGATGATGACGTCCCGGCGGGAGAAGAGCGCAGTCGTGGCGGCCAGGCGCAAGCGTTCTATCTCCTCGTTGATGTCGGCGTCTTTCTCAATGTAGAGGTCGTACTTTGCGACATACGCCTCTGGCTGATAGTAGTCATAGTAACTGACGAAATACTCAACGGTGTTGTGGGGAAAGAATTCACGGAATTCTGCATAAAGTTGAGCGGCAAGTGTTTTATTATGCGCCAGGACAAGGGTGGATTTCTGTACTTGCTCAATCACCTTTGAAATGACGTACGTCTTGCCCGTGCCGGTGGCGCCGAGCAAGGTTTGATGCTTGTATCCCTTCCGAATACCTTCCACCACTTGCTCAATGGCCTCTGGCTGATCGCCAGTGGGCTGAAATTCAGAAACGACTTGAAATCTGGGCATAGCCTTCTCCTGGACACAATGTAAAAGGTGAGGCATCTTCGATACATTATACATCAGGTCAGGGCAGCACGCCAGATTTGACAGATAGGGTAGTTGTGGTATGGTAGAAAGAATGCCAAATTGCGAACAGCGGATGAGGAATAGTAGAAACATGAAGCAGCGCACGGGGTGGATTTTCTTTGTCGGAGTCCTGGCGGCCATCGGGCTGTGCATTGGCACAGGGGGACTGGCAGTCGCCAGCCGGGTCTACAGCCAGCACTACGGCGGTCGCATCTACCCCGGCATCAGCGTCTACGGCGTGGACCTGGGCGGAATGACCGTGGACGAAGCCGCGACTGCGCTCCAGTCAGCGCTCCCCGACCCGGCCACGCTGCCACTGACGCTACGCGAGGGAAGCTACACCTGGAGCCGCTCCTGGGCCGACCTGGGGTTGCGCTTCGACGCGCTGGCGACCGCTCGCCTGGCCTATCAGGCAGGGCGCGAGGGGACATCTGAACAGCAAATCACAGTTCAACTGCGTGCACTCGTCGCTGGTTGGCCACTCTCCCCCGTCGTTCTGCTCCCCGACCTGGCGCAGGCCACCGCTGCGCTCGAGGCACTGGCTCCCGAGGTCGTCATCCCGCCGGTGAATGCCGGGCTAAGCATCCGACCCGACGGTGTGATCCCGGTGCCGGCTCAGGTGGGGCGCGAACTGGACGTGGGGGAGACTGTTGCCGTGCTTCCACACGCGATCAGCGCCGGCAACGAAGGATTGGTGCTGGAACTCTTGACCCGCCAGGTAGAGCCGGCCATCGGCAACCCCGGACCAGCGCAGGCGCAGGCCGAAGCGTTGCTGGCACGCCCGTTTACACTCGTCGCCAACGACCTGCTGACCAGCTTCAGCACTGCCTGGTCAGTGGAACCAGCGGCGGTTGCACAGTGGCTGATCGCCCAGCCAGTCGAGGACGAGCAAGGGGCCCGGCTGGTGCTGAGGGTGCAGGAGGAGGCCTTGCGCGCCTATCTGGAGGGCCTGGGCAGTCAACTGGCCGATGCCCCGGTCGCGCTCAACGTCGAGGGGACACTGACCCCGGTGCGAGCAGCACTCGAGGCTGGCGAGAGCCAGGCCACCGCTGCGCTCGTGCATCCGCCGCGCACCTACACCTTGCAGCCGGGGGACACGCTGGTTTCGGTAGCCCACGCACATGGCTTTCCCGTCTGGCGGCTGACCGAGGCCAACCCAGGCATCATCCCAGGCGAGCTGCGGCCCGGCCAGCAGATCATCATCCCCTCGATAGACGTGCTCTTCCCGCTGCCACTCATCGCCGATCGTCGTATCGTCATAGACATCTCTGATCAGCGCCTGTATGCGTACGAAGAGGACACATTGGTCTATGACTTCCTGTGCTCGACCGGTATCGCTTCCTCACCGACTATCACGGGTACGTTCCAGGTGTTGGGCAAAGAGGAGGAGGCTTATGCCTCCAATTGGGACCTGTGGATGCCGCACTTTATGGGTATCTATCGCGCCGGGCCTGATTTCACGAATGGCATCCATGGCCTGCCGACCCTCTCCAACGGTACCCGGCTGTGGGAGGGCTACCTGGGCCGTCCGATCTCCTATGGTTGCATCGTTATCGGTCTCGACGAAGGCGCTGCCCTCTACGCGTGGGCTGAGTTGGGGACGCTGGTAGTAATCCGGGACTAGTATTCTGAAACGCTGATGTAACACAAATGAAACCGCGCAAGTGTCGATTCTAGGTTAAATTATAGTAGTGCTGACCCAGGAACTGGAAGCAATTGTGCAGAAAGACATGGCTGAATTGACAAGGGTAAACGACGAGTTCCGAAGAAAGCAGGTGCCCGAGATCGGCCAGGAGATTGGCGCAACAGTGGAGAACACCTATCTCCTTGAGAACGTTGCGCGTGAGCGCGATGTCGCCCGCGCCCTGCTCGATACTGCCGAAGCCCTGAGCACGACGCTCCAACTGGACAAGTTGCTAGAGCGCATCCTGGACGAACTCCAACGGGTAGTGCCCTACGATGCGGCTGTGATCAGTCTGCTGCACGATGGACGTTGTTGGACCGCCGCCTCCCGTGGCCTGGATCACACACCCTCGACTGGATTCGGTCTGAATGAACGCCCTCTGGTGCAGCGGGTCGTGCGCAAACGCGGGCCGGTCATCGTTCCAGATGTACGTGAAGAGCCCGGCTGGTCCCCCGGCGAGGGGTTGGACCCGGTACGCTCCTGGCTGGGCGTGCCGTTGGTCTCCAAACACAGGGTCATCGGCGTGCTGACGATGGACTCCTATCACCTCGCCACCTACGACGACGAGGCAGCCCGTCTGGCCTTTGCTTTCGCCCACCAGGCCGCCCTGGCGATTGACAACTCTCGTCTGTACGAACAGACACGGGCATATCTGCACGAAACTGTCCTGCTTCACAGTGTCTCGGCGGCCATTTCATCTACACTCGACATGGGCCAGATGTTGCCTTACATGGCCCGCAGCCTGTGCGAGGCGCTAAACGGCGCTAACGTCGAGATCTATAAGCCTGACGAGAAGCACAATACGATCATCGTCGTCGCCAATTACGGAAGTGTTGAGCCTGCCAGAGGAAAGCAAAGGGGGTTGGGCCACACGTACTCGCTGACCGATTTCCCTGCCGCAGCGGAGGCGCTGGCCCGGGGCCGCCCTATACAGGTACGAGTGGGCGACCTCGAAGTACACCCGCGTGAGCAGGCCAATCTGGAAGCCCATGGAGCACAGGCTGTGCTACTCCTGCCGATGGTGGCTCATGGCCATACAGTCGGCCTGGCCGCGGTGTGGGAAAGCCAGGGGCTCCGCCACTTCACCCAGGGGGAGATCGCGACGGGCCAGACGCTGACCCATCAGGCAGCCATCGCGATAGAACACGCCCGACTGTTCGAGGAAACACAGCGTCGGGTGCGCGAACTTCAGTTGCTCCACAACGTGGGCCTGGCTGCCGCTTCCGGGGTACGCCTGGAGGATACCCTGCAGGCCGCGGCAGAGGCACTTGCCGCCGCGTTGAAGGACACCCGTGTCGCAGTGATGTTACTGGATCCAGAGAGTAGCTCATTGTACGTAGAGGCCAGCGCCGGATACTCTCGAGAGGCAATCAAGAACTTGCGCCTTCGGTTAGGCGAAGGGATCACAGGTTGGGCAGCACAGCACGGCGAGCCCGCCCTCATTCCCGACGTACACCTGGACCCCCGCTACGTCGAGGTAGCCTGCGACATCCGTTCCGAACTGTGCGTTCCTCTGGTCACTGGCCCACAAGTTATCGGCGTACTCAACGTCGAGAGCTCTCAACCTGGCGCTTTCACGGACGACGACCAGCGGCTGCTGAGCATACTGGCCAGCAACCTGGCCGTGCTCATCGAGCGTGCCCGCCTGTTCGAGGAAGTAGAAGTCGCCAGGACCGAGAACCAGCAGCGAGCAGAAGCGCTGGAGAAAGCGAACGCCCGCTTGCAGGAACTCGACCGGCTCAAGGACCGCTTCCTCGCCAATATGAGCCACGAGCTTCGCACACCGCTCAACTCCATCATCGGCTTCTCCGAGGCGCTGATTTATGGGATGGCAGGCGAGATGTCCCCCAGGCAGAAACAATGTGTACAGGACATCCTCTCCAGCGGAGAGCACCTGCTGACCTTGATCAACGACATCCTCGACCTCTCCAAAATCGAGGCCGGACACGTGACACTGGAACTAACCACGTTCGAGGTCACAGAGTTGCTGGCAGAGGTACAGACGGCAATTGCACCGCTGATCCAGAAGAGATCGCAGGTATTGATAGTAGAAGAGACCCAAGACTTGCCGCCGTTGACCGCCGACCGCTTCCGGGTCAAGCAGGTATTACTTAACCTGCTCAGCAACGCCAACAAGTTCACCCCGGCCGAAGGGTGCATCACCCTCTCCTGTCGCCTGGGCGATCCGGTTACGATGCTCTTCTCCGTGGCAGATACCGGCATCGGGATCAAAGCGGAGGATCAGGAGCTCATCTTTGAGGAATTCCGCCAGGCAGATGACTCACCAGCGTGGGAGGTGATGGGCACTGGATTGGGGTTGACGATCAGCAAGCGGCTGGTCGAAATGCATGGAGGCCACATTTGGGTAGAAAGCGAATACAGGCACGGTGCGACTTTCTACTTCACACTCCCACTCGCCAGCTTACCAGATCCACGGTTCGGTCAAGATCATCCCTCGCCTTTGACTTGCGATCCGACAGGGTCCGCATAGGCTTCCAATTCCTCGAGGGGCTCGGTGTGGATGATCACCCGCCTCAGCCCAGGGACTGCCTCCCGCAGCCGGTTCTCCAACCCGGTGCTGATCCGGTGGGCCTCTGCCAGGGGCATCTCGCCGGGCAGGTGACAATGCATAGAGACAGCCCATCCCTCATCGCCCCGGCGCACTTGAACCTGATGACAGGCCTCAGCGTTGCAAGTTTCTTGGATCGCCTGTTGCACCGCCTGGACCACCTGCACCTCCTCCAGATCTGGCTCCGACGGCCGGTCCAATCGCCCCCAGGGCTCTATATGAGTGGTCAACTCGGCCAGGTGAGGGATCTCTGCACGCGCCTGTTCCTCCAACAATGAAGCCAGTTTGTGGGCCTCCCGCAGAGGAAGAGCGCCGTCGGCCTCCAGGTGCACCACCATGTAATAGCTCCCACTCACCTCATACGTCCACACGTCATGAACCTTTATCCTCAGCTCGTCGGCCAGCCGTCGCAGTTGGACGGCGATTCCCTCATAACCTGCTTCTTCTGAGGGAGAGCCAGATGGTTCTATGTGGATCGTCACGTCCTGAATGTCCGGGAAATGTTCGCGTAGCCGGTGTTGTACTTCGTGGGCAATCGTATGGGCCTGCTCGGTGCTCATCGCCGGGTTCACCTGGAGGTGCAGGTCGGCATACACGGCACCCTCGTGTCCCCTGCTGCGAACCCGGTGGCAGGAGAACACTCCGGGTACTGATATGGCGACCTGTTCCAACTGGTCGGGCGGCATCGCCACCTCATCCATCAAGGTAGGAGAACTTTCGCGGATGATGTCTATCCCGATCTTGGCGATAACCAGGGCAATTATCAAGGCCAGGGCCGGGTCGGCGAGGGGACAACCCAGACGCACGGCAGCCAACCCACCGATCACAGAGAGAGAGACAAAGATGTCGGCACGGGTATGCTGGGCATCGGCCATCAAGAAGTCACTGTGCAGATATCGGCCCTCGCGCATTTCATACCACACCACGAGCATGTGGACGGCGATACTGACCAGCAACGCGCCAAAGCTCCAGACGTTGACCTCGGCCTGGATGAGGGAAGGATCATGCAGCCGCTCCACTGCGCTTTTGATCAGTTCCCATGTCGTCAAAAAGAGTAGCCCGGCGACGATCAGCGAGGCCATCGTCTCTACCTTACGGTGCCCGTATGGGTGCTCTTTATCGGCAGGTCGGGCAGCCAGGTAGATGCCCACCAGACCGATCACGTTGGAGGCAGAGTCGAAGACCGAGTCAAAGCCGTCGGCGATCAGGCTCAGCGAGCCCGTCCAGTACCCAACGGTCAACTTGGCACCAGTAGCGATCAGGTTGAGTCCCATGGTGATCCACAGAACCCGCCGGATAGCACGAAAAGTATCCACAACACCTCCTTCCCCTGTTCAAACTGCGACACACTGGCTTATCTAACTCTGAGGCACTCGCACCACCTGCGGGTTGTGCAAACGCCTGTTGACCAGCTTGCCGATCTCGACGACGGTGATCAAGAAGAGCGACACAATAAAAAAAGAGGCGCCGAGATAACGTCAGCCGGGTCTATCCTATACCGGCAAGCGCCTGATCCCGACACCTCATGGAGAACTAGCTGTTTAGAGTATTCTGTTCTGGGGGCTCCAACCTGGCAAAGCATGGGAGACTATGCTACACAGCCCGCGCTTGCCTTCCCGAACCCTGGCATTCATGTTACAATAGCGCCACAGTGTGCACTGTGGCGTCGCAATTAGTATACCAAAGACTTCCAGTTTGTCAAGTGATGAATTTGCTTCTCGCCTCCGCATCCCCCCGCCGCCGCGAGTTGCTGGCGCTCTTGGGGCTGCCCTTCGAGGTGATCGTGGCAAACGTAGCCGAGGACCCACTGGCGGACGAATCACCCGCCATGTTGGTCGCCCGGCTGAGCCAGGCCAAAGCCCGCGCGGCCTGCGCCGAAGCGAACCGGAGAGCCACCCGCCCAGGCACCGTCATCGTCGCCTGCGACACTGTCGTGGCGCTGGACGGGGAACTTCTGGGCAAGCCACGCGATCCGACTGAAGCAATCTCCATGCTCCGCCGCCTGCGTGGGCGTCCTCACGACGTCTACAGTGCCGTCACATTGTTGGAATCCACCACCGGCCGCATCCTGACCAACACAAGCTTGACTCAGGTGACAATGCGAGCCTACACCGAGACCGAAGCCGTTGCCTACGTCGCCAGCGGCGACCCTCTGGACAAGGCGGGGGCGTACGGCATTCAGCACTCCGGGTTTCATCCTGTAGCCGAACTAGAGGGCTGCTATACCAACGTGGTGGGACTCCCGCTCTGCCATCTCACCCGTTGCCTGCATACGTGGGGAATCGAACCGCCACGCGACGTCCCTGCTGCCTGCCAGGCCCACACCGGTCACCAATGCCTGGTCTACGCAAGTATAATCAATGAACAATGAAACAATGAACAATAAACAACGTCAAATTGTAAATCGAAAATCGCAAATCGCAAATCCGCAAGCCGGCAAATCGGCAAATCAGCAAATCGGCAAATCTCCAATCTCTGATCGCCATTCGCCATTCGCCATTCGTCATTCGCCATTCGCCATTCGTCATTCGCCATTCGCTATTCTAGCCCTACTTCTGGTAGTAAGCTGCAGCACCCCTTCGACAACTGTGCCTGCCTCTCCAGTTCCCACCCTTCCTCCCACGCCCACTCCTACTCCACTGCCACCCTCTCCCGAGACGACTGCGGCCGCGTTTCTGGATGCCTGGGAAGCAGGCGATTATGGGACAATGTACGCTCGACTCTCCCCGGCCAGCCAGGCTGCCATTGACGCCGCCAGTTTCTCCCAGCGCTACCAGAATGCCCTGACCACCGCCACCATACTTACCGTCACTACATACCTTCAGTCTGCGCTGCGAGAGGACGAACAGGCCAGCGTTTCCTTCCAGTTGACGCTAGATACAGCATTGGTCGGCACGTTGATCACCGACACCGTGATGTCGCTCAGCCTGTACGAGGGGCAATGGTGGGTGGACTGGAACGAGGGGCTGATCTGGCCACAACTGGCAGGCGGGCACTACTTTCGGATGGAATACAGCGTCCCCGCGCGCTCCAACATCTACGACCAGACTGGCCTGGGCCTGGCGACCGAGGGTACAATCGTCACTATCGGCATCATCCCCGGCCAGATTGCGGACGAGAACGCACTCCTGACAGCACTGGCGCCGGTCACAGGACTCTCCCCGGACGAGATACGCGGCCGGTACGTTGCCGCTCCTGCCGAGTGGAAAGTTCCCATCGCCGACATCCCCGCCGAGGTGAGCGTGGAGCATAACACCCTGCTATCTTCCATTCCTGGTATTTACCGGGACGAGAAGGAAGGGCGCACCTATCCTTATGGGACTGCTGCACCCCACGTCGTCGGTTGGGTGGCCCCCGTGCCGGCCGAACAACTGCAGGCCTACCGCGCGCGGGGCTACCGGGGCGATGAGTGGGTGGGCATCTCCGGGCTGGAGGCGTGGGGGGAAGAAATTCTGGCTGGCCAACACGGTGGTGTGCTGACCGTCGTCACCCCGGCGGGAGAAAAGGTCGCTACGGCGGCAGAGCGCCCGGCAACCCCTAGCCGCACCATCTATACTACCATCAATCGCGATTTCCAGACGCGAGTGCAACAGATCCTGGGCAATCGCACCGGGGCCATCGTCGTGCTCGACGCGCACAGCGGCGCAGTGCGAGCGCTGGCCAGCGGCCCCGGCTTTGATCCCAACGTCTTCGTCGGGCTGGCCGGAGGGGTGGGCCGCGCCCAGATCCTGGCCAACCCCCGCCACCCACTCTTCAACCGCGCGACTCAGGGCACCTATCCTTCCGCCTCTGTATTCAAGATTGTCACGATGGCCGCGGCGATGGAAGCAGCGGGAATGGACCCGGCACAGACGTTCTTCTACTGCCCCGGGTACTGGGAGGGACTGGGGCCAACGTTCCACAAGGTGTGCTGGAAAGCCGATGGGCATGGTGACATCAGTCTCAATGACGCTCTGACAGCCTCGTGCGACGTCACGTTTTACGCTGTGGGGCAGACACTCGACGGGGTAGGGCAGGACGTGCTGCCCCAGTTCGGGCGCGGCTTTGGGTTCGGCGAACCGACCGGACTGGAAGGAGTGCTCGAGACAGGGGGGCTGGTGCCGGACCCGGCCTGGAAGGTCAACGCGATTGGGGAAGCCTGGTGGGTGGGCGACACGGTCAATCTGGCCATCGGGCAGGGCTACCTTTTGGTGACACCACTGCAGGTGGCCCGCATGATGGCCGCGGTCGCCAACGGTGGCACGCTCTACCGCCCCTACGTCGTCGCTTCGCTCAGCGCGGCTGGCGACATTCCCGAGCAGACGACCCAACCCCAGGCCGTCGGACAGTTGCCGGTAAGCCCGGCGCACCTGGCGGCCATTCAAGAAGCATTGCTGGGGGTAACCACCAGCCCCATCGGCACCGCGCCACACCGCTTCGCCGGGCTGAGCATTCCTGTCGCCGGCAAGACCGGCACGGCCGAGGTCGGCGGGCCAGACACTGTGCCCCACTCCTGGTTCGCCGCCTACGCCCCGGCCGACAACCCTGAGATCGCCATCGCCGTGCTGGTGGAGCACGCCGGTGAAGGGTCGAGCGTGGCCGCGCCGCTGGCGCGCCAGGTGGTCGAAGCCTACTACGGCCTGCCACTTTCCCCGTTACCGCCGCAGGCGGAGGAGGGCTATGTTCCGCCTACACCCACCCCACAGCCATAAACCACGCCCCCACAACATTATACTTCCACATTACCAGGCAGGCACGCATCCTATGGCTCTAGTGGTGCCGCTAGGCGCAGGGCGATGTAGGCCGGACGATAGGAACCATCGGGCCGCAACAGGCTATAGGCAGAGACTGGATCCCCTGGCCCCCAGATCGTCGCCAGGTTCAGGTTCCACAGGAACATCGGCCCTACCCAGAGCCGCTCGTCCCCCATCTGAAAGGCGCGCACGATATAGTTTGCCTGCTGCGTCTCACTGACCTGACGGGCATATTCCCAGCCCGTCATATTCTCAACCTTCATTCCCTCGGTTGAGGGCCAACCGAATTCCGTGACCCAGATTTGGTGCCCGGTGTCACCGTAGGCGAGCATGATGGCATGGTAATCCTCGAGCGTGTCGTGGAAGAAGAAACTGGGATGGTCGTTGTGGCTTGAGGCGACGTGCACAGCGTCCTGCCAACTCTCGTCAGGCGGGTTAGCGAAGCCATAAGGGTGAGCAGCAATGCCGTCTATCCACTGGGCGATGCCAGCCTCGTACATCCCGCGCAAGAAGACGCGGTCGTCAATCGCCACCACACCATCATTGATGCCAGTGACGGCTGGGGCACCGCTGACAACCAATGCGCCCGGGTCGGCAGCCCGCACTCCCCTGGCCCCCTCGGCAACCAGCGCGACGAAGCGAGCCGGGTCAAGCGTGTCGCCCTGCCACTCGCGGGCCAGGTTGGGCTCGTTCCACAGTTCATAAGCTGCCACGCGACCCCGGTAACGAGTCGCCAGTTGTCCCATGAAGCGGCCAAACTCGGCATAGTCGGCCGGGGGACCGGCTTCGAGTTCGGAGGCGCGGGTCCAGTCGGGAGCATGAATGATGCTAAGCAACACCTTGAAGCCGAACCCGTTGCACGCTTCCACAGCCCGATCCAGTGGTTCCCATTCAAAGTTGTCCGGGCCGTGCTCGATGATGTTCCACGCCACCTGTTGCTTGACCCACCCCACCCCCAGCCCTTGCGCCCAGCGCAGCGTTTCTGCCATGTCACCCGCGAAAAGGTGCACCTGCACGCCATAGCCGGGCTTGGGGACCGGTGGTGGCAGCGGCGTAGGGCTGGGAGGAGGCTGCTTAGACGGAGGGGGAGCAGGAGGGGATGGCGCAGTGAGGGTAGGGAAAGGGGCAGGAGACTTTTCACCACCGAAAATGACTGGCAGGTAGATGACGTGCGGTTTCTTGTCAGGAGATGAGGTCAGGTCAACCGTTGGAGACGGGCCTCCACGGCAGCCCACAAGTACCATAGACGACAACGCCACGAGGATTGTCCGCCCCATGGCGTTGCAGAAGAGAGTCCGTACCGATTTGAACATCTCCATGCCCTGTGGGGCAGGCTTCCCAGCCTGCCCCTAATCATTCAGCCTTCTCGCCGAGCAACCCCCTGGCATACTCGTACCCCATCTGGAACGCCTTCATATTCAACTCTTCCGTCCCCTTGGGCACGCTGTCAAGAATGGCTCTGCGCATGGCCTCCTCGGAGATCACCCCAGACAAGGCAGTCAATGCCCCCAGCATCACGATATTAGCCACGATCCGTCGCTTCAGCTCCTGCTCGGCGATACGGGTTGCGGGGATAGGAATGGGCTGCTGACCGGCGGCCGGATCAGGCTCCACCAGGTCGGCGTCAATCAGCAATACCCCTCCCTCGGTCAATTGGGCCTGGTACGTGGTATAGGCTTCCTGGGACATCGCCACCATCACACTGGGATGGGTGACGTGGGGGTACAGGATCGGGCTATCGGAGATGATCAGAGCTGCACTACAAGCCCCGCCCCGCGACTCGGGGCCATAAGACTGGGTCAGTGTGACATCTCGCTCATCGTACAGTGCCGCCCCCGCACCCGTGATCTTGCCGGATAGGATAACCCCTTGCCCTCCGAAACCACACAGTAGAACCTCCCACACTCCCACACTCCCACACTCACCTGCCTGGGGTAGCCCTTCCAGAACAGCGGCCTCTGGTGGCACTGCTGGCAGTTCGGCCTGCACCGAATCAACCTCCCCATGCGACTCTAACTCCACTGGCGGACGGTGGAGCAATACCAACTCATCCGAGGGATGCAACTCCCCAAACATCTCCTGAAGCCGGCCCTGAAAGGTGGGGCGCTCAATGTCCACGAATTCCCCGCACACGATCTCCCCTGCCAGATCGATGTCCACTTCCCACGGCCTGGCGTCGCGACGGACGACCGCTTTCTGGTGGTAATACTCCATCATATTGTCGCCATACTTGGCGCGGTTGAAACGCCCGTAGAGTGTGGGACAGGGAGAAATGACTTCGACGACACTAAAACCTGGCTTCAGCAGTGCCTTGTGAATGGACTTTTCCAGCCGGCGAGCGTGAAGCGCCGTCCAGCGAGCGATGTAGGTCGCACCGGCAGCCGCTGCCAGATTTGGAATGTTGAACGGATGCTCCAGGTTGCCCCGAGGCGAGGTACTGGTGCGCCCTCCTGTCGGCGTCGTCGGTGCTACCTGCCCCCCGGTCATCCCATAGTTGAAGTTGTTGACGCAGATCACCGTCAGGTCCATGTTGCGACGAGCGGCGTGGATAAAATGGTTGCCGCCGATGGCCATCAGGTCTCCATCGCCGGAAAAGACGACCACCTTCAGGTCGCGATTCGCCAATTTCAGCCCTGTGGCAAAGGGAATAGCCCGCCCGTGGGTCGTGTGAAAACCATCGAGTCGCAGATACCCGGCCGCCCGTCCAGAGCAGCCGATGCCAGATACGATTGCCACCTTGTCCAAATCGAGCCCTGAGCGTATGAGCGCGCTGGCGAAACAACTCAGCACTGTGCCTAACCCGCAGCCAGGGCACCAGATGTGCGGCAATCGCTCTGTGCGCAACAAGTCATCCATCGGATGGCGCTCAATCTCCTCCTGGGTCGGCACGCCTGCCAGTTCGTCTTCCATCCCCCCTGCTCCCCTGCTCCCCTGCTCCTCTGCGTCTACTTGTTTACTTGTTTCCTGGTCCGCCATATTCTTCTCTCTCGAGGACGTTCCTCATCTGGCTGCCTCGCGGATCGCGTCCAGGATGTCACCCGGCGCGTGGATTCCGCCGCCGGGATGGGTGACCGCGATCACGCGGGCCTGGCCCCCCGCACACCGCTCTACCTCCAGCACGATCTGGCCCATGTTGAGTTCCGGCACGACGAACGCCTTGACACAAGGCGCCAGTTGGCGGACACGCTCCTCGGCAAAGGGCCAGACGGTCACCAGCTTGAGCAGCCCCACACGTATCCCCTCCTCCCGCGCCATCCGCACCGGTTCCAACGCTGTGCGAGCCGAGATACCATAGGCGACGACGACGACGTCCGCACCCTCGATGTGATCTTCGACCACGTCAATAATGTCGTGCCGGTTGTTCCGGATCTTGGCGATGAGGCGCGGGATCAGTTTCTGCTGTCCTGCCTCCGTCGTCGCCGGATACCCGCGCTCGTCGTGGGTCAGGCCGGTCACGTGGATGCGGTAGCCCATGCCCGCCAGCGGAAAAGGTGGGACACCGTCTTCGTCCGGCGCATACGGGAGAAAGTCGGGGCCGGGTGGCACCTGCGGCCTGCGCCAGGGGTAGATGGGGATGTCTGCGACCGGCGGGATGACTACCCGCTCGGTCATGTGGCCCACCGCCTCATCCGACATCAAAAGCACCGGGGTGCGATACTTCTCGGCCAGGTTGAAGGCACGAATCGCCAGGTCAAACGCCTCCTGGGGAGAAGCGGGGGCCAGGGCAATGATCTCGTAGTGGCCATGGGAGCCCCAGCGGGCCTGCATCATATCCGCCTGGCTGGTCAGCGTCGGCAGGCCCGTGGAGGGGCCGCCACGCTGCACGTCCACCACTACACAGGGAGTTTCGGTCATGATGGCCAGGCCAATGTTCTCCAGCATCAGGCTCAGCCCAGGACCAGAGGTAGCAGTCATCGCCCGCGCCCCACCCCACGCCGCCCCGTTCACCGCGTTCATCGAGGCCAACTCATCTTCCATCTGGATAAAGATGCCGCCGACCTCCGGCAGCCGGGCCGCCATGTGCTCGGCCACCTCAGTGGCCGGGGTAATAGGATAGCCGGCGAAGAAACGGCAGCCCGCACATATCGCCCCTTCCGCGAGGGCCGTGTCGCCATCCAGAAAGAACTTGCCCTCCAAAACGCCGGGTTCACTCACCTTCTTCCACCTCCAAAATGTAGATACAGAACTCCGGGCACATCAACTCGCACAGCCGGCAGGCGACGCACCGCTCCGGTTGAACAGCCCGGGGATAATGGTAACCCTTCTCGTTCATCTGATCCGAACGCTCCAGTACGTGCCGGGGACAGTAGCGTACGCACAGTTCGCACCCCTTGCAGCGCGCCCGGATGATGTGCGCTTCTCCACGAGGGACGTGGAACTTGTCTATGTCGAGCGGAGTGCGCCAAAGTTTCATTTTGAAAGTTGACACCGCCGTCGTTATGGTCATTTTTCGATAACACCATCAGCCTTTGCCATCAGGAGGGCAAGGGCAAGCCTAGCCCCTACAAGACTCGCCGACCAGCCGTTCCAGCGCCGCCTTCGAGGCGGCCTCCACCTCGTCGTGGATGCTGCGTCCGTGGCTGTCCATCGTCACCACCACGGGGAAGCCTTCGACGCGGATGACCCAGAACGCCTCCGGCACACCAAACTCGTCCTTCTTGTAAACCGCCACCACCTCTTTGACCGTATCGGCGATGAGCGAGGCTGCCCCACCGACGGCGTGGAGGTAAACCGCGCCGCGTTCCTGGCAGGCGCGCAACGTTCCCGGCCCCATCCCTCCCTTACCGATCACACCGCGCAGCCCAAAATGGGCAATGATCTCCGGCTCATAAACCTCTTCACGAATGGAGGTGGTCGGACCGGCGGCGACGAACTCCCAGCGCCCCCCCCTCTCAGGGGAGGATGGGGGGGATGCTCCTCCCCCCCTCTCAGGGGGGGATGGGGGGGGTGGAAGCTGGCGGACTACCGGCCCACAGTGATAGAGGACGCCGCCGTTCAGCAGCCGCCGTAGTTCTTCGTACAGCGAGCGCTCACTTTCTGGTATTACCCTGGAGCGGACGAAGCTTTCAACCATGTACTTGTGGGCCGCATCCCGCCCGGTCACCATCACGCCAGAAAGCCACACCGTGTCGCCGACGTGGAGCGCACGAACCTGTTCTTCGGAGATTGGTATCGTCAATTCATACACTGCCATCGCAAAACCTCATCCTCTACGGGAGGGCAAGGGCAAGCCTGGCCCCTACAAGAGGGCAAGGGAAGCCGTGCCCCTACCGTATCGCCATCTCCAGCCTCGCTCGCCGGCAAGCCCAGCACATGTACGCGATGCTCACAAAGTAGCAGGCCGGCAGGCGATGAAGGGCACCGATTTTGACACCCAGGAGGGTGGTCTTGCCACCGCAGCCCATCGGCCCGATGCCCAGTTCGTTGCATTCAGCCAGGAGACGCTCCTCCAGCGCCGCCAGTTCTGGCACCGGGTTGACGTCGTCCAATGGGCGGAAAAACTGTTCCTTGGCGTGCACGTAACCGGTGCCCCGGTCACCGCCGATAGTGACCCCAAGCACGCCCGGCGCGCACCCCTGCCCCTGCGCCTGATATACCGCATCGAGCACCACCCGGCGCACCCCCTCCAGATCGCGCCCGGCCTTCAATGGTTCGTAGGGCAGTTTGTACTGTGTACCCACGTTCTCGCTCCCGCCACCCTTGAGGAGCAGGTCCACCCGTAGGTGAGTCTCATTCCATTCCTCAAAGTGGCAGGTGGGGAAACCTTCCCCTACGTTGTTCCCACTGTTGCGGCCGGTGAGAGAGTCCACCGCATTGGGCCGCAGATGGGCCCGGCGGGTGGCCTCAGCCACGGCCGCCTCGATCTGCGTCCGCAGTTGGCGCGTGCTCGTCCCCTGGGGATGGTAGATATAGAAGATGGGCACGCCTGTATCCTGGCACACAGGCGTGGAGCTGGCCCGCGCCAATGCCACGTTTTGCAGGATAGTCTCCAGAGTGCTGGCGGCGGCTGAGCCTGGCTCCTCCCGGTCGCGGGCCACCCTCAGCGCCGCCTCCACGTCCGCTGGCAATTCGGTGGACGCCCGGCGGATCAGCTCGACGAAAGCTTCAACCAAATCGCTCAAATCACTCCTCCTGAAACCACCACGCAATGAAACCTCGTGCCATCGCCAGCGAACGCTGGGCCGCTTTCAGTGCATCCCCTGCCTCCCGCTGCTCATAGCGCTCCGCTGGCAACACGATGCGATCACCTTCAAGGCCCGGATAGCGGCTCTGTACTGCGGCTGGCTCCAACCACTCAGCATCATCCGCCAGTTGGAACAGCCGGGGCTCCCACCCTGGTACGGACTGTCTCTCTATCTCTACTCGGAACAACGCGGCAACGTAATGAGAGTACTCTAGACGTCCAAAACAGGCCAGTACTGCCTTGACACACTTTTCAGTAACCTGCTGACAATGGGTCACACACCGGTCGTAGAGAAAATGGTCAAACAGGGTCTCTGCGGCTACCAGATCACGCTCAGCGTCTGCCAGCCATTTCCTGGCCCAGACTGCATTGTCCACCGGCGAGAGCAGGGTACGTTGCCGATACCGGACAGGAAAACGCCACCCTCCCGTGTCGGTACGCTGAATGCCACGCACAGCCACATCCTGGCGCGTTTGCTGGAGCAATGAAGACAGTCCCCCGTCACCATAGATAATCCGGCCGTCGAACGCCACGTCCAGCAGCAAAGGAAAGTGGGCAACGAGGCCGGCACGGAACGCGTCCTCCGTGTAGACCAGCACATCCACAGTGAGATCCACGGGGCCAATGGCCCGTCGAACCGCTATCGTCTCAGCCCATCGCTCCCGTTCCGACCTTCCGGCTCCTCGCACCACGACCAACACATCCACATCGTGGGCAGGCTCTCCCCGGGCGAAGGAGCCAAATAGGACAATGCCGACCACGTCCTGGCAGACGGTCAACACCCCAGCGCGGACCCGTTCGATCAATGCCCCTCTATCCATCCGCTCCCTACAACCTTCCCCTGAGCTCCTACGAGCTCCTACGAGTTCTCCTGACTTTCCCCAATTCCAGGCGCCTAATCCTCACGGTCTCGGGATCGCCAAATCGGCCGGTCCCAAGGCCGACAGTTTCAGGTTCGGGTTCGTGACCTGGACCAACTCGTGGATGATCTGGGCGTACTTGACCTTCTCGCGCGCCTGCCATGCCAGGAAGTCGGGGCTGGTCCACGGCTTGTACATAGCCCCCGCTCCCGCTGCCAATGCCGGCCCTGGCTCGATCTTGAAGTAGCAGGGCGCACAGATGCGTGCCATCTCTGCCCCCTCGTAGAAGCGGTTGAAGCCGCCGAAAGAGTCAGAGAGATAGATGTGCAGGTCCAATGGAATGTCAATCGCCTGGCGGATCGAGGCCAGTTGCGGGAGAGAAAGGTCACCCAGCGGGTTGAAGGTGGAAGCGCCCAGCATCTGCAGCGCCTTGCCCCCGGCTGCCGAACCGTGGCCGGCATAGATGCTGACCTTGAAGACCACGTCCTGGGGAATGTCGCCCGTCTTCTTCAGTTCGTTGACCAGCCACAGGAGCCCCTCGTCAATGCAGAGGAAGCCACGGAATCCCAGGTCAATGCAGCGCAGGTACTCGGCGACGACGTAGGACAGTTGATCGGAGCCGCGGTAGCGCAGGCCCGAAAGCCCGCCCTCCGGCGTCACCAACTGGCGTCCCACGTCCCACGCGGAGCGCGGGCCGGGGGTGATGATCACCTCCACCTT
>Ga0172362_10001549_pt1 | contig 19651 bp, 12 predicted proteins | sample LakKivs1_kivu2a2_FD_114534 | JGI IMG/M metagenome (GOLD analysis project Ga0172362, IMG submission 114534) | Sediment microbial communities from Lake Kivu, Rwanda - Sediment s1_kivu2a2 | ecosystem: Environmental > Aquatic > Freshwater > Lake > Sediment | place: Rwanda: Western Province, Lake... | reverse complement strand
TGCCGTCGGGCGAGAACGCGACGCCGACCACCCAGCCGCCGTGCCCGCTCAGCGTCTTGACGTTCTTGCCGCTCGCAGCGTCCCAGAGCTTGATGCGGCGGTCGTCGCTCGCCGACGCGACGAGCCTGCCGTCGGGCGAGAACGCGACCGCGTCGACCCAGTCGCCGTGCCCGGCCAGCGTGCGCTGCAGGGTGCCGGTGGCCGTGTCCCAGAGCTTGACGGTCTTGTCGCGGGCGCCCGAGGCGACGCTCCGCCCGTCGGCCGAGAATGCGACCGAGAGGACCCAGTCCGAGTGGCCGGTGAGGCTCTGCAGCTGCGTTCCGGTGGCGACGTCCCACAGGCGCACGGTCTGGTCGTCGCTGCCCGACGCAAGCTGGCTTCCGTCGTGCGAGAACGCGACGCCGTTCACCCAGCCCTTGTGGCCCGCGAGCGTGCGCAGCTCGCTGCCACTCGCGACGTCCCACAGCTTGATCGTGCGGTCCTTGCTGCCCGACGCGAGCGTCTTCCCGTCGGGCGAGATCGCGACGTCGTTCACCCAGTCCTTGTGTCCGGCGAACGTCTGCGCGAGCCCGCCGCCGGCGGTGTCGAACATCTTGACGACGTTGCTGCGCGTACCGGCGAAGACGTGCGCGCCGTCGGGCGCGTACGCGACCGAGTAGGCCTCGCCCTTGAGGTCGGGGAAGCGCCGGATTTCCCAGGCGGGGTAGTAGGTCACCCGGACCGGAGTCTCGCGCACCGTCCCGTCGGGCGACGTCACGCGCAGCGCGTGCGCGCTCTCGCCGACCGGCAGCCCGGTCAGGCTGCCGCGGGCCTTGCCGTTCTTGTCGATCTTCACCGGACGCTCGTCGAGCACGACGGTGGCGTCCGCCGGCGCGCTGATCACGACATCCACGGTCGGGTTGCGCGTGAAGCGCACGATCGCCGGGGCGTCGCTCTCCGGCGCCACGGCGGGCGCCGGTGCTTCCGGGGGCGGCGCCGCGGGCTCCGGCGCGACCGCCGCGACCTGCGCCGCAGCAGCGACCGGCTCGACCGCCGCGGCCTGCGCCGCACCGACCGGCTCGACCGCCTGCGCCGGCGCCGACGGTACGGCGGCGAGCTTCGGTGCCCCGTCGTCTCCCCCGGCCGACGTCTTCGCAGCTGCCGACGGCGCTTCCTCGACGACCGCCGGGCCGTCGGGACCCGCGATCCGCGCCGCTTCGAGCTGCGGGGGCGGTGCCGGCGGCTCGGCCTTGGCCGCCGCGAGCACGGTCGGCACCGGGGGCGCCGGCGCGACGTCGCCCGTGCTGCCGCCGCGCGTGCCCAGGTAGAGGGCAGCCCCCGCGGCGAGGACACCGGCTGCGACGAGCGCCGGCACGAGCGGGCTCCGTCCGGGCACGGTGACGCCCGTGCCCGAAGACGGCGTGCCGGGGGCGACGAAAGCCTGCCGTTCAGCCCCGGTGGGCGCGGATCCGCCTCGCGCGGGAACCACAGTGGGCTCGGGTGCGACTCGCGCGGGAGCCGCGCTGGTCGCCGCACCCGAAGCCGCGATCGTGGACGGCCCGACGCGCGCCGGCTCGGACCTCTCCTGCGGTGCGGCAACCGCACCGGGCGACGAGACGACGGTCGGCTCGGACACCGCCGCACCCGGCGACGAGACGACGGTCGGCTCGGACGCGGCCGCACCCGGCGACGAGACGACGGTCGGCTCGGACGCGGCCGCACCCGGCGACGAGACGACATCGGACTCGGGCGCGACGGTGGGCGCGCTCGCCGCGAGGGCCGTCGCAGCCCCGCCGTCCGCGACGGCTGCGAGGTCACGGTGCGACGGCGTGCTGCCGCCCGTCGCCGCGTCACCCTCCTCGCCGATGCGGCTCGCGAGCGCGCTGAACAGCGTCGCCGCCTCCTCGAAGCCGGTCTTCGCTTCCGCGAAGTTGCCCTCCTCGAGGAGCTTCTCCGCGCGCCGCCAGCCGCGCTCGGCCCGCTCACGGTGGCGGCCTTTGACCGCGCTGGTCGCCTCGCGCAGGACGCTCGTGCGCTCGCGCACCTGCTGCACCTGCTGCGCGAGTTCGGGCGGGGGACCCGCCGGTGTCGGGCGCGTCGCGGCTTCGTCGCGCCACTCCGGCTTCAGCTCCGTGACCTTCACGCCCGCCTCGCGCGACGGGACGATGCGCGGGCGGAAGCGTCCGGTGGTGCCGCTGTGCGCCGGTGCCGTCGCGCACTCGGCGACGCAAGCCTCGAGCTCGCGCAGAAACGCCGGCATGCTCGGGAAGCGGACCGCGCGCGCCTTCGCGATCGCCCTCGCGACCAGGTCGGCGAACACCTGCGGCGTCGGCTTCTCGAACACCGGCGCGTTCTCGCTCTCGGCGACCAGCACCCGGGCGATCAGCTCGCGCTCGCCGAGCCCGGCGAACAGGTGCGCGCCGGTGTACGCCTCGTACATGACCATGCCGAGGGCGTAGACGTCGACCGCACCGTCGAGCTCCTCCTGCCGCATCTGCTCCGGCGCACAGTACTTGAGCGTGCCGACGGTGACGCCGGGGCGCGTGAGCTCCTTGCCGTCGAGCTCCTTCGCGATCCCGAAATCCATCACCACGACGCGGCCCGAGCGGTCCTCGATCATGATGTTCGCGGGCTTGATGTCGCGGTGCACGATCGGCGGCGTGTGCCCGTGCGCGTAGGCCAGCGCACGGGCGACCTGCCCGACGACGTCGAGCGTCTCGGCGAGGGTCAGCGAGCCCTTCTGCTCGACGTAGCTCTTGAGCGTCCGGCCCTCGACGTACTCCATCACGAAGTAGTGGAAGTCGAGGACGTCGTCCTGGTCGATGTCGAGCACGCGGACGATGCTGGGATGGCTCAGGTTCGCCATGATGCGCGCCTCACGGTAGAAGCGCGCCACCATCTCGGGGTCCTGCATAAGGTCCCTGGGCAGGACCTTGAGCGCCGAGATGCTGCCGAGGGCCGTGTGGCGCACCTTGTACACGGTGCCCATGCCGCCCTGACCGAGCAGCTCGAGGACCTCGTACCGTCGCGAGATGAGCTTCGGGGCAGCCATGACGACGGCCCCTTTTGTAGAACAGGTTCGATCGCGATACCATCCCGAACGCATGTCCATGTCCAGGCTGGTTGCGGTGCTCGCGCTCCTCGTGCTCGGATCCCCGGCCGCCTCCGGCGCCGAGCAGGGAGTGGACTTCTCGGGCGGGCCCTATGGCTTCGTCGGCGACACCAAGTGCGGCAACCCCACCTGCCACGGTTCGGGGCTGCCCACGACCGAGGCCGAGAGGGTCGGCTGGAAACCCTGGAAGTCTGCCCGTACGCAGTGGCTCAATCGCAACATCGACCGCCATTCGCGAGCGTATGCCACGCTGCTCACCGAGGGCGGCAAGCAGATCGCCCGCTACATGGGCATCGACGGCACGCAGAGCGACAAGTGCCTCGCGTGCCACGCGCCGGCGGCGAAGCTCGCGCCCGGCAGCAGCTACAAGAAGACCGACGGCGTCACCTGCGAGGCCTGCCACGGGCCGGCACAGGAGTGGCTGCAGGCACACGTCGAGCGCGACTGGAACAGCAAGAAGTCCGGCTACTACTCTCGCGGCTTCTACGACAACGCGAATTTCAAGCTGCGCGCCGAGCGCTGCGCCGCCTGCCACACCGAGATCGACCACGAGATCGTCGCCGGCGGACACCCGCCGCTGCAGTTCGAGATGGTCGCCTACGCCCAGATCATGAAGCACTGGGACGACCAGGAGGACGTGCCGCCAGGATCGTTCAGCGTCGACCCCACCCTGTGGGCCGTCGGCCAGGTCGTGGGCATGCGCCGGCTGCTCGACATGGTGGCGTCGCGGGCCGGCGAGTCGAACTACCAGTCGATCGGCAAGTTCTCGCACTTCGAGGACCGCAACTGCTACCAGTGCCACCACAAGCTGGTCGCCGACGCAGTCCGCCAGACGAAGGGCCACTACCTGATGGTCGATCAGATCCTCGGGGTGCGGGGAGCAGGCCGCGGATCGCTGTCGGGTGCGTGGAGCGATCTGGTGAGCGCCGCCGGCTCGAGCGCCGACGCAACGCGACAGAAGGCGCAGGCGCTCGAGGGCCAGCTCGCCGGCCTCGACGCCGGCCTGATGTCGAACCGGCTGAACCAGGCGGAGACCAAGCGTCTGCTGAAGGCCATCCTCGCCAGCGGCGACAAGCTGCGCTCGATCGACCGTTTCTCGTACTCGCGCCCGCCGCGATCGAACGTGCTCGGCATCGTCAACATCGACGAGCCGTGGTGGTACACGACCGGCGGTCCGGAGCAGGCGGTGCTCGCCGTCGGTGCGCTGTGCGACCCCGGCTTCGGCGCAGCCGCGTGCCGCGCGATCACGCCGCAGCGGCGCACGCTGATCGACGCGGTCGACCGCTTCTCGTACAACCCGGACCAGTTCGTGCGCAGCCTCGCCGCGATCAACGGCGCGCTCAAGTAGGCCAGCTCCCCATCCCGCGCGACCAAGACCCGCACGGTCGTCACGTTCCAGCACTCGCGGCCCGCGGCCGGGGCTGGTGGGCTCGATCACGCTCGCGGTCGCCGCTACCCGACGCTCACGGAGCGGTCGTCGCGCGCGCGGCGCCCGCCCCCGCTCGATCCGCCGCGAGATCCGCGAGCCACGTGCTCACCTGCGCGCACACCCAATCCGGCGCGTCGAGCGGCAGATCGTGTCCCGCCGCGTCGTCTCCTGCGCCCTCGTGCAGGCGAAGGGGCAGCGCCAGGCGCTCCGCGAGCCGCGCGCTGCAGCGCCACGACACCAGCCGGTCGCCCCGCGACGCGAGCACCAGCGTCGGCACGGCAATCGACGGCGGACAGCGCATCCGCATCGCCGCGCGCAGCTGCCCGGCGGCGCTGGCCCGCCGGGGCGGCGTCGCGGCGGCGATCGCGGCGTAGCGATCGGCGGCAGCATCGAGGTCGCCCTGGTGCCGCGTCATGCCCAGCAACATGCGCTCGCGCGCCCGCGCCGACAGGAACGGCGCCAGGGCGACGCGCGGCCAGTTGTGCGGCCGCATGCGCTCCCATGGCCACGACAGATCCGCGAGCGAGGTGTTGACCACCACGCCCGTGACGAAGTCCCCGTGGTGGCGCGCCAGCCACTCCAGCGCGACCATCCCGCCGAGCGACACCGCGAAGATGCCGCACGCCTCGCCGGCGGGCACGATGTGGCGCAGGCGTGCGCGCAGGTCGTCGACGAAGCCCGCGACCGTCGGCGGGACGACCGCGTCGCTCTCGCTGCCGAAGCCCGGCAGGTCGAGCAGCACCGTCTCCGTCGGCGACGCACCGGGCGCGCGCACCAGCGCGGCGAAGCGCTCGGGGAAGTCGAGCCAGTGCCGCTGCTCGCGGATCAGGCCACGCAGGAGAAGCCAGCGCATGGGCTCCTCGGAGAGCACGCGCGGCGCAGGTCAGCAAGCGCCACGCGCGCCGTGACCCACCGGGACGCGGACGCCCGACCGGTCACGACGCACCGCGCTGGCCTCAGTCTTCGACCTCGCACGCATCGAACGCTTCGAGCACGTCGACGCCCGGCGGCAGGAAGAACGACGTCGGGATCCGGATCCCGCTCCCGATCAGGCTCCACTCGCTGCTGCGGCACGGCGCGCCGGAGCAGGCGCCCGCGCCATAGCAGTCGAAGACCGTCTCGGTGTCGGTCTCTTCGATGATGTTCACGCACTCGATGAACGACGGCGGGCTGCCGTCGAGCTTGAAGACGTTCCCGGTCGCGTTGCCGTAGATCTCCCAGGTGATCGCCCACTGCTCGTTGTCACCCACCTTCTTGTTGACGTAGGTGCGATCGCACAGCGTGTCGAACTGCGCGCCGTCGCCCGCGTGTGCCGCGCCTGCGACGGCGAGTAGCGCCAGGGACGCCACAGCGAAGCGGAGGTGGGACGCCGCCCACCGTGCCGAACCGTTCATCATCGCATCTCCTTGATGCCGCGCGTGCGCGCGGCGCTGCGGGCGCCCGTCCCCCGACGCCCCTGTTGCCCGGCTGCCATTGTGACCAATCCGTGGCCCGATGCGAAAGCCTGGAATGCATCCCGGCGACGCTTTCGCGCGAACGGCCCGTCGCGGATCGCGAGCGCGGGATTTCGCGGACGGACCCGCTCCGGGCACGCTGCACCCGCGAACGCTGCGGCGCGGCATCCTCGATGGGTCGGCTGGAAATCCCGGGCCGGCTACCCCCGCGTCTCCGGCGCCCAGCGCATGCCGAGGCTCATGATGCGCTGCAGGAGCTCTCCGTACCGGAGGCCGGCGTGCTCGGCGGACTCGGCGAAGTCCTCGCCGTAGGCGATCTGCGGGTTGGGGTTCGCCTCCAGCACGTAGACACGGCCGTCGCCGTCGAGCCGGAGGTCGATGCGCGCGTAGCCCGAGAGCTGGAGCGTGCGGTAGATGCGCTTCACCAGGCGCTCGATGGACGAGCGCAGCTCGTCGGGCAAACCCTTCGCGGCGGCGGTCTTGACGCCGACCTTCTCCTGGTAGGCGCGGCTCCACTTGACGCGCTCGGTCGCGATGCGCGGGGCACCTTCCGGCAGCCGCTCGAACAGCAGCTCCCACACCGGGAACACCTGCAGGCGGTCGTTGCCGACCACGCCGACGTAGAGCTCGCGCCCGTCGATGAAGCGCTCGGCGATCGCGTGCGTGCCGAGACGCTCGTGCACGAAGCGCACGCGCTCGGCGAGGCGCTCGTCGCTGTCGACGATCGACGCCTGGCCGATGCCCTCCGAGCCCTCCTTGGTGAGCGACTTGACGATCAGCGGAAACGCGAGCCGGCGCGGCCGCTTGACGGCCTTGCCGAGACGGAACACCGCGAACTCCGGGACGGGAATGCGGTGCGAGGCGAGCAGCGTCTTCGACAGCGCCTTGTCGCGCGCCAGCAGGAGCCCGCGCGGGTTGCAGCCGGTGTACGGCGTGCGCAGCATCTCGAGGTAGCTGACCAGGTTCATGTCGTAGATCGGCACGTCGTGGAAGTCCTCGAGCAGGTTGAACACGACGTGCGGCTTCACCTCGTCGAGCGTGCGCCGGATGACGCTCAGGTCGCCGCCGACGCCGAGGTTGCGCACCTCGTGGCCGAGCCGCTCGAGCGTGGCGGTGACGTCGTACTCGGTCTTCCAGTCCGCGCTGACCAGCTCCTCGTCGGTCGGCTCGTCGGGCGGGATCCTGCGCTCGTCCATGAGCGCCAGCACGCGCAGCTTCTTCACATCGCCACCCGCGACCGCCGCGTGAGCGAACTCATGGTGTGCACCGCGAGCAGGATCGCGAAGTCGATCATGGTCTCCTCCTCTGGCGCGGTGAGACGCAGCCGAAGCCCACGGCAGCGGTTGATGATGTCCTCGAGCACCTGGTCCACGGCGTACTGGTAGGCTCCCGTCGTGCGCGCGACGCGCCGGCTCACCTGGCTGCGCACGCGGCGCAGGAACGTCGCGGCGGCGGGGCGATCGCGGAACACCGGCGAGTCCGAGAACAGGCGCTTCAGATCGCGGTCGGCGAAGTCCGGCAGGGCCGCACCGTAGCGCTTGCGCTTCTCCGCGTAGTGCTGGCGTAGCGTCTTGCGAAGCTTGGGCAGCGGCTCGATCTCGCGGCGGTTGGTGATCGGCGGCGTCTTGCCCGCGAGCTCCCACATCAGCTCGTCGAGGTACTCGAGCTTCTTCAGCGCCGGCCAGCCGGCGTAGGTCCGGCGCCAGCCCGAGCGCGGCGTCATCCACACCGCGAAGGTCTCGGCGAAGTCCTCGTCGGGGTGCGACTGCGCGTACCAGTTCTCGAGGTGCAGGACGTAGCTCCGGCTGTAGGGCCGCGGCGCGTACGACTCCGGGTAGGGCAGCGTCGACCTGCCGAAGAGATGCTGGCGGCGGCGCAGCCGGCGCAGCCGGAACGCGTTGTCGATCGCGTGCCCGGTCTCGTGGCGCAGGATGCGCATGCACCACTCCGGGGTGCCGCCCTCCACCTCGAGCATCTGCGTCTCCTCGATCCGCATGAGGCGCGGGTGCGCCAGATAGAACGGAATCGCGACTCCCGGGACCCCCTCGGGCGTGAACCAGTCGTCGGACAGCCAGAAGTGCGGCTGGAAGACGATGCCGCAGCGCTCGAGCTCGCGGTGGAGCTGCTCGATGCGGCCCTCGAGCCAGGTCCCGTCGATGCGCAGCGTGGCCGCGAGGTCGGCGAGGCGCAGGTCGAGGATCTGCTCGTCGCTCCAGCGCTCCCATCCGGACGGGAGGCGGCGTCCGCGCGGCCAGCGGCGTGCGGGGGCCTTGGGCATCCGGGGGAAGCTAGATCAGGAGCCGCGCCGTGAAAAGCCGCGCGGGGAGGCGAGCCGGTTTCTGTGTGACATGGAAACAGCTTCACGAGCGGCCGGCTTCCAAGGGACGTCGTCCTGCCGGAGGGGAGCGTGCGGGCCTGCTGCATCCGAGTCTGCTCCGCCTCGCCAAGATCGCCACGACGACGGGGCGGGCGTCGAGAGGCCGATCGGCAGACCAAGGGCTGATCGACGTATCGTATACGTGGACGATCGCCCGCAGGCATGGCGCGTGGGCGATCGTCCACATGCCCGGGATTGTTGGTGATTGGCCACAATCGTATTGTGTTGGCGATCGGCCACACGATACTCCTCGGGGAGAGGAACCATGAAGGTATCGACCATTCGCGATCTGTCGGCACTCATCCGCCATCAGCGGCGCAAACTCGGCTGGGACCAGCAAACCCTCGCCGAGCGCGCGGGAGTCAGCCGCTACTGGGTCATCGATGTCGAGAACGGAAAGCCGGGTGCCGGCGTCGCGCTCGTCCTGCGAACACTGCGAGCACTGGGCCTGAGCGTCGACGTGACGGAGAGCCAATCACCGTCGAAGGCCGCCGACAAGCCCAGCAAGGCACGCAGCCACCGTCCCAGTGCCGACGACCTCATCAAGGCAGCTCTCGAGCGCCCGAAATGACGACCCAGCGGCTCGTCGTTCTACTCGACGACGTGGAAATCGGACTCATCGATCGCGACGGGCACGGAAAACTCGTCTTCACGTACCAGGAGGCGTGGCGTACCGCGCCCCAGAGCTATCCGATCTCTCTTTCGATGCCACTCACTGCGGCATCGCATCCCCATGATGCCATCGAACCTTACCTCTGGGGCCTCCTCCCGGAGAACGACCTGGTCCTGCGACGATGGGCGCGCAACTTTCACGTGGGCCGAAATGCGTTCTCGCTCCTCTCGCACGTCGGTGAGGACTGCCCTGGTGCGCTTCGACTCCTCCCCCCGTCGACCCTCGACGACAGACGCAGATCGAACACCGGACGCGTTCAATGGCTGAGCGAAAGCGACGTCGCCGAGCGGCTTCGACTCCTCCGTGGCGATACCTCCGCGTGGCGCCTGATCGGAGACACCGGCCAGTTCAGCCTCGCCGGTGCACAGTCGAAGACCGCCCTGCTCCGCCAGGGCAAACGATGGGGGATTCCCTCGGGTCGCACGCCTACCACGCACATTCTCAAGCCGCCCATCGCGGATCTCGCGGGCCACGTCGAGAACGAGCACTTCTGTCTCTCGCTCGCGCGAGAGATGGGGCTTCCCACCGCGTCGTCCGAGGTGCTGCGGTTCGGCGAGGAGATTGCGATCGTCGTCACGCGCTACGATCGGGCACGCGTCGGCGGACGCTACTACCGGATCCACCAAGAGGATCTGTGCCAAGCGCTGGGAATCTCTCCGGACAGAAAATACGAAAGCGAGGGAGGGCCGAACGCCATCGACATCGTGAATCTGCTCAGGAACGTTTCGTCGGAGCCGCTCGAAGACGTGACCACGTTCGTTCGCGCCCTCGCGTTCGCCTGGTTGATCGGCGGCACGGACGCGCATGCCAAGAACTACTCGCTCCTCCTGACGCCGGGACCGCGCGTACGTCTGGCTCCGCTCTACGACGTTGCGAGTATCCTTCCGTATCCGCCCTTTGGTTCGAGACGAGCGAAGCTCGCCATGAAGATTGGCGGAAAGTACCTTCTGCCCGAGATCGGCGTTCGTCAATGGCTCGAATTCGCACGCCAGGCCCGGCTCGACGGAGACGAGATCCGCGAGCATCTGCGCACGATGGCGGACCAGCTCCCCGCTCGAGCCGCTTCCGTGAAGAGTCGCCTCGCGCGATCAGGCCTGAAGAGTGCGATGGTCGATGCGCTGGTCGCACGACTGACCACGCGAAGCCGCGCGTGTCTCGCCGACGTCGAGGCTTGATCGGGGCTGGCTTCCTCGGGCGGCGGTTCGTCGATCGTGCGCTTCGCTCAGGAAGGAGCGGTTCGCACTAGCGTGCAGTGGCCGTCTTCGCACGCGGGAGCCGTGGCAAAGCAGTCGGCGATCGGACGCTGACAGCCGAGCGCATCGAGCCGCAAGCAGACTTCGCCGAAGGTCTCGTCCGCATCGAGGAAGCGTCGCAGCGAGCGTTCCGCGTCGACCGTGACGGGCATGAAGCAGCCTTGGTCGAGGCACACGACGTCGCCGCGGGACGCGCGGTACGCCACCGCGGTGCAGTCACTCGCCGTCGCGCAGCGATCGTCGAGACGCGCGCGATACGAGGTCAACTCATCTGCGAGTCGCTGATCGAGAGCGCCGCACGAGCCCGGCAGCACCGGCGTCTCGTGCTCGCCCGCGTCACCGCACGCCAGCACGATCACGACGAGGAGAAGGCCGGCGTAGTGACGTACGCCGGCCTCTCCCACGGATCGCATCAGTTCCGTCCCGGCAGCAGCCTCTCCGGCTCCGGCGCGAGCGGCTGCACCACCGGACCACCCTCCGGCGTGCCGTACTCACCCGGCGGCGGCTCGTACGGACGGACGAACTTCTGCGGGCCGACCGGCTTGCCGTTCACCAGCGGACGGCCCTCGGACACCGTGAACACCTCGCCGCCCTTGACGAACATGCGCTCCATCTCGGGGCGCGTGAACGGCCGTGAGGCCAGGCGGCCGAAGACGCTCACCTGGTTGCCGCTCTCGTCGACCGCGCGGTCGCGGTCCATGCCCTTCGAGAGCGTGATCGCGGGACCCGCCGTCGGGTAGCTCGCGATGAGGCGCGGCGTCGGAATCGGGCTGAAGCCCTGCGCCCCGACCGTCTCACCCGGCGCGATGAGCTGCAGGACGCGGAGACCGTTCTTGCCGTCCGCGACGTAGCCGAAGACGCTGTTGTACGTCGCGCCGATGCGGATGGAATGCGTGTCGTTCATCACGCCGTCCGCATCGAACATCTGGAAGAGCTGCGGCTTCTCGGGCCTGGTCACGTCGACGATGGCGAGCCCCTGCGCGCCCGCCGCGACGTAGGCATAGGTGCGCGCGACGTAGAGGTCGCGCGCGTCCGCGATCGGCAGCGAGCCCTTCAGCGCCGGCTTCTCCGGCCAGGTCATCTCGACCACCTTGAGGCCGTCCGCGTCGGTGACGAACGCGTAGCGGAACTGGACCGTGACCGCGCGCGGCTCGTTCAGCGCCGGCGCGCCGAGCGTCGCGACGACCTGCGGGGCCAGGGGGTCGGCGATGCTCACGACCTGCAGGCCGCGCTCGCAGAGGATGTAGGCGTAGTTGCCGGCGATCGTGATGTACGACGCGCCGTCGAGCGCGCCGTCGGGATTGAACGTCGCCGCCCGCTCGAGGAAGTTGTTCTGCGGATCGCGGTCGCCGAGACGCGTGACGTCGACGACGACGAGCCCTTCGACCGCGTCCGACACGAACGCGTAGCGGTAGATCGGGTTCCAGGGCTGCTCCTGGTTCGCCGGGTTCTGCTCGCGCGTCGGATCGATCGGCATGTTGGTCGGGAGCGCCACGCCTGTCGCGTTCGTCGTGGTCACGTAGGCGCGCTGGCCGAGCGGCGACACCGGTGCCGTGACGATACGCTCGGAGCGGCCCTTGTTGTCGATGTTCGCGACGTCGAAGACGCGGAGACCGTCGGAGCCGTTCGCGGTGTAGAGATACTCGCCGCGCAGCTGCAGGCTCTTGACGTCCCTGCCGCCGTGCTCGTAGGCCTCGCCGAGAACCATCGCGTCGTCGAGGTGCCGCTGGAACTCGGCCGGATACGCCATGCGGTGCAGGTTCGAGCCGATCACCGCCTGCGGCTCGTCCCACTCGGTCACCGCGACGCCCTCGATGCCGTCCTCGCCCATTCCGACCCAGGCGAAGCGGCCGATGAAGTTCACGAAGTTGGTGCCGAGCGTCAGCACCTGTGCCATCCAGGCGTTGTTGTCACCGGCGGACGAGACGTGGCAGCTGGTGCAGCTCTGCACCTCTTCCTTGCGGACGGTGTGGCCGAAGAAGGGGTTGAACGCCTGGCTCGAGTAGCCCTCGGCCGAGACCGGAGCCTGCTGGATGTAGAGGCGCTCGCGGTTGGCGTTGGTCGTGCTGATCAGCAGTGCCGAGCTCGAGCGCGCGGGTGCGATCTTGAAGCCCTTCGCCGCGTTGTGCTTCGACATCATGAAGACGTCGTAGCGCACGACCTGCGGGTTGTAGGACGTCCAGTTGCGGAAGTCGCCGCCCTCGAAGTGCTGCGAGTCCTTCAGCCAGTTCGCTTCCTGGGGAAGGTGGCAGCCGAAGCAGCTCGTCATCCACGAGGTGTGGCAGGTGTAGCAGACCATGTTGTCGTCGCTGTGGGCGAGCGATGCGTTCTCGTCGGGCAGTGAGCCCCAGGTCTTGCCGTCGCGCCGGATGGTCTTCGCGATCGCGGCGCGCTCGTTGTACTCGCCCGACCCCGGGTCGATCGAATCGATGACCTGGCTCACCTTCCACTCGAGGTTCTCGTCGACCATCGAGCGCTGGATGAGCTCGGTCCCCACCCACTCGAAGCGGCGCTTCTTCCAAGGCGTGAGGCCGCCCATCAGGTCGTGGCCACCCTTCGGCGCGGCGGGGCCGCTGGTCTTGACCTTGGCGCGGCCACGGACCGAGCCGTGGCAGTCGACGCACTGGATCTCGACCGCTTCCGCGAAGCCGCCGTAGAGCTTGCCGTTGCCGTGCACGTCCTGCTCGAAGTGGCAGTCCGAGCAGTGCATGCCGAGCTCGGCGTGGATGTCCTTCATGTGGACGGCCTTGTCGAGCCGCTTCGGGTCGTCGGGGGCAATCACGTTGTTCTTCTTGTCGAGCAGGTTGCCCTGGCGGTCCTGCTTGTAGACCGCGCGGAACACCCAGCCGTGGCCGTGGTAGTCGGCGAAGCGCGTGTCCTTCGTCGGCAGGCGGCTCACGTTCTGCAGGAAGGTCTCGTCGGTCCACAGGCCGCGCACCACGGCGCCCTCGGGGTTGGCGAGCATCGACTGCCGCGGCCCCTCGGCGTCCCGGTTGTTCCACGGCCACGGCTCGAGCGAGGTCGGGAAGCGCTGCTCCTTCGGCCACATCAGGTCGCCGTCGGTCTCGAGATCCCACCACTGGAAGCCGAGGTAGGGGTTCACGAAGGCGTTGGGCTGGTGCATGTGGCAGATCATGCACTGGCTCGTCGGGATCGCCCGCGTGAGCCGGTGCTGGATCGGGTGGCCCGACTCGTCCTTGGGGATCGTCGGGTCGTTGCCGTGGTACGTGCCGAGGTTGCCGAACCTCGCGTAGGGGCCCGAGCTCGTGGGCTCCCGGTCGTTGGCGTAAACGACGTGACACCCCGTGCAGCCGCTCGAGCGGAAGTCGCCCGGGTGGTCGTTGGTGCCGAGGAACGACATCACGGGGTCGTTGAGGCGGCTCTTGTGGATGTTCAGCACCGCGGCGCTGATGCGGAGATCGGTGCCGAGCCCGCGCGTGCCGAACTTCGCGTCGGCGAGTCCCGGCAGGTCGACGAACGGACCGAGGTTCGGGTTGCCGACCTCCGACACCGCCGAGCGGTCGATCTTGCCGCCCTTCTCGAACGCGCGCAGCGGATCGGGCGCCTGCATGACGTTCCAGCGCGGCAGCGGCACGAGGAAGGGCAGCACGCCCTTCGCCGTGTCCTCGGGCGTCGGCGGCGGCACGGTGTTGACCTTCTGCGGCACGCCGTCGCGCGAGTACGACTCGCCGAGGATGTAGTTCTTCACCGACACGACGCCGTTGTTGTACGCGCCGCCGCCCCACAGGAGCGCGGTTGTCGTCATCATGCTCTTCTGGACCTTGAGCACCTCGGCCGGATGGCAGCCCGAAACGCCGCAAGTCTCGGGCGCGACGCGCAGGTCGCCCGGGTTGAAGAAGCGGATGAACTCGGGTGACTCGTTGTTCAGCAGCGTGTAGCTGCGCACCGGATTCGCCGAGCTGACGCGCTCGGGCTCGCTCTTCGACGCCCACTTCTCGGGATGGCGCGGCTGGACGTGCGCCTTCTCCATCGCGGCCTTGTACTCGGGGCTGCCCATCGCGGCACCGCCCGACGTGACGCCGACGTCGCCGCCGTGGCAGTCGATGCAGCCCAGCTTGACGGTGCCGGTCTCGTGCATCGGCTCGATGCCGACGTGACAGGTCACGCAGCCGGCGCTCTTCTGCTCCGCTTCGCCGCGAGTCTGGCGCAGCAGCGGGCTCGGCGCGGCGCCGGGCTCCGCGGCGCCCGTGCGATTGCCCGGCAGCAGCGTCAATCCGACCACCAGACCGATGCCCAGGATCACGGCTCCCCGGCGTTCCATCCGACGATCGCGGCTCATCCCCTCGACTCCTCTGCGGCGTGCCATCGTCGTCTCCTCAGTAGACCAGGGTGATCTCGGTGCCGAGCTGCCACAGGGTCTGGCCGCTGTAGATCTGACGGAAGCCGGCGAGCGGCTGGAAGAGAGCGCCGAATCCCTTGACGATGATGTTGTTGTTGAGGAAGGGCCGGTACTCGACGCCGAGGCTGAGATCGACGCCGGCCTGGTTGTCGATGTCCGACTGCCCGAGGATCGTCTCCAGCACCGCCGTGTCGGCGAACTGGACGTAGTTCGCGTTGCCGATCAGCGTCGCGGTGGGCGTGACCTCCGCCGCGGCACCGACGTTCAGCAGCAGGAGTCCGGGGTTCACGAAGTTCGCCTGACCGAGGAACTTGTTGCTGCGCAGGTTCGGTACGAGGCTCAGACGCTGGTTCAGCCCGGCGCCGCCGCGGTCGGTGATGCGGATCGACTGGCGGTTGAACCAGCTGAACTCGCCACCGGCGACCTTCGGGTTGTCGATGATGGTGTCGAAGCCGTTCGCATCGCCGTCGCGCGCGTCGTCGTCGCCCGAGGTGAAGTAGACCGAGGTCTGGTAGCGCAGCCAGTCGTCGTCGATCGATAGCTCGAGGAAGGCGAGCTGCGCGTTGATGTCGGTCGGGCGCCCGGCGATGTTGTTGAACTGGTCTCTTCCCAGCGCCTGGTAGAAGGCGTGGCTCACGTTGATGCGGCCGATGTGGCCCTCGCTCGCCCAGCCGAGGTACCAGGCTTGCACGTTGTGCGGCACCGGGTCGCCGATCGGCGTGGGTCGCACGAGGAAGCCGAGGCGATCGAAGACGAAGCCTGCCTTCTCTCCCTGGTCGTAGTTGTAGTGAAAGCTGAACTCGTTGGTCCAGCCGTTGAAGAAGAAGTCCTGGATGTAGAGGTTCGCGATGCCGACCTGCTGGTCGCGCAGGCCGAAGGTGTTCAGGTTCGAGACGACGTCCTTCTCGGCCTGGTAGAAGTACAGTAGGTTGTACTGGTAGCGCGCGCTGTTGGCCGTCCCGAAGAAGCGCACGCCCTGGTTGATGTCCTGGAAGATGAGGCTGCGGAAGTCGCTGTTGAACGCCTGCCGGCCGGCCTTCATGCTGATGAAGTCGTAGTTCGCCGACAGGTCCGCGAGGTGCAGCTCGAGGAAGGCCTGCTCGAGCCGGATGTCGGCGAGCGTGCGGCTCGTGCCGTCGCGCACGTCGGGGTAGGCGACGCGCTCGTTGAACCAGACGCTGTTGATGTCGCCGACGCCCTCGACGAGGAACTGCCAGTCGAACGGCCTGTACGTCGTCGAGCCCTTGATGAGTTCGAGACGGGCGGCGAACTTCTGGTCGAACTCGACGCTCGTCGGGCTGCCGAAGAACGCCTCGGAGTTCGGATTCTCCGTGCTGACACCGCTCGGGATCGGAAACTTGCGCCCCTCGACGACGGTCTTCGACGCCAGCGTGACCTTCGGGAAGATCGTCTGCGTCCCCGGAATCGGGTAGTCGCCCTTCAGCGGGTTCTGGTTGTACGGGTCCCAGATCGAGCCCGGCACCGTCAGCTGGTACGGCGGCGGCTCGATGCGCCAGCGATCGGGCAGCGGGTCGAAGTCCGGGAAGAACGGCTCCTCGCGGCCCTTCACCCCGGCCGCGCCGAGCGTCAGGTCGCCGCCCCCGCCGGAGCCGGCCGCCGGTTCCGCCGTTTCCTGTGCGAGCGCCCGCCCGGCGAGCAGGAGCAGCCCAACCACTGCAAGGATTCGTCTTGCCGACATGTCATCACGCCCGCTTCGTTGCGGAGGAGCCCCCCAGCCCCTCCGTCCCCCGCCGTCAAGGCACGTTTTCGACGCTCCGCGACTCTAGGTGCGCCGGCCGAACAACCCTCGTACGAACGCCGCGACGCGCGCCCACAGCCCGCCGCCGGAGCGGCTCGCGGCACCTCCCGCCGTATCCACGACCTCGAACTCGTCATCGCCCAGCCGGAGCTTCATGCCGCCCTCGAGGACGACCTCGCCGTCGCTCCGGCGCGTCCCGTCGGCGTGGAACGTCTTCCCTTCGACGCCGGCGATCATCCACTGGCCGTTCTTCACGAAGACCTTCGCGTGCTCGCGCGACGCGGTCGGGGTGCGCAGCTTGACGTCGCAGCCGTGGCCGCGGCCGAGCAGCAGGCTCGGCCGGTCGAGCCGGATGGTCTCCTCGATGCCCTTCGGCGCCACGCGCTCGAGCCGGAGGGTCGACTCGACCTGGCGCGGCGCGAGCACGACGGTGCGCTCCTCGTCGTCCGCTTCCGCGGTACAAGGCCGCGCCGGATCCAGCGTGGCGTCGCTCGTCGACGCCGCGGGCTTCGCGGGTGCAGCAGACGGCGGCGCGGCGCGGGCCGCACCCGGCGGCGGCGACGCGATCACCCGCGTACGGTCGCCCGCTTCCTGTGCGCCCGGTGCCGCGGCACCAGCCGCAGCCGGCAGGCCCGGCGGACGCGCCGGTGCGATGGTGGTCCGCTCGCCCTCGTCCTCTTTTGCGGACGGCTGGCCGCCGGCCGGGATCGCCGCAGGAAGCCCCGGCGGACGTGCCGGCGCGATGGTCGTGCGCTCGCCCGGGTCTTCCGGCGCGGCCGCGGGCGCCGGAGCGGCCGCCGATGGCCTGGGCACACCCGGTGGCGGCCCACCGATGCGCGTCCGCTCGCCGTCGTCCTGGGGGTCGTCGCCAGCCATCGTCCGCTCTCTTGCCTCCGCAGCTCCCACGTCCGCTCGCAGCCCGCCTCAGGGATCCAGCGGCCGGCGGTTGAACTTCAGGTACGGCAGACGCACACCGTCGCCCTCGTTCTTGCGCAGCACGAGCTGGTCGGCACGGATCGCGTCGGGCGCCTCGAAACCGGCGGTGCCGGCGCTGGCGACGAGATCGTTCTGCTCGCCACCGTCGCCGCTCACGCCGAGGCCACCGACGAGCACGCCGTTGCGGTACAGGGGCACGCCGCCGGGGAAGAAGATCGCGCCGTTCTGCCGGCCGTTGGTCGGCTGGCGAAGCAGCGTGCAGACCCGCGCCTGGTCGTTGTTGAACGACACGCGGAACGGACCCGGCATCGTGCCGTTGATGCCCGACGGGAAGAAGATCTGCCCCCCGAAGCCGATCGCGCGGCCGCTGATGGCCGTGCCGGGCGGGAACGCCTCGCCGAGAACGACGCCCGTCGCCGGATTGTCGAGCGTGTCGAGCGGGTCGACGTTCGGGCTCGACGCGTACACCGAGGTGCGCGCCTTCGCGGGGCAGACGTCGATCGCGTCGGGCAGCGCGTCGGGCTGCCGGAAGAGCCCGATCAGCTCACCGTTGGTGTCGGTGATCGCGTGCACGACGCTGACGGCGGTGCCGCTCGGCAGGCGCACGGCCGAGCGCGACTTCTCCGCCTGGGCGACCGCGTTCTCGACGATGCTCCGCACCTCGGCCGCGGTGAGCGGCGCCGCACCGGGCGGATTGTCGGTCGCGTTCTTCGGGCCGACGATCCAGCCGTCCGGCGCCTGGTTGCCGCGACGCGGGTCGACGAGGAAGGTCGTGAGGTCGCCGTAGCTGCCCGGGTTCGGCGGCGTCGCCGGGTTGAACTCGACGAACGGCAGCGCGAGTCCCTCGAGGAAGACCACGGCATTGAACGGCGCCGGCGGCGGAACCGGTGCCACGCTGATGAAGCACGGCGTCGCAGCAAAGCAGCACGCCGGCGCCACGTCGGTTTCGCAGACGTTCTGCAGACCCTTCGGCCGGACGTTGTCGATCGCGATGGCGTCGCCTGCGAACGCGCGGGCGGCGAACTCGCCGGTGTCGAGCAGCGGGTTGGTCGCGGCCCGCCGGAGACCGTCGGGGTTGTCCGCGTTCGCGACCGGGTCGGTGGGCAGCGTCTCGTAGCTGACGCCACGCACCGCGACGCCGATGCCGCCGACGAGACGTCCGTTCTTGTAGACCGGGACGCCGCCCGGCAGCGTCGCGATGCCCGTGTTGCAGCCGCAGCGCGTGTCGGGCGCGTCGGTGTTCTGGCAGCGCAGCGGCTCCTCGCCGTCGAGCTCGCGCAGCAGCGACGCGAGGTTCAGCTGCGGCGGGTAGAACTTGCCGGGGTTGAAGTCGGCCGACGCGGGATTGTTCGCGTCGAGCCGGCAGCCGCGGTTGGTCGCCTCGATGCTGAACAGGCCGCCCGCGCCGGTGTTGCGCACGCCGGGCGGAAAGTTCGGATCGCTGATGAAGCGCACCGCGCGCGAGGTGAGGAAGATCTTGTCGGCGGCGAAGAGCCCGGCGGTGCGCGCGAGCTGCACCGAGAGGTCGACGCTAGCGCAGTCGCTCGACACCTCGGAGCACACCGCGGGGCCGCACTGGAACGGCTCCGGGTTGCAGGCGACCGACTTGCAGCGATCGGGGTCGATCGCGAAGTTCGTCGCCACGCCGAGGATGCGCGCCTGGCGGTCGGTCACCGCGACCGCGATCTGCTGGTCGGTGGCGCGCGACGCGAGCTGCATGATCGCGTTGATCTCGTCGGGCTCGAGCACCGGGGCCGTGTCGGCCGGCTGCTCCGTGCTGTTCACCGACCCGCCGCCGCCGCCGCACGAGATCGCCCCCGCGAGCAGCATCGCGAGTGCGACGAAGCGGAGTCCCGCGCCGATCGACGAAGGCTCAGTGACAATGGATCGCCGCATGGGTTCCGTCCTCTCCTCCAGACGCGCTAGCCGGGGATCTTGAGCTTGACCGGCCCCTTCACCTTGGCGACGCAGGTGAGCCGGTACTTGAGCGGATCGGGATCGAGAAACGCCTTGTTCTCGATGGTGTTCATCTCGGGCGAGCCCGGATCGGGCGGCACGAAGTTCTCCGCCCCCTCCGCGATCTCGACCGCACAGAGTCCGCACAGCCCGACCTTGCACTCCCAGCCGAGCGGCTCGTCCATGTGGTCGGTCGGCTCGCCGGACTTGCTGGTCTTGCAGTCGGGGAACCGCGACTTCAGGCTCTTGAAGTACGCGTGCAGCAGGTCCTCGCTCGCACCTGCGCCGTAGGTCACCGGGAATTCCGGGTGATCGATCGTCACGGCGGCGCCCTCCACCGCAGCCGCCGGTGCTGCCGCGGCC
>Ga0172362_10001548_pt1 | contig 19654 bp, 14 predicted proteins | sample LakKivs1_kivu2a2_FD_114534 | JGI IMG/M metagenome (GOLD analysis project Ga0172362, IMG submission 114534) | Sediment microbial communities from Lake Kivu, Rwanda - Sediment s1_kivu2a2 | ecosystem: Environmental > Aquatic > Freshwater > Lake > Sediment | place: Rwanda: Western Province, Lake... | reverse complement strand
GGTCGCGATCGCGACACCCGGCAGCACCGGGCTGACGCGCTCGTCGATCAGCGCGAGCACGCCCGCGAACCCCGCCAGCGCCGCGACGAAGATGTCGATCAGCGTCGGGCGGGTCTGTGCCAGCAGCGCCGCCGACGGCTCGCCCGCGAACGGCATGACCCCGAGCAGCACGCAGAGCAGCACGCCGAACAGCGCGCCGCCGAACTCCGCCGCGAGCGCCCTGCGCAGCAGGGCGAGATCGCCGCGCATCAGGCCGAGGGACACGCCGAAGATCGGCGTCATCAGCGGCGCCACGACGTTGGCGCCGATCAGCGTCGCGTCGCTGTCGATGATCAGCGCGAAGCCGGCGATCAGCTCCGAGATCCCGAGCAGGACGTAGTAGGTCGCCGTCGGCTGCGAGCCGATGGCGATCTTGTCGAGGATGCGCGTACGCCGCTCGGGCGTGACCGAGCCGAGGTCGCGGACGGCGTCGAGCCACCCCGTGAGCCACGTCACGCGCGCGCGCGGGTCGCGACGCTGCACCCCGCTGCCGTCCGTGCCGTCCGGTCCTGCCACCCGAGTCTCGATCGCTCAGAACGGGTCGAACATGTCGGCCGATGGCTGGCCCCTGGGTGCGGCGGGCACCGGGGCCCGCGGCGCCGGGCTCGCCGCCGGGGTAGGTGCGATCGGCGGCGGGACGGCCTCCGCCGGTGCCGCATCGGCGGGCGCGGCGGCCGGCTCGGCCGTCGGTGCTGCCGCTGGCGGTGGTGCTTGCGCTGGTGCTGGCGCGTTCGTCGGCGGCTGCGTGGCAGCTGGCGCCTGGGAGGCGCCATCCTGGGCGGCGCCGGCCGCGGGTAGACGCCAGATGAGCTGCGCGTTGTCGACCCAGCCGGCAAGCCCACCGTCGGTCGTGACGTACGCCCAGCCGCTCTTCAGCTCCGTGCGCGTCACCCTCTGGTGGAGCGTCAAGCGTCCGACGGTGGCCGACGAGCCCGACGCGCTCGCGTGCACGACGAGGCCGTCGCTCGCCGCGTAGTACACCGCCCCTTGCCGACCGGCCTCGGCGTCCGAGCCGGTCACGCCCTTCCACCAGCCTTCGGTGGTCGTGCGGACGCTCGCGCAGCCCGCGAGCGCCGCCACCGCGAGGATCAGGACCGTGCATCGCGCGTGCTTCATGTGTGGATGTCCTCGCAGGCCGGGCTCGCCGCGGGTTCGCGCCGCCTCCGTTGCAGCGGCGAACCGCCGTGCGGGGAGCCATTTGAGCGCCCGGCTACGGAGAGTCAAGCGCGCGGCCCGCGCCCGGACCGCGCCACGGCGGGTCGGGCGTGCCGAACGTCGTGTCACCCGGGGCTCACGTGCCGGTCGCCCGGGCGGACGCTCGCTGTGCACGTCGCACCGCCGACCGCGGCCGGTCACCCGGCACGCGGCCGTTCGAGGTCGGCGAGCACGTCGCGCAGCGCCGCGTCGTCGCGGGCGCGCGCCGCGGCCAGCAGCCGCCGGCGGAGCGCGTCGTCGTCGCGGAACACCGCGAGTGCTGCGACGGCATCGCGTGCGTCGTGGCCCGGGGCCGTCGCCACGAGCGCGAGCAGGAAGTCCTGCGCTGCCTCGGCGCGCAGCAGCGCGATCGCGAGGAGTGCCGTGCGCCGCAGCTCCGGCGACGTGGTCCTCTCCCACCAGCCCCGCAGCACGTCGAACGCTCCGGGCAGCCGCGACTCGCCGAGTGCCACGCCGGCCACCTCGGCACGCCCCGCGTCGGGGAGGGCGAGGATGCGTGCGCAGAAGTCGAGCGCCGCCGGGCCCTCGACGCGGAGCAACGCCGCGACGCACTGGGCGACGACCTGCGCCTCGGCGTCCCCCGCGAGGATCTTGTGCCGCAACAGCGGAGCGAAGCGGCTGTCCTCGCTGTACGCGATCGCCTGCGCGGCGCCGGCGCGGGCCTCGGGCTCGGGGTCGGCGAGCAGCTCCGCGACCTCGCTCGCCGCAGACGGGTGTCCGAGGCGGAGCAGCCCCATGGCGCAGACGGCGCGCAGCTCGCACGCGACGTCCACGCTGCCGCCCCAGACCGGCTCGCGCTGCACCCAGCGGACGCCGATCAGAAAGAGGGCGTCCTCGTACGCGCCGCCGCGCTGCAGGGCGCTCGCGATCGCCGTCTTGGCAGAGCAGCCCGGGTCGCGCTTGACGGGCTGCTCGAGCAGCCGGTGGAACGCGGCGCGCAGCTCGCCGGTGAGATCCTCGATCTCGAGCTCGCCCGCGATCGCCGCCGCCTTCGCGACGATCGAGCCCTCCTTTGCCGTCAGAGCCGCGCGCAGGGCCTCGGTCGTCGTCGCGTCGCGCGGCGCGTGGCGCAGCGCCGACAGCGCCGCGAGCGCGTCCTCGACGCGGCGCGAGCGCGGCGCGCGCGGCTCAGAGCCGGATCGCGCCCGCGCGGAGGCGATCGCGGACCTCGGGCGTGAGGCGCTCGTAGCCGTCGCCGCTCGCGATCCACAAGGGATCCGCGACGGCGCCCGGGTCGAAGCCCTCGCGCTTGAAGCGCGTGGTGACGTACTTGAAGCTCGCGGTGAGGTCCGGCGTCTCGAGGAGGCGCAGGAACACCGGGCGCGACGGTCGCGGCAGCGTCGCGGCGACCTCCGCCGCGAAGCGCTCGGGTGAGAAGCCGGAGTCGGTCACCAGCGCCGCCATGCCGGCGCGCCCTTCGTGGCCCGGCACCTCGACGCCGTACACGATCGCCTCGCGCACGCCGGTGGCTCGCGCGAGGACGTCGGCGACCTGCGCCGTCGAGACGTTCTCGCCCTTCCAGCGGTAGGTGTCGCCGAGGCGGTCCGGGAACGACACGTAGCCGCCGGCGTGCGTGACCACGAGGTCGCCGGTTGCGAACCAGTCGTGGCCGTCGCCGAAGGCGTCGCGCAGGATCTTCTTCTCGGTCGCGTCACCGTCGGTGTAGCCGTCGAATCGCGTCAGCGCGCTGATGCGGCCGATCAGCATGCCGGGCTCGCCTTCGGCCGCCTCGGTGACGTGTCCCTCTGCGTCGCGGATCGGCAGCGCGGTCTCCGGGTCGACGCGCACCACGGACTGGCCGAAGCTCAGACGGCCGATCATGCCGGGAACGCCCTCGGCGTTGACGAGCGCCACGTTGCCCTCGGTGGACCCGTAGTACTCGACGATCTCCGCGATGCGGAAGCGCTCGCGGAATGCGAGCCAGACGTCGCGTCGCAGCCCGGCGCCGTAGAACAGGCGTACCCGGTGCCGGTGCTCGTCGGGGCTTTCCGGCGCCTGGAGCAGGAAGCGGCACACCTCCCCGATGTACGGCACGACGGTCGCCCGGTACCTGACGCAGTCGCTCCAGAACGCGCTGGTCGAGAAGCCGTCGCGGATCGCGAGCGTCGTTCCGCCTGCGGCGGCGCCGCCGAGGCCGCCCATCGCGCCGGTGGCGTGCGACAGCGGCAGCGCGCAATACGTGACGTCGTCGGGACGCAGGGCACCGATCGTGTGCGCGAAGGCGAGCGACATGAGCGTGAAGCGGCGGTTGGTGATGCGTGCGGCCTTGGGCAGCCCCGTCGTGCCGGAGGTGAACATGTAGAGCGCGACCGCGTCGCCCGGCTGGACCTGGGCGGAGCCGGGAGTCTCGGTGCTCGCAGCGCCGAGCGCTTCGCGGAAGCCGTCGTCCCAGACGATCAGATCCGCCCCGCACGCGTCGGCGCCGTCGCGCACGTCGACGACGCTCCACGGAGCCGCCAGCACCCAGCGCGGCCCGACGCTGGCGAGCGCGTGGCGGAGCGGCTCCCCACGCACGCCGGCGTGCGGCAGCGCCGCCACCACGCCGATCTTGTTGAGGCCCGCCAGCGCGAACACCGTCTCCGGACGGCTGCCGAGGACGAGCGCGACGGCGTCGCCGCTGCGGGCGCCGCGCGCGAGGAACCACTGCGCGACGCGGTTGGCGACCTCGTCCACCTGCGCCCACGTCCAGCGGTGCTCCTCGAACAGCAGGGCGGGCTTGTCAGGCGTGCGCGCGGCGTTGCGCTCGACGAAGGCGCCGAGCGAGCCCGGCTGCGTCGGCAGGGTCGCGAGCGCCAGCGTGCGGACGGCACGCCCGGCGAGCGCCAGGTTGCGCAGCAGGCCGTCGAAGCTCGAGAGGCGGTTCCCTCCGCCGGTGTGGCCGCCCGTGGGTTCGCTGCTCACGCAGCGACACTAGCGCCTGCCGCGCTCGGCCGGAAGCACGGCATGGCATCGCGGCAGCGCGGCTGCACGAGGCAGCGCGGCTGCACAAGCTGCGGAGCGAGCCGAAGGGCGAGACGGTCGAGCTGTGGGGCGAGCCGAAGGGCGAGACGGCCGAGCTGCGAACCAGCGTCCGGTCCAGCCTCGCTCGCAGCGCGACCGTGAAGCGGCCGCCGCGTTCCGGCGCGCGCTCGACCGCGACGCGCACGGAGCAGCTCCGCGAGGTGGCGCACGACGAGGGGCGCCCGGCCCCTCGTCGTGACACCCCTCGTCGAGCTAGAAGAACACCTGCACCCCGCCCCGGACCGCGATCGGGTTGCCCGGCGTGAAGTGGATGTCCGAAACGCCGTCGCCCGGATCGAGGCCCGGCTTGGCCAGGCAACCCGGCTGCGAGCCGATCTCGTTCACGAGGCAGGTGTCGTCGGCGAACTGCGCCTCGCGCCACTCGGTGTCGGTGAGGTTCAGCCCGGCGAGCGTGAGCTGGACGTTGCGCCAGCGGTACGTGACCAGTGCGTCCATGACGAAGTAGCCCTGCGCGGTCAGCGTGTCGTCCTCGTTCGCCGGACGGTCGCCGACGAAGCGGAAGCGCAGGCCGGCCGAGAAGCCGTTGTCCCAGCGCGCGGTGAGGCCGCCGTTCATCAGCAGCGTCGGGGCGAGCGGGACGTGGTCGCCGTTCCTGAAGCGCGCGTGCGCCCAGCCGAGGTCGTAGTCCGCCCACAGCCACTCGGCGATGCGCCAGCGGGCCTCCACGTCGATGCCGTAGCGTCGCGAGGCGGGGCCCGGAACGAGGTTGCCCGTCGGCTCGTCGATCTCGGCGTCGACCACGCCGCCATCGCCGGAGAACACCAGCTCGCTGTCGAGGTCGAGCCACCAGAACGCCGCCGCGAGATCGATGTCGTCCATGAGCACCGTGCGCGCGCCGAACTCGGCCCCGTAGGATCGGGTCAGCGGGTCGAAGCCCGTGCCTCTGGTCAGGATCGCGACGCGTGCGTCGTTGGAGTGAAAGCCGTTGCCGTAGTTCAGGTACAGGTCGGTCTGCGGCGCGACGCTGAAGATCAGGTTGGCCTTGGGGCTCACGATGCCGTCCTGCGTGCCGCCGTTGATGAACACCGACTCGAAGTTGGGATCCGGGTCCTGCCCCGGCAGCTGGTCGCGGGCGGAGAACCAGAACTGGTCGCCGCGCAGCCCGCCCTCGAAGCGCACCCAGTCGTTGAAGATGACCTGCTGCTGCAGGAACGCCGACAGCGAGCTCTGATCGACGTGCAGCTTGTTGACCGCGAAGAAGCGGTTGCGGCGCACCTGCCGCCACAGCGCGAGGTCGATCGAGTCGTTGCGGTTCTGCAGGCCGAGCTGCGTCTGCATGCCGACCGAGCCGACCTGCCAGAGCCGCGTGTACTTCGCGTTGAGCCCGTAGGTCAATCGCTCGTCGTCCTGCTCGATGCCGTCCCCCGGCAGGTAGTCCGCTCCGGGGATGCCGGGCGCGTCGCCGGTGTCGGTGATGCCGCCTTGCGCGTTGCGGAGGAAGCGGAGTCCGGTGAAGCGGAAGAAGGTGAAGTTGGAGTACAGCGCGAGCCGGTAACGGAATCCGTACGCCTGCACGTCGAGGTTGTCCTGCGGCGTGAGCGCGTTGGTGTACTGCAGGTTCAGGGACTGGTAGTCGGTGGCGCCGCCCTCGGTGGGGTCGATCGCGCCGAAGCGGTCGAGGCGTGGCCCGGTGAACGGGTCGCCGTTCGGGTAGCGTCCGTCGACCGCGCGCAGCGGGATCTCGCCCGACGCGTCCCAGTCCGCGTCGTAGACGATCGCCGACGCGCGCAGCGCCGAGGTCGGCGTGAGGTCGAGCGTGTACTTGGCGAAGAAGTTGTACGCCCAGTAGTTGTTCGGGTACTCGAACGGACCGTTGGACCGGTACACCTGCGCTGCGAGGTAGGTCTTGCCCGCGCCGAGCTGCGGCGACCCCTGGAAGAGGAAGCGCGCGGTGTCGAACGACGCCCCCTCGGCGAGAAACGAGTTCTCCTCCACCTCGTCGCGCGTCTGCACCTCGAGCGCGCCGGCGTTCATGAAGTCGCCGAACTGCGCGAAGTACGGACCCTTCCACAGCTTGAGATCGCGGATGGTCTCCGGGATCACGTAGTTCAGGTCGGCGTAGCCCTGACCGTGCGCGTGCGACACCAGGTTCACCGGCACGCCGTCGACGAAGATCGCGAAGTCGGTGCCGTGATCGGCGTCGAAGCCGCGGATCAGGTACTGCATCGCCTTGCCGCCGCCCTGGTGCTGGGCGACGACGAGCCCGGGCACGTTCTGCAGCACCTCCTGCGTCGTCGCGTGCGGGCGCAGCTCGAAGTCGCGCGCGCGGATCTCCTGCGCCGACGCCGCCGACGACGGCTTGCGCGCCTCGACCACGAGCTCGGCGAGCGACGCTTTCTTGCCGTCGTCGGACACCGTCAGGCCGAGCGCCCCCGCGTCGCGGGCGGGCGTGGCGCCGTCGCTCTCGTCCTCGATCTCCCTTTCGGTCGCAGCCGGCGCGGCCTCAACGGACGCCGCCTCGGCGCGCACCCGGAGAGGTGCGGCGAGGACGGCGGCGGCGATCGCCACGCCGAGGGCGAAGCGGATCTCCCTCATCGTAGAACCTTCCCGTCGTCTGGGACGCAGCGCGCGCTCGCCGAGCGGCGCGGCACGCGTCAGGAATTCACGCGAACTGCGGTGATTCAGTCAGACGGGAGAGTGCGGCGGAGCGCGAGCGCGGAGCGCGTGGCCCGGCGCGAGCAGGGGTGAGGGGTGGTTGGCCGCGCTTATCGGGCGGTGCGGCCGCGGCGCGGCGATGCCGGGGACGTGCGCTGCGAGCGCCGTCTGGAACGGCGCCTGTTCGTGTGCGTGGGCTTCGTCGCGACTCGCGACGAAGCCCGGTCCGTCGGCGGCGTGCCCGCGTTCGTCGTCGGCATCGCGCGCCGTCGCGGGACGGACCTCGTCTCCATGGTGCGGTGTGTGCGTGGCCGCGACAGCCGACGCGCCGTGCGCATGGTCGTGCGCGTCCGCGCGGCCGTGGTGGTGCGTGCCCGGGTGGTCGTGGCGGTGGCCGTGTGTGGAGTCGGCCGGGTCGCCGTACGCGTGGTCGTGCTGGTGACCGCGCTGGTGGCGGGGCGGCAGCAGGTCGCGCAGCGACGCGCTCGAGCCGGCGACCCGCGTGCCGTCCCACTCGTGGACGTGGCCGTGTCCGGCGCCTGCGTGCCGGTGCGCGTACCAGCTTGAACGCGGCAGCAGCGCCTGCGCGAGGAGGCTCAGCAGGACGAGCGCGACGAGGCGCTTCGGATCTGGACGACGGCGGCTCATTGCAGCAACTGCGGGGCCTACCACGGACGTTACCCGGAATACGAGGGCGAACTCGTGGACGGATTCACGTCGGCGCGAGCCGAGCCGCTCGCGGCGGCCGCGACGCCCGAGACCCCCATCACCCCGAAATTCCTCTGTACGCACGCCGTCCATCGCGGCACACGCGCCGTGCGATGCCCCAGCGGCGCCGGGCGAGCCGGGCGATCGGAAGGAGAGGAAGCATGGCCCTGAACGGTCGTGGAGCACGGTTCCTCGGTGGAGCGCTCGTCGCGCTCGCGCTGACCTCGTTCGCCGGCGTGGGGGCGGCCCGGGCCCAGCAGCCGGTGGCGGTCACGTTCGTCGTGCCGCACGCGGTTTGTGGGGAAGCGTCGACCCTCGAGTTCTACGTCAACGAGCACCGGATCGGCGCCGCGCCGATGCGCGCCGGATGCGAGTGCGTGTCGCCGGGCGCTGACACCTACGAGTTCACCGACCCCGAGGTGCTGGCGTTGCTCGACCGTTCGACCTGCAACACGTTCCGCGTCGACGCCCCGCCGGGTGCCGGGCAGCAGTTCTACCTCGGCGAGCTGCTGGTGCGCGTGTCCTGGGGCGAGACAAGTGCGGAGACCTGCCTCTTCGACCAGAACCGCCGGCGAGCTGTGCTCGTCTGCGACGGTGACGTCTGCGGAGCGAGGTTGTCGGACCGGATCCGGACCAGCGGTGAGCCCGACGGTGACGGCGATGGCGTGACGAGCGGCGTGGGCACCGGCTGCGACGTGTGCCCGCTCGCCTTCGATCCCGAGCAGCTCGATTCCGACGGCGACGGCTTCGGCGACGCGTGCGACGTCTGCGTCGGGCCCGGAGAGGACGACTTCGACGGCGACGGCGTCTGCACGGACGGGGACAGCTGCCGGTTCTTCCCGAACCCGGGCCAGGAGGACGCGGACGGCGACGGCGTCGGCGACCCGTGCGACTTCTGCGTCGGCCCCGGTGGCGACGCGGACTACGACCGGGATGGCATCTGCTCGTCCGACGTCTGTCCAGACGTCGCCGATCCAGGCCAGGAGGACGGCGACGGCGACGGCATCGGCGATGCCTGTGATTCCTGCCCGACCACATTCGATTCGCCCTGGCGTGACGAGGACGGCGACGGCATCGCAGACACCTGCGATCCAGTAAGGTGCGTCGACTTCGACCAGGACGGCTTCGGCAATCCCGGCTACGCGAACGAATGCGCGCGCGACAACTGCGAGGACGTATCCAACCCGGGGCAGGAGGATGCCGACGGCGACGGCGTCGGCGATGCGTGCGACAACTGCCGGGACGCCCGCAACTCCGCGCAGGTCGACTCCGACGACGACGGACGCGGCGACGCGTGTGATTCGGTGCTGTGCATCGACTCCGATCGCGACGGCTTCGGCGACGAGGACGGCGGGAGCTTCTGTCCGCTCGACAACTGCCCGTTCAGGCGGAACCCCGGCCAGGAGGATCGCGACGGCGACGCGATCGGCGACGCCTGCGATCCATGCCCCGACGACGGCACCGGCGAGACCGATGCCGACGGCGTGTGCACGGCGATCGACAACTGCCCCGACCGCCCGAACCCCGGCCAGGAGGACGCCGACGGCGACGGCATCGGCGACGAGTGCGATACCTGCACCGACCCCGACGGTGACGGCTTCCGCACGAGGCTCTTCCCGAACCCGTTCCCCGGCGCCTGCCCGCTCGACAACTGCGCCGGCGTTGCGAACCGCGACCAGCGCGACACCGACGGCGACGGCCTCGGCGACGCCTGCGATCCGGCCGACGCGACGCTCGACATCGAGCAGGCGCGCGTCTGGGCACCTGGCCCGCGCGCGGGACAGCGTCGGTCGCGCGGGCGCATCCAGGTGCGCGGCCGCGTCGCGCTGCGCCCGGCGTCGGACGCGTTCTCCGTCGGCGACGGGCTCGCCGTGCGGGTACGCGACGGACGTGCTCTCGACCGGACGCTGGCGTTCTCTGCGGCGCAGTGCCGGACGCTCGCCTCGGGGACGATGCGCTGCCGCGGCGGCGAGCGGCGAAGTCTCGTCGTCGACGTGGTGCCGCTGCGGCGCACGCGCGGGCAGGAGCTCGTGTTCAACGTGCGCGCCAAGGGGCTCGACCTCACGCCCGGCTTCGCGCCGCCGCTCGTGGTGACGCTGGCCGAGCGGCCGGGCACGATCCTGCGCGGCACCGATCGCACGGGCGTCCTCCGTACCTGCAGCTTCACCGGGGGCGTCCCGTGCGTGACGCCGTACGGCTCGACGCGCTCGGCCTTCCTCGTGGATCCGGGGGCGAGCCTCGCCGATCCGTGATAGACCGGCCAGCATGGCGATCGCACGCAGCGTCAATCACGTCTCGTTTCCCGTCCGCGACCTCGCGGCCGCGCTCGGCTTCTATCGCGACCTGCTCGGGCTCGAGGCGATCCCGCGGCCCGACTTCGGCATCGACGGTGCCTGGCTGTCCGCGGGCAACGCGCAGATCCACCTCATCGCCGTGCTCGAGGGGATGCAGGTGGACACTCCGCCGCCGACGCTGAACCCCGCGGCGAGCCACCTAGCGTTCACCGTCGACGACTACGCGGCGACGCTGGCGCGCCTGCAGACGGCCTCGATCGAGGTGCTCCCCGCAGGACCCGAGATCGGGCAGATGTGGGTGCGCGATCCCGACGGGCACGTCATCGAGCTGATCGACGCCGCTGCAGCGGCGCGCCGCTGAGCGGTTGGAGCCGGCGGCGCTGGTGAGACGGGTCGTCGGCGACCGATCGGTGCGCCGGCGTCAGCCGCACTTCGGCCGGCGCCCCGCGGCGACGGCCTGCTCGTAGACCGGCATCTCCTGGGCGATCCGCTTCTGCAGGTCCGCGGTGCGCGTCTGGTCCGACGGGTGGGTCGAGAGGAACTCCGGCGTCCCGCCGCCACCCGCGGACGCCATGTTCTGCCAGAACTTCGTGCTCTCGCGCGGGTCGAAGCCGGCACCCGCCATCAGGTCGAGTCCGAGCAGGTCGGCTTCGCTCTCCTGGGTGCGACTGAAGGGCAGCAGCACGCCCACCTCCGCGCCCATTCCGAGCGCCGCGACCAGAGTCGGGTCCATCGTCTGTCCCGCGACGTCCATCAGCACGCCGGTGAGCATCTGCTGCGAGACGCGCTCGTTCGCGTGCTGCGCGAGCACGTGCGCGACCTCGTGCCCGATCACGGTCGCGAGCTGGTCCTGGTTCTTCGCGACCTTCAGGATGCCCGTGTTGACGCCGATCTTGCCCCCCGGCAGCGCGAAGGCGTTCGCGCTGTCGTCCTTGAAGACCACGACCTCCCACTGGCGCGGCGCTTCGGGGTCGGTCACCTGCCCGGTGATCGCGGCGGCGACGCAGCGCACGTAGCGCTGCTGGCTGGTGTCCGTGCTCTGCGGCGTCTCCTGCTTGATGTCCTGGAACGCGCTGGCGCCCATCCTCGCGACGTCGTTGCCGGACATCAGGCGCAGCTGGCGGCGTCCGAGCGGCGAGGTGGCGCAGCCGGCCACGAGTACGAGGGTCGCGATGACGAGCGTCACCGGCGGGCGGCGCGAGCGCAGGGCGTGCGTGGCGGACGCGGCGAGGCGCTCGACTCCCGGACCCGGATCTCCTGCAGTGGGCATCACACGGCAGGTTGTTCCGCGACGGCGTCGGGCGCAAGGTCTGCGAGGAGTGCATCCGCGCGCCGGCACTGGTGCACGTTGCCGAGCTTCGCGAACAGCTCGCGCGCGTGCTCGAGCTGTGCTGTGGCGCGCGCGTGATCGCCCACGACGCGCGCGATCTGCCCCGCCGTCAGGAGCGCACACGCGACCGTCGTGCGGCTGTCGATCTCCTCGCCGAGCGCGAGCGCCCGCTCGGCGTCGCTCGCGGCCTCGTCGAGGCGCCGCGGGTCGTGGCGCAGCAGCTCGGCACGCGCCGCCGCCCACGACGCGGCTCGGAGGCGGCCGCCGGTGTGGTGCTCCGCCTGCTCGATCACCGACTCGGCGCGCTTCCATTCGCCGATCGACAGCAGCGCGTCGACGATCAGGTGCAGGAACAGCGGCAGGCTGGTCGCCCCCTTGATCGAGGTCTCGACGTGGCGCACGTAGCGGCCCGCGACGACCGGCAAGCCGAGCTCGGTGCGCGCGACGATCGCGACCGCCGACGCGATGCGCGCCGCGGCGACGTTGCCGATCTCGCGCGCCGTCTCGAGGCTGACCTCGGCCCACCGCGCTGCCTCGGCGTACTCGCCGCGCAGCAAGTGGACCTGTGCCAGCAGCGACGCGCTGCCGCCCGCGATGGTGCGGTTGCCGTGCTGGCGGGCGCGTCCGTGCAGGTCCAGGTCGGTCGCGGCCGCGGCGTCCATCTGGTCGCTGTGGAGCTGGATCGACGCCGTCATCGAGCGCACGCCGAACCACAGGTCCGACGGCCGTCCCGGGCTCTCCAAGGGGTCGAGCTCGTGCTGTGCGTGGGTGATCAGCTCGCGGGCCTCGCGGAAGCGGCCGTCGAAGAGGTAGGTCCAGGCGAGGCCGCGCGAGATGTTCACCGCATTGTGCGCGAGCCCCTCGCGTCGCGCACTGTCGAGCGCCTCCTCGACGAGTGCCAGGCCGTGCGCGAAGCGGTCGGGGCCGCTGCTGATCGCTGCCAGTCCCTCGTACGACGGGAACGATGCGTACGCCGACTTGACGTCGAGCTGCAGCGCCAGCTCCCGCCCGTGGCGCGCGACGCGCTCGACCTCGTCGGTCTCGCCGGTCGAGGCGTAGATCACGCTCATGTGGCAGAAGCCGATCGCCGCGGACAGCGCGTGGCGGCGCAGCGTGTCGTCCGGCGACGCGGTGAGCGCCTGCGACGCCATGTTCCACGCGGCGCGGTAGAACTCGCGCGCCGCGTGGTACGACGGGACGCGCTCGGCGTCCGCGGCGGCGCGCAGCAGCGCCTCGATCGCCTTGTCGCGCTCGTCGCTGCGCGCGAAGTGGTGCGCGAGCAGCGCCGAGCGCTCGGCGGACGCCTCGCCCGCAGTCTCCTCGACCAGCCGCGCGATACGGCCGTGCAGTGCGCGCCGCTCGCGGACCAGCAGCGACTCGTAAGCGAGCTCCTGGGTGACGCTCTCGCCGAAGCGGAACTCCTCCTCCGACAGTACCGTCTTGCGGTGCACGATGCCGCGCTGCTCGAGCTCGGAGAGCTCCGCCGCGACGGCGATGCTCTCGCCGGCGAGGAGCTGCTCGAGCTGGTCGCGGCGGAACTGCCGGCCGAGCACCGCTGCGACCTGCACGGTGCGCTTCGCGGACGACGACAGGCGATCGATGCGCGCGCCGATGACCTCCTGGACGGTCTCCGGCACCGAGATCTCCGACACCGGGCGGGTCAGCCGGATGCGTCCGCCGCTCTTTGCGAGCGAGCCGTCCTCGACGAGCGTCCGCGCCAGCTCCTCGAGGAAGAACGGATTGCCCTCCGCCTTCGCGCACAGCCGCTCCTCGAGCTCCCCCGGCAGCTCGCCGGCGGCCACGGCGCGAATCATCTCGACCGCGTGCTCGTCCGGTAGCGGCCGCAGGTGCAGCTGCGTGAACGCCGCGCCGACGCGCCAGTGCGGCTCGTACTCCGGGCGGTGGCTCACGACCAGCATGAAGCGCCAGCCGCGCATCGTCGCGACCGCCAGCTCGAGCATCTCGCGTGACGGGTCGTCGATCCAGTGCAGGTCCTCGAAGATCATCACCACCGGACGTCGTTCGGCGAGCTTACCCAGCACGTCCCCCACGGCTCCCAAGGTCGCGCGCTTCTCCTCCTCGGTCTCCTCGGCACCGCCGGCGAGGCTGCCCGGCACCGAGAACATGCCGGCGATCGGTAGCGCGAGCGGCTCGAGGGCCGGGTCGAGCTCGCGCAGAAAGCTCTGGACGCAGCGCCGCGCCTCGTCCTCGGACGCGCCGAGCGGCACGCCGAAGAAGTGGCGCAACAAGTTCGTCCACGGTGCGTAGGCGTGCATCTGGCTCAGCGACGAGCAGCGCGCCTCGAGGATCGCCGGCTGCTCGGGCGCGAGGCGCTGCTTCAGCTCGTGGATGAGGCGCGACTTGCCGCTGCCGGCCTCACCGACGATCGCGACCAGCTGCGGCAGCCCGCCGTGCACGCGCTGGAAGCAGGCCTCGATCTGCGCGAGCTCCTCGTCGCGGCCGATGAAGCGCGTGAGCCCGCGGCTCTCGGCGAGGCGGAACGCGCTGGGCTCGTCGATCGCCTCGAGCACCTCGTACGCGACCACCGGGGCGCGCTTGCCCTTGACGGTGAGCGGCCCGGTCGCGCGCATCTCGAAGCGTCCGCGCACCAGGCGCTCGGTCGCGGCACTGACCAGCACGGAGTTGACCGGTGCCAGCGTCTGCAGCCGCGACGCGAGGTTCGTCGTGTCGCCGGTCGCGGTGTAGTCCATCTTCAGGTCGTTGCCGACCGTGCCGACGATCACCGGGCCGGTGTTGATGCCGATGCGGATCCGGAGCTCGATGCCGCGCTCGGCGAGCGTCGTCGCGTTCAGGTGTGCGACCGCGTCGCGGATTGCGAGTGCGGCGCGCACCGCGCGCTCCGGCGCGTCCTCGTGCGCCACCGGCGCCCCGAACAGCGCCATGATGCCGTCGCCCGCGAGCTGGTTGACGATGCCCTCGTAGCGGTACACCTCCCGCATGCCGACCTCGACGTACTGGTCGAGGATCTCGCGGAACTCCTCGGGGTCGAGGCCGTCGGCCATCTCGGTGGAGCCGGCGAGGTCGCAGAACAGCACGGTCACGCGCTTGCGCTCGCCGACGACGCCGCCGGGTGCTGCGACGAGACGTCCGCTGAGGCTCGCCGGCAGGTGGCGCGGCACGCCCTGCAGGCGGTCGGCCGCGTCGGTCGTGTGCGACGCTGCGGCGCTGCCCGCGCCCGGCGTCGTCGACGTCGCCGGCCGGCTCTCGCTCGCCGGCGTTGCTCCCGCCTTGCGCGCCGCCGCCGTCGCGCCGTCCGCCCTGGTCGGGGCGCCGCAATCCGGGCAGAAGCGGAAGTCGCCCGCGAGCGTCGCGCCGCACGATGCGCACGTCCCGGCAACCGGGACTCCGCAGGCGTGACAGAACGGCTTGCCCGGGATCAGCTCCGCAGCACAGCTCGCGCAGCGCACACGCGAGCTTCGCGTCCGCGCGCCGCCGAGTCAATCGTCGAGCGAGCGACGCTGCGGAGCGTCGATTCCACGAGCGGGCTGCGCCGCGGAGGGTCGATTCCACGAGCTGCTGCGCCGCGGAGCGTAGACGCCACCGCTGCCGTTCAGTGTCGTTCGCAGGACCAGCGCGGCACGGCGAGGCGGATCTGACGCTCGAGAGACTTCGGCTCGCTGCGGCCGCTCAGCAGGCAGAGCGCCCGATTGCCGATGCCCGCCTCGGCCTGCGCGGCGAGCAGGTCGCGCACCTGCCGCTCCAGCAGCGCGCGGTCGCGCGGCTCGCGCGTAGCAGCGCCGCGTGCGAGGTCGGCGTCGAGAGCCGCGAGCAGCGCGCCGATCGCGAACCCGGCGGAAGCCCGGTCGTGGGCGAGCAGCACGTCCTGCAGAGCCGACGCGCGCTCGGCGCCATCCGTTGCCGCGGCGACGCGCGCTGCTCCGGCGTTCCGTCCCGCCTCGACGTCGTCGAGAAATGCCGCCGCCCGTGCGTCGGCGAGCGGTGCGAGCGCCAGCGCTCCGGCGACGGCGAGTGCGGCGGCGCGCGCGCGCGGCCGCGAACGCCCTGCAGCCCGACCTGCGGAACGCATCACCACGTCAGCCCTCCCTTCGTGCCGCCGCCGCGCCGCGCGTGGGCAGCCTGAGCGGGCGTGGCACCTCGATGCGGAACGCCTCGGACACGAGCTCGCCGCGCTGCACCGAGGCGTCGCGTGCGACCACCTTCACCCGCGCTTGCCTGCTCGCCGCCCCGAGCGGAACGAGGAAGCGGTGGTGCGTGCGGTCGCCGGGGACGTCGCCGACGACCTGCTGCCAGGTCGCGCCGTCGTCGGTCGAGAGCCAGACCTCCTGCGTGACCACGCGCTCGTCGTCGTGCGCGCGCCAGCGCACGTCGAGCGGACGGCCGGCCGAGGCGAGCGCCCCCGGCGCGGGCGACTCGATCGCGTCGACCACCGGCGGCGCGCCGCGCGGCGCCGGGATGGTCACCGGGATCGTGCCGGCGTTGTCGTCGAGCGTGGTCTCGGACATCAGCCGGTCGGGATTCCAGAACACGTGCAGCTGGTAGTCGCCCGGCGGCAGGTCGGTGACGTCGATCCACTGGCAGTCGAGCGTGCCGGGGTACCAGTCGGCCCAGCCGACCTGCACGCCCTGGTTCGCGCACGTGTAGCGCTTCGGCGGCGTGCCGGCGCCGAGCTCGGAGGGCAGGGTGTCCTCGAGGCAGAAGCCCTGCTTGCGGCCGGTGCGCACCACGCCGCCGGTCGCGTCGAGCAGCTCGTATCGGGCGGCTGCGCGGAAGTGGTAGTGGCGGTGGCAGCCGCTGTAGACGAAGAAGTCGGGGCGCTCCTTCGGGTTGCCGACGACGAGGTCCTGGTCGCCGCGGTTGTGCACCAGCACGTCGAAGCGCAGCAGCTTGCGGATGCCGGGCGCGCCGACGCACGCCTCGTCGGGGTGCAGCGCGCAGGTTCCCGAGGTCGGGATCGTCGAGTCGAGCAGCGGCGCGCGGCGCGGCTCGTGGAAGATGCCGGTCGAGAGGCGCGCGGAGCTGCGCATGCGCGCGACGTCGAGCACCATGTTCGGGCCGTCGGCCGCGACCGCGACGGGCGTCACCAGCGGTGCGGGCGCGCACAGCGCGGCGACGGCCGCGGCACCGAGCAGACGCCGGCTGCGCACGCGCAGGCTCGACCGCGGTGCGCGGCCTCTCGCGGGGGCCTGCGTCAATGCGCCCTCGCGCGCCGCACCGCCGCCTCCTCGTGCGCCGCGCGGACTTTCTGCGCGATCACCATGAGGCTGCCGAAGTCCACCGGTGCGTCGTGCGGCTCGCCGCGCAGCTCGCGGTAGGCGCGGTCGACGCTGAACACGATGCGCTCGGACTCGAGCCAGTCGGCGTACGGCCCGAGGTCGGTGCGCAGCGATGCCTCCTCGACGCTCGCCCCGGTCGTGAACAGACGCTCGCTCTCGGCGCGCACGTACGCGAGGTAGTCGCGCAGCTCGAGCGCGCCTTCGGGTCCGCAAACCGGGCCGTGCCCGGGAACGATCGTCGGCGCGCCGAGCGCCGCGATGCTCTCGAGCGCCGCGATCCAGCGCGTGAAGGTTCCCTCCCAGCCGATCGGCGCGCAGTTGCGGAAGAGCACGTCGCCGGTGAACACGACGCCCTCGTCGGGCAGGTGCACGATCACGTCGCCGGCGGTGTGCGCGGGCCCGACGTAGAGCAGCTCGAGCCGTACGCCGTCGACCTCGAGCGACAGGCCCTCGTCGGGCACGAAGGTCGTCGGCGGGGTGATCTCGATGCCGCGGAAGTCGAAGCGCTCGAGGCCCGCGCGCAACGCGCGCGCCGCCGGGACCGTGCCGGGCAGGTCCTTCAGGCGCTGCAGCGCCTCGGGTGGCAGCGAGCGCATCAGCTCGGCGCAGCGGCGGTGGCCGATGATCTCGGCCCCGGGCAGCAGCTGGTTGCCCCAGCTGTGGTCGCCGTTGTGGTGCGTGTTGACGACGCGCCCGATCGTCCCGCCGACCTCGCGCGCGATGGCGTCGAGCATGCGGCGCGTGTGCGCGAGGTCGAAGAACGTGTCGACCAGCAGCGCGTCGTCGCGGCTGCCGATCAGGCCCGCGTTGGAGAGGCCGAGCCCGCCGTCGGGCTGAAGGTAGGTGAACACCTTGTCGGAGAGCCGGGCGAGGCCGGTCGCGAACGCGGGACGCATGTCTGTCTGATGCCACATCGGCCGGGGCCGTGCATAATGGCGGAATGTGCGGTCGTTACACGATCACGTCGCCGGCGCAGGTCATCGCCGAGGTGTTCGGCATCACCGGGCCCGTCGAGCTCGCGCCGCGCTACAACGTCTGCCCCGGCCAGGACGTGCCCGTGGTGCGCACCCGGCACGGCGGCGACGACCGCGAGCTCGACCTCCTGCGCTGGGGCCTCGTGCCGTGGTTCGTGAAGGAGCCGGGTCCCGCGGCGCGCATGATCAACGCCCGCGCCGAGACCGCGGCGACGAGCCCGGCGTTCCGCGCGGCGCTGCACCGCCGCCGCTGCCTGCTGCCGGCCGACGGCTTCTACGAGTGGCAGGCGTCGTCCGGCAAGCGCGGTCCCAAGCAGCCGTTCCACATCCGGCGCGCGGACGGGCGTCCGCTGGCGCTCGCCGGGCTGTGGGAGCGCTGGAAGGCGCCGGACGGCACCAAGCTCGAATCGTGCACCGTGCTGACGACGGCGCCCAACGCGCTGCTCGCACCGATCCACGACCGCATGCCGGTCGTGCTGCCGCCCGAAGCGTGGTCGCTGTGGCTCGACCGCACCGTGCAGGACGTCGCGCGCATCGCGCCGCTGCTCGTGCCCGCGCCGGCGGACGAGATGGTCGCGGCACCGGTCTCGACCCGGGTCAACGACCCGAAGCACGACGACGCGCAGTGCCTCGGGCCGCCGTGAGCATCCCCGGGCGGACGTCCGCTCAGCCCGCGACCGGCGCGTACCGGATCAGCACCCGCTTGCCGTCCACCAGCCCGTCGCGGAACGACTTCTCCCAGCGCGGCCAGCCGTCCGGGTACTTGACGGCGAGCGCGTCGCAGAACTTCGTCGCCAGCGCCGCGTCCTTGACGAACGAGCCGGTCGCGCGGAACGACGGCCCGCCCGGCTTGCCGATCGCGATGTTCGCCTGCGGGCGCCCCCAGCGGATGCGCTTCGCGCGCCACGAGTCCGGTGACGACCCGACCCACAGCGCGCCGTCCATCACCGCGAACCAGATCTCCGCCGGCTTGCCGAGCGTGCCGTCCTTGCGCGTGCTCTGGATGTAGACGAACTTCGCCTCGGCGAGCTGCTTCAGCTGCTCGGGGGTGAGCGCTCCGGCTGCGGGTTTCGCGTCGTCGGCGAGGACGCGGCGGGCGCGGCCGAAGGCGGCGAGGGCGAGCGAGATCGTGCCGGCACGCAGCAGCTGCCGGCGGCTCCAGGTCGTCGTCACGGGTGCGTTCACGGTGGCGAACCTACCCGGCGCCGGCGCATCGGCCAAGCGCGCGGGGCAGCCCGGTGCGCGGCTGGCCGGCGGCACGGCATGGGTGGGCAGCGGACGGGCGCGGCGTGGCCTGCTCAGCGCGCGGGCGTGGGCCGCGCCAGCAGGCGCCGTGTGTCGGCGCGGAGCGCGGTTTCGATCGCCTTGCGGAACGCGCGCAGGGCGATCATCTGGTTGCGGTGCTGCATCGCGTACTCGGGCAGCACGCCCGGGACGGGTGCCATCGACTGCTGGACCATCCCGACCACGATCCACTGCCCGTCGGGCTGCAGCTGCACGACCGGTCCGCCCGACATGCCGCTCTCGAACGCGCAGTCGACGCCGACGAGCGCGTCGACCGGGCCGTGATCGCGCGCGCGACAGCCGCTCTCCACGGTGATGCCGGGCTCGCCCGCACGCGACGCGGGGAAGCCGATCGTCATGAGCGGCCCGTCGGGGATCGAGCCGTCGCCCGCGCGCGCGTGGCGCAGGTAGCCGAAGCGCTCGCCGAGGCAATCGTCGAGGCGGAGGATCGCCCAGTCGCCGGCCATGCCGGCGAAGTCCTTGGCGTCGAAGCGCCCGTACGCGACGACGCGGGCGCGGGTCCGCGCCGCGAACCTTCCGGGGATCCTCGCATCCGGTCCGGCGACGAACTCCGCGGCGTGGCCGAGCTTCGCCGGTCCGAGCTCGACGCTGCCGTTCGCGGCCCGGCCGCGCAGGAAGGCGACGTGGTAGGCGGTCGCGACGTGGCAGCTGCTGACGAGGAACGCCGTGCCGCCAGCGCCGAGGCGCGGCTGCGTGAGAACCCCGACCGCACGGTAGGGCAGGTGGCTCGCCTCGCGTTGCACGCGGCGGTCGGCGCCGAAGACGTTCGCCGCGGCGTCGTGTGCGGCGAGCAGACCGCACGCGATCGGCAGCAGGGCGAGCAGCGCGAGGATGTTCGGCGGCATGGGTCGAACGAGCGGGGCGTCGGGCGAGACCAGTGGCATCCGCGCCGTCGTCCGCCCGCCGCTTCCGTACCAG
>Ga0172362_10001545_pt1 | contig 19668 bp, 24 predicted proteins | sample LakKivs1_kivu2a2_FD_114534 | JGI IMG/M metagenome (GOLD analysis project Ga0172362, IMG submission 114534) | Sediment microbial communities from Lake Kivu, Rwanda - Sediment s1_kivu2a2 | ecosystem: Environmental > Aquatic > Freshwater > Lake > Sediment | place: Rwanda: Western Province, Lake... | reverse complement strand
TTCAAGAATGCAACCGAAATCATCGGCCGTTCTCGCAATTTAACCAAGATGATGATGAAGGAAGGCTTCATCGGCGAACCCCTGGTATAAAAAGAGAGGATATCACAGGTGAACTATGTATGACTTAATTGTCGTCGGTGGAGGCCCTGCAGGGCTGACTGCAACCATTTATGCCATCCGCAAGCGCCTGAATGTGTTACTCATCACGAAAGACCTGGGTGGGAAAACCAATTTCCGCCTGGCACTCCCTTGGGTAGAAGATTATCAGGTGATCAAAGGCCTGGAAATCGTGAATAAATTCAAGAGCGAGCTTGAATACCTGGAATTCGCCCGCCACATGGAGCCAGCCGATAAAATAATCCGCAAAGATAAGGGATTCATTGTGAAAACACGCGGTGGCGGAGACCTGGAAACAAAAGCCGTCATCATTGCCACAGGCACCCGGCAGCAGCTGCTAAATGTTCCGGGTGAAAAAGAGTTCATCATGCGCGGGTTGTGCTACTCTGCCCTGAGCTATGCACCACTATTCATTGATAAATTGACTGTGGTCATCGGAGATGGCGATCTGGCACAGCGCTCCACTGCCGAGCTGGCAACCGTGGCCAAGCATGTCACACTGGTATGCCCTGCCGACAAGCTCAATGTGGAATACGAAAATGAGAAATTAAGAGCTGCCAAAAATGTCACCATCCTGGAAGGTCACCAGGTTGTGGAAGTGAAAGGTGACGATTATGCCACCAGCCTGGTCATCAAGGACAAGCAGGGCAAAACCAGCGAGCTCCAAGCGGATGGCACCTTTGTTGAAATGGCCCTGGTACCCAACTCGCAAATCGTGGCTGATTTTGTGGCCCTTGATGAGCAGAAGCGCATCATTATTGATTGTGGCAACCATACCAATGTGCCTGGGGTTTTTGCCGCTGGCGACGTGACCAACACCTACGCTGAACAGGTGCTGGTGGCGATTGGAGAAGGTGCTAAAGCAGCTTTAAGCGCATACGATTACCTACTACCATTGCTGTGATTCCGATCGATTTTGGGGAGTGGAGCAAAAACCACTCCCTTTTCTCAACGTGTAGAATTTGATGGAGGTTTACTATGCCCGGATTTACACCTGCTAGAAGATGGCAGCCAGCCTACTATCCCTTTAAGCGAAATCCCTTTGGTACGCGCGTGCTCGAATCGGTCGAGCGGCTCATCAAAGGCCCATTGTTCGGTTGCCGCATGTGCGGGAACTGTATGCTGCAAGAAACGGCATTCATCTGCCCCATGGAATGCCCCAAAGGTGAGCGCAATGGCCCTTGTGGTGGTTCAACCAGCGAATACTGCTACGTGGATAAGACCCGTCCATGTGTCTGGTATAAAATTTATGAGCGTGCCTTTAAGCTGCATCGTGAAGAGCTACTGCTGGAGGTGCTGCCACCACTCGATTGGGATAAGACAGGCGGTGAAACCTGGGCAGATGTTTATCATCAGATTCAAAAAGTGGGCGGCAGGAAATTTTTCAGCGGCCTGCTGACCAGGGATGTCAACAAACGTGTTACAGCCTGGAACTCGGTTTTCGGCCCGGTAAAGCAGCCCGATTGGTGGAAGGGTGATGCGGAATACCATCCACCGGCTTATACGGAACCGGCCTCAGAGCTTGAGCGGCGTCTGAAGGCGGGTGAATTCGTCGTCACCGCCGAAGTGGCCCCGCCGATGACGGTGGCAACCAACAAGCTGCACAAGAACATCCAGCTGGTCATGCCGTATGTGACGGCTATCAACTTCACCGATAGCCCATCTGCCTCACCCCGCATGAGCTCGTGGGCCTGCGGCGCCCTCACCGTCCAGGATGGGGCAGAACCTGTGATGCAGATTGCGGCGCGCGATCGCACTCGCATCGGCTTGCAAGGTGAAGTCTTAGGCGCCAATGCCCTGGGTATTAAAAATATCCTGTGCCTGTCGGGAGATAGCATGGGCATGTCGAGCACTCCCAAGGGAAGGATGGATATCCTTGACCTGGATGCCATTCACATGCTGTGGATTTTACGCCGCATGCGCGATGAAGGCATCTACCTGGATGGCCGGAATATTAAATTCCCGCCCAAGTACTTCCTGGGTGCTGCCGGGTCACCGTACGCCTCCGAGCCGCGCATCCAGGCCATCCGTGAGCAAAAGAAGGTGAATGCCGGTGCGCAATTCTTCCAAACCAATCTGGTGTATGACCCCAGAAAGCTGGATGACTACCTTGAGGCGCTGGATAAACGCAACATCCTGGATAAGGTGTACATCCTGGTAGGCATCACCCCGCTGAAGAGCCTGAAGGTCTGCAACTATATGAATGCCGAAGTACCAGGAGTGTCCATCCCCGATACACTGGTTAAGCGCATGGAAGCCGCCGGAGATAAAGCCGAAGAAGAGGGAGTGCAAATTTCCCTCGAGCTCATCGATGCGGTGAAGAATAAGAAAGGCGTGCATGGCATCCACCTGATGGCGGTAGGTTGGGAAGAGATCGTGCCGCGCATCATCACCGAGGCTGGCATCCTACCTCCCGATTTCACTCCTCCGCCCGCCCCAATCCCAAAGGGTTAGGCCAGTCGTATTGCGTGTGGTTTCACTTTACTGGTAGAGTATTACGATGACATTACGCAGGCTGATATTAGAGAAAACCGGTCAGGATGTCTCACGTTGCCGAGGTTGTCAGCTTTGCAATGGTGATTATAGCTCGGACCAGGATATACCACTGTACAGCCTGGTCCAGCTTGTTATCATGAACGATGAGGACGTGCTCACCTCATGCACCCTTTGGTCTGATGAAGTTCTGGCGGCATCTATAAACGCATGCTCACGTGAGCTAGACCTGCAAAAAATATTATTGGTATTACGAGAGGAAGCTATCCGAAGGGGAATCTCGAAGCCTGGAAATAAAACCTAGATGGGTTATAATCCTGGGCACTTAATAATAATACTGGAGATATGATGAAACTTGCGATAAGCGGTAAAGGGGGGGTCGGAAAGACGACCCTGGCAGCATTGTTTGCCCAGGTTTATGCGGATGCTGGTCGGCAAGTGCTGGCCGTGGATGCCGATCCTTCACCCTGCCTGGCAGGAGCCCTGGGATTTCCCAGCGAGCTGAGGAGTCAGCTGCACCCCATCGCCGAGATGGATGCGCTGATCGAAGAACGCACCGGCGCCAAGCCGGGCACCATCGGCGGGTTCTTTACCCTGAACCCGCGCGTGGATGATGTCCCCGAGCGATTCAGCGTGGTGCACAAGGCAGTACGCCTGCTGGAAATGGGTTCGGTGGATACCGGCGGATCAGGCTGTATCTGCCCCGAGTCAGCGATGCTGAAGACGCTTTTCACCCACCTGCTCTTCCGCAAAGACGATGTGCTGATCCTGGACATGTACGCGGGTGTGGAACACCTGGGCAGGGCTACGGTGGATTTCGTGGATGCCATGTTGATCGTGGTCGAGCCCACCCGGCGCAGCCTTGGCACAGCCAGCCAGATCAAACAGCTGGCTCACGACATTGGCCTCACGCGTTTATGGTTGGTGGGGAATAAATTGCGCAATGAGGAAGAGCGTCACTTCCTGGAGACCGAATCACCTGGAATGCCCATCTTGGGGATGCTGCCCGCCGACCTGGGCGTGCAGGAAGCGGACCGCCTGGGTATCCCGGTTTACGAACATGTCCCTTCCCTGCGTGAGGCAGCTGAGGGAATGGTAAAAGAGCTCGACACCCACCTGGAAAGGGATGCAGCTTCATGACCATTACCATTGCCATAGCCGGAAAAGGTGGAGTGGGGAAAACCACCATCTCAGGGATGGTGGTCAAGTACTTGGTTCAGAATAAAACAGGGCCAATTTTAGCCATCGACGCCGACCCGAGCAGCAACCTGAACATGGTGCTGGGCCTGCAGCTGGAATGGACCGTCGGCGATATACGCGAGGACATGCTCACCCAGGTGAAAAGCTCGCTGACTGCTGGTGGGGCAGCCATGGGCGCCTTACCGGGTGGGATAACCAAGCGGGATTACCTGAATTACCAGATCCGTTCTTCTCTGGCGGAAGGTGAAGCTTTCGACCTGATCGCCATGGGTCGGTCTGAAGGCCCCGGGTGTTATTGCGCGGTTAATTACAACTTGCGCGAAGTCATCGATTCAATCAGCAAGAATTACCGCTATGTGGTTGTCGACTGCGAAGCTGGCATGGAGCACCTGAGCCGGCGCACCACCCGCGATGTGGGGCATTTATTGATTGTCAGTGACCCCACTCAGCGGGGCATCGTAGCCGCCCAACGGATCGCCTCCTTCCGTAACGAGATGGATATCCACATCGAGCAGGCCTACCTGATCATAAACCGCCTGGCTGGGCCCATCCCTCCACCACTGGCTGCTGAAATCAGCAAGCTGGATATTCCCTTATTGGGTACCGTGCCAGCCAATGAGGAGCTCAGCACCTTGGAGTTCAGCGGTACACCTTTGGTTGATCTGGGCGATAATTCGCCGGTTTTCCAGGCAGTCGTTGGGATGATGGAGAAAATATTAGCATAGGCCATAGAGCCAGCTAAATTTTGATCCGTCGGTAAAATGCTTCCAGGGCTTGGAAGCAATTTACGCTTAGTTTGTGACCCACGTTGTCTTCGCAGTAAGTGACGTTGCCTCCGGCTTTTTCAAGCATCTCAGCGCTGTGCCTTGCCATTTCTACCGGCACACGGTCATCCTCTGAACCGTGGGTGATAAAAATTGGCAGCCCGGCCAGCCGGCGCGGGGATATCCATGTGGACGCTCCCTCGGGGAGGAAACCCGACAAGCCGGCCAGCGAGGTGACCCGCTCCGGGTACAAAAGCGCCAGGGTGTACGCAAAAGCCGCTCCCTGGCTGAAACCCATGATGTGCAGCCGCGAAAAATCACCCTCCGGGAAAATTTGCTCGTTGATCGTAGCGAGCAGCTTTTCCACAGCTGGCTGAAAATCACGCACTTCTGCCCAGCGACCAGATTGGGTGACCTGCCAGCTATAGCCTCCATCTTCTGCAGTAAACAGTCCACGCGGTGCAACCAGCAGTGCATTTTTGGGCAGCCTGTTCATAAACACCCACATCGAATTCTCGTCACCGGTCCAACCGTGCAGCATTAACAGAACTGGGGATGGTCCTGGTCCTCCTGGGAGGTGGAAGCGCATTACCCAGCCATCGATTGAAACGCTTTCTTCATTCATCTTACAATAGCCTTATTGATCAAAGTTACCTCGTTTTGCGATCCAATCGATCAGCCACAGCGCGCAGGCAACCATCATCACCGGTATGCTGGCACCTGCCAGGCAAATCAAACCCGTAACCGCGGCACCCGGCCCATAAATAATGTAAATCGACCCCAGGCCGACAGCAAACAACAAAAATAAGAATCCTAAGACGAGCCTTACATGTGTCTGGCGAGCATATTTGCGCAGATCAAGCCCCATGGTCTGTTTCACTGTCTGGAAAAAGCAGCCTGGCAAGCGTTTTCCGCAAGCGATATCGCCAGCCGAGCACCCTGTCGAGCTCTGGAATTGCCTCTTCCACAGCTCGGCCTCCACATTCGATCAGCTCGGAAAAATCTACCCTATCAATGATGCCTATCGGGCCTAAAGTTGGGCGGATGATCACATCAGGTTTTTCCAGCCTCAGCTGGCTATCCAGCAGCATCTGCCCGGTAAGGTCCATGGAATGGATGAACAGGTTGAAGGCTTGCGCCAGGCGAAGCCTGCCGGCGATCCTGTACACCAGGGGCAGGTCGGTCATCAACAAGGGGATGCTCTCCACTGATTCGATGTGCGCTCTTGCCTGCCAGCCTAGTTCAGGCGAGAGCACCACGGCAACCACTGGGATCCCCGGAGACAGGGCACGTGCCTCATTCACCGGCACCGGGTTCATCACTCCACCATCCACCAGCCGGCACCCATCCAATTCCCGGGCGGGAAATACCCCCGGCACCGCGCTGGTAGCCAAAACCGCATCTACCAATCTGCCGTGCTTGATGACCACCGGCATTCCACTATTCAAGTCGGTGGCGGTAACTGCAAGCGGGATGCGCAAATCATTAAAATTGCGGTCACCAAGAATTTCATGCAAGATGGCTTCTACCTTGCCAAGTCCAAATAAGGCTGGACCTTCACCACGCAGGTGAGCAAACAAGCCCACCTGATTGATATCCCTCAGGCGGGCTTTCATCTCATTTGCCGAAATTCCTGCGGCGTAAAGCGTGCCCACCAATCCCCCCGCGCTCGTACCGGCGATCCCGCAGATGGTGACTCCGTGTCTTTCCAAGGCCTGTATCGCGCCGATGTGGGCAAAACCTTTAACCCCTCCACCACTCAACGCTAGGGTAATATTCATCCACCCCATTGTATCCAGCCAAAGGGTTCCGGTCAAGGAATGGTACAATTTCACCATGAAATTGCAATCAGATTGGAAGGCTGATTATAAAAAAGAGATCGAGCGCGCGATTCGAGCACGGCAATCTGGCATGGAAGGCATGGCGCGAGTTTGTGCACGCCGTGCAGCCGGGATTGTGATCGGCGAATACCTCACCCGTCACGGTCACAAGAACTTGCCCAATAGCGCCTTGCAACGCCTGGCACTGTTCACCCAGCTACCAGAAGTGGACCAGAGTTTTAAAAATGTCGCCAGCCACTGCCTGGTAAAAGTCAACCGGGAGCACGAATTACCCATTGACAGCGACATGATCAACGAGGTGATCTGGCTGGGGAAAAAACTTATTGTTTAATCATTAAAATTAACCATGCGCATCCTTACTATTATTAATAATGAATACGGTTCCAGGCACCTGGATAATATTACCCGGCACGCCCCTTCTGGTTGGATTATCAGCCATTGGCGGGCGCCGGCACACTTCCCAATAATGATAGATTACCCCGAAGATTTTCTGCCTGATCATCTCCCTGCCTCCGATTTGATCCTTTCCTTTGCCGAAAACAAAGGCGTGGCAGAGCTGATCCCTGATATCGCCAGAATGACAGGAGCCCGGGCAGTGATAGCCGCAGTGGATAATGAAACCTGGCTGCCACGCGGTCTAGCCCGCCAATTGCGCCAATGGCTTGCAGACATGGGCGTTGCCTGCGCCACACCCAAGCCGCTGTGCTCACTTACCACGACGGATTATTGGGTCAGCAGGAGACAGCGCCTTGAACACCACAGCCCGCTCATCGCTGAGTTCGCCCATTATTTTGGTATGCCGCAATTTTCCATCACCATAGACCCCCAGAGTCGCAGGATAACCTCCGTCCAAGTAAAACGCGACACGGTGTGTGGCTGTGCACGTTATGTGGCTGAAAAACTCGTTGGCGTGTCGGCAGATGATGCTGAATTTGAAGCCGGGATGGCTCACCATCATTTCCCATGCTTGGCAAGCATGGGGATTGACGCTGACTTTGCCGATACACTGATGCACGTCTCAGGAAATATCATGAAGGAAAATGTTGCTGAGCAGGTAAAACCATACAAGACCACCCAATATATATCACCTGGATCCCGTCTGGAAAAGTAAAGGACGAAAACTGCCTGAGTGGGTAAATTTATTGACGGTTGAGGAATTATTGATCAGGGAGAAAATAATTAACCTGCGCTACGCTTCTCTTTTGAAGATTGGAGCATACCGAGCGTGCTGAGGATTACCAGGAGCAAACGCACCCATAACGACAAGGCAAATACCATGCCGCCAAAACCCAGCAAGGCAAATATGACTGTCTTCTTCAGGTCATACGCAGAAGATTCGGGAAGAGGGAATGTATAATTCATCAACCCCTTATGCAGGCTTTGAATGAATTCGGGACGGGGAGAAACGGGACGAAGGCTGGATTGTAAAATCGATTCGATATCCAGCAGGTCTGTCTTGACCCTCTTCGGTTTGAATTTACGGAAATTCATCATTTTCCCCCTGATTTCCTACGCAATCTCATAGGCAACGATGCCAATCGTTCCAGGTCCCAGGTTTGCTGCGACCCCGATGGAGAGCTCCGAAATGATCAATTCATTAACCCGTAAGGTCTCCTTAACCTTCTTAACCAGCTGCCTGGCTGCCTCGAGTGATTGTGAATGCACCACTGCCACGTTTACCAGGCTTCCGTCCACTCTTTCATGGATGATTTCCAATACCCTGCTCAACGAACGCTGCCTGGTGCGCACTCTTTCCTTCATATCCAGCGCGCCGTCTTTCAGGATGATGATCGGTTTGATATTGATCAGGGCCGCGATTGCCGCCGGTAGGGCTTTTACCCGTCCGCTACGACGGGCATAATCGAGCGTATCCAACGTCAGCACGATATTCACATTATGGCGGATTTGGTCCAGCCGGTCCAATATCGATTGAATGGTTCCTCCAGCCTTATCCAGCTGGCGAATTTCTTTGCACATGAAGCCCATGGCTACAGAACCGGATCCAGAATCATATGGGATGACTTTTAGCTCATTTTTTAATTCCTGGGCTGCCATCACTGCCGAATTAAACGTGCCCGATAATTTGCTGGTCACATGCAGGGATAATATGGTGTCACTTGCTTCAGCGATACGGTTATAAAAATCAAGGAATTGCTGGGGTGTTGGTTGGGATGTCTTGGGAATGACCCCGGTTTTATCTGCCAGGGCATAAAAATCATCGTTGCTCAAATCTACGCCCTGCTGGTAGGTCTTGTTTTCAAATTGGATATTCACCGGAATCACGTGAACATCGTATTCCGTGCGCCAATCGTCGGGGATATCTCCCGCACTATCCATGACTATTCTTAACATCAGCGTCTTCCTTCGTTATGTGCATCTCATTTTTACTAATCGTATCCATTTCAATTCGTAAGGACAGCAATGTGCGATGGTACAGGCTTTTAACTGCTCCTTCAGTTCTACCCATGATTTGCCCGATCTCTGCATTTGACATATGTTCGACAAATTTGAGGATGATCAGATGTTGTCGCTCAGAAGGTAAACCTCGGATGATTTTCAACAGGTTGTCGCGTTCCTCCGCCTTGAGCAAGGTGACTTCAGGATGTTCTGAGTGTGGTATGGCGGCAAATCCCTCATCCAACGATATTTCAGGTCGCCTGCCACGGTCTCGATGCCAGTTTGCTACCAGGTTGTGGGCAATCCTGTACAACCATGCAGATACGGGTAAACCCCTTTCTTCATATTGCGGGATGTGCCGCATGGCCCGAAAGAATACCTTGGCAGTCAAATCCTCCGCATCATGCTGGTTTCCAGTACGATAATATACATAATTAAAGATCCGTTCGACATATTGCTCGTACAATAAGCCGAATGCTTCATGATCTCCCTGTATTGCCCGGTTAAGGTTTATCTCTTTATTGATATTGATCAAGCAACCCTCTTTACCGGTGGGAGTTCTTAATAAAAGAACCCCTGTTTCCAAAAATAGTTGCTAAAAGTATATCACGCCGAGTGCTTGCGTGAAAATTCGTATCCTAATTACACTCTCGTCACACCTCATGTTGTTGACACTTTGCCAGCTGGTAGATACGGTCAAAACCATCCTCAATGATGCGTTGTAATAAATTAGCTACCATGTGGTATTCAAATAACTCGCCCCCAATTGGGTCGGGTATATCTGCAACCTCTCCAACCATCTCGCTGAGCATGTAAGTGCGCTCAGCGATTTCGCCGTACTGCTCTATCAGCCAGTCCTTGTGCTCTTGCTCCATGGTAAGGACCAAGTTGAAATTCTGCAACAGTTTTCTGTTGACAGACTGGGATAGTTTTCCGCTGATATCCATGCCCATCATTTCCATCACATATTTCGAGAGAAAAGCGGGCGGTTTGCCGTCTTGTGCCCAAATTCCAGCGGATTCTATATGCCATTGATCGGCATCTACTCGCTGTGAAGTCTGTTTCTTTAAAATTGCTTCTGCCATTGGTGACCGGCACAGGTTGGCGGTACAAATCATCAGGATCGCGATCATGGATATCCACCAGCCTCAAAACTCAACGTGCAGTGATAATCCTGATTAATAATCAAAATAAAACACATCAATGCTCATCCGTTATTGCCTGGCATCAATCGAGTTGCTTCAAGGTTTCTGCTTTCTTTTTGGCTGAAGATGCCCCGCTTCCAGCTCCACTGGCACGTAGCGGTCACTCAGGAATTGCAACAGTACGCGCACCCGCTCGGTGCCTGGAAGCCTGGCATCGAAGATTGCTTCGTAGCCCTCAAAAGGGCCATAGCCGATCAATACCACATCCCCCTTATGCAAGTCATCGAACACCTCGCCACCCGCCTCACTGATCTCTTTCACCCTGCGCATGATGGCAAAAATTAAATTATCCGGCACCGAGGCAGCCTCTCCTCCAAAGCTGACCAGGCCAGTGGTGTGTGGGAGCCATTGAAAAGTGGACATTCCTATCGTCTCAATATCGACCTTTATAAACATATAACCGGGAAAATATGGCCTGAATTTTCGTGACCGGGGATTTACCGGGTTGACCCGCATGCGGGGATAGAACACTTCAAACCCGCGCTCCCGCACCTGTCTCCAAACAACCTCTTCTTTTTGTGGTTTGCTTCGTAATGCATACCAGTGTTCTGCCATAGTTATAAAAAAACTCCCTTAATCTACCGTTTCACTGTTTCGATAAGTCAAACCGACAAAGACCATAATAGAGATGAGAAAATAACAGTTTAATCCCGGCTATTATAAAACAATCCAGCATCATACCACTTTATTTACAATCAGGTGTGAGATCCCCTTGCGAATCAATAGCAAGGGTACCAGTAACACCAAATGGATCAGGACGGTAATGCCGAAGACCATGCTGACAACATCTATGGCAGCCATGAATGCTGCTCCCAACTTCGATAACAGCAATGCACCTAATCCAGTGATCAAAATCACGCCAATCAGACCTGCAATCACCAAAACCAGCGGTAACCAGGCCCTTCGGTCAGATGCGGACGGCATCATCGTGCTGCTTACAGTAAAAATCAGGTAAAACCACAGCCAGAAATCTGGTTGGGCAATAATGGATTTCATTGCCGTGTTGATTGAACTTAGCTGCCCCTGCATCAGGCTTGCCCACAGGCTGTTCAGACCAAGCCCGGAAGTGCCTACAATCGTGATAAACACCCCGCCTGTCAACAGCGGGGCCATGCCAATCATGGAATCCCTGAAAAAGTCCGTCGGGGCGGTTTCGACATACCCGAGCCTTATCCGGCCTCCCTCCAGCTTGCGGGGGATGATGGAAAACCTGCCGGTTTTCACGCCTAAGAGCCGCGCCATCACGAAATGACTGGCTTCGTGTAAAAATACACCGGGTAGGAACAACAAAGAAAACAATGCCATGGATATCTCTGCCTGGTGCGTGATCAACCAGAATAGGGTCTGTATTTCTTGTTGCAAGAATCTCTGTAGGTAGACCGTGGGCGCCAGCAAAACCACCAGTGTGACTATGCTGACCCAGTTGATACCATCCATTTAGCCTGCAGCAGCCCTGGTGATGGAAATAAATTCGGATGCATCCAGGCTGGCGCCGCCTACCAGGGCGCCATCGATATCCGCCTGCCTGAAAAATTCGGCTGCATTGGTGGATTTTACCGAGCCCCCATATAAAACCCTGATTTGCTGCGCCAGCTTGTCATCATACAGCCTGCTCAGCTCACCGCGGATTACCTCCGCAATCACCGCATTAGCCCCCGCTGCTGTTGCAGCCCGACCCGTACCAATCGCCCACACCGGCTCATAGGCGATGACCAGGGAAGACGCATCACCTTCTGCGATCCCTTCTAGGGCCTTGTTCACCTGCCTGGACACAACTTCGCTGGTAATCCCCGATTCATTCTCGGTCAATGTTTCACCCACACACAATATGGGCACCAGCCCCATTTTGCGAGCCGCTTTTATTTTCCTATTAACAATCTCATCCGTCTCTCCGAAGTAAGCCCGCCTTTCTGAATGCCCAATGATCACGTACTTGCAGAATTCTGCCAGCATGGCGGGAGCGATTTCACCTGTGTAGGCGCCCGATGCCTCCCAATGCATATTTTGAGCGCCTAACCCAATGGATGTGCCTTCCAGCAAGGCTGCAACCGGCAGAAGCGCGGTATAGGGAGGGCACAAAACCATCTCTACTTCCTGGATGGGGGTTAAACCAGGTAATAATCCATATACCAGTATCCTGGCCTCGGCAACAGTTTTATTCATCTTCCAATTTCCGGCTACCATAGGACGCCGCATATGCACCTCTACTCTGTTTTATTTCTTAATGTTTGGCTATTTAATCCCATCTCAGTGGCTGCTGAGTTGGACGATCAGCCATATAGGTACCCTGCCACGCGTCAGCGTGGGAATACCAACTGATAAAAATCGCATCTCCTTTCCCAGGCTATTGGCTGGAGGATGCGAATTCACCCATTATTTATCCTGCAATGCCACCAGGCCGGGTAGGTCCAGCCCTTCCAACATTTCGAGTGAAGCGCCCCCACCCGTGGAGATATGTGTGATTTTATCCGCCAGGCCTGCCTGGTTGATGGCTGCCACAGAATCGCCTCCGCCGATAATCGAGACTGCCTTGCTGGATGCCACGGCCTTGGCGACCCCAATGGTCCCCTCGGCGAAACGCGGGAATTCAAAAACCCCCATGGGACCGTTCCACACGATAGTGCCTGCCGAGGCAAGTGCCTTACCAAAATTGGCCACCGTGGTTGGGCCAATGTCGAGGATGCGCCAGCCATCAGGCACGGGGCCCATCTCGATGACCTTCAATTCTGCATCAGCATCATAGCGATCAGCGATCACCACGTCCACCGGCAGGCGTAAATGTGTGGCGCCTGACTTCAATAATTGCCGGGCTGTCTCCAGGGCATCATCTTCACACAGTGAATCTCCGAGTGGATATCCTTGCGATTTGAAGAAAGTGTTCGCCATCCCGCCGCCGATCAATATCTGGTCGGCTTTGGTCAGCAGGTTGCGGATGACACCGATCTTATCGCTGATTTTCGCACCACCCAAAATGGCGATGAACGGCCGTTTTGGATTGGCAATAGCCTGTCCAAGATACTGGATCTCCTTTTCCATCAAGAAGCCTGCCACCGCCGGCAGGTAATGCGCCACGCCCTCGGTGGAAGCGTGAGCCCGATGCGCCGAGCCGAAGGCATCATTGACATATATATCCGCTAAAGCAGCCATTTTTTTGGCCAGCTCAGGATCATTTTTTTCTTCTTCCGGATGGAAGCGCGTGTTTTCTAACAGCAGCACCTCGCCTGGTTTAAGTCCCCTGGCAGCCGCTTCGGCAACAGGCCCAACACAATCATCCACAAAGGCTACCGGTTTGCCCATCAGGCCACTCAAGTGGGCAGCAACAGGCCGCAATGAGAATTTCGGATCCGGCCCGCCTTTCGGGCGCCCCAGGTGTGAGAGCAAGATCACGGCTGCCCCGTGCTCGAGCAGATAATTCAAGGTCGGCATGGCTGCCACAATGCGGGTATCATCGTTCACCTTGCCGTCTTTGATGGGGACGTTATAATCCACTCGCACCAGCACTCGCTTTCCCTTAACATCGATATCCCTGATCGACTTCTTGTTGAACATATTCCCTCCATATTAAAGATGCGGATGGCATGACCAGCCATCCGCATCCCATTATTTATCTATAGATATTTCGCCAGCAGTGCTGCAAGATCAGCCGTGCGAACTGAGTAACCCCATTCATTGTCGTACCAGGCAACCACCTTGGCAAAATTATTCTTTTCCTTCCCCAGCACCTGGGTAAAGGGCAGGTCAACCGATGAGCTGTGAGAATCGCCTTTATAGTCAAGGCTCACCAGTGGCTCGTCAACTGCCTGTAATATGCCCTTCAATGAGCCTGCCGCGGCATCCCTGAAGCTCTGGCGCAGCTCTTCCGTGGTGGTGCTGATTTCCAGCTCTACGGTGAGGTCAATCACCGACACGGTGGGGGTGGGTACGCGCAGCGCGTAACCATCCAGTTTGCCTTTCAGGTCTGGAATCACCAGGTTGATCGCCTTGGCTGCACCAGTAGTGGTGGGGATAATGTTGAGTGCTGCAGCGCGGGCACGGCGCAGGTCGCTGTGGGGAAGATCCAATATCCTCTGGTCATTCGTATACGAGTGGATCGTGGTCATGAAACCGCGCACAATTTTATATTTATCATGCACAACCTTCACCGCCGGTGCCAGACCATTGGTGGTGCAAGACGCATTCGAGAGCACGTGATGTACCTTGGGATCATACATGTTCTCATTTACACCCAAAACAACGGTTAAATCTTCACCTTCTGCAGGGGCGGAAATGATCACTTTCTTTGCCCCACCCTTGGTAATATGATTTTCAGCACCTTTGACGAACTTGCCTTTTTTATTCACCCCATCACTCTTGATGGTGAATAAACCCGTGCTTTCGATGACGATTTCAACACCCAGGGAACTCCAGGGAATATTAGCGGGGTCAGTCTCCTTGAAGACCTTTACCTCTTTGCCGTTGACGAACAACGCGTTATCTTTGACCTCTACACTGCCCTCGAATCGACCGTAGTTGCTATCATATTTGAGAAGATGTGCCATCGTTTTTAGATCGCCAATATCATTGAAAGCCACCACTTCCAGGTTGTCGGAGTGAAAATCCTGAATAGCCTTGAGCACCTGCCGGCCTATCCTGCCAAATCCGTTAATGCCTACTTTTGTTACCATATTTGCCTCCATCCGAGATTATATTCAGCAGTCTGGATCAATGATCATGCTGCTGAGATTTAAAAGTTGTTATCTTCCAGCCCATTATTCTACCAGAGGTCCTGTCCGTTCCTGGTACAAATCTATGATTACCCTGGCTAATTTTGCTGAATCATGCCGCCAGGGCTGCACTTTGTCTACCAAATCCGCCCTATAAACGGGAATTTCTGCCTCAGTCTCCTGGCTAGTTTTCACCCAACCAGACCCCACTGGTAATTGCTCAGTATAATCGGTATTGACCACCGCAATGTCAAACAGCATGCTGCCCACATGGTCATTAAGCACCTTTATGTGGTCTTCGCTGGAATAACCCGCTGTTTCACCCTGCTGTGTTGCCACATTGCAGACATAAATCTTCAATGCCCGGCTGGCCTGGATGGCTGCAGCAATGTCGGGCACCAGTAAATTTGGCATGATGCTGGTAAATAAGCTTCCGGGACCAATCACGAGTAATTCTGCAGCCAGGATCGCCTGGATAACCTGGGGGTATGCGACCGGATTATTCGGCTCGAGCCAAACCCGCTGGATGTTCCCGGGAAACTTAGGGATGGTACTTTCACCTTCGATACGTACCTCACCAGTGCTATGAGGCAGCTGCATATCAGCCACCAAACGAACATTATGCAGTGTGGCAGGAAGCACTCGTCCTTGCACCGCCAAAACCTTTCCCGATTCAACCACTGCCTCCTCAAAACTGCCGGTGATCTCCGATAATGCACTGATGAACAAATTCCCAAAGGGATGGCCGTCCAGCTCGGCGTTGGCATCTGAAAAGCGGTATTGGAACAACTGCGTCAACAAAGCTTCGTCGCTCGACAATGCGGCCAGGCAATTTCGAATGTCGCCCGGAGGAGGAATCCCCTGGCTGCGTCTGATTTTGCCCGATGAACCCCCATCATCAGCTACAGTTACCACCGCAGTAATGTTATTGCTGTAGTTTTTCAGGCCGCGCAGCAAGGTCGCCAACCCGTGCCCGCCACCAATCGCTACGATGCGTGGACCCTTTTCTTTTCTGCGGTGATCAGCCAGCTCGTCCAACACAGGTTTCCCTGACCGGCGATAAGGAGAAAGCAGTGTGCGATTGATCCCCCAGATGCCCAGCAATAATAATCCCACCCCCAGGCCCCCAAAAATCAGCACGCGCAGAGGGCGGCTCAATGCATGCAACGAGATAGTGGATAATATCGGCAGCCACCAGGTGTCTGGCGCTGTGCGATAAATTTCAAGCACCAGCACCGCCAGGCCTACACCCAGCAGGGTGATGCCGGCTAACACCAGCAGCATCCAGCGCTTCACTCCCAGGCCTGGGATCAGCCAGCGTAGTGGGTTGGAAAGCCTCCTGATAATCACTATTGGATTAGAAGATTTTTTACGTAGCATCCCAATTATTGATCATAGCAGCCTTTATGGTTATCGTCAACAATAAATCATGCTATACTGTGAACTATGGTGAAAAATTACATAGTTGCTGATGTTGGGGGAACTCACCTCCGTACGGCATGTTTCCCAGCTGACAGCCAAAAACCTAGCGTGGTAAAGCGCATCAATACGAAGGGACCTGATTCCCCTCATGATCGCCTGATCAATCTGCTCGCTGATACCTTCCCGCAGGACGGAGAGGTGGCAGCAATCACCATCGCAGCTCCGGGTCCAACCGACCCGTTCGAAGGAGTTGTCTTGGAAGCACCGAACATCCCCAGCTGGAAGAACCTTCCCTTGAAAAAAATCCTCCAGGATAAGTTCAATGTGCCGGTCGCCATCGGGAATGACGCTAACCTGGCTGCTTTGGGTGAATGGCGCTTTGGTGCGGGCGTCGGGCATAAGAACGTAATCTATATCACCGTCAGCACCGGCATAGGCGGCGGAGTGATCATCGAAAACCGATTATTGCTCGGTACACACGGCTTGGCCGCTGAATTAGGCCATGTAACCGTGATCCCCGATGGACCGCTATGCAGCTGTGGCCAACGAGGGCATCTCGAAGCTGTCGCCTCAGGCCCCTCCATCACCCGCTGGGTGCAGCAGGAATTAGACCAGGGAGTGCCTTCCTCCCTGGCAGATAAGCGAAACCTCACCGCTGTGGATGTATCTGCTGCAGCCGCCCAGGGTGATGAGCTTGCCAGGGCTGCCCTGGCCAGGGCAGCTACTTATCTGGGAATCGCTGTTGCTGATTACCTGCATATTTTCAACCCCAGTGTGGTAATTATCGGTGGAGGTGTCTCACAGAGCGGCGAAGCTTTCTTTACTCCTTTGCAGACAGCGATGAATGAGCACGTCATCTCGAAAAAATACCTTGAGAACCTGAGCCTTAACAAGGCAGTATTGGGGGATGATGTAGGCCTGATGGGGGCACTCGCCCTTGCTCTCGACATGGATAAACAGTCACCATGCCCGTAATGACCAAACGCTGGGTAGTGGCACCTCCACTGCCCAATGAAGCCAGTCAGGAGCTGCATGGCTATCCACCTGTGTTGCGCCAAATACTTTATAACCGGGGCTATCGCACCCATGATGAAGCGCGCATTTATTTGGAAGCTCAAACTCCCCCAGGCTGCCAGCCGACCAATTTACGTAATTTACCCGAAGCAATCGAGCGCATCCTTTTTGCCATCGCGCAGCACGAAAATATCGTTGTTTATGGCGACTATGACGCCGATGGCGTAACCGCCACTGCGCTGTTGGGACTAGCTATAAAATCATTGGGGGGAGCGGTAAAGGAATATATACCCAACCGCTTTGATGAAGGCTATGGCCTGAATCTCGAAGCTTTGCGCAACCTTGGTGAAGGTGGGACTGATCTGATCATCACCGTGGATTGCGGTATCCGCTCCTGGGAGGAAGCTGACTATGCGCAATCCAGCGGCATGGACATGATCATTACCGATCACCACCACCCGCTTAACCAGCTTCCCCCAGCATTCGCAGTGATCAATCCTAAGCAAGCCGGAGATAACTACCCCGAGAAGAACCTGGCCGGTGTGGGCCTGGCATATAAATTAGTCGAGGCGCTGGCTTTATCCCATAAATTCGCCCACCTAGATGCGCAGGATTACCTGGACCTGGTGGCTCTCGGCACGGTCGCCGACCTGGTGCCCCTGACCGGTGAAAACCGATCCCTGGTCCGTTTGGGGTTGGAATATATCCGCAATCCCATCCGCCAGGGATTGATGGCACTGATCGGGGTTTCCGGCTTAACCCCCGCCCGTATCACCACCTCGGATATTGGATTCGCTCTGGCACCCCGTTTGAATGCCTCGGGCAGGCTGGAATCTGCCCTGGCATCGTTGCACCTGCTAACCTCTCCCGATCCGATGGAAGTGGGCCAGCTGGCCCAGTGGCTGGAAATACAGAACCGCGAGAGACAGAAGATCACCCGTGATATCCAGGCCAAAGCTGAAAAGCAAATCATCGTCGATGATCAGGTGCCTTTGCTGCTGTTCGCAGCTGACCCTGAATATAACCCAGGAGTAGTGGGATTGGCCGCCTCACGCCTCACCGAGCAATATTACCGGCCTTCCATCATCGCTAATATCGGTGAGGAATTTACGCGGGGTTCCTGCCGGAGTATCCCCGAGTTTCATATTACCGATGCCCTGGACCAGTGTAAAGACTTACTCGAGCACCATGGAGGGCATGCAGCTGCCGCCGGATTCACCGTGCGCAATGAGCGGCTTCTTCAGCTAAGAGAGCAGCTAGAAGCCATTGCCACAGAGAAGCTCGAAGCGCTGGATTTGCGTCCCAAAATCTCTGCTGAAATCGAGCTACCGCTGTCTGAACTCAGACCAGAACTGTTAAAATACCTGAGCTGGCTGCAACCCACTGGCATGGGCAACCCGGCACCAATCTTCATGTCCAGTGGCTTAAGGGTCACACGCCAGAAAGCGCTTGGCTCCGATGGCTCTCACCTGAAAATGGCAGTCACGGATGGCAAAATCACTTATGACGCCATAGCATTCAGGCAGGGTCACTGGTTCGCCCAGCTGCCTCAACGGATTGATATTATGTATACTTTCGAGCAGAACGAATATAATGGGCAGGTCTCGCTTCAGCTCAATGTGAAGGATATCAGGGAATCAGCCCGGTAACTCTTAAAAGACTTAATCCACAAACCGGTATTTAACCAGCATCCACATGGCGATGAAGGCATCTTTCATTTTAATCTTCTTACCTTCTGAATAATCGCGTGGATTGAAGGTGATCGGCACTTCATAGAGCCTGACCTTGCGTTTGAGCACCTTGGCAGTAAATTCTGGCTCAAAATCAAACCCACGGGCGCGCAGAGGAATATCATCCACAACCTGCTTTTTAAAAACCTTGTAGCCAGTTTCCATATCGGTGAGGATATTATTGTAGAGGATATTGGTGGTGAAGGTCAGTATCCGGTTGGCCACCATGTTCCAAAATAGGACTGGGCGGCGACCGGCCCCCAGGAACCTGGAGCCATACACCACATCCGCGATGCCTTCCTGGATGGGGCGGAGCAGGTTGGGATATTCACGCGGATCATACTCCAGGTCAGCATCCTGAATTAAGAGCAGGTCTCCGCTGGCGTTTTGAATCCCCGTTCTGACTGCTCTGCCTTTGCCTGCATTATGCTCATGGTAGATGATTTTGATATTGCCTGCGGTGTCTAGCTTCTGCAACAGCTCACGGCTGCCATCCACCGACCCATCATCCACCACTACAATCTCATCGACTAAACCGGTTGCTTCCACGCGCCGCAGGATTTCCTGGATGGTCTTCGCTTCATTGTAAATCGGAATGATGACCGATAATTTCATGCTCTAAGCTGTTCCTCAATATAATTTTATCCTATAATTCGAAACTAGCCACCATACACTTTGGTGTTTCATCTGTAAACACAAAGGTAAACCGGACAAGGAATTGAATTTATCAATTGACGTTCGATAAAACGCAAGCCGATTTGGAAAATGCTCAAATCTCGTCT
>Ga0172362_10001544_pt1 | contig 19674 bp, 17 predicted proteins | sample LakKivs1_kivu2a2_FD_114534 | JGI IMG/M metagenome (GOLD analysis project Ga0172362, IMG submission 114534) | Sediment microbial communities from Lake Kivu, Rwanda - Sediment s1_kivu2a2 | ecosystem: Environmental > Aquatic > Freshwater > Lake > Sediment | place: Rwanda: Western Province, Lake... | reverse complement strand
CGGCCGACTTCGGCGACGTGCCGCCGGCCGGCGACTGCCTCTACAAGCTGACGCTGCACGACGGCATCGCGCCGGGCAAGATGATGAACCTGTACCTGAGCTGCCGCGGCGGCAGGTTCGTCGGCGGCTTCGCCGCCGGGCCGAACTACAACAACGGCACGCACGAGGTGGACCTGTCCGGCCTGAAGCTTGCCGGCGGCAAGGTCGCCGGCGAAGTGAAGGTGACGGTGTTCCCCGACGCGTGGATCCCGCGCGACCACAAGCAGCAGGCCGCCCGCTACACGATCCAGGCCGCCTTCGACGACGCCGATATCACCGGCAGCTACGAGGGGGCGTTCGCGGGTACGCCCGTGCGCGGCGACATCGAGGGGCAGATCACCCCCAAGCCCGCCCCCGGCAGGATCGTCCAGATGACCTTCAAGGCCGAGGGCGGCCTGTACAACGGCAGCCCGTCGGGCTACAGGGCGTTCTTCACGATGCAGGTCGCCGACGGCAGGATCGTCGGCGGGCACCCCTGGAACAACCACGACCGCAACCTCAAGGGCACCGTCGAGGGCGGCGAAATCCGCATCGCCGACGAGACGCTCACCGTCACGTTCACCGTGAACATTCAGCCGGGCACCAACGCCCGCCCGGGCAAGTACGTCATCTCCGCACGCGGGCCGGTGGTCGGCGAGCTGAGCTGCGGCCCGGCCGAAAGCCGCTGGGAAGGCAAGACCTGGACCAGCCGCTACTGGGCGACGTGGAGCACGGCCGCGGCGGGCAGGTAGCCGGCTACGGCGGCGCCGCGGCGGCGGCCTGCTCCAGCTTGAACGTGACGGTCGGCGCGGTGCCGACGAGCTTGAGCCGCGGCGTCGGCAGGCGGAACTGGACCTCCCGCGTCAGCCAGCTCACCGGCTGCTTGTCGCCGTCGGTCAGAACGACGTAGGCGACGATCTTCGTCTCGCCGGCCTTGAGCTGGTCGATGTCCTTCCGCGGCCCGGCGACCTGGACGGTAACGCGCCACTCGGCGGGGTTCTGCCGCTTCAGGACGTACTGGCGCCAGGTGCCGTCCTCCAGCCAGCTCGTGGGGCTGACGACCTCGACGGGCACGACGACCTTGTCGGTCTCGGTGAGCTGAGCGACGCGGACGCGGACGCGCACGGTGGGCTGGTCCAGCTCCACGGGCACGTCGGCAAGGCGCGGGATGACCTCGATCTCGAACGGCTCGTCGTCCTTGACCTCCTTCAGGTCCTTGCGGACGGTGCGCAGGGCGGGCGGCGGCTGGCGGCGCGACAGCTCGTCCCACTCCGACTCGACGATGGAGAAGCCCAGCCGCGGCGGCGTGATCTGCGGCGCGTCGGCGGGGATGCCGCCGGTGTAGTCCAGCACCACCGGCGCCTCGCGGTGCACGCGACGGGCCAGCTCCACCCGCAGGTTGCCCGGCGTGGCCGACAGCACCGTCACGCCCTCCTTCTGGATCAGCTCCGAGGAGTTGAGCACCCTGACGGTGGGAATGTCGCGGTCCTCCGGGCCGACCTCGTAGCGGATGACCGCCCGCGGGACGCGCGCCTCGTTGGGCTCGGGCAGCCGCGCACGCAGCCGCTCGATGCTGCTGCGCCGCCCCTGCACGCGGAAGGTGACGTTGACGCGGTCGGCCGAACGCAGCACGTAGTCGCTGCCGGGCGGCGTGGTGAGCTGGATGACCGCCTTGAACTCCGCGCGGGTGGTGTTCTCGATGTCGGCGAAGACCCACACGACGACCGTCACCAGCGCCACCCACAGCAGGCTGCGCGCCCCGGCCAGCCACCACCCGCGCGAGAACCGCGCCGGCTCGTCGTGATACGCGCCGTCGGTCATGTGCCCTCCCCTCCGCCGGCCGGGCTGTGTCGGCGGCGCCGTCGCAGCAGCCGCTTCGGCGACAGCAGCTCCGTGAGCACCTCGCGCAGGTTCTCCGGCTCCAGGCCGACGTAGAGCTGGCCCTCGTAGGCCAGCGACACCCGCCCCGTCTCCTCGCTGACCACCAGCACGACGGCGTCGGTCTCCTGGGCCAGCCCCAGCGCCGCGCGGTGGCGGCTGCCCAGCGAGGGGTCCACGTCGCCGCTTTCGGCCAGGGGGAACTGGCAGCCGGCGGCGGCGATGCGCCCCTGGCGCAGCACCACGCCCATGTCGTGCAGGGCGCTGCCGGGGTAGAAGATCGTCCGCAGCAGGTTGCTGGTGACGGCGCCGCTGATGGGCGTGCCCGACTCGATGATCGTGCCCAGCCCCACCGACCGCTCCACCGCGATCACCGCGCCGATGCGGTTGCGCGACAGATACGTCGCCGCGTCCAACAGCTCCCGCAGCATCCGCTCCACGTCGCCGTGCATCCCGCGGAACAGCCGCGCCTGGCCGATCTGGATCAGCGCCCGCCGCAGCTCCGGCTGGAACGCCACCACCACCGCGATCAGCGCGAAGATGAGGAAGTGCCCGTACAGGAATTCGATCCGCTGCCAGTCGTCGGTCTTGGGCAGAATGCGCAGGCCGAGATAGATCACCGCCAGCAGCAGCGCCGCCCCCTTCAGCAGGCGCGCGCCGCGCGTGCCGCGCAGGAACCGCAGGATCAGCCAGACCACCACGCCGATCAGCAGCAACTGCACGCCGACCACCACCGGATCGTACGTGCTGACCCGGCGAAGATAGCCCCGGATTGCCTCGATCAGGCCGCTCATCGCTCACGCCCGCGCCGCCTCGGCGCAGACCGCACTCGCCATCGCCATTGTACTTTCCATCGGCCCGGCCCGTCCAATCAGTCCACGCAAAGATACGGAGCCGCCGCCACGGAGCCGCCGCGTGTCGCGGCGAATGCGTTGAAATGCGGCGCCGCCCCCTCAGACATCCGCCGCGACACGCGGCGGCTCCGCGGCCCTGTCATACCGGCCCACCGCCTGCGCCACGGCCAGCGCCTGCGCCAGCGGGCCCGGCTCGTGAACGCGGAAGATCGTCGCGCCGCGCTGCCAGGCCGCCAGGCACGCCGCCACCGTCGCCACGCCCCGCGCCTTGGGGTCGCGCTGGCCGGTCAGCTCGCCGAGGAACCGCTTGCGGCTGGGGCCGACCATCACGGGCCGGCCCAGCGACGCCAGCTCGCCCGCCCCCGCCAGCAGGGCCAGGTTGTGCTCCAGCAGCTTGCCGAACCCGATGCCGGGATCGACGATGATGTTCCGCCGCGGCACGCCGGCGGCGACGGCGGCCTCGATCCGGTCGGCCAGGAACGCCCGCACCTCGCCCACCACGTCGCCGTACCTTGGCCGGGCCTGCATGATCTTCGGCTGGCCGAGCATGTGCATCAGCGCGATAGGCACGCCGCGCTGCGCCGCCAATGCGAACATGCCCGCGTCGTCGCGCCCGGCGGAGATGTCGTTGATGATGGCCGCGCCGGCGTCGAGGGCGGATCGCGCCACCGCCGACAGCGTGGTGTCGATGCACACCGGCACGCCGGCGGCCACCGCGGCCGGAAGCACCTCCCGCAGTCGTCGGACCTGCTCGTCGGCGCCGACGCGGTCGCTGCCGGGGCGGGTGCTTTCGGCCCCGACGTCAATGGCGTCGGCGCCCTCGGCGGCAAGGCGTGCGGCCTGCTCGGCTGCGGCGGCGGGCTCGAAGAACTCCCCGCCGTCGGAAAAGCTGTCGGGCGTGACGTTCAGCACGCCCACCACGACGGGGCGCCCCGTGCGGTGCGAGTTCAGGATCTCCTCGACAGTCGCGGCCATGACGGGCCACTGTATGCCCGCGCCCTCCGGCGTGCAACGCCCCGGCGCCCGCCATGGCGAGGAAATCGGGCATGGTCAGTCAGGGCCTTGGCCGGCGGCGCCGGCCCTCGTTCGTGGCGACGCCGTAAGGCATTTCACAGAATGCCCTTACGGCCTGCCCTCCGCGGCCTTGGCGGGCGGCGGAATGCCAGACTACGAACCGTCCGACTGGCGCTATGCGCCAACCCCGACTTGAACCATGCCGCGAAACGGGGTTTCCCGCGGCGATCCCCGGCCGGGGCTGTCCGGAGCCGTCCAAGGCGACGTTCGTCGCTCTGGCGCCGCCCGGCCGTGCGCCGGCGCCGGCCACGCAGCGCCGGCGGGGCGAGCCGGTGGGCGTTTCGATGCGCCGGCGCAGGCGAAACGGGATTTTCCGGGGCGATCTCCGCCCGGGGGGTGTCCAGACACCTCCGAAAGGTCGTTCGTCGATTCGGGAAAGCGCCGGATAACTGGCGAGGAGTTGCGAATGAAAGAGTCGTACGGTGAAGGTGTAGCGAGCCACACCGGCCCCGAGCCGTGCGCCGATGCCTGTGAGGGCATGGGCGAAGCGTCGGCAGGGGTACGAGCAGGCGGAGCATTGAGCCGCGAAAGACGAACACAGATCGGGGTGCCGACGCCGTCCAAATGGCCGGAAGGCAACACCGGTCGGGCCGCTCTGGCAAGGCCCGTCTCGGACCCCGCGCGGTCGAAGACCTCTCGCACGCTCGGAAACTCCCCGCGCAGGAACTGGGAGACCCCTGGACCGACCTTGGCAAAGGGTGTCAAGGTCCGTGCCGTGAACCCCTTTGGGGCAAGACGGCGACGAACGGGCCAGGGGAGTCGGACAGGCCCATAGTACCGAGGAAGCCCTCGAACAAAGGGGCGGCTGCGGCCGGCCCGGCGGAGAGGGTGGAGGGAAGGGGTCTGGCCAAGGAGAATCTTCTCCAGCAAAACCAGCCTATCGGACGCAGAGCCGCTCCTGGCTGGCAAAGCGCGTTGGAGAGGATACGGCAGGCGGCAGGAAGGAGTAAGGATGTACGGTTCACGGCCCTGTGGCATCACGTAGCGGACGTCAATCGCCTCCGGGAGGAGTACTTCGCCCTCAACCGCAACAGCGCACCGGGAGTGGATGGCCAGACGTGGAAGCAATACGGGCAGGACTTGGAGGCCAACCTTCAAGACCTGTCGGGACGGCTTCACCGCGGGGCTTACCATGCCAAGCCGGTCCAGCGGGTTTACATTCCCAAACCCGACGGACGGCAGCGACCGATCGGTATCCCAACGCTGGAAGACAAACTTGTCCAGCGGGCGACCGCGAAGGTGCTGTCGGCCGTGTATGAGGCCGACTTCATGGGCTTCTCTTACGGGTTCCGGCCGAACCGGGGCTGTCATGACGCATTGGACGCCTTGGCGGTCGGGATCAGTCATCGGAAGGTGAACTGGGTGCTTGGCGCGGACATTCGAGGCTTTTTCGACACGCTGAGCCACGAATGGCTGGTGAAGTTCGTCGAGCACCGAATCGCGGACCGGCGCGTCGTGCGTCACGTCAAGAAGTGGCTCAACGCCGGCGTGCTGGAAGACGGGAAGCGAATGCAGGTGGAGGAAGGGACGCCCCAGGGCGGGAGCATCAGCCCGCTGCTGGCGAACATCTACCTTCACTATGCGTTCGACCTCTGGGCCCACCAATGGAGAAAGACGCAGGCGCACGGCGATGTCATCATCGTGCGGTATGCGGACGACTTCGTGGTCGGCTTTCAGCATCGGCAGGACGCCGAGCAGTTCCTGGCGGACTTGCGCGAACGGTTCGCCAAGTTCAACCTGGAACCGCACCCCGAAAAGACCCGCGTGTTCCGGTTCGGCCGTTTTGCGGACCAGGACCGGGCCGAACGGGGCGAAGGCAAGCCGGAAACGTTCAACTTCCTGGGCTTCACGCACAGTTGCGGGAAGACTCGCAAAGGGAAGTTCATCGTGCTCCGCCGGCCGATGAAGAGGAGGCTGCGGGCGAAGCTTCAGGCGATCAAGGAAGAGTTGAAGCGACGCCTGCATGACCCGGTGGTCAGCGTGGGCCGATGGCTGCGAACGGTGGTGGACGGCTGGACAAGGTACTTCGCCGTTCCGCTCACCTATGACTCTCTCGAAACCTTCCGCCGAGAGGTCATATGGCTATGGCGCAAGGCGATCCTTCGCCGCAGCCAGACCGGCCGCATGCCTTGGCGGGAGATGATTCCCCTGGCCAACCGTTGGCTGCCCCGTCCGCGAATCTGTCACCCATACCCTTGGGAGCGCCTGCGCGTCTAATCCGAGGCAAGAGCCGTATGAGGTAACTCCTCACGTACGGGTCCGTGCGGGGGGCGGGCCGAAAGGCCCGTCCCTACCGCGACCGCGAGTTTCACCGTCGAGCGGCCGGGATTCTGGGCGCCGGCAGAGCGGCGCCACACGCCTGGGGATCGCTCTGCGCGCCTCGGGCGCGGCAGGGCCGGCAAAATCGGACAGATCCAACCGATCGGACAAATCGGACTCGACGAGATCGCCGGCCCGGCCCGCGCTTTTTCCGAACGCTGGCATACCGGCCCGCCTTCGCCTCACCCGGATCCATCCGGACTCACGCGCGCCGCGCCTGCCTGCTGGTTTCCTCACGCGCCCTTCTTGCGGGCGCGGTCCTTGATCGCGCGCAGGTTCACGACTCGCTCCGGATGCTTCGCCTGTTCTCCCATGAGTTCCTGCACGAGCCGTTCGAGATCCCCACCGCATTCGGCCACCATCTTGGCCCGCGCACGGCGGGCGTCGCCGACGATTGATTCCTCAAACTCCTCTTGCTCGGGCGGCATCTCAGGTCTCCTCAAACCACAGCAACTCCGGGGTCAGTATCCTGGGCACCGGCAGAAGCAGACGGCGATTGATCACCTCCAGGTGGCGAAGTTTGTTAAGGTTCGCCAGGTGGCGGATGTTCCAGGTCAGCAGGAACTCGGCCCCGTGGTAGGACGCCAGCGCCAGGTGGAGATTGTCGCCGACCCCGGCAGGACCAGGCATAAGCTTCTCCGCAACGTACGCACCCGCCACCTCAAACACTTCCCTGTTGATCACGAGACGCCGGACCTTGTCAAGAAGGGCCAAGGCGTCTTCGCGCCCGGGATAGTCGCCGCCCCGCAGTTCCCTCAGCACTTACTCAGAGGCCGCGCAATCGTAGTGTTTTCTCTGTTTCGCCCACCATTCGCGGGTGTCGGCCTTCCGCGCAAGGCTCTTCGGATCCCGCCGCGTCGTGACGTAGGCGATGGGGATCGTTGTTTCGATGTAGACGGTTGGCGGCATCGGTCCACCGGCTTCATTCTACGCGATCCGGGCAGGCGGGGGAATCGCCCGACGCGTGTCGCACGGGGCAAGAGCCGCCGCCGCTAGCGGCGCCGACCCTGCTGGCGGCCCTTGCGTCCGGTCTTGGTCGGCTCGCGGTACCAGTCCTCGACGGGCTCGGCGCCGGGGGAGCGTGCGGAGCGAGCTTGGCCGCCAACGGACTTCGCCGCCGACGAGGCTCCGCTGCCGCCGGCGCGAAGCTCGGCGATCCGGTCGCGCAGACGGGCGGCCTTTTCGAACTCCAGCGCCTCGGCCGCGGCGTACATCTCCCGCTCCAGCTCGGCGACCTCCTCCATGCGGTCGAACTCGCTTGCCCCGGCGCGGATGGCCTCGCGGGCGACCTGCCGGGCGCGGAGCTGGTCGGCCAGCGCGGTGCGGATCTCCTTGCGGATCGTCTCGGGCGTGATGCCGTGCTCGGCGTTGTAGGCGAGCTGCATCTCGCGTCGGCGTGCGGTTTCGTCGATGGCCTGCCGCATCGCCGGCGTGACCGTGTCGGCGTACAGCAGCACCCGGGCGTTGACGTTCCGCGCGCAGCGCCCGATGGTCTGGATGAGGCTGGTCGTCGAGCGGAGAAAGCCCTCCTTGTCGGCGTCGAGGATGGCCACGAGGCTGACTTCCGGCAGGTCCAGCCCCTCGCGCAGCAGGTTGATGCCCACCAGCACGTCGAAGGTTCCCTCGCGCAGCTCGCGGAGGATGTCCACCCGCTCCAGCGTGTCGATCTCGCTGTGGAGGTACTTGCAGCGGAAGCCCTCCGTGCGGATGTAGTCGGCCAGGTCCTCCGCCAGCCGCTTGGTCAGCGTGGTGATGAGCGTGCGCTCGCCGGCCGCCACGCGTCGCTTGACCTCCTCCAGCAGGTCGGCCACCTGCCCGCGGGCGGGCCGGACCGCCACCTGCGGGTCCACCAGCCCGGTGGGGCGGATGATCTGCTCGACGACCTCCCCGCCGGCGAGCTGCATTTCCCAATCGCCCGGCGTGGCCGAGACGAACACCGCCTGCTTCCAGGCGGCCTGGAACTCCTCGAAACGCAGCGGGCGGTTGTCCAGCGCGCTGGGCAGGCGGAAGCCGTGCTCGACGAGCACTTCCTTGCGGCTGCGGTCGCCGTTGAACATCGCCCGAAGCTGAGGGATCGTGACGTGGCTTTCGTCGATGATGAGCAGCCAGTCGTCGCCGAAGTAGTCGATGAGCGTGTAGGGCTTCTGCCCGGGCAGGCGCCCGTCGAGGTGGCGGCTGTAGTTCTCGATGCCGGGGCAGTAGCCCACTTCGGTGAGCATCTCCAGGTCGTAGCGCGTGCGTGCGCTGAGGCGCTGGGCCTCCAGCAGCTTGCCGGCGTTGCGCAGCTCGGCCAAGCGGGCGTCCAACTCGCGCCGGATGCTCTCGACCGCCCGCTCGACGGTGCCCTCCGCGGCGACGTAGTGCACGGCCGGAAAGAGGAACACCTGCTCGACGTCGCTGAGGGGCTCGCCGGTGGTGGGGTTGATGATGCGGACGGCCTCGACGGCGTCGCCGAACAGCTCGATCTGGTATGCGAATTCCTCGTAGGCGGGGTAGACGTCGACGGTGTCGCCGCGGACGCGGAAGGTGCCGCGCCGCAAGTCCACGTCGTTGCGGTCGTACTGGAGGGCGACGAACTGCCGCAGCATCTCCTCGCGGTCGACGCTCTGCCCGACGCGGACGGCGGCGACCATCTTCTTGTACTCCTCCGGGCTGCCCAGCCCGAAAATGCACGAGACGGACGCCACGATCAGCACGTCGCGGCGGTAGGACAGGCTGGTGGTGGCGCTCAGCCGCAGGCGGTCGAGGTCGTCGTTGCGGCTGGCGTCCTTCTCGATGTAGATGTCGCGCTGCGGGATGTACGCCTCCGGCTGGTAGTAGTCGTAGTAGCTGACGAAGTACTCCACGGCGTTGTGCGGCAGCAGCTCGCGGAACTCCTCGTAGAGCTGGGCGGCCAGAGTCTTGTTGTGGCTGACCACCAGCGTGGGCTTGTTGAGCCGCGCCACGACGTTGGCCATGGTGAACGTCTTGCCGCTGCCGGTGACGCCGAGCAGGACGCTGTGCCTCTGGCCGGCGCGGAGGGCGGCGGCCAGCCGCTCGATGGCCTGCGGCTGATCGCCCTGGGGCTTCATTTTGGACACGACCTGGAAGTCGGGCATGGGCTGTCCGGGCGGCCTTGAGGCAGCGCCGACGAGCCATTATACTGTCTGCCGCGGGCGGCGAAACGGTGGCCCATGGCACAGCAGACGCGGCAAATCCCGGACACGGCGACCGTGCGCGAGGCGGTCGGCCAGGTCGCGCGGGCCAACGGCGCGCTTCTGGCCGTGCTGTTCGGCTCTTACGCCCGCGGCACGCAGACCCGCCACAGCGACGTGGACGTCATCTTCGTCGAGGACACCTCGCGGCGGTTCCTCGATCGCCTGGACAAGTACATGGCCGCCCTGTGGGACCTCCTCCACGTTCCGCCGGAAGTCTTCGTCTACACGCCGGAGGAGTTCGAGCGGATGAAGGAAGGCTTCTTCGTCGCCCGCGCGCTGGCCGAAGGGACCGTCGTCTATGAGCAAGGAAAAGAACAGGGCTGAGGCGGCACGCTGGCTTCGCCAGGCCGAGAACGACTTCGACGTTGCGAGCAAGAACGTCGGGATTGGGGCATTCAACTGGGCGTGCTTCCTATCGCAGCAGGCGGCGGAGAAGGCCGTCAAGGCATTCTGGTACTTTCACGGCCAGGACCCGTGGGGGCACAGCGTACAGAAGCTGATCGAGGAGTTCCCGGACCCGGACGCCAGGCGGCCATTGCTCCGGCTCCTCCCCCAGGCGCGAAGAGCTGACAAGCTCTACATCCCGACCCGCTACCCCAACGGTCTGCCCGATCTGGCACCCGCCGACGCCTACGGTCTCGAGGAGGCCGAGGCCGCCATCGCCGACGCGACGGAGATCGTGGAGGCGGTGCGCCGGCTGATCGGTTCGTAGTGGCATTTGGCCGGCGTCGCGGTAGAATCCCGCCTGTTCGCCTCGCGGCGCGGCGCGCCCGAAGGAGGCACGGAAGGGAGCCGAATTGGCCGAGACGATCAACATCCTGTGCGTGGGCGACGTGGTGGGCAAGCCGGGGCGGGGCATCCTGGCGGACCGGCTCGGGGGCCTCATCGAGGCCCGCGGCATCGACCTGGTCGTCGCCAACGGCGAGAACATCGCCGGCGGAAGCGGCATCACGCCGCAGCTCTTCCGCAAGCTGCTGCACTACGGCGTCGACGTGGTCACCCTCGGCGACCACGTCTACCGCAAGAAGGAGGTCGTCGCTCTGCTGGCCGGCTCCGACCGCATCGTCCGCCCCGCCAATCTGCTCCCCTCGGCCGTCGGGAGGACCTGGACGGCCGTGACGACCAAGAGCGGGCGCTGCGCCGTGGGCGTGGCGTGCCTGCTGGGGCAGATGTACATGGGCAACTGGAATTCCCCCTGGCCGGCGGCGGACGCCGTTCTGGCCGAGATGCCCGCCGACGTGAAGGTGCGCGTGGTGGACTTCCACGCCGAGGCCAGCAGCGAGAAGATCGCCATGGGCTGGCACCTGGCCGGGCGGGTGAGCGTGGTCTTCGGCACGCACACGCACATCCCCACCGCCGACGCGCGGGTGCTGGAGGGGGGCACGGCCTTCATCAGCGACGTGGGCATGACCGGCCCCTACGACGGCGTGCTGGGCCGGCGAAAAGACCGCGTGCTCAGCGCCCTGCGGACCTCCATGCCCGCCCAGTTCGAGGTCTGCTCGGGCGACGTGCGCCTGTGCGGCCTGCTGGCCAGCGTCGATCCGGAGACGGGCAAGGCGCTGGCCGTCGAGCGGATCGAGGTCGCCGGGATCCCGGCCGCCGAAGGTCAAGGCGAAGATGAAGGCGCGCAGAGCGAGGAAGGTTGAGAGGTGCTCATACCGAACCGCGAGCGTGTGCTGGTGGAGCTGTTGCGGGAGATCGCCGCCGAGCGCGGCATCGAGATGCTCACGTTCTCCTGGGACTGGATCATCCTGCTGCGCAAGGGCGGGCTGTCGCGGCACGTGTACGGGTACAACTTCGACCTGAACTCCGCGGCCGCCCAGATGATCGCCGGCGACAAGACCGCCGTCAGCGACCTGCTGGACTTCCACGGCGTGCCGCACGTGGAGCACCGGCTGTTCCTCCACCCGCGGCTGGCGGGCTACGTGTCGGCCGACGGCAACTGGGAGGCGATGCGGGCGTACGCCGAGCGGTGCGGCTGGGACGTGGTCTGCAAGCCCAAGGACGGCACGGGCGGGCACAACGTGTTCCGCGCCCGCGGGGCGGCGGAGCTGGAGCGGGCCGTGCATAAGCTGCTGGCCGACGACTACGCCGTCAGCCTCTCGCCGTTTTACCCCATCGAGCAGGAGTACCGCTTCATCATGCTGGGCGGGCGATGCGAGCTGGCGTACGCCAAGCAGCGGCCGGCCGTGAGGGGAGACGGCAGGAGCACGCTGGCGGAGCTTCTGGCCGCGGCGCTGCGGTCGGGGACGCTGCCGGCGGAGGCCGCCGCCCGCGCCCTGCGCGACCACGCCGAGCAGGCGGGGCAGGTCCTGCCCGCCGGCCAGTCCGTCGACGTCAACTGGAAGCACAACCTGGGCCAGGGCTCGCGCCCGCGCGACATCGCCGACGCAAAGCTGCGCCGGTGCCTGGTGGACCTGGCGCGAGCCGCGGCCGAAGCCCTGCGCCTCACCTTCGCCTCCGTCGACATCATCGCCACCGGCGGGCGGCACCTGGTCCTGGAGGTCAACAGCGGGATCATGATGGAGACGTACGCCCGCACGGCCGCCGAGGGGCGCCTGGCCGCCAAGGCGGTCTACGCCGCGGCCGTCGAGCGGATGTTCGCCGCGCCGTGAACGGGGTGGTCCGGCGGGCCGCTACGGCTTCGGCAGGTCGGGCGGGACGGGGACCGTCACCTTGCCCGCGGCCGCCCACTGCGTGCCGCGAAGCAGCAGCAGCTTGAAGCCGGGCCTCTCCATCGCCTTGGTGTCGTGCCCGAGCACCAGGTAGAAACCCCGCCCCTTGCCCAGCTTGGTGCAGACGGCCACGGGCTCGCCCTCGGCCGCGGCGGGGCGGGCCTTCTCGCCGGCGGGCTTGGCGCGGAACACCACGTGCACGTCCTTCTGCCAGGCCACGCTGCGCCACAGCTCGTCGGCGTGGGCGAAGGCGGGAATCCCTTTGGCGATCGGGTGGTTGGGGTCGGCCGCGAAGACCCGCATCGCCTCGCCGTTGGCCCCGTGATGGGTGCCCTTGCCCCACGTCCCGCCGGCCAGGGCCATGAACTCCGGCCAGTTGTGGAACGTCGCGGTGGCGGCGTGGACGAACACGACGCCCTTGCCGCCCTTGACGAAATCGAGGAAGGCCTTCTCGGGCGCCTCGCCCCAGGGGCGTTCCTCGACCTTCGGGAACGCGCACCAGTTGCTGACGATCGCGTCGAAGCCGGCCAGCATTTCCGGCGTCATCTTCGCGGGATCCTCCAGCACGGTGGTCTTGAACAGCCCGCTGCCGTCCAGCGTCTTGGCCAGCACGGGGGTGGTGGCCTTCCAGTTGTGGTTGTTGCGTCCGGCGAGCAGCAGCACCTTCAGCGGCGCCGCCGCGTTGGCGTCGCCGCCCGCCGCCGCCAAGCACCCCGCCGCCAGCACGATCGTCACGAGAGTTTCCATGGCCGGTTTCCTTTCGCGTCCGGCCGGCCCATCGCCCGCTCTTGCCGGCCGTGCCACGTCCTTCAACGCCCCTCGCTGCCGGGCGGGCCGCTCCGGCACGGCACGGCGCCTTGTCCGGTATCCCGTTTAGCGCCGTCCTCATTCCAGTCCCAGGCGCTGCCATTGCTCGGGCGGCGCGTCGGCGGCGGCGAGTTGGTCGTTCAGCAGCGCGATCATGCGTTTTTCGACGGCCGGGTCGGACAGCGGCTGGAGCTGGCCGGGGTCGCCGGCCACGTCGAACAGCAGGCTGCCGAAGGAGTGGGCGTCGGTCCACTTGCCGCGCCCGGAGCAGTCGATCTTCATCGTTCGGCAGCCCTTGGTGAAGCGGAACGGCTCGGCCAGCTCGACGCGGCGCATCTCCTCGACGCTGAAGGTGCGGCGCATGTGCGTGGGCATGTGGGTGTACTCGAACAGCGGGGCGTTGTCGGCCGTCGCCGGGGCGCGCATGTACGTGTAGCGCCCGTCGGTGACGTTGACGTGCCCGCCGTGGACGCCGTAGAGGCCCGCCGCGCGCGCGGGCGAGCCGGTGGCGACCGTCGCGGCCAGGTCGGCCCCCTGCACGTCGGCGGGCAGCGGCTGGTTGAAGTACCGCAGCAGCGTGGGCGCCAGGTCGATGGTCTGGACCAGCGCATCGCAGCTTGCGCCGGCGCGTCGGCAGCGTGGGTCCCAGACGAACAGCGGAATGCGCGCGATCTCGTTGTAGAAGGGCATGCGGCACTTGCCCCACCACTCGTGCTCGCCCAGCAGGAAGCCGTGGTCGGTCGTCACGATGAGCATCGTGTCGTCCCACAGGGCCAGCTCGTCCATGAGGCTCAGCACCTTGCCCAGGTGCGCGTCGCACATGCTCACGAGGGCCGCGTTCAGCACGCGAAGGTGGCGGACCGCCGCCTCGTCCTCCTTCACGCGCGCGTACGGCGGCCAGTCGTAGATCGGCCCGTTCCAGACGTGCTCGTACATGTCCACGTACTTCTGCGGCACGTAGTACGGCTCGTGCGGGTCGAACGTCTCGATCTGGAGCAGCCAGTTGTCGGCGGCGTGGTTGGTGCGGAGGAACTGGCAGCCGCCGCGGAACGTGCGGGCCTGCGGCCAGTCGGCCTCGCGCGTGGTGTAGCGGCGGTTCATCCAGTCGCTGCGGAGCCAGGCGGCCTCGCGCCCGTTGAGCGAGCGCGGCGCGGGGACGGTCAGGTCGGCCTTCCAGGGGTCGCCCTCCTGCCCGCGCGAGGCGTCCCAGGAGCTGTAGCGTGTGTGGTAGGTGCAGCCGCCCTCCTCCCAGTAGTGGTAGTGGTCGCTGACGAGGTGGGTGTAGACGCCGGCGGTCTTGAGCAGCTCCGGCATGGAGTCGTCGAACGGCTCCAGCGGGCCCCAGGAGCGGTGCAGGAAGTTGCAGCGCCCGGTGTGCAGCTCGCGCCGCGCGGGCATGCACGGCATCGAGCCGACGTAGGCGCTGGTGAACGTCACCGCCCGCTCCGCCAGGCGGGCGAAGTTCGGCGTGTGGACCCACTGGCAGCCGTAGGGCGAGAGCATGTGCCGGTTGAGCGAATCGAACAGAACGAGGATGGCTTTCACGACGGCGGTTCCTTTCGCGTTCGGCGGCTCGGCGCGCGGCGCAGCCGGCGGCGGGGCGGTCAGCCCTCCGCGTCGCCGAAGAAGATGCTGTTGTGCTTGACGCCCTGTCGCGGCTGGGCCATCCAGTCGGCCACCGTTTCGCGCCAGCGGAGGTAGTGGGGCGTCTGCTGGTGAGCGCGGAAGCCCTCCGGGCCGCGGTAGCACTCGTAGAGCAGGAAGCGGCCGGGGTCCTCGGCGCAGCGCGACACGTCGAAGCGCACGTTGCCGGGCTCGGCCCGCGTGGCCCGGGCGTTGTCGAGCGTGGCGGCGATGAAGGCGTCCGCGTTTTCCGGCTTGACATGGACGGTCACGGCGACGACATACATTCGGTGCCCCTTTCCGTTGGCTGGAGATTGCCTCGTTCCATTGGCGGCATTGTACATGCCGCCGGCGGCGGGGAACACCTCCGCCCGCCCGGCGGGGTTCCACAAGTGAGGGAGGTGACACGATGGTCCGGCGGCGACAAGTCGGGTTGCGGATGCTCGGACTGCTGTCGGCGGCGCTGGGCGTGGCGGCCCTGGCGCCGGCCGCGGACGACGCCTTCACCGGCGGGCTGCGGATCGCCCTTCAGGGGGCGGTGTTCCCCGGCGCCCGGCCGGAGGGCGAGACGCGCGACCTGTCGCTGGAGGTCGAGGCCGCCAACGGCAAGTGGGGGCGCGTGTTCGGCAGGGGGCTCAACCAGGGCGATCACGTCGGTTTCGTGCTGGAGGCCGAGCTTCCCGAGCAGCGCCTGCACATGAAGGTGGGCATGGAGATCGGCGCCGACCCCTGGATCGACGGCGGGGAGGGCAGCTACGTGGTGGACCTGAAGCGGAGCCCCGCCGGGCGCTACGAGGGAACGTACGAGGGCACCTACAAGAGCCAGCGCGTCTCGGGCAAGGCGGCGGCGCGGCTGCTGCCCGCCCGGCCCGTCCGCGTGAAGGGCTTCAAGCCGTTCGAGCCGGCCGAGCACCCGCGCATCCTGTTTCGCAAGAGCGACCTGCCCTGGATCAGGGAGAAGCTCAAGACGCCCTTCGGGCAGGCGTTCCTGGCCGCCGCCAAGGCGCTGGCGGAGAAGGGCGATCCGCTTTGCCTCGGCATGCTGCACCAGGTCACGGGCCAGCGCGAATATGCCGAGCGGGCCATGAAGGTCGTCGCCGGCTACACGGACCTGACGCCGACGTTCGGAGCCGGCACCGGCGCGGTGGGGCACCGTTTCGTGGCCGTCGCGCTGGCCTACGACCTGTGCCGCGACGCCTGGCCGGAAGCGTTCCGCACGAAGCTGGCGGCCGACATCGCGCACGTGACGTGGGACATGCAGAAGTCGCTCCAGGTGGCGGGGGCGAACTTCAACCCGTGCAGCAACTACTACGGCCCGGGACGCGGCGCGCCGGCGATCGCGTCGCTGGCGCTGTACGGCGACAAGGGCGACGAGCCCGTCAGGCCCGCCAGCCCGCAGGAGGTCCTGACCAAGGGCGACTTTGTCGCCCGGCTCATGGCCAGCACGGGGCAGATCGAAAAGTACAAGGCCGACTACCCGCGGATGCTGGCCAAGTGGCGGACGGAGCACGACGAGTGGGCCTCGGCGGGCGGGGCGGACGTCAGGAAGCTGGCGCAGTTCTACGCCGGGTTCATCCACATGAACCGCCACTACCGCGAGGGCGTGGGCACCGGCGGCTTCCAGGCCGAAACCGGCGCCTACGCCGACATCGCCACCTGGTATCCGCTGGTCTACGCGACGTTCTACCTGAAGATGTTCGGGCGGGACGTGTCGGCCGAGCCGAGCATCCGGCTGCTGCCGGTGCGGCGGATGATGCAGTGCTCCTTCCGCGAGGGCGGCAAGGCGGAGTTCCTGAAGCTGAGCACCGCGGCGGGCATGCGCCCGGCGTGGCTGGCGGCGGGCTTCCCCATCGTTCCCGACGAGTACAAGCCCGGCCTGCTGTGGGCCTGGAGGCGCCTTTGCGGCGTGACGGACGACAAGTCCGCCGCCAACGTGCTGGACGCGCACTGGATCGGCGGCAGCGGACTGAGCGCGGCGCTGACGTTCCTGAACTACCCGCTCAGCACGCCGGGGGCCCCCTGGCCGTATGCGGACATCCAGCCGGCCCACCCGTCGCGGTGCATGCCGCTGACGTGGGAGGCGCCGTACTTCGGCTTCTACCTGTTCCGCAGCGGCTGGGACGGCAGGGACGAGTTCATCGGTCAGGCGTTCCTCAAGGCCCACCGCGTGGGCGGGTGGAACCACCCGAACGCCGGCACGTTCCGGCTCTACGGGCTGGGCCACTCGTGGGCGACCGGCGTTCTCGGCAGGCTGGGCTTCCGCGCGCAGGAGAACGTCGTGCTGCTGCCGGAGGACAAGTACGCCCACGGCGACAGCAGCTTCCTGAGCTGCCGCAAGGCCGAGCCGGACGGTTCGGGCGTGCTGACCATCGACATGCGGGACTTCTACGGGGGCACGAAGGCGTTCGTGCCGAAGGGGGCCGACGCCCCGCGCCGCCTGCCCGGCGGTCTGTTCATCCGCAAGACCGAGGAGGAGATCACCCGCTACGTCGGCCTGTTCGACGGCCTGGACGATCGCGTCGAGGACAACTGGCGCGACACGGGCATCACCGGCCTGCGGGCCATGGCGTTCGACTACAGCGGCGCGTGCGGCGCGCCGTGCCTGTTCGTCCTCATCGATAAGATCCGCGGCGGCAAGAAGAAGCTCTGGGTGTGGCAGGTGCCCAGGGACGGCAGCGACCAGCGCGGGGGCGAGCCGAAGGTGCAGGTCGCCGGTAACACCTTCAGCCTCGGTTACGGCGACGCGCTGCTCCAGGCGACGTTCGTCGCACCCCGCGACGCGCATGTCCGCGACGCCACCGACGAGACCTTGCTGGGCAATCCCCGCGGGCGGCACGTCACCGGCGCCGGCCGCCGCGTGGAGGCCACCGGCGGCGACGACTTCTTCGTCGTGGCCACCGTCCAGCGCAAGGACCCGCCGCCGGTGAAGGTGGAGGGCACGGGGCTGAACGCCGCCGTGACGGTTGGCCGGCGCACGATCCGCTTCGACGGCCAGAAGATCCTGCTCGAGACCGGCAGGTGAGCCCGCCAGGGGCGCCGACGGCGTTCGCGGGGCACAGCACGGCCGGCTCCCGGGGACGACGCCCGCTCGCGGCCCCGGCTGCGTGCCGCTGAATTGAGGGAGTTGCCATGAGCAAGCGAACATGGATGACGGCCCGGCTGGCGGCGGGCATTCTGGTCGCCTTGGGCGTGTGGCGGGGCTTCTCGCCGCCCGCCGCGCCCGGCGCGGCGGACAAGGCCGCGCCCGTGGTCCAGCCGACGGTCGTCTGCTGCGATGCGGCCGCACGAGATCAGGACGATATTTGCATCTGGGTGGACGCCGCGCGGCCGGAGCGGAGCACCGTGATCGCCTCCGACAAGGCGGCGGGGAAGGTCATCGTCTACGACCTGGCCGGCAAGGCGATTCAGACGCTGCCCAGCCGCAGCCCGGGCAACATCGACATCCGCTACGGTTTCCCGCTGGGCGGCAGGAAGGTGGACGTGGTGGCGCTGAACGAGCGTGCGGACGCGGCCGTGCACGTCTACGCCGTCGACGCGATGACGCGGCAGCTTCGGCGGATCGACGACGGGAAGATCGCCGCGCGCGGCAACTACGGCGGGTGCCTGTTCCGCAGCCCGAAGACGGGCAGGCTGTACTTCTTCGCGACGCGCGGCGACGGGGCCGAGCAGCACGAGCTGTTCGACGACGGCAAGGGCAAGGTGGGCGGGCGGCTGGTGCGGTCGTGGAAGCTCAGCGTCTGCGAGGGGGCCGTCGGCGACGATGCCGGCGGCGTGGTGTACGTGGCCGAGGAAAGCCGCGGCGTCTGGATGGTCGGCGGCGAGCCGAATGAGCCCACGCCGGGCAAGCTGGTGGCCCGGGTCGGCGAGCACGGGCTGACCAGCGACGTGGAGGGGCTGACGATCTACGACGCCGGCGGGGGCAAGGGCTACCTGCTGGTCAGCAGCCAGGGCAGCAGCGACTTCAAGGTCTACCGCCGCGGCGGCGGGCACGAGTACGTCGGCACGTTCCGCGTGGGCGGAGCGGCCGCGACGGACGGCATCGACGTCTGCCCGGCCGGTCTGGGGCCGGCGTTCGCCAGGGGACTGTTCGCCTGCCACAGCGACCGGACGGTGCACGGCGCCTGCCCGGTGCTGCTGGTGCCGTGGCAGCGCATCGCCGAGTCATTCCGCCCGCCGCTGACCGTCGCCCCTGAGAAATAGCAGGATGCACGGGATGCACGGGATGGGACAGGGATAGCAAAGATACAGGGGACAGAGAAGTGTCGAGTGTCGAGTGTCGGGTGTCGGGTGTCGGGTGTCAAGTGTCGGGTGTCGAGTGACACCTGCCCCTTGACACTTCTTCATCCCGTGCATCCCGTGCATCCTGCTGTTTCTGCTCAGCCTTTGGTCCCCGTCAGCAACATGCCGCGGACGAAGTAGCGCTGGGCGACGAAGAACAGCACGACCAGCGGCCCCAGAGCAACCACCGACGCGGCCATCAGCAGGTTCACCCACGAGCCCTCCAGCGAGTTGTACATGTACAGGCCGAGGCTGATGGGGTATTTCTCGAAGTCGGACAGGTAGATCAGGGGCGCCATGAACTCCTTCCAGTGGGCGATGAAGCTCATGACGCCCACGGTGGCCAGCACGGGCTTGGCGTTGGGCAGGAAGATGCGCCAGTAGATCTGCCAGTCGCTTGCCCCGTCGATGCGTGCGGCCTCCTCCAGCTCCTGCGGGATGCCCTTGAAGAACTGGCGGAACAGGAAGATGAAGAACGCCCCGCCGCCCAGCCAGGCCGGCACGATCAGCGGCTTGTACGTGTTCACCCACCCCAGCGACTTGTACATCAGAAAGTGCGGGATCAGCAGAATCTGCCCCGGCAGCATCATCGTCGCCAGCAGAACGATGAACCACACCTCCCGCCCGCGCCACCGCAGCCGCGCAAAGGCGTAACCGGCCAGCGAGGCCGTCAGCACCTGCCCCGCCACGGCCGGAACGCAGATCAGCACGGTGTTCAGCATGAACCGCAGGAACGGCAGGCGCGACACGGCCCGGGGGTAGTTGGACCACTGCGGCTCGCTGACGGTCAGCGACGGCGGGAAGCGGTAGACCTCGTCGAGGCGCTTGACGGAGGCCGTGAGCGACCAGGCGACGGGGAACAGGAACGCCGCGGCCAGGGACGCGAGGATTGTGTAGGAGATGGCCTTGCGCCAGAACCCGCGCCCGCGCCGCGTTCGATTGCGGACTGCG
>Ga0172362_10001541_pt1 | contig 19683 bp, 19 predicted proteins | sample LakKivs1_kivu2a2_FD_114534 | JGI IMG/M metagenome (GOLD analysis project Ga0172362, IMG submission 114534) | Sediment microbial communities from Lake Kivu, Rwanda - Sediment s1_kivu2a2 | ecosystem: Environmental > Aquatic > Freshwater > Lake > Sediment | place: Rwanda: Western Province, Lake... | reverse complement strand
GTTATTGTTAACATTGTTGTTTTATCTTTTTCCAATGGGAGAACTTCAACACTCACTACTTTATCGTCTTTTTCTAGCTTTATCCCTGTAACTCCATAACTTGCTCGACCCATCGGCCTTAATTCATTGCTGTTAAATCTGATTGCCTGCCCTTTTTTTGTTACAAGCAGGGCTTCTTGTTTTTCTCTTACAGGATTTACTTCAACAACAACATCGCCTTCGGGCGGCAAATTAATAACCCTAACTCCACTTGCTCTTGGCTTGCTTAAAAGTGAGAGCGACATTTTTTTTGTTATACCCTTTTCTGTTGCCATAATTACAAAATCCTTAAACTCGCGGACAGGCAAGACGCTTTGTATCTTCTCGTCTTTGATGTTCAATAGATTTATCAATGCCTTGCCTTTTGCATATCTTTCTGTTTCTGGAACTTGATAAGCCTTGAGCCAGTAGACTTTGCCTTTTTCTGTGAAAAACAAAAGATAATCATGAGTAGAACATACTATAAGTTGCTTTACAAAGTCACCTGTTGAAAGATCAGAGCCAATAACTCCTTTACCGCCTCTTTTTTGCTCCTTGTATGTTTTGAGGTCCATCCTTTTTGCGTAACCTTTTTCTGTTATTGTTACAACAACTTCCTTTTTCTGCACAAGCTCTACCTCGCTTATTTCCTGCAATTCCCTTGCTAGCACGTGCGTCTTTCTGTCATCTCCATATTTCCGTTTTAAGTCAGAAAGGTCTTTCTTTATTATTGCAAGAACCTCTTTTTCATCTCCAAGTATTCTCTTGAAAAGCTTGATGTTTTCTTCAAGCTGCTTTTCTTCTTCATTAAGCTTTTTCTGCTCTAAAGCAGTAAGGCTTGCAAGCCTCATGTCAAGTATAGCATTCACTTGCCTTGTTGTCAGTTCAAATTTTTTCATTAAATTCTGAGTTGCTTCTGAATGATTGCTTGCAGTTTTGATAGTCTTTATAACTTCGTCAAGATTTTTTACTGCCTTAAGCAAACCGAGAACAACCTCGAGCCTTTCTTCTGCTTTCTTGAGTTCAAATTTTATTCTTTTTGTTATTACAGTCTTCCTGTATTTGACATAGTTCTCTATCACCTGCTTTAGGTTTAGCACTTGGGGCTTGCCGCTTACAAGAGCGAGAAGATTTACATCAAAATTGTCCTGAAGTCTTGTGAACTTGTAAAGCCTGTTAAGACTAAACTTGCTGTCTGCCCCTCTTCTTAATTCTATTACAATCCTAATTCTGCCTTTTGCGCTTTCGTCACGGATGTCAGAAACATCTGGAAGCCTTTTTTCCTGGGCTAGCTTGGCAATTTGGGTAATGAAGTCAGACTTGTTCACCATGTAAGGAATCTCAGTTATTATTATTTTTTGCCTGCCTCTTTCTTCCTCTGTTGTTGTCTTTCCTCTTATTGTTATTCTTCCATTGCCTGTTGAATAAATTTGCTTTATATTGCCTGAAATTGAGCCGCCTGTGGGAAAGTCTGGGCCTGTTACAATTTCTGTGAGTTGTTCTACGGATATTTCTGGCTTATTTATGTAAGAAGTTATAGCATCACAGACTTCTGTTATGTTGTGAGGAGGAATATTTGTTGCCATTCCTACTGCTATCCCTGTTGCTCCGTTAATCAATAAATTGGGAAGTTTGGCTGGCAAGATTAAGGGTTCTTTCATTGTGTTGTCAAAGTTGGGCAAAAATCCCACTGTTTCTTTTTCTATGTCTTCAAGTAGCTCTGTTGATATGGGAGCCAGCTTTGCTTCAGAATAACGCATTGCTGCAGGAGGGTCTCCATCTATTGAACCAAAATTGCCTTGACCTGTTATTAAAGGATATCTTAATGAAAAGTCTTGTGCAAGCCTTACTAAAGCATCATACACTGCCAAATCGCCGTGTGGGTGAAACTTACCAAGAACATCCCCGACAATTCTTGCTGATTTTCTTGTTGGCTTGTTTGGCTGAAGTCCCATTTCATGCATAGCAAAAAGTATTCTTCTTTGTACTGGCTTAAGCCCATCTTCAACACTTGGCAAGGCCCTGGCAACAATGACAGACATGGCATAGTCAATGTAAGCTTTTTCCATCTCCTCTGTTATTTCTGCCCTGACTATTTTCTTGCTGTGATTCTCTACAATATTTTTCTCTAGCTCTTTAATCTTTTCTTTTTCAAGATCTTCTTTCAGCTCTTCAACTTTTTTTTCTTTTTCGTCTTTTGATTTTTCTTCTGGCATTTTATCTATATACATTTTATACATCAAAAATCCTTGTGGATTTTTGTGGCCTGAAAAATCTGTATTTTTCAGACATCAAGGAATGCCTCATGGGCATGCTCGATTATGAATTTTTTTCTTGGAGCGACTTCTTCTCCCATCAATATTGAAAAGATTGTGTCTGCTTCAACAGCATCTTGTATTGTTACTCGCTTCAAGATTCTTGTCCTTGGATTCATTGTTGTATCCCAAAGCTGCTGGGGATTCATTTCTCCAAGACCTTTAAACCTCTGAACATCGGCATTCTCGCCTATTTTTTTCAATAATGCTTTGAGTTCTTCATCAGAGTATACATAATAGTCTTCTTTTTTTCTTGCCTTGTACAAAGGCGCTACTGCAACATACACCTTGCCATTTTCTATAAGCTGCGGCATAAATCGATAAAAAAATGTAAGCAACAAAGTTTTGATATGCTGGCCATCTACATCTGCATCTGCCATAATTATAACCTTTCCATATCTCAAATTTTCAAGCTTAAAGTCCTGAATTATGCCTGTTCCTATTGCAGTAATCAAATTAGAAATCTCTTCATTTGAAAGAACCTTTGTAGGAGCGGCTTTTTCTACATTTAATATCTTGCCTTTTAATGGAAGTATTGCCTGGTATTCTTTATTACGGGCTTGTTTTGCGCTGTTATGCACAAATATTCCAGAAGCCAGAGCAAAATTATGAGTATTTGGCACTTCTATATCATAAACATCAATGTTTTCTTTCAAAGATTTTATACCCTTAACCTTTGATGCCATTTTATGCAAAGGCATTAATGAATCTTCTTTTGTGAGGCTTTTTGCTTCTTTATACTCACCACTTCTTAGCATGAATTTGTGGTCTGGTGTACACACCATTCCTTCATTATTGTCCAATATAACTTTGATGACTTCTGCCTCCTTTTTTGTTACTCTTGGATTTTCTATTTTTTCTATACCTATGCTTCCATCTTCTTTTATAGTGTAGCAAAAGTTTTCTTTACCTTCCTTATGTTCTTTTGCAATTTCTTTAAAAGAGAGATTTCTTCCGTCTGCCAGCGCAACCTTCGTATTTCCTGCAAAACAGCCACCGGCTGACTCGCCTTCAACAATGTAAAGTTCTGTATCTTCAAGCTCCTTACTTGAGCAGTCTGCAAGCTTGCCAGGCAGGCCGCCAAGGCCAAAAGCGCCTTTTCTTCTTACTAATTCTTTTGCCTTTTTTGCTGCGAGCCTTGCTTTTACTGCTTCAAGGACTTTTGCCACAATTCTTTTTGCTATCGCAGGATTTTCCTCAAAAAATTCTGACAAGAATGAAGTGACTATAGAATCAACTTGGCCTTTTACTTCTGAATTTCCAAGCTTGGTTTTTGTCTGCCCTTCGAACTGGGGTTTTGGAAGCCTTAAACTGACAATAGCTGTAAGCCCTTCTCGTACGTCATCTCCTGTTAAAGAACTTTCTTTTTCTTTGAGCATGTTCTGTTTTTTGGCATAGTCATTAATCACCCTTGTCAGGGCTGTTTTAAAACCTACAATATGTGTTCCGCCCTCTACAGTGTTTATTGTATTGACAAATCCGAAAATATTTTCCTGATAAGAAGAATTGTATTGAATTGATGTCTCGATTATGGTATGATCTGTCTCTTTTTTGAAATAAATAGGCTTTGCATGAATGGCTTCTTTGCTTCGATTAAGCCATTTTACAAATTCTATTAAACCGCCAGTATACTGAAACTTCTCTTTTTTACCATTTCTTTCATCTATCAGGTTAATTTCGAGGCCGGCATTTAGGAAAGCAATTTCACGAAGTCTTGTTGCAAGAATATGGAAATCATAGTCTGTTGTTGAAAAGATTTCTTTGTCAGGCCAGAAAATTATTTTTGTCCCTGTTTCAGTTTCAGGAACTTTGCCTGCGACTTCAAGTTTCGGATTTGGCTTGCCTTCAAGGTAATCCTTTACTTTTATCTCCTGCACATGAACTTTTCCATCTCTTTTCACTTCTGCAATTATCTTTTTTGATAGTGCTGTCACAACCCTTAAACCGACACCGTGTAAGCCGCCCGAAACAGCATAAGCTTTGTTGTCAAACTTGCCTCCTGCATGAAGCTTTGTAAGGACAATTTCAACAGCAGGCTTTTTGAAAATAGGATGAATGTCAACAGGAATTCCTCTTCCGTTGTCTTCAACAGAAACAGACGTATCTTTGTTGATTATTACAATAATCTTGTTGCAATAACCAGCCATGGCTTCGTCTACAGAATTATCCACTACTTCGTATACAAGATGGTGCAGGCCTTCCTTGCCTGTACTGCCTATATACATTGCCGGCCTTTGCCTTACATGCTGCAAATCTGACAAGGCCTTGATGTCTTCTGCAGTGTATCTTGGTTTTTCTGTGGCCATTATATTTTACCTCTTTCATAAAGAAAACGAAAAGTAGCTTTAAAAAGCTTTACCCCTCTTTATCGTCGATAAATTGAATTTTGGGATGTATTTTAATTGCTTATTTTCTTAAAAAAGATAACTCATTAGTAGTTACAAATGAAAAGATTTATAAAGAATCTTTCTACATGATTGCATAGTAAATTATGAGAGTGTGGGGATTGAAAGTTATGGGGGAGTAGAACAAGGTTCTGAAAGAGTTATAATCAGAGACCTTGCTCTTGGAAGATTTGCACCTTTAATTCGCACTAAAACAGGCGAGGAGATACATGGCTTTAACTTAAGACTGTATGCTGTTTTACAAGGTGTGGAGACTTGGACACTTGATGAGCCGGGGGCAAAGAAAAGAGTTGCTATTCAACCATTTGGTTTTAAGGAATGTTCTGGGATAAGATCCCAAACAAAAGTAGGCGAGCCAAAAGAAGTGGACTTTGAAGGACATGTTAGGGCATTATTTGAAGAAATCCAAGCAATGAGGGATTCTGGACAGGGAAGAGACAAAGAAATTGATTCAGAAACTGTGGAATATCTTTGTGGATTGTTTGATTAATTAATAATGTCAGAAAAGTAAACTACATCCTTTAGGATGTAGACAGTTGTTTAACAACTGTCCTTTTCTGAGCATCCAGAAGCTTCAAGAATCAAAGATTCTTGAGAGTGCTCGGAAATTTATATTTCCGACATCCAAACAAACCACACCTTTTAAGGTGTGGTAACACTCAAGGACTTCTTGATTCAAAAATTATTTCTTTTTTTCAGGCATGGCCCATTTTCTCTTTTTTCTTGCCATTAATGCATTTTTTCTGCATTTGCTTGAGCAAAAATACTTTACTCTTCCGCTTATGCTTTCGACTAGAGTCAGCCCTTTTGGGAATTCATAATTCTGGCTGCAATAAACACATTTTGGCATATTTTACCATATCAAAATATGTTTTTAAATCTAATGTATCAAAACAAGAATTATTTTCTTTGCTTTTTTCCTTTTAATCTTGCAAGCGCGAGCTTAATTAACTTTTTGACTTTAGAAGCCTTGCTTTTTTTGCTTGCACATCGGCATTTCCTGCATTTACATTTTACATGCTTTGCCTTTCTCGCCACTTTCTTTTTAGCTTTTTTCTTTTTTGCCATTTTTGAGTATGAGCTGACGAGCTGGACTCGGTGAAGAAAGTTCCATAAACAATCACTGATTCAATCTTAACCTCTCAGTTTGTTTTAAAGGTTATCTTCTTCGCCCAGCATAGACAAGCTTATTAGATATAGGTTTCGGATAGCGAGTTATAGTCCAGACGCTATCTACGTGGCCGAATACCCAACATAGGCTGCTATGGCAGCATCCTTTTCAGGACAACCGAAATGTCCTTGTCAGCGTAAAATTTCAAGTATTTTAATAATATAAATAACTTTCCTACTACTTTTTAGTTACAGGATAAATTATGAAGAATTGAATTGTCACTCTATTTTGATTAATATGTTCTGATTAGTCCAAAGGAATTAAGTGTAAGCCCCTTTTGTTACTTTGCTTTTTATTTTCCTTGCCTCAATTTCTGTTTCTCTTAACATCAAAACATCATTGATTTTTACAGGCCCCTTGACATTTCTTCGCATTGTTTTATCTTTGTCCCTGCCTTCAAGGATTTTGACTCTTACTTGAGTTATTTCTCCCCTAAAGCCTGTCCTTCCTATAATTTCCTCAACTATTCCCGGAACAGCCTGGCCAATAATTTTTTCAACGCCTTTAAAACCTTCTGATTTTGCTTCTTTTATCTGCTGTCTCTTATCGCTTCCCATTTTATTATTTAGGGAGTTTTACTTCGCCAGGGTTAATGACAGCCACTGCAGAACAAGAAACTCCGATGCCTGCTGCAATTCCCAGCTTTTGTTTGCTATCCACTTCCTGAACTTGGATCTTTTTTTCTTTGCATAGAATTGGAATATGCTGAATTATTTCTTTTGGGTTGACGTCACTTGCTATAACTACAAGCTTGGCTTCTCCCCTTTCTATTGATTTTGTGACTTCGTTTATGCCTCTCTCTATTTTTCCTGTTTTCCTTGCTTTTTCTATTATATCATATGCCGAAGACATTTTAACCCCGATTGATACTTTAATCTTGAAAATTTTGTTTATAAAGTTTGTGGTAGTGCTGCAGCATTTTATTAATTCTAATCAAATATTTCTAAAATTTCTCCTGCAGCCACTGTTTTGTTTGCGTCTCTTAATACAAATCTCCCCAGTTTGGGAATCTTTTTTTCCAGTTCTGCAACAAAAGGTTTTAATGGCTCTATTACGACTATCGCTTCTTCATTCCTTTTTATTTCTTTTGGGTTTTTTTCAATCTCTTTTCCAGTTTTAGTATCTATTTTTGATTCTACCCTTTTCATTTTGCAAGGTATTTTTGCTTGGTGGCAATATAAAAGAGGCATATAACCTTCTTTTATTGTAGTTGGATGATTTAATACAAGGAGTTTGGCTTTGAAATTTTTTATTGGCTTAATTTCATTTTTTGTGTCTGTTACTATATATCCTTTTTTAATCTGTCTTTTTGTGAATGTACTACTCTGTTCTTTAAATGCAATTCCTACATCCATCCCGTGTTTTGCGTAATCCACTTTTCTATGTTGCCATTCTATAGACTTTATTTTTGCAATCATTTTTATGTCTGTAAAACACGGAGAAATACTAATTTTATCATCAATTTTAATCTGCCCATTTTCTATCCTGCCAGCTATAACCATCCCAATATCTGGTAAAGAATACACTCTCAATATAGGAATTCTTAATGGACCTTCAGTAAATCTTTTAGGCTCTTTTAATTTTTCTATTACTTTTATGAATGTATCTCCTTTGTACCAGCCCATATTTTTAGAGCCATCTACTATATTCTCGCCATAAAATGCGGAAACAGGTATATAATCAAAATCTTCTGCATTTTTATAACCGGCATCTTCTAAAATTTTAATCACTTTTTTTACAATTTCCTTATACTCCTCTTCAGAATATTTTATTAAGTCCATTTTATTTACGAGAACTATCATTTGTTCGATTCCAAAGATTTTTGAGATCCTTAAATGCTCTTCTATTTGAGGGTCCAGCCCGATTCTTCCAAATTCTTCAGCATCTATCATTAAAATCCCAGCATCTGCTCCTGCAACACCGCTGATTAGATTATTTATGAACTCTATATGACCTGGAGGGTCCATCAAATTTATTTTTTTGTTTTTTATTTCTAATCCAACAAATCCGAGTTGTATCGTTATCCCTTTTTGCCTCTCTTCAAGGCTTTCGTCCATTACAAATGCATATTCCATTCCTTGCTTATCAAGCGCTTCTGAATGCTTTTTAATTCTTAAGAAATCCTCTTTAGGAACATAGCCTAGATCTACACAGAGTCTGCCGCACAATGTCGATTTGCCATAGTTTGTTCTCCCAAGCATGATCAAATTAATCATCTCTTTTTCTGCCATTCTTTAAAGTAAAATCTTTTTATTTATTTCTTCTAATTTTATTTCTTCCTTGTTTTTTGTTTTGATATCCAAGAGAGTTACTGTTTTATTTTCTATTTCTTTTTTCCCTATGCTGATTTGATATCTTATCCCAAGTTTTTTTGCATAATCTATTTGCTCTCTAAAATCAAGGAAGTTCAGATCTTCTTCACATTTAATTCCTTTTTCTCTCAAATTTTGGCAAATCTCAGTTGCTTTTCTTCTCGACCCTTCATCTACACAAGCTACAAAAACGTCTGCTTTTCCTTTTTTGAAAGATTTTCCGAGCCTGTCCAATGTTTCGACTAACCTATCAAAACCAAATGCAAAACCTGTTGCTGGAGTATTGGGACCACCAAATTCTTCCACAAGTTTATCGTATCTTCCTCCTCCACAAACCTGTTTTTGTGCATCTAAGATAGGTATATCAAATTCGAATACTGTTCCGGTATAGAAGTCAAGTCCCCTTGCAACGCCCAATACAAGATGGTATTTTTTAACTCCATAGACTTCAAGCCAATTAGCAACTTCCAACAATTCTTTTAGAGCATTTTCCGCTGCAGTTCCTTTGAGGAGCTCTTTAGCTTTATCTTCGACATTCTTTCTTGGCCCTTTTATGTCTGCTATGTTAAATATCAATTCTATAAATTCTTGTTTTAGAGAATATTTATTGCTTAAAACTATTTTCATTGTTTCCTCTAATATTTTCGGAATAGTTTTTAAAAGCTCTCCTACTTTTTTTTCATTTAGGCTTTTCGCTGGAACGGGCATTATTTCATGTTCTCCAGAATATTTCATTTCAGTCTGGATTTTGTATACCTCACCCATTTTTGTAGTCAAAAACTCTTTATCAGATTCTGTTAACTCCTTCTTATTGCTTATAGCCTCTAGTTTTTCTTTTGTGTCTATTACTTTATTTATTGACCCTATGATCATACATTGTTTATCAAAATCGAATCCTTGAGCCTTAAGAAGGTCCCTATAAATTCCTATATTCCCTACTTTAAGATTGTATTCTAAAACTCCGAGTTTTTTTAGAACAGAGGTGGCTATCGCAATTACCTTTGCATCAGCCATAACAGATTTGGTTCCCATTAATTCAAGCCCTGCTTGTGTAAATTCTCTATACCTCCCTGATTGGGGTCTTTCATACCTAAAACATTGGCCGATGTAATATACTTCGTAAGGTTTTGGTATGGTAAGTTTACCTGTAGTTATAAGCCGACATACTGCTGCAGTTAATTCTGGCCTTAAAGCAAATTCTTCATTGTCCGAAAAAAAGGTGAACATACCTTCCCTTATCTCTGGTCCAGATCTTGTAGCAAACAGCTTGAATTCTTCAAATGTTGGAGTTTGTATCCTTTGAAAGCCATAACTCTCAAAAACCTCTTTTATGATACCTTCTACATAATCTCTTTTAGCCATGTCTTCAGGCAGGAAATCTCTTGTTCCCCTTGGCACATTAAATTTAATCATAACTAAATTCGTTAATATTAGTTTATAAGCTTTTTGTGCATTTAGACAAACAGGTTTTTAAATATGAAATCACAGATTTATTCATGGGATTTGACGTAAATAAACTTAACTTCAAATGGGCAGGGGAATATATTATTGGTGTAGCTCAAGACATGAAAAGTAAGGAAGTGCTTATGGTAGCGTTTATGAACAAAGAGGCGGTGCAAAAAACGCTTGAAACAGGGTATGTTCACTATTATAGCACCTCCCGAAAAAAGCTGTGGAAAAAAGGAGAAGAATCTGGACATTTCCAAAAAGTTATTAAAGTAATCCCTGATTGCGATAACGACACTTTGTTAATCTTTGTTGAACAAGTAGGGGTTGCTTGTCATACTGGCAATAGGACTTGTTTTTTTCAAGAGGACATTTTCAAAAAACAATGACAGATGAAATAAAAAAAGTTTTTGAGATAATCGAAGACAGGAAAAAGAATCCAAAACCTGGAAGCTATACAACTTCGCTGTTTGAAGAAGGCGAGCAAAAAATACTGGCAAAGATAAAAGAAGAAAGCAAGGAAGTTATAAAAGCTGCAGAGGGAGAAGGAAATCACAGACTAATAGAAGAGATTGATGACCTCTTTTATCATGTTTTTGTTCTTATGGTAGAAAAAGGTATCACTTTTAAAGATTTAGAAAAAGAAGAAGAAAAAAGGATGAAAAAATAACTACTGGCTTTCTCCAATTAGCTTTAAATATATTTGAATTAACTTCTTTAAATCTTCTATTTTCACTTTTTCGTCTTTTGAGTGGGCATCTTCTTCTTTTCCAGCACCGAGTATTATACTTTTAGCTTTTTTATCAAAAAAATAAGCTTCAGTAAAGTAAGGCACAGTTTTAGTTTCAAGGTTTAATTTTTTGGCTATCATTTTAATTTCTTTGTTTAAAACTGGCTCATAAGAAGTTAAAACTTCTATTTTTGCCCCTATTTCTTTTTTTATTTGTTCTATAATCTCTTTAGGCTCCACAGTATTTCTTATAACTACGGTAGCTTCTGCATAATCTGGGACAATATTTGGGGCACTCCCACCCTTTATTATTCCTATGTTTATTATATTCTTCCCAAGAACATCGTCCTCTTTAAATTTAATATCCTTAAGTTTAATCAGATCATTCATAAGCAATTCTATTGCATTTATTCCTTTTTCAGGCATAGCCCCATGAGCCGATTTTCCTTCTTTGCTTATCTTTAAATAAACCAGTCCTTTTTGTCCGATAGCCATTACAAGATTTGTTGGCTCACCAACAACAATCAGTTTTGTCGATTTTGGGATTAATTCTATTGCTTTTTTAGCCCCCATGAAGTCGGTTTCTTCTTGGACAGTGAACAAAAGGCCAAAATCAGTCAAACCCCTTTTTAATGCTTTTTCTGCAGCTAGAATCATTGCAGCAATTTGACTTTTAGAATCACAAACCCCTCTTCCATAAACATATTTATAATCTTTCTTTATTTCTAAGTCACCAACAATAGTATCCAAATGTGTAGCAAAGATTATTCTTGGTTGGCCTAGATAAGCAAAAATATTAAAATTGTTATTAATTTCTTGTTTCTCTATTCTAAAATTTTTCTTTAGCCTGTTAACAATAAACTCCCCAAGTTCTTTTTCTTTTCCAGATTTTGAACTGATTCTGAGCAGTTCCAATAAAAAGTTTTCTTCCATATTATTTTCCAATTGCTATTGCGTCTTCAAGCTTAAAATTTCCTAAATAAATAGCTGTACCTATAACAACAGCATAAACTCCTAATTCTTTTAATTTTTTTATATCTTCTAGACTGCCTACGCCTCCAGAAGCAATCAAAGGGGTTTTTATTTCTTTAGTAAATCTTTTAAAATATTCAAAATCTAACCCTTCCATTTTCCCTTCTTTTTCTATGCATGTCAATAAAAAAGCATTACAATGCTCTTGAAGTTTTTTAGCGGTTTCTATAGGATCGAGGTCTGTTATTTCGTCCCAGCCTTTAATAGCTATTTTTCGGTTTCTAGAATCTAATGAGATAATTATTTTATCTTTTCCAATCTCTTTTTCTAGCTCTAAAACAAAATTAAAATCTTGTATTGCCCTTGTTCCAACAATTATTCTATCTGCCCCAAAACTTATAATCTCTTTAGCCTTTTCTATACTTCTTATTCCTCCCCCAACTTCTGTTTCAACTTTTGTGTTCTCTATTAATTTTTTTATTACTTCTATATTATTTCCTGTCCCCTTTGTTGCGTCTAAGTCTATTATGTGGATTCTTTCTATCCCGGAAATCTGAAATTTTTTTAAAACCTCTAACGGATCTAGCATGAATCTTTCTGTTCCAAACTTTCCACCGATTAATCGAGTACTCTTTCCTTCTTTGATATCTATTGCGGGAAATATTTTCATACTTATAATAAATAAATAGCCTATAAAAACTATATGATTCTACTTCTTTGCCCACATATCTATAGTTTCGTTAGGGGTGTTGTATACTCCTGTTTCAAAATCTTTTCCTCTCACTACACAAACCCCGCCGGCTAAAACTTTCTCTATGCCAGGCACCATATCAACCGATACAAATCTTGCTAAATCTTGTGCCGAACTAAAGGCAGGAATACTTGCTTTGATCTCTAAAGAAGTATCTGCCGCACAAACTCCTGTACAAGAATTTTCCTGTAATTCGCAATATTTTACCCTTTTTTCCATTCTGTCTATGTCATTAATTCCAAGAAAACCTCCTTCTATTCCTTCATCGATATAGAGCACTCCACCAGTTCTTGCATCTTTCTTCATTCCTCTAAATTCGCATAGTGTATGGTCTAATGCTACAAAAGGGCTCATCCCATCTTCTATATTAGCCATACATCTTTTGCACATATGGCCATTAAAAACAACAATTGTTTGTTTTCTTGCACTGGTTAAAATTTTTTGTAAATTAATATTATCAATTCCTGATGGTATCTGTCGAATTTTAGGTATACTCTGTCCAATAATACAAGCATAGTTATCTACGTCTGGGTGAGTCACGTTATCGCTTTCGTGCCCTTCTCTCGGTAAAACGTATACTTTCGCTTTTCCGTCTTTGCTTTTTTCCATCTTTCTATAAGGCAAAGAACCACTGGCTAAAACAAATCCCACAAAGGGGTCTTTTCCTGTTTTGCCGATAACAACCAATCTTGCAGTGTATACCCTTTTATTTTCTTAATTTCAATTTGTCAACTAAAAATCTTGCCGCAACATCCCCCCTTGATATTCTGTAACTTGGCAAACAAGCTGTTCTAACGTCTTCTTTCATTGGGAAAGTGAAAACTAAATCTGAAAAACAGGCTTTGTCATGGCCCATACATGCCACAGCTGCGACGTATATAGGGTCTTGCTTATCTTTTACCTTTCTTTCGTTCATTTTCATTATTAAGGCAAATTCTGCTGCTGATCCCATACCCCCGCCAATCAGTTCTACTCCGTGAGGTAGTTTTGCAAATATTTCAGTTTCATCACACCATTCACTGCTACCATATTTTGGCGCGACTTCTAATGCAAGGTCAAGACTTTTTATTCTGTATTTTGCTCCTCTTTGAGGATACACTCCAATTAAAGGCATTCCGTGCCTTTTTGCTCTTTCAGCGGCATATTTTTGGATATCGAAATCGGTTCCGCCGGTTAAAATTGCAATAGGCAACCCCTGGAAAACCTCAAAACTTTGTTCTACCACTTCTTCAGCATGTGCTTCAAGATCTTTTTTCCTTTTTTCCCTTTCAGCTTCAAGAAATTCTGTTGGAACGCTTGGAAGACTTCCAGAAAAGGCTATAATCTTTTGGACGCCCGATTTTTCAAGCTGTTCTAAAAATTTTATAATTCTTTCGTCGTATTCGGTCATTTTAGTCTTTTATAGCCTCCGCCTCCAAATTAAGCACATACCATAATTGGTCTTTTGTTGGAATAGGGTCTGGAAAAGCAGGTTTCAAACCTCCCTTATCAAGACCAAATACTTTTTCGTAGCATCTGACTATGGCAGGATTTATAGTTCTAAACACCACTGAACGGTTTCTTGTTCTTGCTGTTTTTAAAAGATTCCTAAGTGCTGTTGATCCGTATCCTTTTCCTTGTTCTTTAGGATAAAGGCCAGCTTCATCATGGTAAAATACACTCCTTGGATCAATCCCTCTTTCGGAAAGCAATCTCGCAGCGGCTAAAAAATCAACATGATGTGTTGTTTCTTCTGGTAATCTAAACCCCCAAAAAAATCCAAGAAGTTCATTAACGGGGCTTCTTACACCAATTGCTAAAAAACCTTCTCTCCTACAATCTTCAAGAAAATCTGCTCTAACGCCCTCTTCTGTCCACACGGGCTTTAATGAGCTTTCCAAAGGTTGTCCACAGTTTCCGCAAAAACTTCCTTTTCTTAAGAATAAATTAGGCCTTGTAAAAAATTCTGTACATGCTCCTTCTCCTTTCAATACTCTATCACAACCGTCTGCATATATAACCCCACATTTGCATTCGTATTGTTCATGCCACCGATGCATTGAGAAAGCAGCTATATACGGGCCAGGAATTTCGTCTGCATTTATACTATCAAGTGGCTCAAATCTGACTGGATTAGCCTTTTCTTTTCTTGATACCATTCCGATAACCAATTATCAACATTTATAAATCTTTCTGTTGTAACTATTTTCTAGTAATAACTAGGTAAATATTTATAAAGTGTGTTTTTCTTTTATTAAATAAAATGGTTCCAAAAATAAGACTTTTTTCCAGACTTGTAAAAGATTTAGAAAAAATAGCCAGCATAGTATTTCCAATGGAAATAGAAGCAGCAATACCTTTACTTGAAATAGATGGCGCTGACGGAGAAATGGGGGGTGTCGAAATTGAATTGCCTTGTGATTTGGGGCATCCTAAAGCATATACTTATTCAGAAACTTTTGAAAGTTTAGTCAGGTGTTTGAAGAGTAATTGTTTTCCGGATTTTTATGTAGAAAAGCTTGTTAGAGATTATGAAGAGTCTAAGAGACTGTTTCAAAAGTTTAAAGAATGTCAAAGAAAAAGAAAAATGGGAGAATGTGAATTAGAGACGGTAAGCTGGGAAAACTGTGGTTCTCGTGCTTGCTTTGGACAACCGGGAAGACCAAATATGTATGACTGGATTTCGGCACCGTCTGTAGTTTGGCATTCGCATTTAACTTCGGTTTATGGTGATGTAACAAAACTTTCTGTTCCATCTGATAACGACACCGCCATAGTTAAGAGAAGGATGGCTTTACAAAGAATACCGATCATGGCTGAAGGCATAACTTGTACCTCTGAAACAGGCGAACAGAGAACAAGGTTCTTTTGCCCTCCTCCTTTAACCAACTTGCTTTCTGTAGAAGAAAGAACAGAAATCAATTTTGATTAATTTTATATATTCCTTATTGTTTTATCTTTTATGAAATTATTGTTATTTAACAAAAAGGTTTAAAAATGATAAAATTTTACTACTTTAATGTTAGAACAAAAGTCTGGAGGACTTGAAGATAAAGTGGAAACAGGGGAACCTTTATGTGTGGAACTCAAAACTCAAGTTAGAACATATTTAGGATTTGATGCTTCTGTAAGCAAAGAAGTTTTTGAAAGAAGGAAAAAATTATTTGAAAGCCTCCAAGGAAATCTTTTAGTGCCTGAGCAACAGCCTTTATTGACTTATGCCTCTGAAAACGCAGGGGACATGCATTTATTTGAGTTAGGTGGAACATTTGGAAATATCCTGGACAATTTTTTATCTGCTGTTTATGCTGATATGCTGATTGGGGAAATAAGGGAAAACGGAAAAAATGCAGTAGGTTTTGTTATTATTGATCCTACAGATGTTTCGAGAAGCGAGAGGACACTCCTTTTTGCCGGCAAAAAACTAAAATTCCCACTTTCTGTCAAAAGTGTCGCGCCCGGAAGAACTACTGCAGTAATTCCTCCCCCTGCCCCCCAGGATCTTGCTCCTCTTTTTGATGAAATGAAAAAAGAAATTTCCTTTTATTTTGATGGGGTATTCAAAGAAAACCAGGCGTTTAAGCATAGTTTTGAAGAAAAACAAAAATGTAGACAAACACTGAGAGAGATGGAAGAAAGACTTGCTTCCTTAAGAGGCAAAACAATTGAAATCGCCCAAAGAAGTAAAAGCTACAGAGAGTTCACGGATGGCCTTTGGGCCTATATGACTAAAGATTTCTTGAGAAACAGTATATGCATAACTTTAAAGCAATGGCAATCGGGCTGGGATTTAAGGGAAATCGTTTTTAACCCTGATTTTTATGTTGCTCTTGAGAGATTCGGAGAAAGCAGAAGATTGGGAGCAGAAGACCTGCCAGAAGATGTAGAAGCTCTTGCTTTAAGCAGAAAAAGACTCCAAGAGGTAGAGGCGTATACTTTTCCATTTAGAATAGACAGGGACGGATGGATATTCCAAGACCCTTTTATTGATTTGAAAGAAAGAGAAGTTTGGGCCCAGAAAACAGATCTTGGAATGGCAGACCCTTTGATATTCAAGCCAGAAGAATTGTTTGTGTCAGACAGCGTTCTTTTGCCACAAGGGAGTTTGCTTTATGTTCTTGATTCTTTAATGTATCGTGCAATCCCCATAGCTACTCTAAATGAAAGAACTGAGACGGGGTATGAATTAACCAAAATGCTCGGCGGGAATCCACTTCCTTTAATGCCTAAGCAGAAGTTCCAGTATTTTTCAATTGGAAGAAAGACAAAAGGAAATCCGGATGAGAAAAAAAGCGGGATTCTTGCAGCATTAGTAGAAGGTGAGAGTAGAGAAAGGCTTGATCTGTTACTAAAAAAAACTGCTGCTGTTCATTCAGCATCATATAAAATGTACAGCCAGCCCTCTGTTTAATTATGACTCTAAATATCCCGCTTTTTTTAGAGATTTATAGGGAAATCCCTTATTTAGGCTACAAGGACAGCCAGAGGATTGGAGAGCTTTGTGAAATCTTTTCTTTAGAAGAGCCTTTTACGAGGACGGTTTCTAGTTTTGTTTCTGACAAAACAAAAGTTGCCGATTTATGCTGCGGAAAACCCTCAAAAATAAGAGAGATTGCAAGAAGCAATCTCCGTTGTCAGTTTGTTGGATTTGATGTCAATCCGCGGATGGCTAAATTTTACCGAGGGGAAAATTTAAGTTTTGTGAGAGCAGATGTCAACCTGCTTTTGGACATAAAGACAGAAGGGATGCTGGCTGTGCATGCTTGCGGCTCTCTTTCAGATAGGGTTGTAGAGTTGTCTGTTGCTTTAAATTTGCCCGTGCTAGTTGTTCCGTGCTGTTATGGCAAACTTAACGGAAGTCCACCAACACCACTGAGCGAGACTTTTTCTAGCGGCGAGCTGCTTGGAATTTATCATACTTTAAATAGAATAGCTAAAAGGTCTGAGGGTTCAAACTGGTGCAAAGGCATGGGAACTTTAATTAGGACTTTATTTAATTACGACAGATTAGCAAGGCTGGAAGAGTCGGGGAAGAAAGCAAGATTATTGCGGCTTACTGATATGCATAGGCCCCATAATTTAGCTATAATAGGCGAATAAAAATGGGAAATAAAAATTGTTTACTAAGATTAGGAAAATTAAGAGTAATAGTTACTAAGAAATGTAATCTTGGCTGTTTATATTGTCATAAGGAGGGGCAGTTCTCTAGGAGAAAAAGCATCAGTCCTGGAGAATTTGTGGCTTTGACCAGAGTCGCTTGCGATTACGGACTCGATGAAATAAAGTATTCTGGCGGCGAGCCTTTATTGTATGCTCCTTTAGTAGAATTAATAAGGGATGCAAAATCAGTAGGCAGAGTTCCTCGTGTTAGTCTTACTACCAACGGTATCTTGCTAGAGGAGAGGGTAAAAGAGTTGAACGACGGGGGTTTGGACGAATTAAGCATAAGTTTTGATACTTTAAATGTAGATGTTTTCAGTACACTAAATCGCGGCAAGAAAAAAGATTTTTGCAGGATTCTTAGTGGCATAGAAAAAGCGCGAAGCTATAAGTGGGATGTGAGCTTGAATATGACTCTAACACGATATAATTCTTCAGAAGTTGGACATATGATAGACTTTGCAAGAGAGCGAGATTTAGTTTTAAGATTAATATCCTTTATTCCATTGAGCGTGGCGCCCGCGGATTCCGTTTCTGCGGACGCTTCCCAAATCTTCAAAGAATTGAAAGAGTCTGCTGTAGAAGCAGTCCAAGATCCAAATTCTCCATCATACACTCATTTGAGGTTAGGCAACGGCGCGAGAGTATGCCTTGTCGATAGTTCTTGCTTTAGTTGCGAGCTATGCGGAAAAAGTTATGCATTAAGATTGACAACAGACGGCAAACTTAAGCCTTGCTTAATTTCAGAGCAAGTAGAAATTGATGTAGTCACTCCTTTTAGACAGAGTGACGAGAAACAGTTGCAAGAAAGATTTTGTCAAGCCATTGCAATCAAAAAATTGGGATTGATGAAGTATCTTAATGTTCCTATAAAAAATTTATCAAGAGATGTATTAACTGAAGACCCTTAGTTATTTTTTAATTGATATTTTTGGAATTTCTATAAAGCTTTCTCTTTTTCCAATAACCACAACATCTGCTTCGAAAAGTATATTATAACATTTTAGCCCGACTTCTTCAGCAGATTTTCCTGTATAGACTATATCTATGATTATATCTGCGATGCCATATAAGAAAGCTAATTCCACAGAACCTGAAAGATATACTTTCTCAAATTTGTAACCCTCCTTTTCAAGTAGATCCAAGTAATGTTTTGATATTTCAGTATATTTATCGCTTATCGCGATTTTTAAATTCTTTGATAAATCCTCTAACTTTTTTCCTTTTGGCCCCAGTAAAGATAATACTGGCTTCCCGAACATTGCTTCTTTGTCTCTCCATTCGTATCGCCTTATTATGTCTAAACTGTCAGAAGGATTTTTTAATTGCCATTCTCTAAACAAGTCTTCTCCAGTGATTCCCATTACTTTTTTATTTTGTTTGGCTAGTTTGTCAACAAAAAAGGCTACGTCTTCTCCTCTAACTTCAAGTACCCTTTCATTTTTTATCCCCTCATCCTTTGCGAGAGTTTCGACTACTTCGCGGCACGATTTCAAGCTGCTATTTTTTGGAACGACTATCAACCATTCATTCATTTTTAAGAAAAAAGGGCGACTGCCGAGAATCGAACTCGAGTCTGAAGGGCCACAGCCTTCTGTTCTGCCACTAAACTACAGCCGCCATATTTATATTTAATTAAGAATGGTATAAAAACATTTTCAGAAAGGATTTTTGAAGAGTTATAAGCAAGGCTAGATAAATTGGTCTTAGGCCAGATGAACTGACCTCCACGAATTTAGTCTTGCTGTCATGATTTAGTCAATTTTATAGGGTTTAAAAAGATTATGTTGCAGTTGTATTGTTGCATCTTCGGGTGTTTTGAAATTTTCTTTACAAAGCAAAATAGTCAGGGGTTCGAAAAAGAACTAGTCTCAATATTTAGTGATTAATCAAAAGGATGGTCTATTAAATGCTCGAATGGCATTTGTTCTGGAATTATTCCAATTGATTTCCCATATTCTCTCGCTCTATTCAATTCAGGATCATGTTTTCTGAAATTAAACATTGCCCCTCTAAAAACAACATACATCTCTCCGTCTTTGCAAAGGTGAGTATAAAATGCTGGTTTGATTGAGTGCATCGCCATATCTAAATAATCTTGTCTATCAGAATCTTTAACCTCTACTTTATGAAATGTCATGACTCTATTTTCTTTTTCAAGTCTATCTACATCAGTTCCAACTATTTTAGCTAAACTTAATAGCTTTTTGTCTTCAAGACTTTCTTCGAGTAAAACTCCTTGCCATACCATGTTTTTGTTATTCATTATGTGTTTAAAAGTTTTTCCTTACCTCTCTTACATGTATGTCCTAGGGACATATGTCACCAGGACATATAACCGAAAATTAGTTCTCGAATGAAGGTCTAATTTTCGTATGAAAAAAGAGGAGATAAGGAAAGAGTTCTTTAAGCTTAGAATTAAAG
>Ga0172362_10001539_pt1 | contig 19692 bp, 17 predicted proteins | sample LakKivs1_kivu2a2_FD_114534 | JGI IMG/M metagenome (GOLD analysis project Ga0172362, IMG submission 114534) | Sediment microbial communities from Lake Kivu, Rwanda - Sediment s1_kivu2a2 | ecosystem: Environmental > Aquatic > Freshwater > Lake > Sediment | place: Rwanda: Western Province, Lake... | reverse complement strand
CACCGGCAGCGCCTTAACATGCAGCCTTTCGTTAATCATGTCCACCGTGTGCTGAAAATCGGCACCGACCCTGTCCATCTTGTTAATGAAGCAAATCCTGGCCACGCCGTATCTATCCGCCTGGCGCCAGACGGCCTCTGATTGAGCCTCCACCCCGGCTACGCCATCGAAAATCACGACTCCGCCATCCAGTACGCGGAGGCTGCGCTCCACTTCAGCGGTGAAATCCACGTGCCCGGGGGTATCTATGATGTTTATGCGATGCTCACTCCAGTGACATGTAGTGGCCGCCGCGGTGATGGTAATACCTCTCTCTCTCTCTTGTTCCATCCAGTCCATCACGGCAGTCCCCTCGTCCACGCTGCCAATCTTGTACGTCCGCCCCGTGTGATGAAGAATCATCTCGGTCGCAGTGGTCTTGCCGGCGTCTATGTGGGCGATGATCCCTATGTTCCGTATTTTCTCCAAAGGGAAAGTCCGCGACATGAGCCTATCCTTTGCCTCAAGTACTGCTTTTAACACGGTTTCTCACCAGCGATAATGGGCGAAGGCCTTGTTAGCCTCTGCCATCTTATGAACGTCCTCTCGCTTCTTCACCGACGTCCCCCGACCGTGAACGGCGTCAACGAGCTCGCTCGCCAGCTTCTCGCCCATGGATTTGCCGCTGCGAGCTCGCGACGAAGCGATGAGCCACCTCACGGCTAGGGCACGCCCCTTATCCTCTGCCACTTCCGTGGGGACCTGATAGGTAGCCCCGCCAACGCGCCGCGACTTGACCATAAGAACAGGGGCCACATTCTTGATCGCCTGCTCCAGGGCTTCCTCGCCACTGGTATTCACCTGTTCCCCCGCCAGTTCCAGGGCATCATAGACCACACGCTCCGCGGTGGCCTTCTGGCCCCGTACCATAAGCTTGTTGATAAATTTAGCTACCGTTACGCTGTTATACTTAGCGTCGGGCGCCGGTGTCCTTTTTGTGGCTTTTCTAGCTCCTCTTGGCATCTTACATCCTTGCTATTTCTGCGCCTTGGCTCCATATCGGCTGCGGCCCTGTTTGCGATTGGCGACTCCTTCGGTATCCAGGGTGCCACGAATAATGTGATGACGGATTCCGGGGACGTCCTTAACTCGGCCGCCGCGAATCAGGACCACAGAGTGTTCCTGCAAATTGTGTCCTTCTCCAGGAATATAAGCTGTCACTTCCAAACCGTTGGTCAACCTGACGCGAGCAACCTTGCGCAGCGCCGAGTTCGGCTTCTTGGGCGTGACCGTCTTGACCTGGATGCATACGCCCCTCTTCTGAGGCGCACCTTGCACCCACCTGACTTCACCCTTCATCGTGTTGCGGGTATAGTGCAGGGCCGGGACCTTGCTTTTCTTTCCCAGCTTCGCCCGCCCCCTCCGAACAAGTTGACTTACTGTCGGCATTCTTCCATTCTCCTATTTTGGGCAATCAAAAAGCCGCCTGGTCACGTGCCGGTCTACTCTAGGAAACCATGCTCGGCCTAAGCCAGCCGGCTTTTATAACTCTCTAAAAGTTCCTTACCTTCTAGTAGACGCCAACTTGTTAATTTAACACACGGTCACTGGCTTGTCAACTGCGAGCCTTACCTCCACCGGCGTTCCAATTCCGGCTCACAACCTGCAAATGGGGAGAATCCTCGTCACAGAGAAGGAGTGCCGGCTATGATATCCTGGCGCTTCGAGTGTTGCCGCAGGTGTTCCTTGCCCCCGCCTTGACCTTCAACATCCTGCTGCCTGACAGACGCTCCAGAAATCTGTTGAGGGTACTCACGTATTCGTTCACTTCATCACGGTCGAATCGTACAACCTTGTTGGCTATCCGTTCGCAGTACTCACAATGGCTACAACCCGATAAGCAGTTCTGCTTCCTGAAGAAATCCAAGAAGCCTTCCAAAGCCTGGTTATCAATATAGAATTTTGGCGGCGACCCAATAGTCGTATTCGTCAGACCCGGCCAACCACAATCGGCAAAGCCCTTCTTCGGAGTGATGACGTTCATGATGTCGTACAGGTTCCCTTCGTAATGACGCGATGAGTAGGCGGCGGCAGCCCGCACGATTCGCTCGGATGGCATCGACCGGCCGCTGATCTTGAACATGTCAATGCCTATCTCTTCGTAAAGGTGAACATCCTCGGGCCTTGCCCAGCGGCATTTGATGATCTGCGAAATGTCTGAGAGCCTGTCCATAGTGCAACGAAGCACGCAATAGTCCACATAGTACCCGCTCAATGGATTGTAGCTTTGACTGGCGTGCCCCAGACCATCATGATGGTAGTATTCGTACGGGCACTGATACAAACAGAGGTTATTCATTAGTACGGTGAGTTCGCAATTCACTGACTCCCTGATAGCCTTGAGCACACCGAAGTCCCGATTTACATTGATGTCCAGCGTAATGGAATCAACGCCCAGCGACTCGAAGAACTTGGCTCTCGCTACGCTGTTCACGTGCGCGATGGTGGAAAGCCTTACCTTAAGCTGCGGAAATTGGCGTTTTATGAGCTCAACCAGATAAGGCATTGTCACGGTAACGCTGTCCGCACCAATGCTGCAGATCCAACCAAGATGCATCAACAACTCTTGATGAGTATCCTCATCCCACTCCATGTTGCTCATACTGGGGGCATTCAACAGATAGTCGAATTTCAGACCTGCCGCGTGGGCCTGCTCAATGTATTCCTCCGCCTGATTTTCCACCATGCGGACATTGTCCGGCCCCGATCCCCCACTTCCTATCATCGAGGTCGGCGACACACCGTACAGTTGAACATTGGCTTCCAACTCGCTCAGCGGCAATATCAAATCCGGATCCCAGTTTGTCGGTACTAATAGTTGCATGCTACCCCACTATAGAAAATCATTTGAGTGCGAAACCGGGCAGATACGCCCCGACCTGGACCTTTCTTCCTGTCTACCAAAACCATACCCTATATCGTGATACGATGTATTATGGATATAAAAGAAATTCCTGTCAATACCTCCGAGTCAACAACCTGTGCTCCGACCCCCTGACACTAGGCATGCCGAGGGGAAACCCCCCGTCCCTAGAAATGACGACAAACCCAAAATGACAGAACCCGCCCTATACCTCAGATGACTTTGTATCGTAATACGATGCATTATGAACATGGGGAAGTTTTTTGTCAATCCCTTCCAGGGACGGCAAGCTTCAAAGCGATGGTCTTACCTATGCCGCGAGAAGCGCCTGTGACCAGCGCCACTTTTCCTCGCAGTTCCGTCACCGGCCCTTCAGGCAACGGCACGCCTAAGCACCAGACAGCAGTTTTCGCCGCCCAGGCCAAAGCTATCCTTAAGACAGACATTCACTCGAGCCGGGCGAGCTACGTTGGGGACGTAATCAAGGTCGCAATCCGGATCCGGGGTCTCGTAGTTTATCGTCGGATGGATGATCTCGTTGTTCATTACCAATATGGCGGCGATAGTTTCAATTGCCCCGGCAGCGGTGATGCCATGTCCAATCATGGACTTGGTGGAGCTTATAGGGATCTTATAAGCGTGCTCTCCGAGCACCATCTTGATGGCTTTAGTTTCACAGGCGTCGTTCAGCTTCGTGCTGGTGCCGTGAGCGTTAATATAATCAACCTCCTCGACCTTCACGCCCGCATTTTGCAGCGCGGTGCGCATAGCGTAAGCCTCTGCCTCAGGAGCGGGAGCCGTGGCATCATGCGCATCGAAAGACCAACCCGTGCCCGCAACCTCAGCCAGCATGGATGCCCCTCGTTTCTTGGCGTGTTCATAGCTTTCCAGGACTACCAATCCGGCTCCCTCAGCGTAGACGAAGCCATTCCGGTTAAGGTCGAACGGGCGACAAGCCTTGGACGGGTCGGCTTCATGCGAAAGAGCTCCCAACTGGTCTATTCCAGCCATGCCGACCGGCTCCAGGCTAGCGTCGGAACCTCCGGCTATCATGACATCGGCATACCCCAGGCGAATGAAATTGGCTGCTGTGCCTATGGCGTCGGCGCCACTGGCGCACAGGCTATTCACGCTGTTGTTAGGGCCCTTGGCCCCCAGCATCATCCCCACCTGCATGGATGCCGCGCTGGCCGTTGACTTGGTGATGAACAACGGATCGGCTCTCCTCGGTCCTACTCTTTGAAACAACTCCCAGCCTCTAACGACGTATCCCTGCTCCGTCATCGTAGAAATACTGACGCCCACCCGCTCGGGAGTTTCCTGGGTCATATCCAGGCCCGCCGATTCTATCGCCTGCTTGGCAGCAGCAATGGCAAACTGGATAGTCCTTGACGTCCGGTCAACCACTTTCAAGTCCATGTATTTTGTGGCATCGAAGTCACGCACCTCGGCATCCACTTTGACTCGAAAGGCGCTGGCGTCAAAGTGCGTAATAGGGCCGATGGCGGATCTTCCCGCCACTAATCCCTTCCAGAACTCCTGTACACCGGAACCCAGGGGATTAATTGTACCCATGCCGGTAACTGCGACCCTTGGTATTTTCATCGTGCTCCAAGAATGATTCGAATTCCCGGGGCTTCCAGTCGTCTTCATTTATCCTCCTTTCCCAGCGAGGGCGAAGAGACCGACGGACGTGCCTCCATCAACGACAATCGTTTGCCCCCTTATCATGTACGCCTCTTCGCTACACAGGAAAGCCACCACATTGGCGACATCCTCCGGAACCACCATCCTTCCCGCCGGCGTTGCTTGCTGACTGTCCTTCACCAGCCCCTCTTTGAAGTAGAACTTCAAGGCTTCCGTCTCCACGGCGGAAGCGGCCACGGCATTGACGCAGATATTAAGCGGCGCCAGCTCAATGGCGAGATAGCGCGTCAAAGCCTCCAGGGCAGCCTTGGACACCCCGACCACCGTATAATTGGGCAGGGCAAAACGCGACCCCAGGCTGGACATGCTGACTATCTTGCCGCCCTTGCCTGCCATCAGTTTGGCCGCCCTCTGGGCACAGAGTAAGAGCGCCCGGGCGTTGATATCCATGGTCCATTCCCAGGCCTTGACATCAATGTCCGCGATAGGACGGCCTACCCCTGAAGCAGCATTGTTGATCAAGATATCCAGGCGGCCGAATTTGGCGCCAATCGTATCGAATATCTCATCTACCTTCGCCGGGTCCCCCACATTGGCTCGGATGACTTCGGCTTTCACTCCCAGGACCAGGATATCCCTGGCCGTCTGTTCCGCACTCTCGCGGTGCCGGAAGTAGTTGACAACGACATCGGCGCCCTGAGAGGCAAGTTTCAAGGCGATAGCTCTACCGATACCTCGTCCACTGCCCGTGACCAGAGCCAGCTTCCCGTCAAGGGACATGGCTACGCCTTCCCCTTGCGCGCCACCTGATTCTCCACATAGGAGACAAAGTCGCCGAAGTTTTGGAACTTCTGAGCCTCCTCATCGGGAATCTCGATTCCGAAGGTTTCCTCCACAGCTACCAAAGCCTGCACAATATCCAGAGAGTCCGCCTTAATCTCCTTGAACGTACTTTGCCGGGTGATGATGCCCTTGTCAACCCGGGTAATTCTGGCTACGATTTCTCTCACCTGTTCTTCAACAGTCATGACTTGCCTCCTTGGTTGAATTTCGCTAATTCTGACTTCATGCTCTCAACGACCCCGGCCTTCACGGATTCCTTTGCACTCTCTATGGCACTGGCTATCTGAGGGGCCCGGCTCGCCCCGTGCGCAATCTTCACGACACCATCAACACCCCATAGAAGGCCGCCGCCGTTTTTCTCCGCTCCACGCGATATCTTAGTTGCCGGGAACAGTTCCCTGAACATCAGTCTGACCAGGGCACGCAGGGGCGGATATTTCTTAAGCTTCTGCTCTGTCCAGGACTGGGCATGACCCCCGATACTCTCGTAAAACTTCAGAACCACATTACCCACAAAGCCGTCACAGACGATGACATTCGCTTTCCCGCTTAAGATATCGCCGCCTTCTATATTGCCGATGAAGTTCAGTCCGCTATTCTTGAGCATGGAATACGCCTCATGCACCGCCTCACTGCCTTTCCTTTCCTCGTTTCCGGTGCTTAGCAAAGCTATCTTGGGGTCAGCGATATTAAGGAACCGCTTGGCATAGACCGAGCCGGCGATGGCAAAAGCTACGAATTGGTGCGGCTTGCAGTCTACGTTGGCCCCAAGGTCCACCATAACAGTATTCGGGGCAAAGCTGCCCAGAGAGCCGACAATCGCCGGACGATATACCCCGTCCAGCATACCTATATATTGAATAGCGCTTATTGCCGCCGCGCCACTGGACCCGGCGCTTAGCAAGGCATCTGCCTCACCTGATTTCACCATCCTTGCCGCCACGGCCACAGAACAATTGGGCTTGCGTCGAATCACGTCAACCGGCGACTCGTTTTCATCAATGGACTCACCAGCCGCGACAAGATGGATGCGAGAACCGTTGGTGGACCCATTCTCAGCCAGTTTCTGGTTTAGAACGTCTGTGGCGCCCACCAGGAAGACTTCTAGGTCATCCTTCCGAGCTGCAAGCAGCGCCCCCTTGACTATTTCCTCGGGAGCGTAGTCGCCGCCCATCGCATCCACAGCCACCCTTATTCTGCCGTTCTTAGCCGTCTTCTTATCTGCTATCATCTAGGAGCTTGACTGTTGCCTCCCCCGTGACTATCACCTCGTCTTTTTGATTACAACACTCAAAACCGCAATTTGCGTATGATACATCATCTTCTTTGCCAATGCAATTGACTCTACCGCTAATTGCCAGGGTATCTCCGGGGCGCGCCGACTCTCTGAACTTTGCTCGCAGCCTACCTCCCGATAGCCAGCCTCGCCCGAAAGCGGAGGTCATCATCTCGGAAACGTAGGCCAGACTGAGCATGCCATGAGCAATGGTGCCGCCCAAAGGAGTTCTGGCCGCAAAAGACTCATCCACATGAATGGGGTTGAAATCGCCCGACGCCTCGGCATAAAGATTGATCTTCTCCTGTGTTATGTGCTTTACAAGAGGACCGAGAGTCTTGCCTTCTTGAATCTCTTCGTGCATTTCCTTCTCAGGCAGGCAGGGCTATGGCCGCCCTCCCCGATTGTATCCTTCCGCGGCCCTTATCGAAGATCTCGAGTTCCAGGACCAACATACTCATCTTGCCCCGCGCTATCTTCTGCGCCACTCCTATGTGACACTCTATGACGGCGCCAACGGGCACCAACCCCAAGAATTCCAGCTCCTGTGAAGCATGTATGGCGATAGTTCCGGACGGTAACGGAACAGACTTCGCCATAGCCGCTATAGCGCAAGCCGTAATGGCCAGCGGAGGAACGAACCCGGCATCGGCGCCATCCACCGCTTTCGAATACTTGGAGACGAAGGAGGCGCTCAACTCGTAAGTGGCGGGAGGGAACTTATACCCGGGCGTCAGCTCTTCATAGCTTACAGGTCTGTCGGGCATCTGATCAGTTCTCGATACATCGGATTACTATGTACATCACATTATACACCGCTCGTGCTTATTGTCAATATCTTCGCTCTGCCGCGGCCGCCGACCAGCACCAATCTCAGATTCTGGCAGTAATCGTAGCCAGGCAAAACAACTCGCCAGCCGGAACGCCCTACCTGATGGGAACGCCCAAGAAGGAGAATCAGTGCGTGGCGCCGGGACTTCAACTGATTCACCGGGAAATGGGCTCGGCAGGATTCGAACCTGCGACCAACCGGTTATGAGCCGGCCGCTCTGCCCCTGAGCTACAAGCCCATCCACTCCGCCACAAAAGGCTCCGCTCTCATCGCACCGAAGCTCCTGTGTAGCGGGAAGCAACAACCATCGCTACCCTACCGGTCCTCGAGACCAGTTGTAGAGATTTGGCTCCGTTTCTTGAATCTGAGGGCCAAATCAGACCTTCCCCCCTCCCGTTTGAGTGAGAGGATTTTCTCCCGCTCCCACGACTTGCCCGTTGATTCTACCACACTCGCTTGAACAGCATCAAATGACAGTGGGGCTTTTCATGGGGAAACCGCGCTCGTTGCCTCGGCAGTCTTTCAGGGCCAAAGAAAGGCCTTGCCGCCAGCCATCTGGCTTGCCGATGGGCCAGCCGGCCGCTTCAACCTGAAATAATAGCTAAGCCTCCCCTCTCAATTCGTGCTCTGCTTATAGTCGGATTCGGCAAGCTGTTCGCTAAATATGGCTTCCAGTTCGGGCCCCTCCAGCGTTTCCTTCTCAAGGAGCTTTTTCGTCAGATGTACCAGCCTGGGCCGGTTCTCCTCGAGTATCTTCTTGGCCACCTGATGCGCGTTCTCCATGATTGCGCGCACCTCTTGGTCGATTTGCCTGGCTGTTTCTTCACTGTAGTCTTTCCGCTCCGGAGGCCCGATACCCAGGTAGCCAGGCACCGTTGTCTGCCCGAAAGTCCTCAAGCCCAGCTCCTTGCTCATAGCGTAGTCCGTTGCCATTCTTTCCGCTATGTCCGTGGCCTGTTTGATGTCGCTGTGTGGCCCGGTGGACACTTCGTTGAACACCATCTGCTCGGCGGTATGGCCAGCCACCAATGTGGCCAGAGTGTCTTTGAACTGAGATTCGGTCATGAAATAGCGGTCCTCCTCCAGAAGGCGTGTGTAACCGCCCATGGTTCCACGCGCTACTATGGAGATCTTGTGTACGGGGTCAACGTTAGGCAGCATGTGCGCTACCAGGGCATGGCCGGCCTCGTGATAAGCAGTCAGTTCTCTGTCCTTGGGCTTCACCTTCAGGCTCTTTCTCTCGGGGCCAGCCAGAACGCGATCTATGGAGTCTTCGAACTCCTCCATACCGATCGTCGTCTTATTCCGCCTGACCGCCAGAATCGCCGCCTCGTTGACCAGCTCTGCCAGGTCAGCCCCGCTGAAGCCGTGCGTCTGCTTGGCAATCGTGTCCAGGTCAACGGATTTGTCCACGGCTTTGCCCGCGGTATGAATCTTGAGGATGGCCGTGCGGCCCGTGGTATCGGGCCGGTCAAGCGTCACCCGCCGGTCGAACCGGCCTGGCCGCAGTAACGCCTGGTCCAGCACATCAACCCTGTTGGTGGCCGCCAGGACGATGACGCCGATATTCGGGTCGAAACCGTCCATCTCCACCAGAATCTGGTTAAGGGTTTGCTCCCTTTCCTCATGACTGCCGGGTATGGCGCCGGCACGCTGACGGCCAACGGCGTCTATCTCGTCAATAAATATTATGCAGGGGGCGGCCCGCTTGGCCTCGCTGAACAGGTCACGGACTCTGGCGGCGCCCACACCGACGAACATCTCCACGAACTCACTGCCGCTGATAGAAAAAAACGGCACCCCGGCCTCACCCGCCAGCGCACGCGCCAGGAGTGTCTTGCCTGTGCCCGGTGGCCCCACAAGCAGCACACCCTTGGGGACAGTCGCGCCAATGGCCTGGAATTTCCAGCGGTTCTTCAGGAACTCGACGATTTCCTGAAGGTCCTGCTTCGCCTCGTCGGCTCCGGCGACGTTAGCGAACGTGATGTGAGGTTTGTCGGGCGTGAACAGCCGCGCCTGGCTGCGCCCGATGCCCAGCATCTGAGTCTGCGCCCCGCGACCGGCACGCCAGAGAAAATAGAACAGGCCGATAAACAGCAGGACGGGCACAATATAGACAAGTGTGCTACCTAAGCCCGAACTCGTTGCAGTTGTAGAATAATCCTTGGGCAAGACAAAGCCTAGCTGTTGCAAATCGGCCAAAGTCAATGAGTCTATGTTGGCTGCCAATTCCATACCATTTGTGACATTGAAGGCGATACCACTCGTATTTGTGATAATAAGTCCGCCGGTCCCCACAGAAGCGATCATGGTCATCGTGCCGGTGCCCGTATCAACATTGACGCTGCTGATATTGCCGGCCCGGGACAGGTTTATAGCCTCGCTCAGCGCAATAGAGTTCGGACTAGTTGACACAGCTGTACAGCCGGACAAAACAAATACAAACGTGAATATCGCCGCGGCGCACAGCACCAGGAAGGGAATGGTCGATCTGGCCGGACAAATCCTACTCTTCACTTCATCGCTCCTTCGCCATTTCTATTCAACTCTATTTAAGCATAATTCTTGCATCAACTATATAGTAACCCTTGCCTTCAGGCATGACTTTTACCGGATTGAAGTCCAGCTCGGCGATATTCGGCATATCCTCGACCATGGCCGAAAGCCTTAGCAGCAAATCCTGAACGGCTCCGACGTCGGCCGGCGGTGAACCACGAAATCCCTTAAACAGGCTCGCCATCTTTATGGAGTTTATCATCTCTTCAGCATCCAGGTCGGAAATCGGGTGCAATCTCAGAACCACATCCTTCATGAGTTCGGCATATACTCCTCCCGAGCCAAACATGATGAGCGGTCCGAATACGGGGTCCTGAGTTACTCCGGCGATGGCCTCTATGCCTTCGTTTGCCATCCGCTGCACTACGACGCCCTGCATTTCGTCCAGGCGGCCTTCTTTCTTCAATCGGCTTCGTATGTCGTCGAAGGCCCGCTCAACCTCATCATTCGAACGTAGGCCGAGCACCACTCCGCCGACATCGCTCTTATGAGTTATCGTGGACGAATTGAGCTTCACGGCGACCGGGAAACCTATCTTCGCGGCCGCGGCAACGGCTCCCCTCGGCGTCTTCGCCACTATCGTCTCAACGAAACGCATGCCGTAGCAGGCGAGCAACCGGCTTATTTCTTGAGGCCGCATCCAAAGCGGCCTTTGCGTGCTACTCGTCATTGCCTTTGCAACCATGTCTCGAGCTTCGTTCCTCTTGATTCCGTCGAACTCAGGTATCCTGCCGGTCGGTTTCTGGCGCATCTCCGCGTACTCTACCGCTTTGCTCAGAGCCGAGATTGCCTCCTCGGGAAACGGATAACTGGGAACGAACCTGCCGCTGGAACCCAGCTTTGTCTTGAATCCCCTCTGCCCCAGGAAGCAGGCCAGGAGCGGTTTGCCCTCATTCCAGAACGATTGCGCCACGTCCCTGATGGATGATTCAAAATCCTCAATGTTCTGAACGACCGGTGGAATGAATATGGACAGGACGGCATCGCTGTCTTGGTCGTCGGCAAAGAGCCGTAATATCGCCCTAAATTCTTCGGCATCGGCACCGGCGGTGGTATCCAGAGGATTGTGAAAGTTGATGTCCCGCTTGACCACGGATTTCAGCCTGGCGACCATTCCCTCCGAGGGCTGGGGCAACAACAAGCCGTTCCGGGCCGCCGAATCGGCCGCGATTATGCCCGGCCCGCCGCCATTTGTGACGATAACCAATCTGCGGCCGCGCGGCAAGGGCTGGTTGGATAGCAAGGCAGCCACGTCAAACATTTCTTCCATAAGGTTGACCCTGATAATCCCCGCGTGCTGAAACAGGACATCGGAAACGACGTCCGAAGTCGCCATAGCTCCGGTGTGCGAGGCAGCAGCCCGAGAGCCGGCCTGCGTGCTGCCGCTTTTGACGGCCACCACCGGCTTCTTAGCAGTGACCCTCCGGGCGATTCGGGAGAATTTCCGGGGGTTACCGAATGACTCTAGATAAAGGAGAATCACGTCGGTAGACGGATCCTGCTCCCAGTATTCCAGCAGGTCGTTGGATGAGACGTCCGCCCTGTTCCCTACGCTCACAAATGTTGAGATGCCCATATCAAGATTGCTGGCGTATTCGAGGACAACAAGACCCATGGCTCCACTCTGAGACAGGAAGGCGACGTTGCCGGCAGGCGGATATACCGGCGAGAAAGTTGCGTTCAACTTGATCGAGGGGTCGGTATTAATCACTCCCATACAGTTCGGGCCGATTATCCTCATCCCGTGTCCCAGGGCGATGTCCCGCAGCTCTTTTTCGCGGGAGGCCCCTTCCGGCCCGATCTCTTTGAAGCCGTCGGAAATCACTTCCAGGGTATGCACTCCCTTGTGTCCACACTCATCCGCAACCTTCGCGACAACGCTGGCGGGCACGGCAATAACGGCCATGTCAACATCGCCGGGAATAGCAAGTACCGAAGGATAGGTTTTCAGGGACATCAGGGAATCAATATTGGGGTTGACCGGGTAGACTTCGCCCGTGAAACCGCTCCCGGTAAGGCACTGGAGAAGGAGATAGCCGATGGTGCCGGGATGTCTGGATACGCCTATGACAGCTATGGATTGCGGCTTCACAAGCCAGCGGAGCGAGGCAAGCGTTGAGGCCTGTTCCCGCTCGGCCTTCTTCTCTACGACCGCCGGGGTCTCGGCGATCGGAAAACTAACGCGATATACGCCGGTCTGCAGTTCGCTTGTCACGTGAAAACCATAGTCCTTGAAGACACTCATCATTTGCTCGTTCTGAGCCAGGACATCGGCCTCAAAACGGTCAATGCCGTTTTCCCTGGCAACGCCGGCAAGTTGTTCCAGGAGGCTCGTGCCCAGTCCCCGGCCCTGGTACACGTCTTCGATAGCCAGCGCCACCTCAGCGGAATGCTGGTCCGGAAGACGGTAATACCTCCCGATGGCCACTATGTCCGGCTTCGCTCCACGAAGCACTTCGGCAACAAAGGCAAACGTGTCACGGTAGTCCACTCTGCAGAAGCGGAGCGCGTCTTCCAGGCCCATCTCTCCGGGCACATGGTGGAAGCGCAAGTATTTTGTGCGAGCGCTAAGCCTGTCGATAAACTGAACCCAGCTTTGGGCGTCGTCCACCTTTATCGGCCTGAGCAATATGCGCGACCCGTCTTTAAGCAACACCTCGGTTTCATACCGCGCCGGGTAGGCTGCTACGCTATCTCTAATCTGTTTCGCCGTTTTCGACACTCGCGCGACCGCCCGTCGCCTCACCGGCCCAATCGGGGCCGGCCGTTCGAGGCTGTCTCTTCCCTGACCGTACTTCTCACATCGCCACTCCCAACCTTGCAGTCAAAGTAGTCTCTCGACGACTGATGTCTCATCCTGATGTAGATTCACCCTCACCACCGCACGTCCCGCTGCCTCCAGCGCCTGGAAATCTCCCAAAGCCTGCGCATCGGCAACCATGCCAAAGCTGTAGGGCTTTCCCGGTACGGGCAGGTCCCGGTTGTGGTCAACCGTGAGTTGCAGAAAAAGGCCCGTGTTCTTGCCACCCTTATACAGTTGACCGGTCGAATGTAGGAAGCGCGGCCCGTACCCTAGTGTGGTCGCCATTCGATACGTCTCCCCCACCTTCCTGCGGAGCTTACCCAATTCCTTATCCGCTTCCGGTGTCTGTTCAAGATACGCCATCACGGCCAGGTACCTGCCGCTGCCGGCACGAGATAGCAGGTCGCGGAGTGAGCCGGAGGTGTCCAGCTTCGGAAGACTACCGGACGCGCTGAATTCTTCCAGAAGTCGGGCGGTCACATCTTTGGATTTTTGTACGTCCGGCTGGTCGAACGGCTGTATGCCCAGTACTGCTCCGGCGACGGCCGTGGCGAACTCCCATCGAAAGAATTCGGCTCCTATGTCATAGGTGTCCTTTAGCTCCAAAACAATGGCGGGCTGCCCCGAGAAGACCAGCCTGCTTAGCGCCGCATCCGTCACCTCATTCTCGTCACCTGCAACGCGCAGATAAATGAACAAACGGTCATCGCCGTAATACTCAGGTTTCATCATGGGCTCATTGGAAATCGGTATAATCCCTTTCCTTTCCTTACCGGTGCTCTCGGCTATAAGCTGTTCAGCCCACAGTCCAAAAGTCGCGATGGAGGGCGACGTGATTAGCGTTAGTTTGTCACGTCCGGTCAACGCCAGCGCGCCCATGCACGTGCCGAGCCAGGCCCCGGCGTTCCGGGAAACGGGTACGTCAGCGGAGCAGTCTTTTCGCATAGCTTGGGCACGTTCGAGGAGTAGAGGGACATCCATTCCTATCAGTGCTGCCGGTACCAGGCCGAAATAAGACAGAACCGAATATCTACCCCCGATATCCGATGGATTCAGGAATATGTGTCGGAACGAGTCTCCTTCCGCTAATTTGGCTAGCGGCGTTCCTTCATCTGTAATAGCAGCAAAATGACGGCCGGCTTCTTCCTTGCCTAACTCTCTATCCAGCAAGTCACGGAAGAAAGCGTAGAGAATAAGAGGCTCCGTGGTAGTCCCAGACTTGGAGGACACGAGGAATACGGTAAGCTCGGGGTCAATGGAATCAACCGTTGCCTGTATCGCTTCGGGAAGAATCGAGTCCAACACGATTAGTCGTGGATGCGAACCGTTGTTGCCGAAGGTGTCGCCCAGGACCGCAGCGCCCAGGCTGCTGCCTCCCATACCCAATAGCACCACGTGACGGAGACCGGCGCAGTCAATCTCGGCGGCAACGGAGCTAAGCATGGGCGCCTTATTTGACATAGTGTTCACAACGTCCAGCCAGCCTAAGCGGTTGGTGATTTCTCTCGGTTCCGGCTTCCAGACGGTGTGGTCTTTTTCCCATATGCGCGCCACGACACCGGCATCGCTCAACCTGGTGAGTGTCGCCTTCACAAGTGTCTCATACTTGCCGATGTTGGTTGTCGGAACTACCGTGGTCATCCTTTCAACTCCTCAAATCTTGAGCAACTGCCGTGTCCTCACCATAATCTGCAACTAACTTACCTGTCCCTGTTTTGCCACCGCATCTATGGCCTTTCTGACTTTCTCCTCGTCTCCCAGATAAAAATGAGTTAGCGGCTTCAGTTTCTCATCAATCTCATAGACCAGAGGTATGCCGGTCGGAATGTTCAGGCCAACTATCTCCTTATCGCTAATGTCATCCAGATACTTGACCATGGCTCGCAGGCTGTTGCCGTGAGCGGAAACTAAGACATGCTTTCCTGATTTCAACGCAGGGGCCAGGACTTCGTTCCAGTACGGCATGAATCTGGCCACGGTGTCCTTCAGGCTTTCCGCGACAGGCAATTCGCTCTCACTGAGCTCGCTGTATTTCGGGTCCTTCCCCGGATACCTGGCATCCGTCTTCTCAAGAGCCGGAGGCCGCACGTCGTAGCTCCTTCTCCATACGTGCACCTGCTCCTCACCTGCTTTGCGTGACACGTCGGCTTTGCTCAGGCCCTGTAATGCTCCGTAGTGCCTCTCGTTTAGTCTCCACGACCGGTATACCGGTATCCACATCAAATCCATCTCGTCCAGGACCAGCCACAGGGTCCTGATGGCCCGCTTTAGAACGGAAGTAAAGGCGACATCAAACGAATAGCCATTTTCTTTGAGCGTCTTTCCTGCTGCCCTGGCCTCGGTGACTCCTCTCGTCGAGAGGTCCACGTCGGTCCACCCCGTGAACTTGTCCTCCAAATTCCAGATGCTCTCGCCATGTCTCAGTAGCACAAGCCTCATCACCGTAGATGACCTCCACGCGCCACTGTAGCTCTAGCTAACTAGCTCCACCTTGAGCAGATTCGTTGTGCCTCCTACGCCAAGTGGTATTCCGCCGGTTATTACCACCCGGTCGTCACGCTTGGCCAAGCCCAGTTCCTTTGCGATGCTTGACGCCGTTGCGAACAGGCCCGCCACCGAAGAAGGCGTAGCTATCCGGACGGGTAGGACTCCCCAGTACAGCATCAACCTCCGGCACACGATCTCCTCCGGAGTCATGGCCACGATAGTTGTGCGCGGCCGGTATTTCGATACTCTCCCGGCCGTGCTGCCCGATTCGGTAAAGGCGATTATGGCACGAGCATTCAAACTGTGAGCAGTAAGGCAAGCGTTGTAGCTTATCAACTCCTCCGTCTTTTGCTCAAACCATATCCTCCTTTCCGACAACGCCGTTTCATAGGGCAGTCTCTTTTCAGCTTCACGGGCAATCTTGTCCATTATCACGACGGCCTGAAGAGGATTCTTGCCGATTGAAGTCTCCTCAGAGAGCATGGTGGCGTCCGTCCCGTCGAATATCGCGTTGGTCACGTCGCTGGCCTCCGCCCGGGTAGGTCGCACGGATTCCACCATTGACACCAGCATTTCGGTGGCGGTTATCACCGGCTTGCCCGCCTGATTGCACTTCCGGATTATCTCTTTCTGCACCAGCGGCACTTTCTCCAGGGGGATTTCTACTCCCAGGTCTCCCCGAGCCACCATAATGCCGTCGGCGCCGGCTATGATGCTATCCAGGTTCTTTACGGCTTCGCCGCGCTCGATTTTGGCTATAATCGGTACCGCCGTGGATTCCTCTCCCATGAGTCTCCTGACGCCCGACACGTCTTCGGCTTTGCTAACGAAAGACAAAGCCAGGTAGTCCGGTTTCTGACTCAGAGCGAAGGCCAGGTCACTGCGCAATTTGTCGGTTACAAATGGCCCGGACATTCGCATGCCCGGTACCACCAGGCCCCGTTCTTCAGTGAGAATTCCTCCCACGGTGACGCGGCTTGTCACCTCACCACCCGTCACTCTCAGTGCCGTGGCTTGCATCTCACCGTCAGCGATCAAAATCGTATCTCCTGGCTTTATATCTCTGGGCAGATTGGGCAGGTTCACCGAAACCCTGGTCGCATCTCCTTCTATCCGCCGTGTGGTGAACACCAGCTCGGCGCCTTTCTTAAGGACCGCCTTGCCTCCCTTAAGCCTTCCTGTACGGTATTTGGGACCGGGCAGGTCCATAAGAATGGCGACGTTTGTGTCCAGGCGTTGGCTCAAATCTCTTATCGTCTGGACATACTGGGCGTGTTCACCCTCTGTGCCGTGCGCCAGGTTAAGCCGGGCGACATTCATGCCGGCTCTGATTAGCCTCTCAATCATCGCGGACGAGCCGGTGGCCGGGCCGATCGTGCATACGATTTTGGTCCGTCTTTTCTGTGCCTTTGCCCGCTTCATCACTTTTCGCTACTTTCCGACTGTCTCCAGTCGGTAGCTCTTGTACCAACCCTCGACCAAGTCTGGAAACTTTCCATCTTCATGTCCCATCCCGGCATCTGCGGCGCACCCGAGGCACCTGCCCTATCGCCCAATCCCTTTCGCCTGTCTACGGTATAATTCTCGAAGAAACTGAGCCTCTCCCATCCGTTTGCCCGGCGTTAGCGCGTCCTGTCCTCTTCTTTTCTCGCCTTTAGCCGGAAAGCACTCCTCCCAATTCCCGGTAGCGCGCGCTCAGCGGTTTCTTCTTCTCCCACGTGTCCCGCAAGGGAGTGTAGGTTATCTCGTTGTTCATCTCACCGACCATGCAACCCTTCCTACCATCCAAGACAGCCTTGACCGCCGCTGCCCCCAGGCTGCTCGCCAGCACACGGTCGCGGGCTGTGGGCGAACCTCCACGCTGTACGTGGCCGAGGATACATACCCTCGACTCCATGTTGATGCACTTCTTCGCCTCCTCTGCTATCCGAAAACTGTAACCGGGCCGTTCCCCCTCGGCCACCACCACGATGGCGCTTCTCTTGCCGGCTTTGAAAGCTTCGCCCAATTTCGCACAGAGTTCTGCGCTGCCGAGCGCCGCCTCGGGAATAATCACCTCTTCCGCCCCTCCGGCGATTCCGCTCTCAAGAGCGATGAATCCAGTGTGATGTCCCATGACCTCCACAAAAAACAGCCGCTCGTGGGACATAGCGGTATCCCGGATGCGGTCTATAGCTTCCAGCGCGGTGTTCACGGCCGTGTCGAAGCCCACGGTGTAATCCGTGCCGTATACATCATTGTCTATGGTCGTCGGCACGCCAACGATGCTGGCATCGCACTCGCTTGCCAGCAGGGCGCCCCCCCGGAACGTCCCGTCGCCGCCAAGCAACAGCAGTCCGCTCATTCCTCGCTCATCCAGCACTTTTGCCGCCTGCGCCCTGCCCTCAGCCGTCCTGAACTCCGGGCAGCGTGATGTCTCGATTATGGTACCACCCCTTTGAATGATATTCGCCACGGACTTCCTGTCAAGCACAGCCATCTCGTTTTGAATGAGTCCGCTGTAACCACGCCTTATCCCCAGCACCTCCACCCCGGCGGTCACGGCGGTGCGCACGGCTGCTCGAATACAGGCGTTCATCCCCGGAGCATCACCGCCGCTCGTCAATATGCCAATCCTTTTCATCAAACCTGCTCCTTTATCGCCACTCCCGTGAAGGCCTCGAACTGACGCCGGGAACCGGTCCTCCGCTACTTATCCTGTAGCACGGCTACCCCGGGCAGCACCTTGCCCTGCAGAAGTTCCAGCGACGCCCCTCCGCCCGTGGACACGTAAGACATCCTGTTTGTCAGGCCCAGTTCTTCTACAGCTTCGGCGGTCGAGCCACCGCCGATTATCGTGGTGGCCTTGAGATTGGCCAGGACTCTGGCCAGGCTGCGCGTTCCCTCGGCGAACTCGGCGATTTCAAAAACCCCCACCGGCCCATTCCAGAAAACCGCCTTGCATCTCCCGAGCACACCGGAGAATGCCTCCACGGCCTTGTGCCCGATATCGGCGATGACCCAACCTTCGGGAATCTTGTCCATGGCCACCACCCGGGTGGCGGCCCCGGGCTCCAGCTTCTCCGCAACCAGAAAATCTTGCGGAAGCACCAGTTCAACGCCGGCGGATTTCGCTTTTTTCACGACGTCCCGGACGCCTTCTATCTGCCCACCCTCCACCACTGAGCTACCCACGCCATAGCCCTGGCTCTTCAAGAATGTGGCGGCCATGCCGCCTCCGATAAGGAGACTATTCACCTTGGTTATCATATTATTGAGAAGTCCCAGCTTGGTGGCCAGCTTGGCTCCGCCCACCACCGCAGCGAATGGCCTGGCCGGATTTAGAGCCAGCCCGGTCAAGGTCTCCAACTCTTTCTGTAGAAGAAAACCGGAGACCGCAGGCAGATATTGTGCCACGCCGACGATTGAAGCGTGGGCGCGATGGCAGGAGCCGAAAGCGTCGTCTACATAGACGTCTGCCAGACGCGATAGGCTTTGAGCGAATTTGGGGTCATTCCCCTCTTCTTCCCGATGAAAACGCAAATTCTCGAGAAGGATTATGTCGCCATCACCCAATCTCGATACGGCGGCCTCGACCTGCGGGCCAATGCAATCGTTCAACGCTTTGACCGGCTTATTGAGCAGTTCTGACAGCCGTCCGGCCGCGGGCGCGAGCCTGAGCTCCTCTATCACTTTGCCGCCCGGCCTGTCGAGATGTGAACAAAGGATAACCCGTGCCCGCTGCTTCACCAGATACTCAATAGTCGGCAGGCAGGCGCGAATTCGCGTGTCATCGCTGATCTTGCCTTCGTGGTCCATGGGGACATTGAAGTCCACACGCACAAGCACTCTCTTCTTCGCGACGTCTATATCTCTCACCGTTTTCTTTGCCATTCCCGCTCCTCCAATCTCAGACATCATATCGGACGCATTGCCCAAAAAGCTAGCGTTCGTACCACAGTATTTGGGGCGCCTCCAGGGGCACCGCTGCGCCGTCGAAATGTGGAACGACTCGCGGTGTGTAGTCTGTCGCCGGACGGCGCGCGGGGAGGCGAGTGGAGTACAGGTAACCTTTCACGTCGCCCGCCAAAGCCTCCTGCCGTTCCATCGTGTGGACTTCCGGTTCCCGGGAACCGCCCGGGTCGGCGTAAAGCTCTACGCTCACGGCGTCGGGATCAAGCTCACCCACATGCAGCTGAACCATGAAAACCAGCTCTCCGCCTTCCTGCTTCACGCGTAGTTCCCCAAAATGGATGTCGGCCCAGTATCTCTCCAGTTCTTTGTGCCAGCTACAGAGAAGCGAAGCCCGGCGGGCCCCTTCGGAGATGCGTGAGCGATAAAGCCGGCTGGCCGGCAGATATAGCCGT